>Ga0210399_10002167_pt1 | contig 15312 bp, 13 predicted proteins | sample IncBWC14MmetaG_FD_150865 | JGI IMG/M metagenome (GOLD analysis project Ga0210399, IMG submission 150865) | Forest soil microbial communities from Barre Woods Harvard Forest LTER site, Petersham, Massachusetts, United States - Inc-BW-C-14-M | ecosystem: Environmental > Terrestrial > Soil >...
GACGACATCGTCCGCGGCTTCGATCTCGGTGGCGGCGAGTACGTCATCCTGAGTGAGGAGGAGCTCGAGAGCGCGGAGCCGAAGAAGTCCCGCCAGATCGAGATCTCCGACTTCGTCCTCCAGTCCGACATCGACCCCGTCTTCTTCCGGTCGAGCTACTACCTCGCCCCCGAAGGTGCCGGCGCCGATAAGGCGTATGCGCTGCTGCGCAAGGCGATGGCCGACGCCGACCGCATCGGCGTCGCGACCATGGTGATGCGCAACAAGGAGTACCTCGTGGCCGTCCGGCCCGAAGAGGACGCGTTGGCCCTGCACACCATGTACTTCTCCGACGAGGTCCGCAGCCCGGGCAACGAGCTGCCCGAGCTGCCCGACACGGACGAGGTCAGCGACCGCGAGCTCTCCATGGCGCAGCTGCTCATCGAGTCGATGGAGTCCGAGTGGGACCCCGAGCGCTACCACGACACGCACCGCGAGAAGGTCGAGGCGCTGATCGAGGAGAAGCGCCAGGGCAACGAGATCGTGATCCAGGAGCCGGCGGAGCCTGCCGCCAAGGTCGTCGACCTGATGGAGGCGCTCAACGCCAGCATCAAGGCGGCCGCCAAGCCGGGCACCAAGAGCGCACGTGGCGGCGCGACCGCCAAGCGGGCCCCGGCCGGCCGCGCCGCGCCGGCGAAGAAGAAGGCGCCGGCCAAGACGGCCAAGCAGCCCGCGCGGGCCAAGCAGCCCGCCTCTCGCCGCCAGGCGTCCTGACCCCAGCCGCGGCGGCGGCGCTCCACTCCAGATTCTCGTCCGAGGGCGTCCCGGCACACGTCTTCCGCCACCCTGCCCCGCCATGGGGCCGGCCACGACAAACAATTGCGCCAAATCAGGTATTACCGCACGAAAGCCGTGTGAACGCCCTGATCTGACCCGATATCCCGCTCCATCCGCCCAGAATGTGGTGAGATCTCAAGCGTCGAGCGTTGCTCAGATGCCTGGGGAGGGAAGTCCAGATGGCCATTGCGCAGCTCAAGGTTCCGGCTGAGAGGCTCACCGCCTGGGCGGACTACGACGGCCTGGTCCAGCTGATTTCTGTCGACGGGCAGCGCACCGTCGGCTGTCCGCACTGGGACCTCGTCGCGGACGTGGATGCGCTCCAGCTGCGTGACCTCTATCGGGACATGGCGATCGTCCGCCGGCTCGATGCCGAGGCGATGGCCCTCCAGCGTCAGGGCGAGCTCGGACTCTGGGCGCCGCTGCTCGGCCAGGAGGCGGCCCAGGTCGGCTCGGCCCGAGCGCTCCGTCCGGACGACTTCGCCTTCACCAGCTACCGCGAACACGGCGTCGCCTACTGCCGCGGTGTCGACCCGGTCGACATGTTGCGCATGTGGCGGGGGAGCGGCCTGTCGGGCTGGGACCCCGCCCGCTACAACATCGCCACCCCGGCGATCATCGTGGGCTCCCAGGCCCTGCACGCCACCGGCTACGCGCTCGGCCTCACCCTCGAAGATGCGAAGAGCGCAGTGATTACCTACTTCGGCGACGGTGCCACGAGCGAGGGTGACATCGCCGAGGCGCTCGGCTTTGCCGCCAGCTACATGGTCCCCCTCGTGTTCTTCTGCCAGAACAACCAGTGGGCCATCTCCGAGCCCGTGCGGCTCCAGTCGCACGCCAGCATCGCCCAACGCGGGCGGGGCTACGGCATTCCGGGTGTGCAGGTGGATGGCAACGACGTCCTCGCGGTGCTCGCCGCCACCCGTCTCGCGCTCGCCCGCGCGTATGCCGGCCAGGGACCGACGCTCATCGAAGCGGTCACCTACCGCATGGGACCGCACACCACGTCGGACGACCCGACGCGTTATCGCAGCCGCGCCGAGGAAGAGGAGTGGCGTGCCAAGGACCCGCTCGTCCGCCTGCGTGCGCTCTTGCACAGCGAGGGGGTGGCCGACGACGGGTTCGAACACGAGGTTGCGGCCGCGGCGGGGAACGCAGCCACCGCGCTGCGCTCGGGCGTGCTCGATATGCCCAACCCGGAACCGGCCGCCCTGTTCGAACACGTCTACGCCGACCCGCATCCCCTCCTCGAGGCCGAACGCGACACCTACCTGCAGTACCTCGCCGAGTACGACGAGGTCTCGTGATGGCCATCGCAACGGTCACCAACCCGACAACCGCCGCCGCCACCTCCGTCGCCACCGGACACGTCACCACGATGTCGCTCGGCAAGGCCCTCAACGCCGGCCTGCGCCAGGCCATGACGAACGACCCCAAGATCGTCCTTATGGGCGAGGACATCGGCAAGCTCGGCGGCGTCTTCCGCGTCACCGAGGGTCTGCAGGCTGACTTCGGCGAACGCCGGGTCATCGATACCCCGCTCGCCGAGTCGGGGGTCATCGGCACCGCGGTCGGCCTCGCCCTACGCGGCTACCGCCCCGTCTGCGAGATCCAGTTCGACGGCTTCGTCTACCCCGCCTTCGACCAGATCGTCTCGCAGGTCGCCAAGTTCCGCTACCGCAACGAAGGACGCGTCGGCCTGCCGATCACCATCCGTATCCCCTACGGCGGTGGCATCGGCGCCGTCGAGCACCACTCCGAGTCGCCCGAGGCCTACTTCGCGCACACGGCGGGCCTGCGCGTCGTGACCCCGTCCAACGCCGGCGACGCCCACCGCATGATCCAGCAGGCGATCGCCTCCGACGACCCCGTCATCTTCTTCGAGCCCAAGCGCCGCTACTGGGAAAAGGGTGACGTGGACACCGACGCCCCCCTCGATGCCATGCCGCTGCACCGTGCCCGCGTTGTTCGTGAGGGCACTGACATCACCGTCGCCGCCTACGGCCCGATGGTGACCACCTCGCTCGAAGCCGCCGGAATCGGCACCGAGGAGGGAATCTCTCTGGAGGTCGTCGACCTGCGCTCGCTGTCACCGATCGACTTCGAAACGCTCGAGACGTCGGTGCGCAAGACCGGACGACTGGTCGTCGTCCACGAGGCGCCGGTCTTCGGCGGCCTCGGTGCCGAAATCGCTGCCCGCGTCGGGGAGAACTGCTTCTACTCCCTCGAGGCGCCGGTCCGCCGGGTGGGTGGGTTCGCCACGCCCTACCCACCCTCGAAGCTCGAGCGCCACTTCTTGCCTGACGCCGATCGCATCCTCCACGAGGTCGATCGGTGCCTCCAGCCGTGACCGACGTGCGCAGTTTCCTGCTGCCCGACCTGGGGGAGGGCCTGACCGAGGCCGAGGTCGTCGCGTGGCACGTCGCACCCGGCGACACCGTCGCGCTCAATGAGGTCCTCGTCGAGGTGGAGACCGAGAAGGCGGTCGTCGAGTTGCCGAGTCCTTTCGCCGGCACCGTGGTCGAGTTGTTCGCGTCCTCCGGCGACACCGTCGAGGTCGGCGCGCCGCTCATCTCCATCGAAACAGCGGACTCCGCCGCCGCGCCTGACGTCGCATCCGCTCCGACGGCGGAGAAGGTCTCGGTGCTCGTCGGCTACGGGCCCTCAGAACCGGCGCCGAGCCGCCGACGCCGCCGCGGCGGTGGACGCACCCGCCACGACCGTCCGGAGCAGCCGTCGATCACTCCGCTGCCATCGCAGCCGACCACGCCGGGCGCGACGGGGTCGCGCCCGCTCGCTGCGCCCCCCGTTCGTTTCATGGCGCGCCAGCAGGGGGTCGACCTGGCCGAGGTCACCGGCCACGGGCCCGGCGGGATCGTCACCCGCGAGGATCTCGCCGCCCACCTGGCCACCAGCACGCCGCCACGACAAGGCGAACGCGAGACGCGTTCGCCGGTGAGGGGCGTGCAGAAACACATGGCGGACGCGATGGTCCGCAGCGCGACGACCGCACCCCAGGCCTGCGTCTTCCTCACCGTCGACGTCACCCCGACATCGGAACTCCTCGGGCGCCTTCGGGCGAACGAGCGCCTCGAGGGCGTGAAGCTGACGATGCTCACCGTCGCGGCGCGGGCGGTCGTGCTGGCTCTCCGGGACCACCCGGCCCTCAACTCGTCCTGGGACGACGTCACCAAAGAGATCGCGACGAAGCACTACGTCAACCTCGGCATCGCGGTGGCCGGTCCCCGCGGGCTGGTCGTCCCCAACGTCAAGGACGCGCACGACCTCGGCTTCCGGGATCTTGCGACCGCGCTCGAGACGCTGACCGAGCGGGCCCGGTCGGCGCGCTCGACGCCAGCCGAACTCAGCGGGGGCACGATCACCATCACCAACGTCGGCGTCTTCGGTGTCGACGCCGGCGTCCCGTTGTTGAATCCGGGCGAGGCAGCCATCTTGGCCCTTGGCGCCGTGCAGCGTCGGCCCTGGGAGCACGACGGCGAGGTCGCCTTGCGCGATGTGGTGACGCTGAGCCTGGCCTTTGATCATCGGCTGGTCGACGGGGAGGGCGCGTCGCGCTTCTTGCGGGCGGTAGGTGGGACCCTCGCCGACCCGACCAACCTCATCGTCTTAAGCTGACCCGGCGGACCGCTCACCTGCTCATCCGATTTCGGAGAGCAACTCCTGGATGCCCCATCGCAGCGTGCGCATCTGGCGCTCCAATTCCTGGAGTTCCCGCACCAGGCGCATGGCCTCTTCCCGATCGAGGGCGGGAGCGCCGGGACGCAGCATGGCAAGCGACCGTCGCAGCGTCTCCAACTCGTACCGCCTCTCCATGACTCTACGAACATACGTTCGCCCTTCTCGGCTGGCAAGGGGTTTCGCCCCGGGCCTGCTGACGAGCCTTTTCGGAGGGTGCCGTTGTTGTGCGGTCGCAGCGGCGCGAAGGTAGACGCGCGGCTTTGCGACACGATACGGAGCTGCGAGGAGCAGTGTGCGATGCGAACCGTCCGAGACGTCATGAGTGGGCACATCGAGGTCCTTCGGACCAGCGAGACCGCGGCCGATGCAGCCAGCTACCTGGCTTCACACGTGGAGGAGTCGGTGCCCCTTTGCCTCTCGGACGGCAGCCTCGCCGGAACGGTGAGCAATCGCGACATCGTGAGCAAGGTCGTGGCCAAGGGGCTCGATCCTCGCGAGGTGCGCCTCGAAGAGCTGGCTGAACCGGGCGACGTGATCGCGCTCGACGTCGACCTCACCGTGGAGGATGCGGTCGCCTACATGTGCCGGCACCACCGCTCTCGGCTGCCGGTGACAGACGGCAATCGGGTCGTCGGCCACGTCACGCAACGCGACGTAGCGCGGTCGGTTTCTTTCCGGCCTCCCTGGCTCGAATCCTGAGCCCCGCTCGCATTTGACGACCTCGGAGAGGACCGTCGAGCGGGGTGAGGCCGTTCCGTTCGCTAGAGCGCCGATTGGAGCATCGACAGGCTGACGGTGTTGGCCATGACCTGGTAGCCGGCCAGGTTCGGATGGAGATGGTCGGGACCCGAGTACGCGGGATTCAACACATGAGGATCGGACGGGTCCCGTAGCGCGGCATCGAAGTCGACGACGCCGTCGGCGAGGTGCTGCGTCCTGATCCAGGCGTTGACTTGTGCGCGGTAGACCTCGCTCTTCGGAGCGGTGGCTATGCCGTCGAAGAACGCATTCGACGCGGGAAGCAGGGTGCCCAGCCAGATCTTGACGCCGTCGGCATGGGCCATGGCGATCACCTTCTCGTAGCCCGCGATCAGATCTGCCGCGGTGGTGGTTTGTGGCGGCAATCCGAGGTCGTTGATGCCCTCCTGGAGCAGGACGCCCGTGACTCCCGGGACGTCCAGCGCGTCATCCTGGAAGCGCTGGACCCCGCTGAGTCCCAACATGAGAGGCTCTCCGTCCGTCACGAGCCGGTTGCTCCCGATGCCCTCGTTGGCGACGGACAGTGGAATGCCGGCCGCATCGAGCCGCCGCTGAAGGTCGTCGGGGTAGCGGCCGTTTTTGTCGGCTACCGCCAGGCTCGCCGGTTCGCTCAAGGGCGTTGACGCAACGAAGCCGTCGGTGATGGAGTCGCCAAAGGCAACGATGGAGTGGGTGCTGGCCGGCGCTTCGGCATCGATGTCGTCGACGTACAGCCACGCCTCCGTGTGAAGAGAGAACCTGGCATTCGAACTCGTGGCCGAGAGATCGCCGCTGCCGGGCGGGGAGTACCACGACGTTGCGTTGGCATTCCAGTGCTTCGTCGGGAAGCTCTGGATGCCAGGCAAGTACATCGACACCGCGAGCTTCGAGAACGCCGCGAACTGTAAGGAAACGGGATCGCTCACGACGTCGTCGCCGACGGGCACCGTGACCGACTGGTGTCCGCCGAAGGTGACGGGAGTGGGGTCCGCCACCGCGTTCGTACCGGCGGTCCCAACCGTGACGTGCGCGAAAGTCGTGGCCTGTTTGCCGAAGCGGTTCGACAAATGGATGCGAAGGACGGAGCCCCCGACGTGGGGCGTCACCATCATGCGGAGGGTCTGGTCGGTGAGGATCTCGGGGACCGGCAGACCGGTTGCGTCGATCGGCACCAAAGAGTCCGTCGGGCTCGCCGTCCACGTCGCCACCCAGTGCTGATCGGGTTGCGCCGACGCGCCCGGGGTCGCCGCTGGGACGGCCAAGAGCCCTGTGGCCAGAAGCATCGCGGTCATGACCGACCGCACACCCGGTACCCGCCGCATCTGCCTCCTCGTTAGCGCCATGCGCTGTTGTGCGATGTTGCGGACTGATAACGGTCCCACGGCATTCGTCCGACGGTTGCCCCAAAATCCGTGAGTCGCGCGGCGGGGTGTGGTTTCCTGGCAAAGAGCTCCAAGTGAACCCGAGGGTGCCGGACGGCGAGGGCTACGTCGTGCGGCCCGGGGACGGTTGGGAGGGGAATTGGCGTAGGCGGCCTTCCACCTTGACGGCAGCGATGCCGTTGATGCCGTCCGCGGTCCAGTTTTCCTCCCCGTTCCCCTCTCGAGGTGCACGGGAGCTCGAGTTCCGGCCGGCGGGGGCGATTGCACCCCCGCCGGCCGTCAGTTCGCCGAGTTGCCCCACTGCTCCTCGCCAAGGCGGCGGGGCAACTCGGAATACCGCACCCGAGCGCAGGGCTGGCGACGTCGACGGTTAGCCTCGGCGGCCATGTGGCCACCGCCCCCGGGAGGCACCTGGGTCCTCGACCTCGATGGGGTGGTCTGGCTCACAGGGCGTCCAATCCCCGGCGTGGACGAAGCAGTCGCCCGCTTGCGCGGCGCCGGTATCCGCGTCGTGTTCGCGACGAACAATTCATCGCCGACGAGGGCCGAACTGCGGCGCCGGTTGGATCACTGCGGCATAAGCGCGTCGGACGAGGATCTGCTGAGCTCGGCCGACGTGGCAGCCCGCCTCTTGCGGCCGGGGACGTCGGCGCTGGTGTTGGGGGACGACGGGATCATCGAGGCGCTGGGCCACCGGGGCGTTGCGGTGGTGCCGGAAGGCCCGGCCGACGCCGTGGTGGTCGGCTGGACCCACGGTTTCACGTTCGACGCGGTGGACCGTGCGGCCAGGGCGGTGCGCGACGGGGCTCGCTTGATTGGCACGAACGAGGACCCGACGTTTCCGACACCAGAAGGTTTGGTGCCAGGCGCCGGCGCCCTCCTGGCTGCCGTGGCGACCGCAGCGGAGACGACGCCCGAGGTGGCCGGCAAGCCGCACCGGGCGACGGCCGACGCACTCGCGGCCATGGTGCCGGACGGGGACCTGCGGGCCATGGTGGGGGACCGCCCGGCCACCGACGGGGTGCTGGCGACCCAGCTGGGAATCCCCTTCGCGCTCGTCTTTTCGGGCGTGACCAGGGAGGGCGACCCTCCAGCCAAGGGCCTGGGGGTAGACGCGGAGCCGGCCGTCACGGCCAAGGACCTCCTCGCGTTGGTGAACGCCACCGCGAAGGGTTGGTGAAAAGTGCTTGCTCTCAGCTAGCACTTCAGATACTGTTGGCTAATGGCAAGCAATGAGCGGATACGCAAGTACCTCGATGCGGGCTCGGTGTTCGGCCAGGTAACCCGTGGCCGGGCCGAGGAGATCGTGCGAGAGTTGGTGAACGCAGGAGACATCCAGCGCACCGAGGCACAGGAGTGGGTGGACACTTTGGTGGATCGAAGCCGGAAGACCAGTGAACAGATCATCGAGATGGTGCGTCACGAAGTGGCGGCGCAGCTGAGCCGGGTGGACGGCAAGGCCATCGAGAACCTGGCCAAGCAGGTCGGCGATGCCCTCAAGAAGTCGGCCGACACCGGGCGCCGGGCGACCCACGACGCCACGCAGCGGGCCGAGAAGACGGCAACGGCTGCCCGGACACGGGCCGGCAAGACGGCGTCGGCGGCGCGCAAGCAGGCAGGGAAGACCGCGTCGGCGGCCCGCAAGCAGGCCTCGCAGACGGCGGGACGGGCCCGGGCCGCGGCCGAGAAGGCGGTGCCGACCCGAAAGGCCGCCAAGAAGCCGACGGCGTCGAAGAAGTCGAGCGCTGCGAAGAAGAGCGCCTCGGCCAAGAAGGCTCCAGCCAAGAAGAGCCCGGCCAAGAAGAGCCCGGCCAAGAAGGCCACTAAGTCGACGACCGCAAAGAAGTCGGCCGCCAAGAAGGCGCGCTGACCAGCGGGGGCGGACGCCGCCGGCTCGACACCGAGCTGGTGCGGCGGGATCTCGCCCCCTCCCGCAACGAAGCACGCGCCCTCGTCGAGGCCGGCTCGGTCTTGGTTTCCGGGGCGCCGGCCGACAAGCCGGCCCGCCTGGTTGCCCCCGGCGAGCCCATCGTCCTCCTCGGGCCGCCGTCGCCGTATGTGTCGCGTGGCGGGCTGAAACTCGAGGCGGGGCTGTCGCGCTTCGGTGTGTCCGTGGCCGGCCTCCGGGCGTTGGACGCCGGAGCCTCGACGGGCGGCTTCACCGATTGTCTCCTCCAGCGGGGCGCGTCGCAGGTGTACGCGGTCGACGTGGGACACGGCCAACTGGACCCGTCGCTGCGGGAGGACCCGCGCGTGTGTGTGTTGGAACGCGTGAACGTGCGCGGGATGGGCTTGGAGACGCTGCGGACCGCGGATCCTGCGTTCTCGCCCTGCCCCGTGGTGGTGGCCGACTTGTCGTTCATCTCGCTGCGGACGGTCGCTCCGGCGTTGTGCGGCGAGGTGGCGGCGCCCGGGGCGGACCTGGTCGTCCTGGTCAAGCCGCAGTTCGAGGCCGGGCGCGCGGTCGTGTCGCGGGGGAAGGGCGTGGTGCGTGACCCCCAGGTCTGGGGGGCGGCTCTGGAGGGAGTGGCGTCCGCGTTCGTCTCGGCCGGAACCGGCATCATGGGGGCAATGGCGTCCCCTTTGACCGGTGCCTCCGGCAACGTCGAGTTCTTGCTGCACGCCCGCAAGGTCGGGGTTGGGACCGACGGGGCCGACGGTATGGGTGTGGTCGCAGCGGGCGAGGTGGCGGCCCTGGTCGCCGGCGCCGTGTCCGAGGCGGAAGTCGGTCTGGCCGCCACCGACCCGGCCGGCTGAGCGTCGCGAAGCACATGGCCACCGTCACGTTCTTGGTACACCCTGAGCGCGCCGACGCGCGGGCGCTCGCGATGGACACCGCCGATTGGCTGAAGGGGCGCGGGGACGTGGCGCGCATCTTGCAGTTCAGCGGTCCCGATCGTGTGGCGGAGGCGGGGGTGGACGTGGACCTCGACGCGGTGGATCTGGCGGGGACCGATGTCGCGGTCAGCCTGGGCGGCGACGGGACGTTCCTGCGGGTCGTGCGACTCGCAGCGCGGGCCGACATCCCGGTGCTCGGCGTGAACTTCGGCCGGCTCGGCTACCTGCCCGACCTCGGGCCGGACCAGGTGCGAGGCGCGTTGAAGAAGGTCCTGGAGGGCAAGGCGGCGATCGAGGAGCGCAGTGCGCTCGACGTGAGCATTTCGGACCGTTCGACCCCCGATGACATATCCAGGCTGTTGGCCCTCAACGAGGTGGTCATCGAGAAGATCGACTTCGGCCACACTGTGCGCCTGGCCACGACGATCGACGGCGAGCAGGCGTTGACGTATTCGGCCGACGGCCTGATCGTCGCAACGCCGACGGGCTCAACCGCGTACAACCTCTCGGCTGGAGGTCCGATTCTTGCGCCGACATTGCGCGCCATGGTGGTGACGCCGGTCGCGCCGCACTTCTCCCTCGACCGCAGCCTCGTGCTGGCCGAGGACCAGTGTGTGACCGTGGAAGTGGTACCGGACCGCAGCGGCGTCCTTGTGATCGACGGCCAGGAGGTCGGTCGGCTGCAGCCGGGCGCGGTCATCACGTGCCGCGTGGCGCAGCACCCGGTGCGTGTGGTGCGCAACGAGCCGCACACGTTCGGCACGATCTTGCGGTTCCGGCTGCTCGCCGACCGCGAGCCGTGAGGGTCTGGCGCGGGTTCGCAAGTCCGTGCTGACCGACCTGCGCGTGCGCGACCTCGGAGTGATCGAGGACTTGTCGCTCACGTTCGGGCCGGGCATGACCGCGCTGACGGGCGAGACCGGCGCGGGAAAGACTTTGGTGGTCGAAGCGTTGCAGCTCTTGCTGGGTGCGCGTGCCAACCCTGGCATCGTGCGCGCCGGCGCGACCGAGGCGTTGGTGGAGGCGCGTTTCGTCATCGATGCCGAGGGCGAAGGCGAAGGCGAGGAGCGGGAGGTGATCCTGGTCCGGTCGGTACCGGCGGAGGGACGTTCGAAGGCGTGGGTCGACGGCCGCATGGCGCCGGTGGGGGCGCTCGGCGAGGCGGCGGCCGGGCTCGCCGAGATCCATGGCCAGCACGAGCACCGGGCCCTGGTGACGCCGGGTGCCCAGCGCAGTGTGCTCGACGCCTTCGCCGGCACGGACTTGTCGGTGGTACGCGCGCTGCATACCGAGCTGCGCGCACTCGAAGGCTCGCTGGCCGCGCTCGGCGGGGACGAACAGCAGCGTGCCCGTGAGGCCGACGTCCTGCGCTACCAAGTGCACGAGATTCAGATGGCCCGTCTGGAGGATCCCGACGAGGAAGCCGGCTTGCGGGCCGAGGAGGATCGCCTGGCGGATGCCGGCGCGTATCGGGAAGCAGCGCTTGGCGCGGCCGAACTGCTCGACCCGGCCGGTGGTGAGGGGGGCGCGGCCGAACCGCTGGGCGAGGCGGCAGCAGCCCTGAGCGGCCGGGACGCCTTCGAGGACTACCGCGCCAGGGTCGCGGCCGCAGCGGTCGAACTCGTCGACGTGGCGCGCGCGCTGCGCGACGAGGCCGAGGGGTGGGAGGACGATCCGGCCCGCTTGGCCGAAGTGCAAGAACGCCGGCGCTTGCTGTCGGAGTTGCGGCGCAAGTACGGCGAGGACCTGGATGCCGTCATGGCCTATGCGCTCGAGGCGGCGGCGCGACTGGCGATCCTCGAGGATGCGGAGGGCGAGGCGGCGCGGTTGACGGCGCGACAACAGGAGCTGTCCAAGGAGCTTGGAGAGGCCGAGGCCGCTGTACGAGCGGTGCGAGCCTCGGCGGCGGGCGAGTTCGGGCACCGGGTCGAGGAGCATTTGGCCGACCTGGCTATGGCGGGGGCAAAGCTCGAAGTACGGCTTTCGCCGGAGGGCGCGGGCGAGCCCGTGGAGCTGTGGTTGGGCGCCAACGTCGGCGAGTCGCTGCAGCCGCTGGCCCGAGCGGCGTCCGGGGGTGAGCTGGCACGGGCGATGCTGGCGATCCGCCTGGTCGGGTCGGGGGGTCCGGAGACCATGGTGTTCGACGAGGTCGACGCTGGGGTGGGTGGAGCGGCAGCCCTAGCCTTGGGCGAGGCCCTCCACGAGGTGGCGGCGGAACGACAGGTGCTCGTCGTCACGCACCTGGCTCAGGTTGCGTCGCGGGCGGACGCGCAGATCAGTGTGGTCAAGCAGGAATCACGGGGACGCACGGTAACCGTGGCGTCTGCGGTGGCAGGGGAGGAGCGCGTCACCGAACTGTCACGAATGCTGTCGGGGCATCCCGGGAGCCACGCGGCGCGTGCGCACGCCCGCGAACTGCTCGGCGTGGGAGGCGGTGGGGGGACCTAGCAGTGCCAACATCGGGTGGGTCCGGCGGCAGCAACGCCAGTCCTCGAGGGAGAGTCGCGCGGGTGCATCGGGGCCGCTCTTATGTCGTCGGTCTGGTCTTATGACGTTTCAGCGCCCATAAGGGCTCGGCTCATTCAGTCGAAGCTGACCGCCCGCTGGACGGGGACGTCAGCTTTGTTCCTACGCTCCGGAGGCGATCGGGTGAATCCTGGGTCCGCGCCAGATGTCACGCCGATCGATTATCGTGGTCGGGTGCACCGATCATGCGAGACGATGCTCGGCGCCCCTAAGGCGGCGTGAGCAAGTTCATCTTCGTGACCGGCGGAGTCTCGAGCTCCCTCGGTAAGGGCCTCACCGCCTCCTCGCTCGGCCGACTCCTCAAATGCCGTGGCTTGCGCGTGACGATGTGCAAGCTCGACCCCTACATCAACGTGGACCCGGGGACCATGAACCCCGGCGAGCACGGCGAGGTGTTCGTGACCGAGGACGGGGGTGAGACCGACCTCGACCTCGGGCACTACGAGCGCTTCATCGACGAGAGCCTGTCCAGGCGCTCCAACACAACGACGGGTGGGATCTACAGCTCGGTCATTGCGAAGGAGCGCCGGGGCGACTTCCTCGGGCGCACCGTGCAGGTCATCCCGCATGTGACCGACGAGATCAAAGACCGCATCCATCGCTTGGCGGACGAGGACATCGACGTGGTCATCGTCGAGATCGGCGGGACGGTCGGCGACATCGAGATCGTGCCGTTTATCGAGGCGATCCGGCAGTTCCGGCGGGACATCGGCCGAGACAATGTCTGTTATTTGCACCTCACGCTGGTGCCGTTTCTCGTGTCGGGGGAGCAGAAGACGAAGCCGACGCAGCACTCGGTCACCGAGCTGCGCAGCCGTGGTATCCAGCCCGACATCATCGTGTGCCGCAGCGACAAACCGATCTCCGAGGGCCTCAAGCGCAAGATCTCGCTCCAGTGTGACGTCCCGATCGACGCCGTGGTCTCCGCGGTCGACGCGGCGAGCATCTACGAGATCCCGCTGGTCCTGCACGAACAGGGGCTCGACGCCTACGTGTGCCGCACACTCGGGATCGACGAGGCGCAGCACACCATCGACATCTCCGAGTGGGAGTCATTGGTGCAGCGGGTGGAGGGCCTGGCGCGCCGGGTCAAGATCGGCATCGTGGGCAAGTACGTGAACATGCCGGACGCGTACATGTCGGTCGTCGAGGCGCTACGCCACTCGGGCTTCCATCACGGGGCCGAGGTCGAGCTGGATTGGATCGACGCTGAGCTGGTGCCCGACTTGCTCGCCACGGACCGCCTGCGGAGCCTCGACGGCATCGTCATCCCCGGCGGCTTCGGCGAGCGGGGGATCGAGGGCATGGTGGCCGCGGCCGGCCACGCCCGCGACCATGGGATCCCCTGCCTCGGGTTGTGCCTCGGCCTGCACGTGATGGTGATCTCCATAGCCCGCGACCGGGCCGGGCTGGACAACGCGAACTCGCGCGAGTTCGACAGCATGTCGCCGCATCTCGTCATCGACCTGATGCCTGACCAGGCGGAGGTCACCGAGAAGGGGGGCACGATGCGACTCGGCTCGTACCAGGCCGTGCTGCTCCCGGGTTCAAAGGTGGCTGACGCGTACGGCACTCTGGCCGTGACCGAGCGCCACCGGCACCGCTTCGAGTTCAACAACAAGTACAAGTCGCGACTCGAGGCGGTGGGCCTCGTCTGCTCGGGCCACTCGCCCGACGGGCGCCTGGTCGAGTTCGTCGAGTTGGAGGACCACCCCTACTGGGTGGCCACCCAGGCGCACCCCGAATTCAAGAGCCGGCCGGACCGGGCGCACCCGCTCTTCCGTGACTTGGTGGGGGCTGCGCTGGAGCGGGCGGACGGCCGCGAGCCGCACCTGCTCGATCTCGACGCCGTCACCTAGTCCGGTGGGCGCCGGGGGCTTCCGCCGTATCTCGGAAGAGGAGCTCCTGAAGGCGTGGCTGTTCCGGGTCGACCGCTTCCACCTGGTCGACCCCGACGGCAATCCGTTCGACCGCTTCGTCATCCGACACCCCGGGGCGGTCACCGTCGTCCCCGCCCACGACGACGGCACGGTCACGTTGGTGCGCCAGTACCGGGCCGCGGTCGACGAGATGGTGCTCGAGATCGTGGCCGGGACCCGGGACAAAGGTGACGAGTCCGAAGAATCCACCGCCCGGCGCGAGCTCGCCGAGGAGGCGGGGCTCGAGGCGACGCACTACGAGCGGCTGATGGGCACGTGGAACACGCCGGGCGTGAGCGACCAGCACACGACGATCTTCCTCGCCACCGGGCTCACTCCGGTCGAGAGCCGCCCCGACGGGATCGAGGAGAGGTTCATGACCGTAGAGCGGATCGCGTTGCGCGATCTTGACGACCTGATCGCGGACGGGACGCTGAAGGACGAGACCACGGTGCTCGGGCTCTTCATGGCGCGTGAGCGCCTGTCTTCGTCGGGACGCCTGCCGTGAGCATGTCGTCGGCGTCGTCGCTGTCCCGCGCCGCCGAGGAGTACCTCTCGTGGCTCGAGGTCGAGCGGGGGCGCTCGCCACGCACGCTGGCCGCGTACCGGCGTGACCTGACGGCATTCGGCGCTGCGCTCGAAGAGGGCGGCCGGAACGAGATCGATACAGTTTCGTCGGCCGACGTGGCGGCGTACCTCGCGTTGCTGCGTGCGTCTCACAGCAAGGCGTCGGTGGCGCGCGCCCATTCCAGCATCCGCGGCTTCTACCGCTTCCTCGTCGAGGAGGGGCGGCGCGACGACGACCCGGCCGCAGACCTGCCGTCGGTGTCGGTCTCCGACCTGTTGCCCAAAGCACTCAGCGAAGAGGAGACCGAGCGGCTCCTCGGCGCGGTCGTCGGCACCGGTCCCGCCGTGCTGCGAGACCGCGCACTCCTCGAAGTGCTCTACGGCACGGGAGCGCGCGTGAGCGAGGTCGTCGGGCTCAATCTCGGCGACGTGGCGGATGCCGTCGACGCGCGTGGCATGCCCCTCGTGCGCGTGCTCGGAAAAGGGGACAAGGAACGAGTCGTTCCGCTGGGCCAGCTGGCCCGGCTGGCCCTAGCCGATTGGCTGTCGGGAGAGGGGCGGCCGCTCTTCGTGCCAAAGAAGTGGAGGCGGCGCAGCGACGCCGAGGCCGTCTTCCTCAATGCCCGAGGGGGCCGCCTGACCCGGGTGGGTGCCTTCGGGGTGGTGAAGAAGTACGCGGCCCGGGTCGGGCTGGAAGAGAAGGTCAGCCCCCACGTGCTGCGCCACTCCTGCGCCACCCACATGCTGGGGCGCGGGGCGGACGTGCGGGTCGTGCAGGAACTCCTGGGCCACGCCTCGATCGCCACGACCCAGCGCTACGACAAGCG
>Ga0210399_10002168_pt1 | contig 15305 bp, 12 predicted proteins | sample IncBWC14MmetaG_FD_150865 | JGI IMG/M metagenome (GOLD analysis project Ga0210399, IMG submission 150865) | Forest soil microbial communities from Barre Woods Harvard Forest LTER site, Petersham, Massachusetts, United States - Inc-BW-C-14-M | ecosystem: Environmental > Terrestrial > Soil >...
CGAGCATCAGGTCCTCGTGACCGCGAAAGGCTGCGAGCTGCTCTCGAAATTTCCATTCGAGGACGAGCTGCTGCGCTGATTGTCGCCGGCGAGAGCAACGAGGAGGGACTGGGAGTGGCGCGCGAATGTGATTTTCTCATCGTCGGCAGCGGCATAGCGGGCGCTTCCGCGGCTTATCACTTGGCGGACCGCGGCTCGGTGCTGCTGTTGGAGCGAGAGAGCCAACCCGGATATCATTCGACCGGCCGCTCGGCCGCCGTCTTCGCCGAGAGCTATGGGCCCCGCCTCATGCGAGCCGTGACGGTCGCGAGCGGTCCGTTCCTGCGCAATCCGCCGGAGGGCTTCTCGGACGTGCCGCTCATGCACCCCCGCGGCGCCCTCTTCATCGCGCGGCAAGACCAGCGAACGCTCCTCGAGGAGCTCGTCAAGGAGCTCAGCGAGCTTTCGGACGATCTCCAGCTCATCGGAGCCGAGGAGGCCTTGACGCTTTGCCCCGTGCTAAAGCGCGACTACGTCGCGCTGGCCGCGCGGGATCCGACGGTGATGGATATGGATGTGAACGCCATCCATCAAGGCTACCTGCGCGGCGCGCGGAGCAAAGGCGCGGAGGTCGTCACCAACGCCGAAGTGACCGCGCTCGAGCGCCACGGCGGGGTTTGGCAAAGCAGAACCAAGGCGGGAGATTTCCGGGCGCCCATCGTGATCAACGCCGCCGGCGCCTGGGCGGATGTCGTCGCCGGGCTGGCGGGAGCCCGCAAGATCGGGCTGCAGCCGAAGCGCCGAACGGTGATCGTCTTCGATGCGCCTGCCCGAACGGAAATGAGCCGGTTCCCGATCGCGGCCGATTGCAGCGAGCAGTTCTACTTCAAGCCGGAGTCGGGCCGGGTGCTCGCCTCGCCCGCCGACGAGACGCCGGTCGAGCCGCAGGACGTACAGCCGGAGGAATTGGACGTGGCCCTGGTCGTGGACCGCGTCGAGCGCGCGTCCACCCTCAAGGTCGAACGGATCTTCCGGCGTTGGGCCGGGCTCAGGAGCTTCGTCGCCGATAAGAATCCGGTGGTGGGCTTCGCGCCCGACGCCCCGGGTTTCTTCTGGCTCGCCGGACAAGGCGGCTACGGAATTCAAACCTCCTACGCCATGGGTCTGACGGCGGCCTCGCTCGCGACGGGCAAGGGCCTGCCCGAGTCGGTCAAGAAATTCGGCCTGAGTGAAACCGATCTCGGACCCGCGAGGCTATGGCGCTAGCCCATCGTCCGCGCTGTCGCGCGATGCGCCCTGTCGAAGTGCGAGTTACATTTCGCACTCACTTCCCCTCCGGTGAAGTGAAAGCGCCATGGCCTATGATTATGTGATTGTCGGCGGTGGCTCCGCCGGCTGCGTCCTCGCCAATCGCCTATCTGCCGATCCCCGCGCGAGCGTCGTGCTGCTGGAAGCGGGTGTGGACACTCTCCCCGAGCACATCTCGGACGAGATCTACACCTTGCCCTTCTTGCCGCATTATTTCCAGGACGACTACTACTGGACCGACATCCAGGCCTATATGGATCCCATCGGCAACCGGGCTCCTTCGGAGATTGCAGCGCTCATGCGGCCGCGGCGCTACGAGCAGGCGCGGGTCATGGGCGGCGGCTCCACGGTGAACGGCCAGATCGCGATCCGGGGCCTGCCATCCGATTACGACGAGTGGGAGGCGCTGGGCGCCACCGGCTGGTCTTTTCGGGATTGCCTGCCTTTTCTGCGCAAGCTCGAGCGCGATCTCGATTTCGACGGACCCTATCACGGCAAGGACGGGCCGATCCCGATCCATCGCACGTTTCCCGATAATTGGGGCGGACTGTCTCTCGCGTTCCGAAAGACCTTCGCCAAGAAGGGCATCCCCTATTTCGACGATTGCCATGCCGAGTTCGGCGACGGCTGCTTCCCGTTTCCCAAGAACAACGTCTACGGCCATCGCGTCTCCGCCGCCTTGGCCTATCTCGATGGCGCGACGCGGCAGCGCAAGAACCTGCGGATCCTGCCGAAGAGCCTGGTCGAGCGCATCGAGTTCGATGGAAAGCGCGCCGTCGCCGTGCAGGTCTCGCGGGGCGGCAAGCGCGAGCGGATCGAGGGGCGCGAGATCATCGTCTCCAGCGGCGCGCTCCATTCCCCGGCACTCCTCATGCGCTCCGGCATTGGTCCGCAGGCGCATCTGCGCGAGCACGGGATCGCCGTAGTCGCGGACCGCCAGGGCGTCGGGTCGAATTTGCAAGAGCATCCCTTGGTCGGCATCGGTCTCCACATCAAGCCCGAGGGGCGGCTGCCGGCCAGCCTGCGCAACAATTTCCTGCTCTGCATGCGCTTCAGCTCGCATTATCCCGATTGCCCGCCACAGGACATGAAGCTCTCTGTCTCGAACCGCTTCGCCTGGACCAAGGTCGGGTTTCAGCTGGGCACCATCCAGTTCGGACCCAACAAGGCCTTCTCGCGCGGCTTCGTGCGATTGCAAGGCAAGGATCCGCGCCAGGAGCCGCTGATCGCGTTCAACCTGCTGTCGGATCCGCGCGATCTTCAGCGCACCGTCGATGCGGTGCGCTTCGTCCATGAGGTGCTCAACACCTCGCCCGCCAAAGACATGATCTATTTTGCCTTCCCGGGCATTTACGCGGAGATGCAGCGCAATCTGACCACCCAGTCGCGGCGCAACAAACTCCTGAGCGATGCCGCGGCCTGGCTCCTCGACCTCGGCGGTCCCGCGCGCGATTTCGTCATGCGCAACTTCATCGTCACGGCGAAACACGGACTGGACGAGGTCGTGCGCGACGAGCGATTGTTGGTGGAATGGATACGCCTCGGCGTGCAAGGCGATTGGCACGCCTGCGGCACCTGCAAGATGGGCGCGCCCACGGACCCAATGGCGGTGGTCGGGCCCGATGCGCGGGTGGTCGGCGTCGAGAATTTGCGCGTTGCCGACGCCTCGATCATGCCGACGGTACCCTGCGCCAATACGAACATCTCCACCATCATGATCGGCGAGAAGGTGGCGGACGCGATCCTGCGCGACCGCCAGGCTTGAGGAAATCCGGATGAATGAGACAAAAAAGCGGGCCGTCACCGTCATCGGTGCCGGCATCGTCGGCACCGTCTGCGCCAACTACCTCCTGCGCGACGGCCATAATGTGACCCTGGTCGACCGTCTGGGACCGGGCGAGGCGACGTCGTTCGGCAATACCGGTGGCATCAGCCCGGCCTCGGTGGTCCCGATCGCCTACCCCGGAATGGCCAGGGACATTCCGAAATGGCTGCTCGATCCCAATGGGCCACTCTATCTCCATTGGTCCTACCTGCCGCAGGTCTTGCCGTGGCTCATCAAGTTCCTGCGCGCGGGACGGCGCGACCGCGTGGAGCGCATCTCGAAGGCGCTGGCGAGCCTCAACATGCCGACCTTCGAGGCCTATCGCCCGTTGCTCAAGGACGCGGGGCTAGAGCATCTTTTTCACCAGACCGGGCAGCTCTTCGTCTATCGAAGCAAAGAGGGGCTCGCGCACGATCAGTTCGGCATCGACCTGAAACGCGCGACCGGACTGCGCGTCGATATTCTCAATGCCGACGAGATCCGCCAGCTCGAGCCGTCGCTGGCGCCGATCTTCTCCGCGGCTCACTTCATCAGCGATCACGGCCATTGCAAGAATCCGTTCGGGTTGGTGCAGGGCCTCGCGGAGAATTTCGTGCGCCGGGGCGGCACTTTGCTGCGCGACGAGGTCCTGGGCTTCGAAATGGGCCCAGTGGGCCCGAGCGCGATCCTGACCTGCGGCGGCCGGCACGCTCTCGACCTCACCGTGATAGCGGCCGGCGTCTGGTCGAACGCGCTCACGAAACAGCTCGGCTATGACGTGCCGATCGAGACCCATCGCGGCTACCATGTGACCCTGCCCGATCCCGGCGTGATGCCGCGGATCATGGTCCTGCCGATGGACTACAAGATCGCGATCACGCCCATGGAGATGGGGCTCCGATTGGCCGGCACGGTCGAGCTCGCCGCCATCGACGCGCCGCCTAATTACGCGCGCGCTCGAAACCTGCTGCGCATCGGCCGCGAGATTTTTCCGAGCCTCAATACCGAGGGCTACACCCATTGGATGGGCAACCGCCCGTGTTTCCCGGACAGCCTTCCGGTTCTGGGCGCGGTGCCGGGCGTGCCCAAGACCTACGTGGCGTTCGGTCACGGTCATCAAGGGCTGCTCGGCGCCTCACAGACCGGCAAGGTCATGGCCGAGCTCATCGGTGGCCGACCGCTGTCCATGGATTTGACGCCGTTCCGCATCGACCGCTTCTCGCGCGCATAGCGCCACGACCTGCCGGGTCGCGGCTTGACGATCGACAGCCAGAGGCCATAGCTTTTTTTCAGATATCGGTTCGCCATTCCGGAAATCGGTACGCAATGAGATCGGGGGCTCGATCATGCGCGACCCGCGCTTCGATATTCTGTTCGAGCCCGTTCGGATCGGTCCGGTCGTCGCCAAGAACCGCTTCTACCAGCCGCCACACTGCAACGGCATGGGAAGTTGGCGCCCGCAGGCTCACGCGGCCATGCGCGGGGTCAAGGCCGAGGGCGGCTGGGCTGTGGTCAATTCCGAGCATTGCTCGATCCATCCGACCTCGGACGTGGTCCCGGAGGTGCTGCACGCGCTCTGGGACGACGCGGACATCCCCAATCTCGCGCTCATGTGCGAGGCGGTTCACGCCCATGGCGCGCTCGCCGGGGTCCAGCTCGCCTACGCCGCCTACTACAACTCGAACCGCTACAGCCGCGAGGTGCCGATGGGGCCGGTGGCGCGGCCGGTCGACAGCTATTACCCCGTCCAGGTGCGCCAGATGGACAAGGCCGACATCCGCAACCTCAGGCGCTGGTGGGGCGATGCGGCGCGGCGAGCGCGCAAGGCTGGGTTCGACATCGTCAACGTCGATGCGAATTTCTCGACCGCCGCCTTTCAGTTCCTCTCGCCGCGCAATACGCGGACCGACGAATACGGCGGCTCGCTCGAGAACCGTGTCCGCCTCCTGCGCGAGCTTATCGAGGTGACCCAGGAGGCGGTGCAGGGCGCCTGCGCGGTCAGCGTCCGCGTGATCATCGACGAGATGTGCGGCCCGCGCGGGCTCCAGGCGCACCAGGACGGGATCGCCGCGGTCGCGCTCCTGGGCGACCTGCCGGATCTCTGGGACATCGTGGTCGGCACCTGGGCCGACGATTCTCCGACCTCGCGCTTCGCGCCCGAGAATGCCCACGAGCCGTTCCTCAAGGGCATCAAGGCCGTGACCAAGCGGCCCGTGGTGGGGGTTGGGCGCTTCACCTCGCCCGACACCATGGCCTCGCTGGTCCGCCGCGGCATCCTCGACATGATCGGTGCCACCCGACCATCGATCGCCGATCCCTTCCTGCCCAAGAAGATCGAGGAGGGGCGGGAGGACGATATCCGCGAGTGCATCGGGTGTAACATCTGCGCCTCCAGCCATTTCCAGATGACGAACCTGCGCTGCACCCAGAACCCCACGATGGGCGAGGAATGGCGCAAGGGATGGCATCCCGAGCGCGTTCCGCCGAAAGCGTCGGAGGATTCGGTGCTGATCGTGGGCGCGGGACCGGCCGGGCTCGAATGCGCGCGGGCCCTGGGCCAGCGCGGCTATCGCGTCACGCTCGCCGAGCGCGGCAAGCAGCTCGGCGGCCGCGTCACCCACGAGGCGGGCCTGCCGGGTCTGCGCGAATGGCTTCGCGTGCGCGACTGGCGCGTGGGTCAGCTCCGCAAGCTCCTCAATGTCGAAATCTATAGGGAGAGCGATGTCACGCCCGAGACGGTGCTCGAGCTCGGCCCGAGCCACGTCGTGCTCGCCACCGGCGCTCGCTGGCGCGCCGACGGCGTCGGCCGCGCGACGCACCTGCCGGTGCCGGTCGAGGCGGGCGTGGCCGTCTTCACGCCGGACGATGTCATGGACGGGCGGACGATTCCCGGGCCGGTCTTGGTGCTCGACGACGATCATTATTATATGGGCAGCCTGGTCGCCGAGACGCGGGCGCGGGCGGGTGCCGCCGTCACGCTGGTCACCCCTGCGCCCGAAGTCGCCGCCTTCACGGAATCGACGCTCGAGCTTCGCCGCATCGCGCAACGTCTGGACGCGCTCAAGGTGCGCATGGTCACGCATCATATGCTGGCTCGCGCCGGCGCGGGCGAGGCGCAGCTTCTGCACGTTCACACGAACCGGTCGATGGGCCTTGCGGCCTCCGCGATCGTCATGGTAACCGCCCGTTTGCCGGAGGACCGGCTCTATCGCGCGCTGGAGGCGATGCCGGACCGGCTTGCCGATGCCGGCATCAAATCGGTGACGCGCATCGGCGATTGCTTGGCACCCGGGGCGATCTTTCACGCGGTCTATGCCGGCCATCGCTACGCGCGGGAATTCGATGCGCCGCCGGTTGAGATCGCCTTCCAGCGCGAGCGGATTGTGCTTTGACCGATAGGAGTAGGCGAAGGGATCATGGACAAATTCATCATTTTCGAGAAGCGGGCTGAGATTGCGGTCATCACGTTCAATCGCCCATCGATCCTCAATGCTTGGCATACGCCCATGCGCCTCGAGATCACCGAGCGGCTCAAAGAGTGCAACGCCGATCCGGCCGTGCGCGCCGTCATCATGACCGGCGCGGGCGACCGGGGCTTCTGCGCCGGGCAGGATCTGAACGAGACGAAGCAGCTGCAGGGCGGCGAGGGCGGCGTCGCCTGGGCCGCCAGCTGGCCGCCGTTCTACGATGCGCTCCGCGGGATGGAAAAGCCGGTGGTCGCCGCGCTGAACGGCGTCGCCGCCGGCTCCGCCTTCCAATGGGCGATGATGTGCGACGTTCGCGTCGGCCACAAAGGCGTGACCATGGGACAGCCCGAGATCAACGCCGGGATCGCCTCGACGCTGGGCCCGTGGCTCATGGTCGAGCGCATCGGCTGGTCGTGGATGGTCGAGCTCACCCTTTCCGGCCGGATGATGGACGCGGCGGAGTGTCACCATATCGGCCTCATCCATTACCTCGTGCCGCAAAACGAGGTCATGGCGAAATCCATCGAGGTGGCGGCGCACCTGGCCTCCAAGCCGCCGATCGCGATGAAGCTCAACAAACAGCACTTCCGCACGCTCTCCGAGCCCGCTTATCGGCTCGGTGTCGAGGAGGGTCGGCGCATCCAGCGCGAGGCCTATGCGAGCGGCGAGCCTCAGCTGTGGATGGAGAAGTTCTTCGCGGAGCGCGAGCGCCGCAAGCGGAAGTGATCGGGTACATCCTCGGCCACGGCGTGCTATCGGCGGATTTTGCGGAATGAGCCACAGCGAAGCTCCTGCGTTTCCCTGGGGAGCCGACGACGCGTCCGCGGGGACTTTGCTCACCCGTTTCGCACGGGACCACGGCGACCACGTCTATTGCCGGTTCGGCGCCCACTCTTCTTCCGTGCGCGAGATCGAGACGGCGGCGAACCGCGTCGCCCACGGGCTCGCGCGCCGCGACATCCTCGCCGGCGACCGGGTCGGCGTGATGCTGGATCACCATCCGGACCACGTCATCGTCTTCTTCGCGCTCGCCAAGCTCGGCGCCGTGATGGTGCCGCTCAACGTCCATCTGCGCGGCGCGAGCCTCGAGCATTTGCTGCGCGACGGCGACCTCGCGAGCCTGATCGTCGAAGCACGCTTCGCCGAAACGGTGCAGCCGATATTGCAAACGACGCCGGTCGGACGCGTGATCTGGCGGGAGAACCCGGCGGGGTCGGAAACTGACGATTTCGCCGCGCTTCTAGCGGATCCGGAGTCGGCGCCGCCCCGTCACGAGGTCGCACCCGACGACATCGCCGTGATTCTCTATACGTCGGGCACAACAGGCCTTCCCAAGGGCGTGTTGCTCACCGACCGCATGGTGAGGGTCGCGGCCTGCGCGTCGGGACGCGTCGCGGAGGCGAGGGACGGCGACGTCTTCCTGATGTGGGAGCCCATCAATCACATCGGCGGCATGGAGGTGCTGGTCTTGGCGGCGCAACGCCGGATCACGCTCGTGATGGTCGAGCGCTTCAGCGTGTCGCGATTCTGGCCCGAGGTTCGGGAGCATGGCATCACGCACCTGCATTTCCTCGGCGGGGTGCTGGCGCTCCTCCTGAAGGCCGAGCCGCGGCCCGAGGACCGCGACCACGGGATTCGCGTGGCCTGGGGCGGCGGCTGTCCGCTCTCGATCTGGCGCGCGTTCGAGGAGCGCTTTGGCATCCCCATCCGCGAGGGCTATGGCATGACCGAGTGCGCGAGTTTTTCCGCGCAGAACCTTACCGGCAAGCTTGGATCGATTGGCGCCTGTCTTCCCTATCTCGAAATGCGCGTGGTCGACGAGCGCGGGCAACCGCTGGGGCCCGGCAAACGGGGCGAGATCTGGATTCGCGGAAAGCTGCCAGGCATCATCACGCCCGGTTATTGGCGCAATCCGGAGGCGACGGCTGCGCTGTTCGAGGGCGAATGGCTCAGGACCGGCGACATCGGCTGGCATGACGAGGACGGCGACTTCTATTACAGCGGCCGCAAGAAGGACAGCGTCCGGCGCCGCGGCGAGAATGTCGCGGCCTTCGAGGTGGAGCGCGTGCTGAACGAGCACCCCGCCATCGCGGAAAGCGCCATGGTCGGGGTCCCTAACGCCCTTGCCGACGAAGACATCAAGGCGTTCATCCGGCTGAAGCCCGGTGCCACCCTCGACCCGCTCGCGCTCATCCAGTGGTGCGAAACCCGGATGGCTTATTTCCAGATCCCGCGCTACCTCGCCTTCGTCGACAGCCTTCCCAAGACGCCGAGCGAGCGCATTCGCAAGGACGCGCTGTCGCGCGGGACCGAGGATAGCTGGGACCTCGAGCGCTCGGGCTACAGTCTCCGGAGATAATCCTCCCTCGTCCCTTGGACGCGCCCCGTCCCATGCAAAGTCGAGGACCAATGGCTCGCCTTCTGCTATTGGCTGGACATCACTGGCACGCCGCTATCGAGGAGGTTCGACGATGCGCACGCCCCCATCACGGTTTGCCGGCGCCGGACTTGCGCTGGCCGTTCTCGGCGGCTGGCTTGCCGGGCCCGCGCGAGGAGAGCTCCTGACGCACCACGATCTCCCCTATGACGTCGCGCTGACCATCGCCAAGGGCGCGGTCGAGAGCTGCGCCGCGAAAGGATATCCGGAGTCCGCGGTCGTGGTGGACCGCGACGGCGAGACCATCGTGGCGATCCGCGGCGACAACGCCGCGCCTCACACGATGGAAAACGCGCGCCGCAAAGCCTACACGGCGATGAGCTTTCGAACGGCCACGACCGAATACGCCAAGCGCTTCGCCGACAACAATCCGGTGGTGCGCCAGCAGGTGACGCTGCCGAACGTCATCGCCATCCCCGGCGGCTTGCCGATCAAGGTCGGCGAAGAGATCGTCGGCGGCGTCGGCGCATCGGGCTCACCGGGAGTGGACGAGCCCTGCGTCCAAGACGGTCTCGACAAGGTGGCGGACCAGCTCAAGTGAGGCACCGTTCTTGCCGACAGGATCGGCCACATGGTATTAAAATTAGGACGATAAGACGACTGGGCGTGAAGGCGTAGAGCGCGAGCATCGTGACAGGATGGACGGAGCTCACTACGGAGGTCGTCGACCGGCGCGTCCATGAGCGCGCCGTCCGGCACTTGCGCAGCGCGCGCGTGGTGCTGCCGACCTTCGCCGAGCTCGCCGATCCCCGGAAGATCCCAGCGGCGGTCTCGGATCGACTTGGCCAAGTCGATGCGGACACCGCGCACCCCGCCAATCTCTTCCGCGTGCACTGGTACAACGACGAGGCCCGCCGCGGTCTCGAGCCTGTTCCCCTCTACCTCGATCTGCCGGAGGCGCTGACCGGCGTCAAAGCCCGAATCCTCGTGGCGCTCGCCCGGTACTTCCCGATGATCGGAGCGCACAAGGTGCTGGCGGCCTACGGCTGCCTGGTGCCGCGCCTCGTCACCGGCCAATTCGATCCCGAGCGGCACAAAGCGGTCTGGCCCTCGACCGGAAATTACTGCCGCGGCGGCGTCGCGATCTCCCGCATTCTCGATTGCCGCGGGGTCGCGATCCTGCCGGAAGGCATGAGCCAGGAGCGCTTCGAGTGGCTCACGCGCTGGGTCAGATCGCCCGAGGACATCGTCCGGACTCCCGGCACCGAGAGCAACGTCAAGGAGATCTACGACCGGTGCAGGGAGATGGCGCGCGATCCCGCGAACGTCATCTTGAATCAGTTCTCGGAGTTCGGGAATTACCTCGCGCACTACGTCTGCACCGGGCCCGCGCTGCGCGCCGTCTTCGAGGACGCGCAGCGGTGCGACGGCGGGCTGCGGCTCGCGGCCTTCGTGGCGGCATCGGGCTCGGCGGGGACTCTGGGCGCGGGCGATTACCTCAAATCCGAGCTCGGCGCGAAGATCGTGGCGGTCGAAGCTCTGGAATGCCCGACCATGCTCTATAACGGCTACGGCGAGCACAACATCCAAGGGATCGGCGACAAGCACGTCCCCTTCATCCACAACGTCATGAACACCGATCTTGTCGTGGGCATTTCGGACCGCGGCACCGATGCGCTCAACCTGCTCTTCAACAGCGAGGTGGGCCAGCGCGATCTGGCCGGGCGCCGACGCCTCGATCCTGCTCTGTTGGCGCGCCTCGACGGCCTCGGCCTCTCCAGCATCGCCAACGTGCTGGCGGCGATCAAGACGGCGAAGCGGCTCGACCTCGGCAGCGAAGACGCGATCGTCACGGTCGCGACCGATGGAGCCGCGATGTACGGCAGCGAGCGGCAGAAATACGCAGCCGAGCACTATCCCGGCGGATTCGGCGAGATCGATGCGGGCGAAATCCTCGGAGCCCATCTGCAGGCCGTCACCGACGATCACATGATCGAGCTCTCCCGGATCGATCGCGAGCGCATCTTCAATCTCGGCTATTACACCTGGGTCGAGCAGCAGGGCGTGCCGCTCGACGAGTTCGACCGGCGGCGGGAGCAGAGCCTTTGGCGCGGATTTCAAGCCGCGATCCCCCGGTGGGACGCGCTGATCGAGGCATTCAACGCCGAGGCCGGCGTCAACCGGCCAGGCTAGGCAAGGGATGGGGAGCGGATTGACCGAAGGATATCTCGAGCTCCGGCGAAAGACCGTCGCGCGCGACCGAAGCCTGCGCGAGAAAGTGATGTCGCTCGAGGAGGCGGCGAAGCTCGTCAAGGACGGCGACCGCGTCGGCATCGGCGGCAGCACGCTCTCCCGCACGCCGATCGCCATGATCTGGGCGCTCATCCGTGCCGGGCGGAAAGGACTCTCCTGCTCGCGCGGCATCATGTCGAGCGACGGCGAGCTCCTGCTGGGCTCGGGCGCCAGCGATCACCTGATCACCAGCTGGTTCAGCCAAGGCATCGTCTGGGGCGTCTCGAAGGTCATGCGGCTCTACACGGAATCGAAGCGCGCGCGCTTCGAGGAGTGGAGCCACATGGCCATGGGTCTGCGCTTCCGCGCGGGCGCCATGGGCGTGCCGTTCTTGCCGATGCGCTCGATGATGGGCTCGGATGTGATCGCGCGGCTGCCCGAGGTGCGCCAGATCGATTGTCCCTTCACCGGCGAGAAGCTCGTCCTCGTGCCCGCGCTCAATCCCGACGTGGCGCTGATCCACGTGCAGCGCTGCGACCCCTATGGCAACGCGCAGATCGACGGCCTGCAATTCATGGACATCGATCTCGCGATGGCGGCCAATCGCGTGATCCTGACCACCGAGCGGATCGTCTCCAACTAGCAGATCCGTCGCGCGCCCGACCAGACCAAGATCCCGTTCCTCGCGGTCGAGGCCGTGGTCGAGGTGCCCTTCGGCTGCGCGCCGCACGAGTGCTACGGCGTCTATGAGCCATTCTTCAAGCACCACGACATGTACGCCGGGCTGATGCGCAAGGATCCGGCCAAGGGTATCGCCGAGTACCTCGATCGCTATTTCCATGGGCCCAAGAGCTGGACCGAGTATCTCGACCTCATCGGCATGGAGGAGCTGCTCGATGCCGCGCGGCGCGGGAGGAGCATCTATGACGATTGAGACCACGAGCAAAGCCCCGGTGCGCAGTCACACGACCAGCGAGCTGCTCGCGGTCATGGCGAGCCGTCTCTTGAGAGACGGCCAGGTAGTTTTCGCCGGCGTGGGCATCCCGCTGCTGGCGGCGACCTTGGCGCAGCGCCTGCACGGGCCCGGCCTGACGATCTTGTTCGAGGGCGGTACGATCGGCGCGTTCGTCGAGCCGGGGAAGCTGCCGCCCTCGACCAACGAGCAGCGCTGCACGCGGCGCGCCAACATGGTGCTGAGCAGCACCGACGTGCTGCTGCTCCTGCAGCGCGGCTACATCGACATCGGGTTCATGGGCGGCGCGCAGATCGATCAGTTCGGCAATCTCAACAGCTCTTTCATCGGTGATCCCGACAATCCGACGACGCGGTTGCCCGGAACGGGCGGCGGCAACGATATATCGAGCCTCACCGACATGATTGTCGCCATGAAGCACGAGAAGCGGCGCTTCGTGCGCAAGGTCGATTTCATCACCAGTCCGGGATTCGTGCGGGGCGGCACGAGCCGGCGCGACAGCGGGCTGGTCGCCGGCGGCATGTACCGCGTGGTCACCGATCTCGGCATCATGGGCTTCGACGACGAGAGCCGGCGCATGACAGTGCTGGCGCTGCATTCCGGCGTCACGGTCGAGGAGATCCAGGACAACACCGGTTTCGAGCTGCTGGTGGCCGACGATCTCGCCGTCACGGAGCCGCCGAGCGAGCGCGAGCTCTCGGTCCTGCGCCACCTAGACCCGGACAAACTCTATATCGCCTGACAAGCCGCGGCTGCGCAGGGCGGCCCCGCCGATCCACAGGAAAAAGACATGACCGGATTCTCGAACACCTTCGGCATCGCGATGCGGAATTTCACGGCGTTCCCGCAATTGCCGGACGCGCAGGAGCTGGTCGAGTACGGCGTCCGGATGGAGGCGCTGGGCTTCGACTCTCTCTGGGTGTGGGACCATATCTTGCTGGGTGTTGAGCCGCATTTCCCGATCATCGATTCACTGTCGTTGCTGACCGCGGTGGGCGCGCGCACGAAGCGCATCAAGCTCGGCACCGGCGTGCTCATTTTGCCGCTCAGGAACCCGCTGTTGCTCGCCAAGCAGCTCTCGTCGATGGACCAGCTCAGCCAGGGCCGCCTTCTGCTCGGGGTGGCGTCGGGCTGGTACAAGCGCGAGTTCGATTCGGTCGGCGTGCCTTTCGAGAAGCGCGGCAAGATCATGGACGAGAATCTGACCATCATGACGCGGCTCTGGACCGAGGATGTCGTCGCCGGCGACTACCCGCCCTACCACATGAAAGCCGCGGTGATGTTTCCGAAGCCCTATCAGCGGCCGCGTCCCCCGATCCTGATCGGCGGCTACGTCGACCGGGTGTTGAAGCGAGCGGGCGTGGCGGGTGACGGGTGGCTCACGTATTTCTATACGCCCCAGAGCTTCACGAAATCCTGGAAGAAGGTGTGCGACTTCGCAGCCGAGGCGGGCAAGGACCCGGCGCGCCTGCTCAATGCCAATCAGCTGCCGATCATGGTGGGGCAGTCGCGTGCCGCGGTCGAGGCGCCGATGATGGAATGGCTCTCCAAGGAGTGGGACTATGCGTCCTGGAGCGAGTCCACCAAGGACTCCGCCATCATGGGCACGGTGGACGACTGCGTGGCGCAGCTCCAGGCGCATCTCGACGCCGGCGTGCAGAAGCTCATCTTCGTGCCCTATCAGTACCGCCCGGATCAGATCGACGTTATCGCCAAGGAAATCATTCCGCGCCTCAAGCGCTAGGCGGTTGCCGCGTCGGCCTCGCGCTGATACCGCCGCGCCGGCGCATTGACGACCTCGGCGAGGGGCGCCGCGGCGAGCGAGGCGCGCCGCCGCTCCTCGCCTGCGCTCTCATAAAGCGTGGTGCGCTGGATGGGCCGGCGTCCCGCCGCGAGAATGAGCGCCTCCATCCGCTCCGGCGACATCTCCTGGCCATGCGCGGCGCCGGCGGAGCGCGTGATCGTCTCGTTCATGAGCGTGCCGCCGAGGTCGTTCACCCCTGCCCGGAGACAGGCGGCAACGCCCTCCGGGCCCAGCTTTACCCAGGACGCCTGGATGCTTGGGATGTGCGGGTGGAGCGCCAACCGCGCCACCGCGTGCATGAGCACGGCCTCGCGGAACGTGGGTCCGCGGCGCGCGCGTCCTTTGAGATAGATCGGCGCTTCCATGTGGACGAAGGGCAAAGGGATGAACTCGGTGAAGCCGCCCGTGCGGGCCTGATGGCCGCGCACGCGCAACAGGTGCTTCGCCCAGTGATCGGGCCGGTCGACATGGCCGAACATGATCGTCACCGTGCTCTTGATCCCCATGGCGTGCGCGGCCTCCATCACCGCGAACCACTGGGCCGTATCGATCTTGTCCGGGCAGATTACGCGGCGGACTTCGTCGTCCAGGATCTCGGCGGCGGTGCCCGGCAGCGTGCCGAGCCCGGCCTCGCGCAGCCTCGCCAGGAAATCGGGGACGCCGACACCGAGCGTCTCGGCGCCTTGCCAGACCTCGAGCGCGGTGAAGGCGTGGACGTGGATTCGCGGTGCCGCCTCTTTCACGGCCCGGCAGATATCGATGTACGTGGCACCGGTATAATCCGGGTGGATGCCCCCTTGCATGCAGACCTCGGTGGCACCCCGCGCCCAGGCTTCCCGCGTGCGGCGCCGGATCTCGGTGAGATCGAGGTCATAGGGACGCCCGCGCAGGTTCTCGCTCAGCTTGCCCTTGGAGAAGGCGCAGAACTGGCAGCGGAAATAGCAGACGTTGGTGTAGTTGATGTTCCGGTTGACCACGTAGGTGACGGCGTCGCCGTTGACGGAAGCGCGCAGCTCGTCCGCGGCCGCTGAGACCGCCGTGAACTCCTGTCCGCGAGCCGCGAACAGCCGCACGATCTCCGCTTCGGTCAGGTCCGCGCCCGCCTGCGCTCGCTCCAGCACGCGCATGAGCCCCGCGTCGAGATGCGCCGGCCTCGGCGCGCCGATAGAAGCCAACTCGCGCTCGGGTACCGCCGTCGCGACGCCCGGCGACCACGTCTCGGCCCGCGCAAACCCCGCCGCATCCGAAAGGTGCAGCACCGCGCTCGAGAGCCGGGCATCGAGCCATCGGTCCGGCCGTTGCGCGTAGGTCGGATAAATCGCGAGCCGCTCCACGAGCCCCTTGCCGGCGGCGTTGGTGGC
>Ga0210399_10002169_pt1 | contig 15304 bp, 14 predicted proteins | sample IncBWC14MmetaG_FD_150865 | JGI IMG/M metagenome (GOLD analysis project Ga0210399, IMG submission 150865) | Forest soil microbial communities from Barre Woods Harvard Forest LTER site, Petersham, Massachusetts, United States - Inc-BW-C-14-M | ecosystem: Environmental > Terrestrial > Soil >...
AGGGATCACCGTGATCCAGAGCTTCGCAGATGCCGGTCATGGCATCGAGCAGCTCGCGTGCCCACTCGCGCATCGGCACGCTGCGTCCCTCACGCCACAGCATCAGGCCTGGCTCGCGGCCGCGCCGCGCCACCGTCAGATGGTTGTCATCCAGCGTTCCCTGTTCGGCGGGATCGATCGGTGCACTGTCCTTCATCAGACACAGCGCGAGAAACGCCTCGAGGAATCGCAGCTTGTTCTGATTGACGCCGACCGGATCGAAGGCGCTGACATCGAGCGCGCGAACTTCCACATATTCAACCCCGGCGCGGCGCAGCGCCTTGGTGGGACGCTCGCCCGAGCGCGCGACGCGCTTCGGGCGGATGAAACTGTAGTACTCATTCTCGATCTGCAGGATGTTGGCGTTCAGCTGGCGCCACTCGCCGTTCACCTTCACGCCGAGAGCCTGGTACGGCGGGTACGGGGTGGTGATGGCACGTGTCAGATCGTGCACGTACTCCTCGAGATTGTTCACCGAGACCGAGAGTCCGGCCTGGCTGCGGTTGCGGTAACCGACGTCGCTCATGCGCAGGCTGGTGGCATACGGCGCGAACGCGCTGCCGTCCCCGAAATCATCGAGCCCGAAGCGGCGGCCGCGCAGGAACGACTTGCACACCACCGGAGAGACGCCGAACAGGTACAGCACCAGCCACCCGTAGCGGCGGTAGTTGCGCAGCAGATCGAAGTAGCACGCGGATATGAACGGCTGGCCGTGTCCGGAGGCGCCGCGCGCCGCCGCCCACGCCTCCCAGAACGGCAGCGGAAAGGAGTAATTGAAGTGCACGCCGGAGATCGCCTGCATCATGCGCCCGTAGCGCAGGCCGAGGCCGTTGCGATACACGGTCTTCATGCGGCCGACGTGCGAGCTGCCGTACTGCGCGAGCGGAATCTCTGCATCGCTCGCGATCGCGCACGGCATGCTGGTTGCCCACAGCAGCTCCTCGCCGAGGTGCCGGTAGACGAACTGATGCAGGTCGAGCAGGTACTGCAGCAGTTCCCAGCTGTGAGTGAAGGCCGGGGTGACCAGCTCGATCAGCGCCTCGGAGTAATCCGTGGTGATGTGCTCGTTGGTGAGCGCCGAGCCGAGCGCGACCGGGTGCGGAGTGTGTGCCAGGCTCCCGGATGGCAGCACGCGCAGCGATTCCTTCTCCACGCCCTTGTGCCCGCCCTGCAGCCGTTGCGGCTCACCACCGTGGTGCAGCCTCGCGAGCCGCCGCTCGAACACGCGGTCGATCCCCGGTCGGCTCATGGGTGTTCGACGCGGACCGCGCTACCAGGGACGACGGCCGCTGAGCACCTCGATGAGCAGGGTGAAGTCCCCGCGCAGACTGTAGAGCGGATGGCGAAAGGTGGCGGGCGCGTTGCGCTCGAACAGCCAGTGACCGAGCCATGCCGGCAGGTAGCCCGCGAGCGGGACTGCCAACAGCCATGCCCAGCGACCGAGGACAATGGCAGCGGTCGCCGCAGTGAGTGCCAGCAGCGTGCCCGCGATGTGCAGGCGGCGCGAGGTGCGGTTGGTGTGCTGTTGCAGATAATGAGGATAGAACTCGCCAAAGCTCGCAAACCGCGACGGCTGCATTGCTCGGGCATCTTGCCGTCTCGCCCCTCGTCCGCGCAAATCAGACGAGCAGTCGCAGCAGGCTCGCGGCAGTGCACAGCACTACGGCCGCAAGCGGCGGCACACGCCCACTGCCGAGCGACAGCAAGCCGATACCGGCGACGGCGACGTCCGCGCCGTCGTGCACACCACTCAGCCAGACCGGGTCGTAGAGTGCTGCCGCCAGCACACCGACCACTGCCGCATTGACACCGGTCACCGCGGCACGCAGGCGGGCGTGGTGCGCAAGCGTGGTCCACACTGACGACCCGGCCAGTGCCAGCAGCAGTCCCGGCAGGAATATGGCGATGAGAGCCATCGTGGCACCCGCTGGCGGTGCGCCCGGAACGGCAATCGCGCCGAGGTAGGCAGCCACGCTGAACAGCGGCCCCGGCACCGCCTGTGCAAGACCGTAGCCACCCAGAAATGCGTCATCCGACAGCCAGCCGGCCGGCACCAGCGCGGCGCGCAGCAACGGCAGCACGACGTGTCCTCCGCCGAATACCAGCGCGCCCGCGCGGTAGAACACCTGCGCGAGAGCGAAGCCGCTGTGCGGGTAGCGCCAGGACAGCACCGGGAGGCCAAGGAGCAGCACTGCGAATGCGCCGAGCGACAGCGTCCCCGCCCACTGCTCTTTCGCAATGCCCTGCACCGCCACCGCGGCCGGGCGACACCAAACTGACCCGGCCGCCGCTGCCGCCAGCAGTACCGCGAGCTGCGCGCCCGCACTGCCGCTCGCGAGGAGCAGCACCATCGCGCCCGCTGCGATGAGCCAGGTGCTCGCATCCGTGCACAGCCGGCGCGCCATGCTCCACACCGCCTCTGCGACCACCGCTACCGCCGCCAGCTTCAGTCCGTGAACCAAGGCGCTCGCGAGCGGCCCCTGCACGCGTGCCGCCAGCCGTGCGCAGGCATACAACAGCAGCGCCGAGGGCAGCGTGAATCCGAGCCACGCCGCGAGTGCGCCTCGCCAGCCCGCCCGATGCAGACCGATGAGAAAGCCGACCTGGCTGCTGGTCGGCCCGGGAAGGACCTGGCAAAGCGCGACGAGCGCTGCGTACTCCTCACCGCTCAACCAGCCGCGCTCGCGCACGTAGGTGCGCTCGAAGTACCCGAGATGCGCGATGGGTCCGCCGAAGGAGGTGAGGCCGAGCCGCAGCGCTATGCGCAGTACCTCTGCCGCGCCCTGCGGCTCGCGCCGTGCGCCCGTCAGCCGCGCTCCACGATGGCGGTGACGCCCATCCCGCCGGCCGTGCACACCGAGATCAGTCCGCGCTTTGCCGTCGCGTCGCCGGCGAGGAGCTTCGCGAGCGTGGCCAGAATGCGCGTGCCGGTGGCGGCGAAGGGGTGGCCGAGGGCGACGCTGCCGCCCTTCACGTTGAGGCGTGCACGATCGATGCTGCCAAGCGGCCCGGGCAGTCCCAACACGTTGCGGCAGTAATCCGGCGACTCCCACGCCCTGAGCGTGCACAGCACCTGCGCCGCGAACGCCTCGTGTATCTCGTAGTAATCGAAGTCCTGCAGCGTGCTGCCGGCGTCACGCAGCATTGCAGGCACGGCGTACGTGGGCGCCATCAGCAAACCTTCCTTGCCGCCCACGAAATCGACCGCCCACGCCTTGCCGTAGCGGAGGTAGGCGAGCACGGGAAGCGAGCGTTGCGCCGCCCACTCGGGAGTCGCGAGCAGCACCGCGCTCGCGCCGTCGGTGAGCGGAGTGCTGTTGCCCGCGGTGAGCGTGCCGTCGGTCGCGAAGCTCGGACGCAGCCGCGCGAGCTTCTCGAGCGAACTGTCCGCACGGACGTTGTTGTCGGTCTTGAGGCCGAGGTAAGGAATCACCAGATCATCGTAGAAGCCTTCGCGCCAGGCGCTTGCTGCCTTGAGGTGACTGTCATAGGCAAGCTGATCCTGTTCGACGCGCGTCACTTGCCACTGCTTCGCCATGAGCTCGGTGCTCTGCCCCATGGAGAGCCCCGTGCGCGGCTCGATCACCGCGGGCAGCACCGGCTTGAAGTGCCTCAAGCGCAGGCCGAACCAGGGCGACAGACGCTCCCAGGCGCTGCGGCCGCGGTAGCTGGCGAGCAACAGCTGCTGATAAGAGCGCGGGTAGACGATCGGCGCATCGCTGATCGAATCGGTGCCGCCGGCGATGCCGGCCTCGATCTGTCCGAGCGCGATCTTGTTGCCGATGTCGATGGCGGCTTCGAGGCCCGTGCCGCAGGCGCGCTGCATGTCGAGCCCAGGCGTGTGCGGATCGAGGCCGCTCGCGAGCACGCATTCGCGCACCAGGTTGTAATCGCGCGAGTGCTTGATGACCGCGCCGGCCGCGACATCGCCGAGCCGCTCGCGCTGGAGGCGGAAGCGCTCGACCACGCCGCGAAACGCGGCGGTCAGCATGTCCTGGTTGCTGGCGGTGGCGTAAGCCGAATAAGAGCGCGCGAACGGAATGCGCACGCCACCGACGATGGCGACCCGCTTGATGACGGATCCGACGAGCATGAATCCCTCCCTTGGCGCGGCGCGTTAGAATGCCACCCCATGGGCCAATTCACCACCATCATGGCGCGCGACGGGCACGAGTTTCAGGCCTGGCTCGCGGCGGCACCGCAGCGCCCGCGCGGTGCGCTGCTGGTGATCCAGGAGATCTTCGGCATCAACAGTCACATCCGCACAGTGACTGATCAGTTTGCCGCCCAGGGCTACACCGCGATCGCTCCGGCGCTGTTCGATCGGGTCCGCCGTGGCATCGAGCTCGGCTACACCCCCGCGGACATGCAGGAAGGCCCAGGCTACGTGAAACAGCTCGACCCGGAAGCGACGCGGCGCGATCTCGCCGCGGCGCTCGCGGTGGTGAAGCACTCCGGGCGCGCCGGCGCCGTCGGTTACTGCTGGGGCGGAGCCCAGGCGTACCTCGCGGCCTGCGAGCTGCCGCTCGCGTGCGCGGTGGTCTATTACGGCAAGGTGACGAGCTACCTGGAGCGCAAGCCGCGATGCCCGGTGATGTATCACTACGGCAGCGAGGATCAGAGCATTCCGCTCGCCGACGTCGAGCGCATCCGCGCGGCCTATCCCGAGGCGCCGCTCTATATCTACGAGGGGGCAGGTCACGGGTTCAACTGCGAGCAGCGCAGCGCCTACAACCCGCAGGCCGCGCTACTCGCGCGCACGCGCACTCTCGAGTTCTTCACCCGTTACGTGGACCGCACGCCGGGCGACACGCCGCCTTCACCCGAGGGAGAGTCTGATTCATGAAACTGCGCGATCCGGAGCTGCTGCGCACGCACGCCTTCATTGGCGGCAAGTGGCTCGATGCGGTGAGCGGCGCGACTCACACGGTCGTGAATCCCGCGACCAGCGAGCCGATCGGCACGGTCCCGGACATGGGCATCGCCGAGACGCGCCACGCGATCGAGGCGGCATCGCAGGCGTTCCCGGCGTGGGCCGCCCTCACCGCCAAAGAGCGCGCCGCCATCCTGCGCCGCTGGTACGAACTGCTGATGGCGAACCAGGAGGACCTGGCCACGCTCATGACCGCCGAGCAGGGCAAGCCCCTCGCGGAAGCCAGCGGTGAAATCGTCTATGGCGCCTCATTCATCGAGTGGTTCGCCGAGGAAGGCAAGCGACTTTACGGAGATATCATCCCGCCACATCAGAGTGACCGGCGTCTGCTCGTGTTGCGACAGCCGGTCGGTGTGGTCGCCGCGATCACGCCGTGGAACTTTCCCCTGGCGATGATCACGCGCAAGGCAGGTCCGGCGCTCGCCGCCGGCTGCACCATCGTGGTAAAGCCCGCGAGCCAGACTCCCTACTCGGCACTCGCCGCGGCAGCGCTCGCCGGGCGTGCCGGCGTGCCCCCCGGCGTGCTTAACGTGGTGACCGGCGTCGATGCGGCCGCGATCGGCGGCGAACTCACCGCCAATCCCGCGGTGCGCAAGGTCACCTTCACCGGCTCGACCGGCGTCGGCAAGAAGCTCATGGCCCAGTGCGCCGGCACCGTGAAGAAGCTCACCATGGAGCTCGGCGGCAACGCACCCTTCATCGTCTTCGAAGACGCGGATCTCGATGCTGCAGTCGCCGGCGCCATCGCCAGCAAGTACCGCAACAGCGGCCAGACCTGCGTCTGCGCCAACCGCCTGCTGGTGCAGGCGCCCGTCTACGAAGCGTTCACGCGCAAGCTCGTGCACGCGGTTGGGCAGCTGCGCGTCGGTGACGGCCTCAAGGGTCCCACCGACCAGGGACCCCTGATCGACGCTGCCGCGCTCGCCAAGGTAGAGCAGCACATCGCTGACGCCGTGGGTAAGGGTGCTCGCGTCGCACTCGGCGGCAGGCGCCATGCGCTCGGCGGAACCTTCTTCGAGCCCACCGTCGTGACCGAGGTGACCCCGGCCATGCGCATGGCTCGCGAGGAGACCTTCGGGCCGATTGCGCCGCTGTTCCGGTTCGAGACCGAGCAGGACGCCATCCGCATGGCCAACGACACGGAGTTCGGACTCGCCGCGTACTTCTATACGCGCGATCTCGCGCGCTCGTGGCGCGTCGCGGAGGCGCTCGAGTACGGCATGGTCGGGCTCAACACCGGAATCTTCTCGACCGAGGTCGCACCCTTCGGTGGCGTCAAGGAATCCGGCGTCGGTCGCGAAGGGTCCAAATACGGCATCCTCGACTACACCGAGCTGAAATTCGTGTGCGTCGGCCTGAGTTGAGCACGGAACGCATCGGCATCCTGCTGGTCAACTCCGGTACGCCCGAGGCGCCGGAGCCTGCCGCGGTGCGCGCATTCCTGGCGCGCTTTCTCGCTGACCCGCGCGTGGTGGAGCTGCCGCGCGCGCTGTGGCTGCCGCTGCTCTACGCCATAGTGCTCCCCTTTCGTCCGGCACGCGTCGCGCGCAAGTACCGCCGCATCTGGTCGGATTCCGGCTCGCCGCTGCGCGACCTGACGGTCAAGCTGAGCGCCGCGCTCGCTGGCGTACTGGCGCAGCGGATACTCGCGCCGCTGCAGGTGGAGGTCGGCATGCTCTACAGCGCCCCGGATGTCGGCGACGCACTCGGGCGGCTGCGCGCAGGCGGTGCACAGCGCCTGCTGGTCTTGCCCCTCTTCCCGCAGTACTGCGGTGCGACCGGCGGCGCGGCGTTCGACCAGGTGAGCGCCGCGCTGCACCGCTTACGCTGGCTGCCGGATCTGCAGCTGGTCGCCGACTATCACGACCACCCGGGCTACATCGAAGCGCTGCGCGCGAGCGTGGTGGCGCACTGGGAGGCGCACGGCCGCACCCCGCACCTGTTGATCTCGTTCCATGGCATACCTGAGCGTTACGGCAGGCAGGGCGACCCCTATCACTCGCGCTGCCACGCGACTGCGCGACTGCTCGCTGACGAGCTGCTGCTGCTCGAAGGCGAATGGAGCGTGAGCTTCCAATCGCGCTTTGGACCTGCGCAGTGGCTCAAGCCTTACACGCAGGCGGTGCTCTCTGGCATGCCGGCACGCGGGGTGCGCGAGGTTACCGTCGTGTGTCCCGGTTTCGCGGTCGACTGCCTTGAGACTCTCGAGGAGATCGCCATCGAGAACCGCGCCCTCTTCATGCAAGCGGGCGGCCAGCGCTTCGAGTACGTTCCGGCCCTCAATGACAGTGCCGCTCACGCCCACTGCCTCGCGCGCCTCATCGCGCAGCGCTGTCAGGGGTGGACGCAGGGGCTACGCGAGCACCTCCCAGGCACGGCGCACGGTGCTCCTGCCTGATGTCGCTCGCACCTCTACCGCTCGCCGGAACCTTCCACGAGCTGAGTGTCGCTGTCGATGACGTGCGCACTGCGGTCGAGTTCTACGAGCGTTTGGGGTTCAGCCAGGCCTCCACCACCGACACCTTCACGCATCCTTACGGAGTACTGACCGACGGGCGGTTGTACATTGGGCTGCATCAGCGCACAGGCGTGTCGCCCACACTCACTTTCGTGCGGCCCGGGATCGCCGGCACCCTCGCCACCTTCGCCGCGGCGGGCATTCATCTCACGCGCTGTAACACTAGCGAGGAGGTGTTCAACGAGATCGCCTTCACCGACCCCTTCGGGCATGAGGTCGCGATTCTCGAGGCGCGCACGTATTCGCCCGTGGCGCGCGATGCGATCGATGTCTCGCTCTGTGGTGATTTTGCCGAACTGAGCCTGCCGGCGGGCGATTTCGCCGTGGCGCAGGCCTTCTGGGAGCCGCTGGGATTCGTCGCGGCCGAAGAGGCGCAGGTGCCTTACCCGCACCTGACACTCACCAGCGATCACCTCGATCTCGCCTTCCATCCACCGCGGGTGTGCGCACGGCCGATGCTGGTCTTCCGCGCCGCGGACATGCCGGCGCGTCTCGAGCGGCTGCGCCTGATGGGCCTCTCGCTTGCTCCCGCGCCGCATCCCGTGCAGGCCGACGCCGGCAGTGCCCTGCTCGAGGGCCCCGGAGACACCCCGCTGCTGCTGCTCGAAGGCGACGACTGAGTATCTGACAGGCCGCCCCCGCGGCTTCGCAGGCCGCCCCCGCGGCTTCGGTCTCTAAGGCTCGCGCTTGAGAGCCGCGGCCTGCGCCACGATGTGAAAACTGATCCGCATCTCATCCTGAACCTGCAGCGCGCCGAGCATTGCACTGAAGGGCGTGAGGCCAAGATCGGTCTGCCGCAGCGGAAACTCCCCCGAGGCTTCCACAGTGCTGTTTCCGCCGACCCCGCCGAGCTGGTAACGCACCGGCACCGTGAAGGCGCGCAGCCGCCCGCGCACCGAGCTCTGCACGTGCGCACGCACCGTACCGGAGTCCGCCGCCGTGCCACCTGCGGGCTCGAGTTGGAGTGACTGCAGCACGATCTCCGGATTGCCCTGCGCATCGAGCAGCGCCTGACCCAGCATGTTGCGCCGCGTTCCTTCCCTGGCGCCTTCGGATACGTCGGCAGGGAACTCCGCGGCCGGTTGCTGCGCGCGCAGCACCGCCTCGTCGACGGTGAGAGTGGCCACGGGGATGTGCACCTCGAAGCTGCTCTGCAGGATCTGCGCGGGCACGTAGATCGTGCCGGTCAGATCGTGCGAAGCGATGACGTGGTTATGCCCTGCGCTCGCGAGCGCGCCGCCGCGATAGACCAGAATGGTGAGCAGTGAAGACTGCGGGAGGATCTCGTACGGTGTGCCCACGTGCGGCGCCGGTGCCGATGGAGCGGCTGGCGCGGCCGGCAGGGGCGGTGCGGGCGGCGGAGCACGCGGCGGCGCCGGACAGCCGCTCAGCATCGCCAGAAACACCGACGTCGCGGGCAGGAGTTTCCAAGGTGCAGTCAGCCGCATAAGCTTGCGGCCATGGCACTGCGCAACACGGAGCATCGCTGGGGCGTTCTCTCCCAGATCTTCCACTGGCTCATTGTCGTCCTGGTCATCCTGCAGGTGACGCTGGCGAGCCTGGCCGATGATCTGCCGTTGGGTGCGAAGAAGCTCGCGCTGCTGGCGCGCCATAAGTCAGTCGGCATCACCATCCTCATGCTCGTCATCCTGCGGCTGTTGTGGCGTTCGCTTAATCTGACGCCACTGCTGCCAACGACCCTCAAGCCTTACGAGCGCGTCCTCGCACGCTTCACGCACGCGGCGCTGTACGTGCTGCTGTTTGCCATGCCGCTCTCCGGCTGGATGATGTCCTCAGCGCGTGGGTTCCCGGTGAGCTGGTTCGGGTTCTTTACGCTGCCGGATCTGGTGCCGAAGAACAAGTCACTCTACCGGGCGCTGCTCACTACGCACGAGACGCTCGCTTGGGTGCTGGCGGCGGTGGTGACGCTGCACGTCGCCGCCGCGCTCAAGCATCACTTCATGCTGCGCGATGACGTGTTGCGCCGGATGGTGCCTTTCACTACCCACAATCAGCGACCGAAAGCATGAACCACATCCGATCTGCCGCGGCTGCGTGCCTGGCGCCCATGCTGCTGGCGCTCGCGGGGCTCGCCGCCGGAGCCCGCGCTGCCGATGCGCCCGGCGTGACGCACTACGTGCTCGATCCCGCGAAGAGCTCGCTGGAATTCACCTTCGTGCAGGCGGGCGCGCAGAACAAGGGCCGCTTCAGGCGTTTCCAGGTGAGCTTCGACTTCTCTCCCGAGAATCTCGTGGCCAGCCGTCTCGATGTCACGGTCGAGACCAATTCGGCGGACACCGGTGATGAGGAGCGCGACGACACGCTGCGCGGTGCGGATCTCTTCGCCGCGTCGAAGTTTCCGCAGGCGCATTTTGCCGCGACCCAGATCAATCGGACCGCGGCCGGTTACGAAGCCGTCGGCAAACTGACCATCCGCGGCGTGACGCGCGACGCCCGTGTGCCGTTTGCGTTCCGCACTGCCAGCGAGCATGGCGCCGAGGTGGGTCAGATGAGCGGCAAGACGAGCCTGCGCCGCCTGGACTACGGCGTGGGGCAGGGTGACTGGAAAGCCACCGACCAGCTGGGCAACGAAGTCGGGGTAGCTTTCGAGTTGCGCCTGACCGCTCACTGAGCGCGGCCATCGCCCGCGTGCGGGCGCACGTCGGTTCGGTCGAGCGCGCGCCGGCCCTCCGCCGCCTGCCACATCAGCAACACCGGCACACCGATAGCGATGTCGCGCGCCCTCTTGAGCACCGACATGGCGAGTGCCGTGTCCGTGCCCACTCCGAAGATCGGTCCGAGAAGAATGTACGCGCCTTCCTGCACCCCGAGCGCGTTGGGGATGAACACCGCAGCGCTGCGTATGGCGTACACGATGCTCTCGATGGCGATGGCGGCGGCCAGGTCGACGCGCGCCCCCATCAGGCGGAAGCCGAGCCAGACCGCCGCGCCGTTGCCGATCCACCCGGCCAGGTGCAGTGCCGTTGAAAGCGCAACTCGCGCCGGGGAACGGTAGATCGTCTCCAGCGAGGCGCTCAAGCCGTTGAGCGTCTGCCCGGCCCTGCGCAGCACTCTCGTGGCGAGCCGTGCCGTGATTTCGCCACCGCGGCGTTGCAGGGCGATGAAAAGTGCCGCCAGAATGACCGCGAGCACCAGTCCGATCGCGCAGCCGCTGATGAGCGCGGCGACCCGCGAGCTTTGCGGGACGCGCGTCACCAGAATGGCCATGCCGGCAGCGGCATAAGCGATCTGCGCCAGCATCTCGGTCGTGACGTCGGCGATCATCGAGGCCGCGGCGAGTGGCGCCGCCATACCCTGCAGTATCGCCGCACGCACGCCGAGCGCGATCCCACCGAGTTGTGACAAGGGCAGCACCTCGGCCGCTGCATCGCGTACCAGGCGCGCGCGCACGAGCAGCGAAAGAGGCGGCGCAGACTCTGCGGGCAGCAGGACCTGCCAGGCCGCGCCGAGCAGCAGGAAAAGACCGAGGGTACAGAGACAAAAGGCGGCAAAGCCGGTCCAGCCGATGGCCCCCGCGGCGGCGAGCACCGCATGCCAGCCGACGTACCTCACGAGGTAGAGAGCGAGCGCCACTCCCACCACGGCGAGAATGGCGAGGCGTAACTTCATGTCATCGCATGAGTCGACGCGCGAGCCGCGCCAGGGCCGGCACCGCCGCGGGCCGCACCAGGCGCTCGTCGTAGGCACTCATCCGGCGCAGGTTCTCGCTGAGGCAGAGCCCGATCAGCTCAGGCACGCTGATGTCCGCACCAACCGACTTGGCGCCGCTGAGAGTGAAATTGTTGTCCTGCACACCGTGGCCGACGTTACGCGCGATGCCGATGCGCTCCCACACCAGAAAAATCCATACGCCGAGCACCTTCAGCTCGAACCACGGACGGCGCCACAGCGGCATCGTGCGCCGGTGCCACGCGGCCCAGTTGACGAAGAACAGGATGTGGCGGGCCTCCTCCTGCATCACCGGCTCGAATGTGTTGACGAGCTCGGGCGGAAAGAAACCCGAGCGCCGGGCGGATTCGAACAGGCCGAAGGCAAAAAAGCTGTCGATGCACTCGCTGTACCCGGTGAGCATGAAGGCCCATTCAGGATCGCCGGGCGCTACGTACTCCGGCTCGGGCGCGAGCGTGATGCCATAGGCCTGCACGAGATTGGAGAGCACGCGCTTGTGCCGGCCCTCCTCGAAGGCGTTGAGCTCGATCGCCTCGCGCAGCAGCGGATCCCGGGTGACGGGGGCGTACGAGGCGACATTCAGGCGCGCCCGTCCCTCGGTCTGCACGGCGATGTCCCAGATCGGCAGGCTCACGAGCCGCTCACGCGCTTCCGCGTCGAGCTGCGGCCAGTCGATCACCGCCGGCTTGTAAGGATTGAAAGTATCGAGCAGCGTGCGGCAGAAGAGCACCTTGTGAGCCTCGCTCCCGCGTCGGATCCGCGTCTCGCGAGTGGATGCTTCGACGGTACTCATGCGCTCACGCCCGGTCGAGGCGCCTCGCCGTGACGCCCGGCAACGGGCAGCACGGTAGAAGCACCGGCGGCGGCGAAATCGCCGAAACCGCCGAGGCGTAAGGAGGCGTCGCGACAGGCCGCGACGACCTCCGGCGCGGTGAGCGCCTGCAGCTCCTCGGCGTAGCGGTAACCGCGTGCCGCGCCGGGGTACTCCGCCGTCGCGGGATGGAGATAGATCTCGCTGACTCCCTCCGGCAGATGGCGGACGATGCCGGCAAGTCGTGCGCCCGTCATCTGCCCGGACCACCGAAGCCCGAAAGTGCGCTCCGCCACGAGCAGGCCGGCCTTGGCAAGTCGCCGCCGCAGCACGAGCGCAAAGGGCACCGTGAGCGTGGTGGATGCGCTCCATGTGCGCCGCTCTACCTTGTGCAGCACCTCGCCGGGCTCGAGCGGCAACCGTACGGCACGCAGCCCGAAACGGGTGCCGATCGCGACCATCAGCCGGCCGACCAGGGGATGCAGATGGAAATGCAGGTGCGCATTGCAGTGATCGAGTGCGAGACCGCTGTCGCTGAACGCCGCGAACTGGGCGCTGATTTCGGCGGCGAGCTGCCGCCGCGCCTCGCGGCTGGCCGCGAGCCGCAGGCCGAGCACGGCCGGATTCGAGGGAAAGGTCCCCTCACGGTCGATGAGCCGCGCAACTGCGGCCGCAGGGAGCATCGGCCTCCCCTGCAGCAAGGTGAGATGCAACCCGACGCGCAGCGAATTCAGGCGACGCGCGCGCGCGATGGCGTCCGCCGCTGCCGGCGCTGCGATCATGAGACTCGCCGCCGTCAGGACGCCGCCGCGATGGGCCGCTTCGACCGCATCGTTGACCTCGCGTGCGGCACCGAAATCGTCGGCGGTGACGATCAGCCGCTTCAAACCGCGTCCCGGCGCGAGCGCAGGAAGTGAAAGAACTCCACGCCCTCCAACAAGCGGCGCTTCATGATTTCCGGGCTGGTGAACATCTCCGCCAGGATGGAGGCGATCTTCGAGGGACGGAAATAGAACTTTTTGTAGAAATCCTCCACCGCCTCGAAAATCTCGCTGTGGCTGAGATGCGGGTAGTTGAGGGCTGCGATCTGTGTGCCCTGTTGCGTCAGCAGCTCGCTCTCCTCGTGGTATAGCCAGCCATTCTCCTTGGCCTGCCGGTAAAGAAACGTTCCGGGATAGGGAGCGGCGAGCGACACCTGGATGGTGTGGGGGTTGATCTCCTTGGCGAAGTCCAGGGTCTCGCGGATCGTCTCCCGCGTCTCCCCGGGGAGCCCAAGAATGAAGGTGCCGTGGATGACGATGCCCAGATCGTGGCAATCGCGCGTGAAGCGGCGCGCGAATTCCACGCGCATGCCTTTCTTGATGTTGAACAGGATCTGCTGATTGCCGGATTCATAACCCACGAGCAGCAACCGCAGCCCGTTGTCCTTCATCACTGCAAGCGTCTTGCGCGGCACGTTGGCCTTGGCGTTGCAGGACCAGGTCACTCCGAGTTTGCCGAGCTCGACCGCCAGCGCTTCGACGCGCGGCAAGTTGTCGGTGAGCGTGTCGTCGTCGAAGAAAAATTCCCTCACCTGCGGAAATGCGGCCTTGGCCCATTTCATCTCCGCGACGACGTCCTCGACCGAGCGCACGCGGTACTTGTGGCCGCCGATGGTCTGCGGCCACAGGCAGAACGTGCAGCGGGATTTGCAGCCGCGGCCGGTGTAGAACGAGACGTAGGGATGCTTGAGATAGCCGCTGAAATAGTTCTCGACCTTGAGGTCGCGCTTGTAGACCGGCGTCACCCAGGGGAGCGCGTCCATGTTCATGAGCGTCTCGCGCGGATCGTTGTGCACGATGACGCCCTCGCGGTTGCGCCACGAGAGGCCCTTGATGTCCGCCCACGGCCGATCCTCGGCCACTTCCTTGATGGTGAAGTCGAATTCGTTGCGCGCGACGAAATCGACCGCTGGCGCAGCCTCGAGGCTCTTCTCGGGCTCCACCGCGACGTGCGCCCCGATGAGCCCGATTCGTATGTCCGGGTTCACTTCTCTGATCTTTTCGGCCGTTTTCGCATCCGCCCTGAAGGAGGGCGTGGAGGTGTGCATGACCACGAGGTCACGGTTCCTGATCTCGGGAACGATGTCCTCGAAAGTGAGGCCGTCCGGCGGTGCATCGATCAGTTTCGAACCCTCGACGAGCGCCGCGGGCTGCGCGAGCCAGGTCGGGTACCAGAACGAGCGTACCTCGCGGGTCATCTGGTACCGCGCACCGGCGCCGCCGTCGAAGCCGTCGAAGGAAGGAGGGTGCAGGAAGAGTGTTCTCACGGCCGCTCACTCAGTTGGGAATCGGGTGGATCGAGCCATCGCGCGCTATATGGTAACGGCCGTCGCGCCAATGCACGCGACGTGTCGTAAAACTCCAGCACCACAGGAGGACGCCGAGCAGGTCGTTGAGGGCAACCAGCCATAGCTGCCCCGGGAGCGAACACGCGCTGCGCGGCGCGGAATTTATCATGAGGCGCGCCGTCGCCGTGATCGCAACCATTACCAGCGTCGTCACGCTGCCGGCGGCGAGCACACTGCCCGCGACCGCGACCGGAAGCCCGAACGTGATACCGCTCAGGACAAAGCCGAGCGGCTGGACCGTGCGTATGGTGCGCAGCCAGCGCAGCTCGTGCCGCACCAGATCGCTCAGGTCAGCCTCGTCCACCAGCGTTTCGACCTCCACCTCGGACAGCACCGTGCGCAGGCCGAGGCGCCGGGTAAGCTCTCCCAGCCGGTAGTCATCGGGCAGCTGGTCGACGATCGCCCCGAACCCGCCGATCCGCGCGAGCGTGGCACGGCGCAGGGCGATGGTGGCGCCAAAGGCGAAGGCGCGTGAGCCGAGAGCCGCCGCCACGCGCACCGCAGGCATGAACCATTCGTTGATGAACATCGAGGCGAGCAGCGACCAGAGACCGGACCGGGGGCGTCCGCGATAGGGACAGGTCACGATCCCGACTCTCTCGTCCAGCAGAGGCGTTATCACCCTTTCGAGGTAGTCCGGAGCCACGAGGATGTCGCTGTCGGCGAGGACGAGGTAGTCGTGGCGCGCGAGCGGCATCATGTTGAGGAGGTTGCTGACCTTGCTGCTGGCACCGTGCTGCGCCGGGTTGACGGCAATTTGCAGATCGTGCTGTGGAAACTCGCTGCACAGCCTGCGCGCCGCTTCCAGGGCACGGTCGTCCGGGTCGCGCACTCCGAAAACAACCTGCCAACAGGGATAGCTCTGCTCGCAGAATGAGCGCAGATGCTCGTATAGTCCGGGCTCCGCCCCACACAGAGGTTTGA
>Ga0210399_10002171_pt1 | contig 15299 bp, 12 predicted proteins | sample IncBWC14MmetaG_FD_150865 | JGI IMG/M metagenome (GOLD analysis project Ga0210399, IMG submission 150865) | Forest soil microbial communities from Barre Woods Harvard Forest LTER site, Petersham, Massachusetts, United States - Inc-BW-C-14-M | ecosystem: Environmental > Terrestrial > Soil >...
GCGCACCCTATGGGGATGATGATCTCCACGATCGCGGCGCTTTCGACCTTCTATCACGATGCCAAGGATATCTTTGACGCAGAATCGCGCCGCAAGCAGACTTACCGGCTTGTCGGCAAGATGCCCACCATTGCGGCGTTCTCTTACCGGCACACATTGGGCATGCCGTTCGTTTATCCGGACAACGAACTGAGCTATCCCGGCAATTTTCTGAATATGCTTTTCCGCACCTCAGAGGCGAAGTACCGCCCGAATCCCACGCTCGAGCACGCGCTCGATGTTCTCTTTATCCTTCATGCGGATCACGAGCAGAACTGCTCGACCAACACCATCCGCGGAGTGGGAAGCTCTCACGTCGATCCGTATTCAGCCACGGCAGCGGCCATCGCCGCGCTCTATGGACCGCTCCACGGCGGCGCCAACGAAGAAGTGCTTCACATGCTGCTGGAGATCGGCTCGGTGCAGAAAGTTCCGGACTTTATCAAGCGCGTGAAAGCCGGAGAGGTCAAGCTGATGGGGTTCGGCCACCGCGTGTACAAGCATTACGACCCGCGCGCCCGCATTATCAAGAAAGTGGCTTACGAAGTCTTCGAATTGATGGGCAAGAATCCGCTGCTGGAAATCGCTCTCGAGTGCGAACGCATCGCCCTCGAAGACGATTACTTCATCAAGCGCAAACTCTATCCCAATGTGGACTTTTACACCGGGCTGATTTACCAGTCCATGGGCTTCCCGATCTCGATGTTCCCCGTGCTCTTTGCCATTCCACGCACTTCCGGATGGATCGCGCAGTGGCAAGAGATGCTGCTCGACCCCGAACAGAAAATCGCCCGGCCGCGGCAAATTTATCTGGGCCACGACACACGTCAATACGTCCCTATCGACCAGAGAGGCTAATCGCGTACCTCAAGCCAAAACCCTGATGGGCCCTGGAGAAAAGCAATTAGTACTATCCCGACTGAGTACTTATTTTTGCGTTGTGACTCGACAGCCGGGTCGCGCCGGGTATAGTTGACCGAGAGAGGTGGTATGGCGCAAGCCCCGAATACGACTGGGAATCCTACCGTGCGGCGCCGCAGCCAGCGCGTGCTGATGCAAGTCGCTGTCCGCGTGAAGGGAAAGGACGCGCAGGGCGACGCGTTCGAGGAAGAAGCCGAAACCCTGGCCATCAACGCCCATGGCGCCTTGATTTTGGTGAACGCCCGCGTGACCAGCGGCAGCAAACTGATGATGCAGCACAAGCGCACGCAGGAAGAACAAGAGTGTCACGTTGTTTTTCTCGGTCCTGTGCGTGGGGGCAGAGCTGAGATAGGTTTGGAGTTTTCTGAACCCCGCCCCACTTTCTGGCGTGTCGCGTTCCCTCCCGAGGACTGGTCCTCAAAACATCCGGATGCCCGCCCGATCTCCGTCTCCCGCACGGAAAAACTGTAGATTGTTCTTCCACGCACCCGCAGGTTTCTCCTCCCTGGCGAATAGGGGTGTCGCCTCCCCTGCCAAGTGGTGACATCCTGGAGCAATGTGCCTGCGTCTAAAACCTGGGCAGTGGGGCGAGAGTCTTGCGTCCTAACAGCCCTGCGGTCCGAAGAGATTAATTTTCGGGCCGGATTCCATGCGATGCTTCTGCAAAACACATGTTGATCGACAACTGGTCGCGAAAAGCTGCGACGTCGCTGCTGCTGATTGTGGTTGTTGCTTTAGGAACGCGCATCGCGTTCGCATGGCACAAGGAACGGCAAATCTCCGCGCAAGCTCTGAGCATCGTGCCGTTTCAGACAGAAACGGGCCATATCGCTTACTCGATTGCCAGCGGAAAGGGATTCTCCTCGCCGTTCCAACGCGACACGGGTGCAACCGCCTGGCTGGCGCCGGTCTATCCATATCTACTTGCGGGAATTTTCAAAGTGTTTGGCATCTACACGCTTCGTTCTTTTTTCGCGGCGCTATTTCTAAACATCCTCTTTTCCGCGGGAGCTTGCGTGCCGATTTTCTACGCGGGCAAGCGGATTGCCGGTCTTGGCGTTGCCAGCGCAGCGGGATGGTTGTGGGCTCTTTTCCCCAACGCCGTCATTATTCCGTTCGAATGGATATGGGACACGCCCTTGTCGGCGCTCTTACTCGCAACTCTGCTGTGGGCCACTCTTGAGTTGGCGGAATCGCGCCGCCTCCTGGACTGGTCGCTTTACGGTCTCTTGTGGGGCCTTGCGCTGCTCACTAATCCGGCCGTCGCTCTGCTTTTCCCCGTGCTACTTGCGTGGGCCGCGTACCGTACCCGCGATAATGAGCGCGCAGTGAGGTTCGTCAAGCCCGCGCTGGCCGCTGCACTCGCGCTTATCTGCTGTTTACCCTGGACCATCCGCAACTATGTTCAATTCCACAAATTCATTCCGCTGCGTTCGAATTTCGCGTTTGAGCTGTACATCGGTAATAACGAAAACTACGACGACCAGCACAGGCCCCGACCCGGCGTGATCACCCAAGACCGCGAAATCGTGCGATACCTTCACATGGGTGAGACCGCGTTCATGGAAGAAGAAAAAAGAAAAGCCGTCGCCTTTATCATCGCTCATCCGCGGATCGAGACTTGGCTCGTTGCACAAAGATTCGTGGATTTTTGGACGGGGACGGCTACTCCGCTGGCAACACTTCGTCAGGCGGATTCACTCTGGCTTTGTCTGATATTGTTATGCAATGACGTGGCGCCGCTCTGCGCGTTTTTCGGCGTGGTCGTCCTGCTTGCCACAAGAAACGCGTATGCACTTCCTACTGTAGCCGTACCCGTAATTTTTCCGCTGCTCTACTACGTCACTCATACCTCTCTGCGGTACCGGCATCCCATCGACCCGGCAGTGCTTCTCCTGGCGGCGATTGGCGTGCATGGGGTGTGGGGCTGGCTTACACGCAAACTCCGCAAAACAACAGGCGCGGAGTCCTCCGTCGCCTAATACAGATGAAAATAGCCGTCCTGTTGCACGAGGCGGACCGAGACGCCAAACAGCGAAGAGAGGTGCCCGGCCGTCAGGATTTCCTGTTTGGCTCCGTCAGCCAATATCCGGCCCTCTCGCAGCAGCACCACGCGTTCGATCTCCGGAATGATTTCCGAAACGTGATGAGTCACCAACAGAATGCCAAGCCCGCTCTGCGCAAGATGCCGCATCGTATCTCGCAGCTGGAATTGGGCAGCGATGTCCAACGCGTTGCTGGGCTCATCGAACAGCAATGTCTGGGGATCGTGCACCAATGCGCGGGCGATCAGCGTCCGCTTGGCTTCCCCGGAGGACATCTGCGAGACGGCGCGACCCGCTAGATGCGCAATTCCCAGACGCGCAAGTGTCGCCTCGGCACGCACGAGATGCTGGGGGTCTGGATGATGATGCGGAAAAATGCGCGTGCTACTGAAAAAACCGGAAAGCACAACGTCGAGCCCGGTGGCGTCCGTAGTGCAAGAGGCCAACAAGTCCGGTGAGACGATCCCGAGCAGCGAGCGCAGCTCGAAGATGTTCCAGCGTTCGCGGCCCAGAATGGAGATCGAGGAACCTTCGCGCGCCACGGGATAGCACTCGCGCGTAATGGTCTTGATCAGCGTGGATTTGCCGCACCCGTTCGGCCCAAGTATGCAAACGTGTTCACCAGCCCCGATGCGTAGTGAGATGCCGTCGAGCGCTGGGCGTCCCGCAGACTCCCCTCGCATCACGGTGACTTCCTGCAAAGCTAAGAGCGGCGGCGTGGGCATCTCGGATTCCGTCAACATACGATCTATCTTATCCGAGCAGGGCGCAAAGAAGAGGAACCAAGGAATCCAGTGGAAATATCAGTTTCCGGTAAAGCAACTAAACGAACAAATGGACCGTGGTAGGGTATCAAGCTTGTGGGCATGCCTTCGACGCACCAGAACTCGATCGCTTCAGCGCCTACTCACAGTGCATCGTTGCTGATGCGTTCGCCGCGGTGTGCAGGTTAGCCATGTAAGCGGTCGAATTTGTGAACGCGGATGCACTTTTAGTGCACGAGATGGGTTGCAGCTGAACAAAGTTGAAACTCAACGTTGGCGCGAGCTTCGAGCCCTTCGGTTCACTCATAGCCGTATTCACGGTAACAACGAGATCGTTTACTGCTTTATTGTATGTGTTGACGTTTTCGACGAGCTTGTTGTAGCGGTCTACCACTTTGCCGCGCGCTGATTCACTTTCCAAAATAGCTTTTATCATCACATTCTGACCTTCCAAAGCAACATCCGCCAACAGTCCCTCCGCCTGCGAAACAGTCATCGCGTCTTGTAACTGGCGGAGCGCGTAAATCCGTTCGTATGCTCCCTCTTTCTCCCCTACTCCCACTCTCTCCCCTAGTTCAGTATTGCAATGGGTGTTGGATATGCCCATTTGGCCGCGTCCTCCCTCCACTGCGTACCAACGAATGAACTCAGCGAGCTTGTCCCGCTGTAGAGAAATCCTTTGGTATTTGTCCTTCCCGCCGATGAAATAGTCGACGCCCTCTTCTTGCGTGCCATCCCTGTACTTTTTCATGCCCTCGTCATATTCGGTCTTGCTGATTTCATCGGTTTTGTAAACCGCATCCAATCGAGCCGCCATTCGATTAAATTCGATGCACGGCTGCGGCTCGTTAGGAACAAACGTCCTTGGCACATTAGTTGCCTGTTTCCTCTGTTGTGCCAGCATCGGGCCGCACATTAGTACGATCGCAACGGAGACTAGAATCGCTCTCATGCTCCGCCTCCTTGAAACTTATTGTGGATTTACCGCTTTGGATGACCTGTCCGCAAGGTTAGGCAGCGGCATGATAGCACCCTTGAAACTTGGCCGGGCAATGGATATTGCGAACAGGATTGAGTACAGGTTGGCTAGCACCTGACAAATGCGATGATCGGAAGCGAACACAGCATCAGGCGGCCAATGATTGAAATCAGTTTGGCTTTGCAGGAATTTTCAGCACGTAGACGCAGCGGAGCCCGAAGGCAAAATAAAAAGGAGGTGAAAACCGCGGGGTTCTCACCTCCCGGGGTGGGGTGGGGTGTTACAGGACAATTCCCTCGGCGGCCATGCAGTCCTGCCCTGCCAGGCAGGTCTGCGGCCTCACTCGCTGATGAATTGCGGTAAGAGACTCACCACCAAAGGGCTTGCCTTGGGGGATTTTGTAGCACTGCGACGCGCGGGTGTCAACGGCAAATACAGCCTGCATTCTGAAAATTGCCTCTTCCAGACTCTAGGTTTCAGGAGAAACCGCTTTCACCTGATCCAGAATCTCCCGGACCACGCGGCTGAGGCTTGTGGGGCTATAGGGCTTTTGGAGATAGCGTGCAACCGTCTCCAACCCTCTTGATTCCTGCGAATAGCCGCTCGTGAACAACACGGGTAGCTTCTCAAAACGTTCTGCAAGCTTAGCAGCCGTTTCCCGGCCGCCTATTTTGGGCATGACCAGGTCCAGGATAGCTAGCGCCGGCGTCTCACTTTCGCAAAGCCGCAGTGCCTCTTCTCCGTCGACCGCGGACAGAACACGGTAACCCAGGGCGACGAGCGTCTGCCTCGCCATCTCCCGAATGGAGTCGTGATCTTCCGCTAGCAGCAGCGTCTCCGTGCCACGCACGTCCGCGGCCGAGGAGGGCCACCTGCGATCAGAGGAACCTTCCAGGGGTTTGCTCGAAGCCCCAGGGAGGTATGCGCGGAAAAGAGTGCCGTGCCCCACCTCGCTGTATACGTGAAGGAAGCCGCCGTGCTGCTTGACGATTCCATACGCCGTGGCCAGTCCCATCCCACTGCTTTTCCCGTTGTCTTTCGTTGAGAAAAAAGGCTCGAAGACATGCTCGCGCATTTCGGCGTCCATCCCAACGCCAGTATCGGAGACAGACAGAACGGCATAACGGCCCGGCGTGACTTGCGGATAAAACCGGCAGTAAGAATCGTCGATATCCACCATCTCCGTTTCGATCAGGAGTCTGCCTCCCTGGGGCATGGCGTCGCGGGCATTGAGACAGAGATTCATCAGCACTTGCTCGATCTGGGTTGGGTCTGCCTTCAGGGCGTCGAGCGGGGCGTTGATCACTTTCAGCTCGATGTCCTTGCGAATCACTTTGTTGAGAAAACTCGCAAGGTCGCCGGTGATGGCATTCAGATCCAAGGTTCGTGGCTGCAGAATCTGGCGCCTGGCAAACGCGAGAAGCTCACGAGTCAATGCCGCGGCGCGTTCAGCCTGCTCACGGATGCGCGCAAATCGTTCCGAGATTTGAGGATAGCTCCGGCTTTGTTCGAAACCCAGCTCAGCCCACCCCAGAATCGCGCCTACTACGTTGTTGAAGTCATGAGCGATGCCGCCGGCGAGCTGGCCAATGGCCTCGAATTTTTGGGACTCGTGCAACTGGCGCTCGATGGCGCGAACCTCGGTTACGTCCTCCGCGATAACTTCGACCGAGGCCGTCAACTCCGCAACAGAGAGCCCACGCAAGTGGAGACGCACAACGACCACACCGCCGTCGCGCCGGCGCCACTCCGTCTCTGCAATGTGAGTTTGGCCTTCTTGACGGCAGGCAGCCATGGCCTCCGCGTAGTGTGCCGGATAGCGGAATATGTCGCGCACCAGCGCGGGTGGCATCAAGTCCTTGACCGAGTCACATCCTAAAATGCGAACAAGAGCGGCGTTGGGATCGAGGAAGTTGCCTTCCGGCGAAATCCGAAAAATGCCATAGATGGAGTTCTCAACCAGCTGACGATTGCGGGCCTCGGAGAGCGAGAGGTTCGCTTCTGCTCTTTTCCGTTCCGTGATTTCCAGGACCACCACGCTGATGGCCCTAATTACGCCACTGGCGCCACGCAGCGGGTGAAAGCTCGCCAGCCACGTGCGTAGGGCCCCGGATTGAGCTTGTGTCGTGCCTTGTATTTCGACGTTGAGAATCGATTCGCCCCGGGAAAATACGCGCCGCAAGTAGGGCTCGACGGCCCGGGACACGCCAGGATTGACGTCCCGCGTCATCAAACCTACATGCTGCTCGGCTGGAAGCCCGTTGATGCGTGCGAGCTGCTCGTTCACCCGCAGGTAGCGCAAGTCTGGGCCGTAAACGGCCAGACCAATCGGCGCAGTGCGATAGATCTGCTCGAGTTCGGCGAACTGTTCGCGGGCGTGCGCTTCGCTTTCTGCCAGTGCCTGGTGCGCGCGCGAGTTTTCGTCGCGCAGACTCTTCTCGTTCAGGGCGCGCTTCAACGCCGCCGGAAGGCGAATCAAATGGTCTTTCAAGATGAAATCATTCACTCCCTGCTTGATGCACTCGACGGCGGCTTCTTCGCCCAACGTCCCGGTCACCAACAGGAACGGAATGTCCTTTCCGCTGGCGCGCAGTTCTTTCAGCGCTTCGAGCCCCGTCCAACTCGGTAAACGGTAATCTGCGAGGATGGCGTCAAACTTGCCGCTTTGCAGGGCGGTTAGGAATTGTTCCCGGTCTTGCGCCCTCGTCCATTCCACGTGGAATCCTGAGGCTCTCAGCTCGAGCAATGTCAGCTCTACGTCCTGCGGCTCATTTTCAAGGATGAGCAGGCGCAAGGGCACCGTGCTTTCCGGCAGCCGCAACTCGTCCATTAGTACGGGTTTCATGCGCACTCCGCCGCGGACTTTCGCAAGTAAACGAACGATGGCGTTATCTGTTGCACGAGGATTTCTGTTCGAGCGACGCCACCTGTTTGAACGACCGTTGCCCCGGCTTTCACTGTGCTTTTCATGGGGATTTACCGGCGCTCCGTTGCGCTCGCTTGATGTGCAGTAGAGTGGCTGAGGCCCGGGTGCGGCTGCTGCAATTCATATTCCACGGCATCGAGAAATTCCGAGAAAGTTTTCGTGTTGTTTGCACCCCAGTAGCCCACGCTAAGGCGCAATGCCAGAGGCTCCCAGGGTTGGCGGCTTTGGTTGTGTATGGCCAGCCGCGATTCCACGCGCTGGCGGAGTACCGGCGCGCTCGGTTCCGCAGCATCCACGGCGAGGGCGGCGAATTGCGTATCGCCGAGCCGCGCAAGAAAATCGCTGCGCCGGAAGCAGCCGGCGAGTAGTTCGCCCGTCTCGCGAACCGCGTGCTCACAGCCGACGGAGCCGAGCTCCTCTTGAAGAGAGGAATAATTTTCGATCAGCGCACATAATAGAACGAGCGTGCCCCCCGAGCGCAGAGCCTTCTCCATGGAGCGCGTGCCCAGGGTTGTAAGGCCTTCGCGGTTGTAGAGTCCGGTGAGCTGGTCCCGGAGAAGGTCCGCGAGGCCTTCCAGAGTGTTGCGCTCCAGCGCGGTGCGTAGCACGCGTTCCATGGTGCGTGTGTCCATGAACCCCTTCAGGAGATAGTCGATCGCACCCTCCGAAATGCTGCGGGCGGCATAGCTTTTGTCGGCGACTTCCGCAAATACGATGAGTGGGATGCCAGGAGCGGCGCGGTGTACCCGGCGCACCGCCTCAAGCGGATCGGGCTTCCCAAGAGAGAGATCAAAAAAGATAGTTTCCGGTGCCGCCAGCTCAATCGTCGCGACAAGCGTTGGGAGCGTCGAGACGACATTCAATTCCAATGCGCTTTCCGGCCCGGGATAAAGCGAGCGCAGGGATTCTGCCGCTTCTCCTGGAGCCGTCTCAGCCAACAACACGCGAAATTTCTTTCCACTCATGCGTGCAACCTCACCTTGGCGGCTTCCGCGCGCCGGGCGTGAAAAAAAGAGACGGCCTCGCGGAATCTGGCGGCAATCCACCGATGCGAATCGTCATTGCGAAACAACTTTTGGCGAGACTGGAGAGGGCAGTCTTCTGGACCGCAAATTCCCAAAGCGCGGACTTCTAGGAAGGGGGTAGTGCTATTTTGGCCCAGCCGCGGGAAGAGTCAATAGACCTTCCCCCAGGGGATACGGAAGTGCCACTGCAAGGCGGGACGGGATATTCTGACCCACGAAGGCTGAAGCCCAATGCGCGTTATCCCGGCGCACCGGCGAGAACCGAACGGACTGGAACGAAAATCTCGTCGATTTTTTCCGCGAGCACGAAATCGTAATCGCTGATGCCTTTGACGCTGTGCGTGGTCAGGTCGATCACCACTTTGTTCCAAACGTTGAACCATTCCGGATGATGGTTCATCGCCTCTGCGACGAGGGCGACACGGGTCATGTTGCCAAAGGCCGCCACAAAATCCTTGCATTCGTATTCCTGGTGCAATTTGCCGTTGACGATTTTCCAGCCCCGTAGTTTGGTAAGAAGAGCTTGGATTTCGGTCTCCGTCAATTTTTTTGCGGGCATGGCGCGGTCCTCCGGACAGGGCGTGGGTGGCGACTCCATTATGAGCCTCGCCCCAGACATCGGCAACAGTGCCGCACTTCGATGACCTTGGCGAGTGGTGGCACGCGAATCGTGCCCTTCGGGCAGGCAGATCGTCGCAAGGCAGAAAACTCCGCGTGGCGCGAGCATCGCGTTGGGCGTTGAATGCCTGTGCGAATTCCATTATGGTAGAGGTTTCTTTTCTGGAAAAAATGCACGGTGTGCGCCTCGCGGCGTGAATGGACGGGGGAAGTCGTGAAGAAAAAGATTCGAGTGATCCAATACGGTATAGGGCCGATCGGCGCATCGATTGCTCGGCTGATGCGGGAAAAGCAAGCCATTGAAATTATCGGCGCTATCGATACGGACCCCGCCAAAGTGGGCCGTGATCTCGGCGAAGTGACCGGCGCAACCGATGCGCCGTGGGGCGTGAAAGTTTCCGCGGACGCGAAAGAAGTGCTCGAACAGGCCGCCGACGTCGTAATTCACTCGACGTCGTCTTCGCTGCCGAAAGTGATGGACCAGTTGCTGGCGTGCCTCGAGGCGGAGTCGTGCATCGTTTCGACTTGTGAGGAGCTTTCGTATCCGCTGCGTACTTATCCGGAGCTGGCTGCCAGCCTGGACAAAGCCGCGAAAGATTGGGGAGTTGCGCTTGTGGGAACGGGCGTGAACCCCGGCTTCGTGATGGACAAGCTGCTCATTACGCTGGCGGCAGTTTCGCAGCGGATCGATCACGCGAAGGCGTTGCGTGTGGTGGATGCTTCCAAACGGCGTTTGCCGCTGCAGAAAAAAATCGGCGCGGGAATGTCAGTCGAGGAATTTCGCGCGCAAGTGAAAGCCGGCGTAATCAAACACGTCGGCTTGCCAGAGTCTGTGGCGATGATCGCGGACAGCTTGAACCTGCCGGTGGACGAGATTATTGAGACGATCGAGCCGAAGGTCGCCACCGAGCGCGTTCGGACGGAATATTTGACGGTCGAAGCAGGCCAGGCGGCGGGCGTTCACCAAATCGCCCGTGGCTTAGGTGGTGGCAAAGAACTCGTGTACCTCGAGCTGCAAATGCACGTCGGCGCGAAAGAACCAGCCGACACGCTCGAGTTGATAGGCCATCCCAACATCAGTCTGGTGATTCCCGGAGGGACGCACGGTGACGTTGCGACCGCATCTGTTGTGGTGAACTCGATTCCGGTGATTCTGGATGCCCCCGCGGGTTTGCGGACGGCACGGGACCTGCCCATCGGATTTTTTTCGCCGAACGCGAGGCCGTAAACGCCGGCTACTAATTTGTGAGCGCTCATTACTGGCTCGTCGGGTCGCGGCCCGCGGGAGCATTAACCAAAAAACTGAGGGCGCAACGGCGATTAAGCTGTTGCGCCCTCGTTTAATTGAGCCGAAAAGTTTTTGACGCTTCCCGGTTCAATCTGGCGGCAGAGTAAAACTACTCGTTTGAGGTGTCAATAGGGGTGACGCTGTTTGTCTGTGGAAAGCTGTGGATAGCTGTGCAAAAAAGCTGTCCATCATGGATCGTAAGACCTGTAAAAGCTCTTGCCGCAGAAGCGATCAATCGCGCTTAGAAACCTTGCCCGGATTGGCTGGTGGGCATGCCGGAGTAGTGGACGTGGATGATGCGCCAAGTGCCTTGTATTTTGCGGTAGATTTGGGTTTCGCGGCCGTGGGTGGTCAAAGGCCGGCCGTCCTTTCGTAATGTGGCGTTGAAATCCCAGTAAAACTCCGACCAAGCTGCGTCTCCGTAGACGTGGATGGTGATGTCGCGTGGACTCAGCTTACGCTGCGAGAAAGTCTCTCCCATCAGGCGTTGGTAAACGTTTTGTTTGATTTGGTCGAAACCGTGTTCGTGGCCTAGCGGGTGGATGAACGAAACTTCCGGCGAGTCCCACCAGATTTGCGATCCCAGAGTTGTGTCGGCGGCGTCGATGGATTCCGCGTACTTGGCGATGATTCGCCCAATGGCGTCGATGTCCGCGGCCGGATCGCGCTGCTGCGCGGATGATTGCAGCTTCGGCGGCTCGGATTGATTTTTCGCTGGGGCGGTGTAGGAAATTGCGGAGCCTAACGCGATCGCGACGAGAGCTGTCATAAAATTTATGCGCATAACGCGGAGAATTGTACACGAAGGGTGCGTGCCTGAAAAAGGGGAGTGGCGCTGTGGCCGGTGGAGCGGAGTATGATGCTACGCTGGCGCGCCTGTGCGAAAGGCGCTAGGCGATTGATCGTTGCGGCGGCGCTCGGTTCTTAATTCCTTCAGGGGCAATCATGAAGAAATTCGTTTTGGTTTTCTTTTTTGCGATGGCGGCATGCTCGTTTGGTTTGCCAACAGTTGGTGGTCAGACGGCGGGGGCAGCTTCTCCCCAGGCGGCCAAAAATCCGAAAGCGGCGCGATGGGAGCGCGAGGCGGCGAATGTCACGATTACTCGCGATGATTGGGGCATCGCGCATGTTTACGGCAAGACGGATGCCGACGCGGTGTTCGGCATGATTTACGCGCAGGCGGAAGACGATTTTAATCGCGTCGAGACGAATTATATCAACGCGATGGGTCGGCTTGCGGAGGCGGAGGGCGAGGGAAAGATTTATCAGGACTTGAGGATGAAACTTTTCATCGATCCTGAAGCGCTGAAGAAGGAATACGTGGGGTGTCCAGAGTGGCTGAAGAAATTGATGAATGCATTCGCGGATGGTTTGAACTACTACCTTTTCAAACACCCTGACGTGACGCCGAAAGTTATCAAGAAATTCGAACCGTGGATGGCGCTGAGCTTCACCGAGGGAAGCATCGGCGGCGACATCGAGCGGGTGAACCTGGCGCAACTCGAGGCGTTTTACGGGAAAGTCGCGGTGAGTGCGACGCCTTCCGCGGATGACGACGAGATTGAGGAACCGAGCGGTTCGAATGGCATGGCCGTCGCTCCCTCAAACACAGCCGATCATCACGCGTTGCTGCTGATCAATCCGCATACATCGTTTTTCTTCCGGTCCGAGCTGCAAATGGTGAGCGAAGAAGGGCTGAATGCGTACGGGGCGGTGACATGGGGCCAATTTTTTGTGTACCAGGGATTCAACGAGAGGGCGGGGTGGATGCACACGTCCAGCGGCGTGAATGCGATCAGCTGGTATCTCGAAACGGTGGAAAAGAAGGGCGAACAATTTTATTACAAGTTCGGGAATGAGGAGCGCACAGTCGCCGCGAGAGTGATTACGGTCCCGTACAAGAACGCGGACGGCATGGCGGAGAAGAAGTTCACCGTCTACCGCACGCAACACGGGCCGATCATCGCCGAGACGGACGGGAAGTGGGTGAGCATCCGGTTGATGCAGGAGCCGGTGAAGGCGCTGACGCAGTCGTATACGCGCACGAAGGCGAAAGACTACAAATCGTTCCGGCAGACCATGGAGCTGCATACGAATTCCTCGAACAACACGATTTTTGCGGATGCCGACGGGGACATTGCCTATTTTCACGGGAATTTTATTCCGCGGCGTGATACGAGCTTTGATTGGACGAAACCCGTCGACGGGAGCAATCCGGCGACGGAATGGAAGGGTCTGCTGTCCGTCGATGAGACGCCGCACCTGCTGAATCCGAAGAGTGGCTGGCTTTATAACTCGAACAATTGGCCGTGGTCGGCGGCGGGGCCGAGCAGTCCGAAAAAAGAAGATTTCCCCGTTTATGTCGAGACCGGCGGAGAATCCGCGCGAGGACTGCACGCGATCCGCGTGTTACAGGATAAAAAAGATTTTACGGTCAGCTCGCTGATTGCCGCCGCGTACGACAGTTATCTGACTTGGTTTGAGAAGCCGGTGCCATGCCTCGTGAAAGCGTGGGACGACACTTCGGCCGGCAACACAGCGGACAATCCATTGAAGACGAAAGTGGCCGAGCAGATTGCAGCCCTTCGCCAGTGGGATTTGCGCTGGGGCGCGGCGTCCGTACCAACTTCATTGGCGGTTTTCTGGGGCGAAGACATACAGAAGAGCGTGGGCGCCGATGCGAGAAAAGCGGGCGTCTACATGAGCGATTATATCTGCACAAAAGCGCCGCCAGAGTTGTTGCTGCAGTCGTTGTCGGATGCGTCCGACCGGCTCGCGGCAGATTTTGGGAGCTGGAAAACGCCGTGGGGCGACATCAATCGCTTCCAGCGGCTGACGGGCGACATTGTGCAGCCGTTCAACGACGCAGGGCCGAGCATTCCGGTGGGTTTCACTTCGGCGGTGTGGGGCTCGCTGGCGTCGTTTGGAGCGCGTCCGTACCCGGGAACAAAAAAGTGGTACGGCACGAGTGGTAACAGTTTTGTTGCGGCGGTCGAGTTTGGCGAGAAAGTGCGGGCCCGGGCCGTGACGGCCGGCGGCGAGAGCGGAAACCCTGCGTCTCCGCATTTTAATGATGAGGCTGGTCGATACAGCAAGGGCGATTTGCGGGAAGTCTACTTTTACCGCTCACAACTTCAAGGGCACACCGAAAGGGAATATCACCCCGGAAATTGAACCGCCTTCAGCATGGCTGATTTTGAGTCCTGTGCAAAACGCTTCTGCAGCCTCCTTGTGAAGGGGTAGGTCAAGCGTGCGAGCGCAGTCGGCCGCGAAAATGCGTAGAGGTCGTACCAGACCGTTTGATCCTCGGGACGGAATTCCACCGTGAATCGCTCTTCTCCGATTTCCCCGTGCTCGGGCAAAGTGCCGTAGGCGAAACCGTACTTTTCCGGTGAGCCGTGTTCTTCGACCACGTAAACGATCCGGCAGGCATTCATGGACCAGAATCCGAGATGGGAAACGACGACCGCAACATTAACGCCGGGCACGATGGGCGTATCTGGCCAGCACAAGTTAAGCCAAGCCATCTCGAACATTTTCCACTGCTGAATAGCGCGCTTGGCCCGCTCGAAACTATCGCCCCCCTGGCCCAGTTGGATTCGATTGCGGTCGGCGGTGTACCCGTTGGGCGCTTCGCGTCGAGAAGATCCGGCTTCCTCATAGGAAAAGTTCTGATTCTGCTGAGCAGAGATGAACGCATCAATGGAGTTACGAAGCGGTTGCGACGCGCACAACATATACTTGCTTTGCTTCTGACAGAAATTCCAACGCGTTCAGTATGGCAGGTATTCCACGCCTGAGCTCAACGCCAGGCAAGAGTGCCCGCCGCATTTCCGTGAAGAGGCCGGGCGATTGAGGGTGAGAAATTTGCGTAAAGGATGCTTATCCGTTAGCAGCGGATGGTTTTTCGTTTCTGACCTACGCGGCCGGCAGTTTCGATCTTTTCAATATACGCGGTGGCCGCCGGGACATTGCATGCCGTGTCGCCCACGTCAACGCTAAGGACGCCGATTTGCCGGGCCGTGGCTTTGACCTGTTTCGATAAAGGCTTAACGTAAGCTCCAACTGCAATCACAAAACCGTTCATGGTATAGCGCACACGATTTTGCGCGCTCTTAATCCCTTTAACGACCGTGCCGAGCAGGCCCTCGATCTCCGCAAAGTCCAATGCCTCGTCCGCTTTCGTGGCAAGAAGTCCGGAGTAGCTGCACCAACCCGAGGATGCGACGTGTTCCTTCTTCGATTTGATCCACTGCATTGCAAGGTCGCGGTCTTGTGGATTCTCCACCGTAACCCAAGGGACTGTGTATTCGGCGATCATCTGCAAATTTGCCGCGCCCTCAGCCCACGCATTCAGCTGTTTTAGAGTCATTTGCGAGCCGTCCGCCACCATCCTGGCAAGGTACATCGCATCCAGATTACCCGTCTCGTAGAGCTCGCAAGCGAGAGCCTGCTGCCCCTTGATTGTTTTCGCGATGACCTTCAGGTCGGCGACGCTCACGCCGAACATATTGTCCGTGGCCATGCCATGCCGCGTATAGATCTTGCGTGTCTTCTCAGTGCCCTTCTTTTTCAGCTCGGCCATGATGGAGGCAACGTTAGGCATGATTTCCTCTCCGCCAGGATAGCGGCCTATTTTACCGGCGCGCTTTCTTCGAGTTTTACGTTGGAGAAGATTGCGGTTTCCAGTGTTG
>Ga0210399_10002175_pt1 | contig 15290 bp, 9 predicted proteins | sample IncBWC14MmetaG_FD_150865 | JGI IMG/M metagenome (GOLD analysis project Ga0210399, IMG submission 150865) | Forest soil microbial communities from Barre Woods Harvard Forest LTER site, Petersham, Massachusetts, United States - Inc-BW-C-14-M | ecosystem: Environmental > Terrestrial > Soil >...
AGCTCATTCCGAAACTCCTGAATACCGGAAGCCAACAATCTCGCGTGAACTTGCGCGTGCGCCTGGTCCACGTGGCCGAAGTATCCCGGCGCAAGCACTACCGCTTTCTTGTGGAGAGCCTCGGTTGGCGGGACCGCCGGCCCCTTCGCGGAGAAAAATACCGCCTCGGTGAGTCCCGCGGAAACCAAATGAGCCAGTAGGGCGGCGCGGTCCCAACTCTCGAACGCCGGCCCGCGAAAATCCAAATAGTCGATCTCGATGCGCTCCTTGACGACGTCTTGCGCCAAGCCTTCGAGAAAGGATTCCTCGCTTTGCAACCCATAGAACGCGGTGTAGATCAGATTGACGCCCAGAATTCCGATCGCTTCCTGCTGAAGCACATTGGAAGGATCGAGCATATTCACGTGCAGCAGCAGGTCGTTGGGAGGGCCGCCCGGCTGCATCTGAAATCGGAGACCCACCCAGCCATGCGGGTCGTTGGTTCCCGCGAAATTGCGCGCCGATACCGTGTCAACAAACGAGAAGAAGCGAGTTTGCGGCCCACGCGTTTTGCTCAGTTGCGCCAGAAGCTCGCTCCATTCGTGCTCCAGCATCGCCTCCAGTCGCTGCCGCGATACGTAGCGCGATCCGGAGCCGTAGAGGTCATCGCTGACTTCCTTGTCGTATGCGGAAATGGTCTTGGCCACCGTGCTAGAAGCCCCTCCGACTACCAGGAACCATCGCGCGACTTCCTGCCCAGCGCCGATTTCCGCAAAGGAACCAAACTTAGATGGATCAAGATTCAAAGTAAGCGCTTTGTGGTGAGTGTCCAGTTTTTCAGTAGAAGGCATAGCCAAGCTCCGATCGAGTTCCTTGAGAAGGCGCAATCGTCCGCGACGACCGAGCAAACTCGGCGCGCAAGGCGATTCAACCCGAGCCCATATCTTTGATTCGAAAATGCCAAAACCGCTACAACCTTTTTTGCCCCAATGCCCGTCGATTGATCACTTCCTACAAGCCGGGTACTAATGCGACCGTTCTCGGGTCGGATGGTGGCCGAGAGGCGCTCTGAAGGATGTCGTCCGCGAGCTGAACGGCGGCACTCTTCGCGGAACTTGAGATTATCGGTTGAGACTCAGCGAGCTAGCCGCAACAGGTCGAATCGCAACAAGCAGCCGGCCGGAGCGGCTTCCGGGTTCGCACAAAAGCGCTGATGAATTTGTCCTCCAGCTTTTAAGCGATGTTCGGTTAATGTCCGCCGCAACCCGGATGACCGCGTTTCAGGCCCCGAAAATTACCCGGTGCGCCAACTAGGCCGCGCTATACTCTTAGGGTGGAGCTATTTGAGGTATCGAACGAGCGGCGCGAACGGGAGCGTGAAATGCGTGCCGCGGGGCGGCTGCCCCCAGGACAGTCGCTGACGCTCAAGTGGCCGGTGCTGCATGCGGGCTCGGTGCCGCGCTTTGATCCCAGGACGTGGGAACTTCGCGTGTTCGGCCTGGTGGAGGAACTGCTGCGGATTTCGTGGGAAGAGTTCTCCAATCTGTCGCAGAGCGAAGTATTTGCGGACATGCACTGCGTCACGCGCTGGAGCCGGTTCGACAACCATTGGGGAGGATTGCTCGCCACAGAATTGATGAAGCGAGTGAAGTTGCGGCCGGAGGCGCGGCATGTGATGGTCCATGCCGAGCAGGGCTACACCGCGAACCTGCCGCTCTCGGATTTTCTGCACCCGACGACAATTTTCGCCCTGCGACATGACGGCGAACCCCTTACGGCTGAGCACGGTTACCCGCTGCGCCTCGTGGTGCCACACCTCTATGCGTGGAAGAGCGTGAAGTGGGTGCGCGGTATCGAGTTGTTGGATCGCGAATTGCCGGGCTTCTGGGAAGCGAACGGCTATCACATTTACGGCGACCCGTTCAAAGAGCAACGATATTCGAGCTGAACGTCGGGACGATGGAGATATGAGCCGGTCTCAAGTACGGCTGCTCGAACCCAATCGTTAGACTATTCCACCTGCAGGCGTGACCGCGACATCTGAGACTGGCACGGAAATACCAACGCGGCATTGATGCCTTGGACCGATTGAAGAAATGAAGCGACTGGGGCGATGCCCGAGCCTGTATCTCTCTCAGGAATTTAGCTACGACCCGAGAAACGCATTACCGGATAGCGGGTTTCTGGTACGCGACACTCCGAGAATCGACCTATCAAGATGATAGTTCTCCGCCCCAAACGGCGAGGGGGGAGCCTCACGGCTCCCCCTCGCAGATCTTGGAGTCAGAACTACTTACAGACTAGGGGAGTAAGCCGGGAACAGTCTTGCTGGTATTGTGACGGAAAATGTTAACGGCTCCGATCACTTCGTCCTCGTTGTTACGAATTGGAAAGACATTAACGAGCGCCAGAAGACGATTACCGTTGGGCTGTTCGCAAATCACATCGGCGTTCCGAACGGTGGCGCCGTTCTTGACCACCACGGAGGGTGGTGCAAGTTCGTGCGGCATCAGTTCTCCTGTGGGGTAACGAAGAAGGTGGGACCCGCAATACTTTTCCGAGGCTCCCAGAGACGGCGTGCGCCCCCAAGCCGCGATTGCAGTTTTGTTGCACTTAACGACGGTGCCATCCTTTTCTAGAACGTATATTCCTACAGGGATAGAATCGATTGCCGCTTGGTCCGCGAGAATTTCTTTTGTAACGAGGTGCCCGTCGAGGAGTTCTCCTCGGAAGTCGATTTTGTCGAAGTCGCCATCCAAAATCATCTTGCTTGTTGCTAAGCCACTTTTCTGTGCTGCCACGCCAGTCGCCATTTTCAACCTCCTTACGCGAAAGACTACATAAGAAGGATATGAACCCGCTTTCCCCCTTTGTCAAGAAGACACTTCAGAAGACAGTTCAGACTACGCCGGAAGGTGATCAGGAGTGCCGCGGCGGCAGAATCCTGTTGATGAAGAGACCCTTTTCAGTTCGTTAGAAAGATTGAACCAACTCTACGGCCGGCGCGGCCATTGATGTTTCGTTCTTGTTGACATACTCCTAGTGTCCGGTCTAAATGAATATTCCGAGGTCGTGCTGCGGTGGCGGCAAGAATATCACCCATCCCGGGGCCCTTGGGGTATGTACTGATGCCCCTGCGGGAAAGCGCGGACTTTACCCTTTACCGCGGCAGAAAGCACGACGACACCTCGCCGGTCCTGGCGATCGCACTCTCTACAGAAAAGCCGTCGCCTCATGGTATCAGGCGGTTCGAGCACGAATACTCGCTCGCAGCCGAACTCGATCCCGCCTGGGCGGCCAAGCCTCTCGCCATTACTCGTCAGGAAGAGAAGACGATCCTCGTACTCAAGGACCCTGGCGGTGAGCCGCTGGATCGGATTCTTGAGCGGACCCATGGGCAACCGCTCGACCTGACCCGCTTCCTGCGCACTGCCATCGGGTTGGCAAAAACACTCGGTCAAGTCCATCAGCACGGCCTCATACATAAGGATATCAAGCCTGCAAATGTCCTCGTCGACGACACTGGCAACGCGTGGCTCACCGGATTCGGGATTGCGTCCCAACTTCCGCGCGAGCGCCAGTCGCCCGAACCTCCCGGGCTCATCGCGGGAACGCTCGCCTATATGGCACCCGAGCAGACGGGACGAATGAACCGTTCGATCGATTCCCGGAGCGACCTTTACTCGCTTGGAATCACGTTTTACGAAATGCTGACCGGGAGTCTTCCGTTCACGGCCTCCGATCCGATGGAATGCGTGCACTGTCACATCGCGCGACAACCGGCCGCACCGAGCGAGCGGCTAGGAACCGTGCCGGCCTCGGTCTCCGCGATCACGATGAAGTTGCTCTCCAAGACGGTGGAGGAAAGGTATCAGACAGCGGCGGGAGTTGAGAGCGATCTTCGGCGCTGCCTGTCCCAATGGGAGTCCCAGGGATGCATCGATGACTTCACACTTGGCGCTCATGACACTCCCGATCGCCTCATGATCCCCGAGAAGCTGTACGGGAGGGACCGCGAGGTTGACACTCTGCTCACGGCCTTCGACCGTATCGTTGGCGGTGGCCGACCGGAACTGGTGTTGGTCTCCGGATACTCCGGCATCGGCAAATCCGCACTCGTCAATGAGCTCCACAAACCACTCGTGCAGCCACGCGGCTTGTTTGCGTCAGGCAAGTTCGACCAGTACAAGCGCGACATTCCGTATGCCACGCTGGCCCAGGCGTTTCAGACCCTAATCCGGCGGCTCCTCAGCAAGAACGAGGAAGATCTGCGCAAATGGCGGGACGCACTTCGTGAGGCGCTGGATCCGAACGGACTGCTCATCGTCAATCTCGTCCCGGAATTGAGGCATGTCATCGGCGAGCAGCCGCCTGTGCCCGAATTGCCTCCACAGGAAGCACAGAGACGTTTTCAGATGGTAGTTCGACGGTTCATCGGCGTGTTCGCGCGACCTGAACATCCGCTCGCGCTCTTCCTCGATGACATGCAATGGCTGGATGTCGCTACGCTCGACCTCCTCGAAGAGCTGTTGACCCGCAACGATCTGCAGCACTTACTGCTCATTGGTGCGTTTCGCGACAACGAGGTCAATGCCACCCACCCGCTGGTAAGTAAGCTAGAAGCGATCCGTCAGTCCGGAGCGGCAGTGCGAGACATCGTTCTCAAACCACTCAGTCGCGACGATCTAGGAAAACTGCTTGTGGACACCCTTCACTGCCATCTGGAGCGCGCCGCCCCACTGGCAGACTTGATTCACGAAAAAACCACGGGCAACCCGTTCTTCGCAATCCAGTTCATTTCTACTCTGACGGACGATCGCCTCCTGACATTCGATTACCGCACGCGGCGTTGGGTATGGGACCTGCTCCGCATTCGTGCCAAAGGCTTCACGGACAATGTTGTAGAGCTGATGGTGGAGAAGTTGAAGCGCCTTCCGCCAGAAACCCAGAAGATACTCCAGCAGTTCGCCTGCATGGGCAGCATTGTAGACTTCGAGATTCTGCGGATGGCGTATCAGGGCTCGGGCTCGATCGAGGACATGCACGACCATCTCTGGGAAGCTGTGCGATCAGGCCTCATCTTCCGTGCGGATAATTCCTACGGCTCCCTGTCCTACGGCTTCCTGCACGACCGCGTGCAAGAAGCCGCGTACTCGCTGATCCCGAAGGAGCTGCGAGCAGAGGTGCACCTGCGCATAGGGGTCCTCCTCGCCGAGCACACGCCCGCCGAAAAACGTGAGGGGGCGATATTTGAGATCGTCAACCAACTTAACCGGGGCTCCCATCTCATCACCTCTGTCGACGATCGCGAGCGCGTCGCAGAACTGAATCTGGTCGCAGGTCGGCGCGCGAAACTCTCGACAGCATATGACTCGGCGCTCAAGTATCTCCGGGCCGGCAGAGCCCTTCTTGCAGAAGAGACCTGGGAACGAAATCACCAACTCATCTTTTCGATCGAGTATCTGACAGCCGAGTGCGAGCTGTTGACCGTCACGGTTTGTCTCGCCGCCGGGGATCCACTCGCGGAAGTGCAAAAGGAATGCGAGAACGGGCTGGCGTCTGCCAGGCGGGTGCATTTCGGCATGGTCATCGAGCGCTGTGGAGCACAACTCGGTTTGATCCTCACCTTGCGCGGGCAGACTGCGAAGTTCGGTTGCCTGGATCATGATGGATACAGCGAACTCGATACTGAACGTCGCTTGGCCGACAGCCCCAATCTGGTTTTCGCTGAGTTCTATTACTGGACGCGAAAGCTGCAGGCGCACTTTTTCGCCGGAGATCTTGCGACGGCAGTCGAAGCCTCGCTGCACGCGGAATCGCTGCTTTGGACGTCGGCGACGATGTTCGAGTCCGCGGAGTATCGACTCTATGGCGCGCTGGCGCATGCGGCGGTCTGGGATGACGCCACACCGGAGGAGAGACCGAGGCATTTCGATTCTGTGCTGGATCACCACCGGCAGCTCCAAGTGTGGGCGGAGGTCAACCCCGAAACCTTCGAAGACCGCGCTGCCTTGGTCGGCGCCGAGATCGCCCGTATCGAGGGCCGGGTGCTTGACGCTCAGGAGCTGTATGACCAGGCCATCCGCGCGGCTCACAAATACGGATTCGTGCACAACCAGGCGATTGCTAGCGAGACTGCCGGGCGTTTCTACGCAGAGCGCGGTTACGAGAAGATTGCGGCGACCTATTTGCGGAACGCGCGGGCCTGCTACCTGCGCTGGGGAGCCGAAGGAAAGGTTCGCCAACTCGAGGAGCTTTATCCCGAACTCAGAGTGGACAAGTCGATCCCGGATTCCACGGCGACGATTGTGGCACCCGTCGAGCAGCTCGATTTGGCTACTGTAATCAGGGTCTCGGAAGCAGTGTCAGGCGAGATCGTTTTCGAGAAGTTAATCAACACGCTCATGAGTTCGGCAATCGAACACGTGGGCGCCGAACGAGGTCTTTTGATTCTCCCGCGAGGCGATAAATATCAAATTGAAGCAGAGGCCACAACCGGTAGTGACAACGTGAACGTAGTCCTGAAACAGGCACTCGTCACGGCCGCAGATCTACCGATGTCCGTGTTTCACTACGTCCTTCGGACAAAAGAAAGCCTTCTCCTGCACGATGCTTCCAGTCATAACTCGTTTTCAGCGGATGGCTATATTCGCGAGCACCGCTCGCGGTCAGTGCTCTGCGTACCCCTTCTCAAGCAAACGAGATTGCTCGGAGTCCTCTACCTTGAAAACAAACTAACGTCTCACGCCTTTACCGCCGCCCGAATGGCTGTCCTTAAGTTGCTTGCGTCGGGGGCGGCAATGTCCATGGAGAACACACGTCTCTATAGCGATCTCCAGGAGCGCGAGGCGCGCGTTAGGCGGTTGGTTGATTCCAACATTGTTGGTGTTCTCATCTGGAATCTCGACGGAAAAATTCTGGAAGCCAATGACGCCTTTCTCGGCATGCTGCAGTACGGCCGTGAAGATTTCGTCGCGGATGGTGTGAACTGGACCGACTTGACACCGGCCGAATGGCGCCAACAAGACGAGCGCGCGATCGTGGATCTAAAGGCGACTGGGAAGGTTCAGCCGTACGAGAAGGAGTTCTTCCGCAAGGATGGCACTCGCGTCCCTGTTCTGACGGGCGGTGCGCTGATTGACTCAAGAGGGAACGACGGAGTCGCCTTTGCTCTCGATTTGAGTGAACAGAAGCAGGCAGAAGCAGAGATCAGAACGCTTAAGGATCAACTCTATCGGGAAAACCTGGCTTTGCGGGACGAGGTCGACCGGGTGTTGATGTTCGAGGAAATCGTTGGTTCTTCAAAGGCGTTGAAGAACGCTCTGTCTCGTGTCTCCAAGGTGGCTCCCACAGACTCCACGGTGTTCATCTCGGGCGAGACTGGCACCGGCAAGGAACTCATCGCCCGTGCCGTTCATAAACGATCCCAACGGGCTGAACGTGCCTTCGTAAGTGTGAACTGCGCCGCACTGGCGCCTACGCTGATCTCATCGGAGTTGTTTGGTCATGAGAAAGGAGCCTTCACAGGAGCTACACAGCGTAGGCTGGGCCGGTTTGAACAGGCTAATGGCGGTACGATCTTTCTGGATGAAGTGGGTGAACTTCCGCAGGACACCCAAGTCGCCCTCTTGAGAGTCTTGCAAGAGCGAGAGTTTGAGCGAGTCGGTGGAGCACAGACGATCCGAGTCGACGTTCGAGTCATCACGGCGACCAACCGTGATCTGACAGCTGCTACTGCCAATGGAAGCTTTCGGCAAGACCTCTTTTACCGCCTCAATGTATTTCCCATTGAGGTCCCACCGCTACGAGACCGCACTGAGGATATCTTGATGCTCGTCGAGTATTTCGTGCGACGCTACGGCAGCCGCGCGGGCAAGAACTTCAAGTCGATCGACAAGAAGACGTTGGATTTGTTGCAGAACTACGATTGGCCAGGCAACATCCGTGAGTTGCAGAACGTGGTCGAACGGTCGGTAATTCTGAACTCCGGCGAGGTATTTGCAGTCGACGAGTCCTGGCTGTCAAGACAACCGGTGCAACGACGACCGCGGGTCACTGCCCCGGCGCCGTTACCAAGCGAATCCCGAAGCGAGCGGGAGATCATCGAGGCGGCGCTCGCTGGGTGTCGGGGTCGTATCTCCGGGCGGTCAGGTGCCGCCGCGAAGCTCGGAATTCCACCATCCACGCTGGAACATCGCATTAAGGCGCTGGGCATCAATAAGACGAAATTCAAATTTCGCTGATGCGCCACCAGATTCGCCAGAATCACCACATTCACCACAATCCCCAACATCCGATACTCCGCTGACTGCTAAATCGCGCGCACTTTCAGCGACTTACGAGTGGAATACCGCTTGCTATTTACATCATTGAACCACGGGCCTTGCGAGGCTGACATGACGTACAGAGTCGACCGATTTTCGACTAGCCAGGGTTTGGTACTGCACATCAGTGGGCGGATTACACGGGACGACCTGGACATACTTCGCACCGCGCTCGAGGACGGAAGTGTTGTCGCCGTCGAGCTTGCTGAACTCGAGTTGATCGACCGTGATGCGATGAAGCTCCTGGCGATCAACGAAGCAAACGGCATTGAGCTCAGACACTGTCCGCCCTACATCCGCGAGTGGATCACGAGAGAGCGAGACAGCCGCTAGCGCCCGTATTGGCTGGGACCATAATTTTAAATTCAGCAGCTTACTGGCTGCCCAGGAGACATTGATGACAAAGATGACAACTGCACAAGATCTATTGCAAGCAACAGAGATTAGTCCGTTTTGTGTGGCGAGTGTTCCGGATGCAGAACTTACAGATTTACGCAAGCGCATCAACGCAACAAAGTGGCCTGAACGGGAAACTGTGACCGATGCAACCCAAGGAGTACAACTCGCGACGATTCAGGCGCTGGCGAAGTATTGGGGGTCAGATTACGACTGGCGCAAGTGCGAGGCAAAACTGCAGTCCCTGCCGAACTTCCTCACCGAGATCGATGGACTGGACATTCACTTCATTCACGTCCGCTCCAAACACGAAAATGCGTTGCCGCTTATCGTTACGCATGGGTGGCCCGGTTCGATTACCGAACAGTTGAAGATCATCGATCCGCTGACCAATCCCACCGCACACGGCGGAACCGAAGCCGACGCGTTCCATATCGTGGTTCCATCGATGCCCGGCTACGGTTTTTCCGGCAAGCCAGCCACGACCGGGTGGGATCCCGCCCACATTGCACACGCCTGGACCGTGTTGATGAAGCGCCTCGGCTACAACAAATTCGTGGCGCAAGGCGGCGATTGGGGTGCGGTCATCGTCGAGCTGATGGGCGTGCAGGCGCCACCGGAGTTGCTCGGCATTCACACCAACATGCCCGGCATCTTCCCGCCCGACGTCGACAAGGCTGCTTTTTCAGGAGCGCCAGCGCCCTCGGGTCTCTCCGCCGACGAGAAGGTCGCTTACGAGAGTGTGCAGTTCATCTATCAAAAGGGAATCGCCTACGGGTACCAGATGGGGCTGCGCCCTCAGACGCTTTACGCAATCGCTGATTCCCCTGTCGGACTTGCGGGTTATTTCCTTGACCACGACGCGCGCAGCTACGAGATGATCGCGCGTGTTTTTGCCGGCGGCACCGAAGGCCTCACGCGGGACGACGTCCTCGACAACATCACGCTCACTTGGTTGACGAATACGGCGCTCTCAGGGGCTCGTCTCTATTGGGAAAACAAGGGTTATTCGTTCTTCGGCGTGAGAGGCGTCGTTGTGCCTACGGCCGTGAGCGTTTTTCCCGACGAACTCTATCCCGCTCCACGAAGCTGGGCTGAACGAGCGTTTCCCAAACTGATCCATTACCACAAGCTCGACAGAGGCGGTCATTTTGCGGCCTGGGAACAGCCGAAGCTTTTCTCAGAAGAGCTTCGGGCGGGCTTCAGATCGCTTCGGTGAGGTTTTTCACAAGAAAGGAGAAGATCATGACCCAATCCAGCGCCACAAAGCGAGGCAGCGAGCAGCCAGATTGGCAGTTCAAAACCGACCGCACCTATCCGGGCCGCTGGACGATCACCTTCAGCAACCCGCCCATCAACATGTTTGTTCCCACAACGATCGTCGAATTGGGAGCACTGATGACCGAGATCGAGAGGGACCCGTCCGCGAAGGTCGCTGTGTTTCAGTCGGCGAATCCCGATTTTTTCGTCGCCCATCTGGACGTAGCCAAAGCGGTAGCAGAGCCAGGGGTACTCGACCTGTGGCGCGACTTTGTGCTGCGTCTTTCGTCCGCACCTGTCGTGAGCATCGCCAAAATCCGCGGCCGCACGCGCGGCATCGGCAACGAGTTCGTGCTGGCCTGCGACATGCGCTTCGCCAGCCGGAAAAGCGCCCTGTTCGGCAATCCCGAGGTAGGCGTCGGACTGGTCCCGGGCGGCGGAGCGCTGGAATGGCTCCCGCGCTTGGTCGGCCGCTCGCGCGCACTTGAGATCGTGCTCAGCGGCGACGATTTCGATGCGGACGTTGCTGAACGTTATGGCTGGGTGAATCGCACACTGGATGATGACAAGCTCGACGCGTTTGTCGATGCGCTGGCCGCGCGTTTGGCCTCATTCGGGCGTGAAACGTTGGCCGCGGCGAAGGCGCAGATCAATCGGTTCGGGAGGCCGACCGCAGGCGAGCTGCAGTCGAGCAACGACGTGATCTTTCCGCTGCTGGCGTTGCCCGATGCGCAGGCACGCCGGGCGAAGCTCCGGGGCTTAGGCTACGGTGAGCGCAGCGACTTCGAATTGAACTTCGGCCGGTATCTCCCCACGTTCGGGCCGTCGGACGAAGAGGGCACGGACAAGCGGGAGCGGTAGCGATGAAACCCTGGAAAGTAGCTTTGGTGATTCTGCTAGCACTTGCCGTCGCAGCTGCGGCATACGGGGTGACTCTTGTAAGACGGGGCTTCAGCGCGCTTGGGACACCATCGGCGGTTGAGGAATTTGCGGCCACAACAGCACGCAAATTGGCGGTGCCTTCCTCGTATCGCGAACTTCGCAATCCCCTCATGCCTTCAACGGAGAACATTCGGGGAGGCATGGAGCATTTCTCCTACCATTGCTCCCAGTGCCATTCGAATGACGGAGGGGGCCAAACGGTATTCGGCAAGGGCTTCTATCCGAAACCGCCTGACTTGCGCGCGGCCGCAACGCAGAACAAAAGCGATGGCGAGCTCTACTACACAATTGAAAATGGAGTTCGTTTAAGCGGCATGCCCGCCTTTCACGGAACCCACACTGTCCCGCAAACCTGGCGCCTGGTTTTGTTCATCCGGCACTTGCCTCAGATCACGCCCGAGGAACTCAATGAAATGAAGGGGTGGGACCCGAAGAGTGAGGCAGATCCAGCGCATTTCTAAACAAGCGGCTGATGGTTTCGAGAGGAAAGAACAATGAAAGAGACACAGGCATACACCCAAACAGAACCGATGCCCAGCTTCTGCAAGGGCGACAACGTGTACGAAGAAATGAACAAGGCTCTCCGGCGCTGCCGAGCGTCGTTCATCAGGAATGCGTATCGCTTTCTGAATAATGAAGCAGACGCAGAGGATGCGGTTCAAGACGCGCTCCTGTCCGCTTACAAGCACATCGACCAATTCAGAGGCGAGGCTCAGATGTCCACATGGCTAAACGCCATTGTGTCCAACTCTGCGCGCATGCAATTGCGCAAACGGCAGCGCCAGACCCTTGTGTCACTGGACGAACCCATCGGCGAGGAAGAGGAACAAACCGCGTCAGACACATTGACAGATTGCCGGCCGGATCCTGAGGACGAGTACAGGGAATCCGAACTACATGCGCATGCGGAAGGGCATGTGGCGCAACTCTCGCCTCCGCTACGCAAGGCATTCGAGCTGCGTGTCCTGGATGGTCTGACCGCGAACGAAGCAGCGCGAACAGCAGGCATGGCCGAACGCACGCCAAAATTCCGAGCTTCATACGAAGCAGCGCAGACAACTGAACGTTTTCCGCGCCAAGCGACAACGACCGGTTTGCCGCGCAGTCGCGGATCGTCCCGCTGTTCAACGGATGCGTGGTACAAAAACTCGGGCTGGTCAGGGGCCCAGCGTTCATTTAAAAAGGGGGTTTGTATATGAAAAACTCAAACAGGCATACAGCAATTGTGCTGTCAATTCTGCTAACCGTTGGCGCCAGCCTGCTGGCGTCTAGCACGATAAGCTTTGCTCAGCAGTCCGGCATGAGCTACCACTTCTCCACGCCCATCAAGGAACCGCACTTGAAGGATAATACGCCAGCAGCGGGTGCAGTCTTAACCTCCGTACCCTCACAGATAAAGCTCGATGTTGACTTCTACGTGGGGCCAGGGGACCAAATCTCCATGTTGAAAGATGGCAAAGAGTACGGCATGGGGGTAACAGTCGTCAGCAGTGACAAGCGATCCGTGACCCGCAGCGTAGACCCGTACGCGCCCAACGGCCTGTACACGTTGAACTATGAACTCTGCGCGGAAGACGGCGAGTGCCACCCAGGACAGTACCAGTTCGCCATTCAAAAGGCCGGGAACATCGCCGATGGGCAGGCCACAGACCGACGGTTTAGCCCTCCGAAAGATGTCCCGCAACTGACGGCTCATACGCCCTTGCACGGCGCCGTGCTGGCAGACGCGCCCATTAACGTGGTCGTCGATTTCAACTACGACCGGGGTCCGGGGTCCAAAATAGCCATCCTGAAAGACGGCAAAGACTACGGTATAGGTGATTCGACGATCGACGGCCTCAGTAATCTGCATATACGGCGGAACATGACTTCTGACGCCCCCGATGGCATATACACAGTAAAATATACTTCGTGCCAGCTTAACGGAACCTTCAACGGAAGCTGCAACGATGGCACGTTCCAGTTCGCCATCGACCGGTCGAAAGCGAGCACCTTCACGGACCTGCGAGGGCAAAAAGCGGTCACCATCACCATGAAACATATTTCCTTCGACCCGAGGTATGTCATGGTGAGCAAGGGGACAACGGTTACCTGGAAAAATGAGGACGATGTCATTCATTACGTGAACACCGACCAGCACCCAGAGCATTCCTACTACCCACCGATGAACTCGCAGCAGCTGGCGAAGGGCGACACGTTCACGGTGACCTTCGACAGGCCGGGACTATACCCGTACCACTGCAGCGCGCATATGCACATGAACAACATGACCGCGACTCTGCTAGTTAAGTAAGTAACAGTCGCACATGACCCGTTATTTTAAAAAGTCTGGAGGGCGAGTGGCCATTCCTCCAATAAAAACGGGGCCGGCGTCTCAGGATGTCGACATCGTTTCGTTCATTTTGAAGAGCGATCGTTTGCGCTGTGAGAACTTGAAGGTAAAACTACCGCACCGGAGAACACCGTGACCCAAACAAGTGCTACACATCAAGGTATCGAGCAAGCAGCTGACAAGAATGCGATTCGTCCGTTTCAGGTAAATGTTCCCGAAGCGGAACTTACCGATTTGCGCAGGCGCATCAACGCGACGAAGTGGCCTGAGCGGGAAACGGTCACAGATGCAACCCAAGGCGTGCAGCTCGCGACGGTCCAGGCCCTCGCGCGCTGTTGGGGTACCGATTATGATTGGCGCAAGTGCGAGGCGAGATTGCAGTCACTGCCGAATTTCCTCACTGAGATCGACGGACTGGACATTCATTTCATTCACGTTCGTTCGAAACATGAGAACGCGTTGCCGCTCATCGTTACGCACGGATGGCCCGGCTCGATCACCGAACAGTTGAAGATCATCGATCCGCTGACCAATCCCACCGCGCACGGCGGAAACGCCTCCGACGCGTTCCATATCGTGGTTCCCTCGATGCCCGGCTACGGTTTTTCCGGCAAGCCAGCCAAGACCGGGTGGGACCCCGCGCACATTGCACGTGCCTGGACCGCGCTGATGAAGCGCCTCGGCTACAACAAATTCGTGGCGCAAGGCGGCGATTGGGGCGCAGTCATCACCGAACTGATGGGCGTGCAAGCCCCTCCGGGATTGCTCGGCATTCACACCAACATGCCCGGCATCTTCCCGCCCGAGGTCGACAAGGCTGCTTTTTCAGGAGCGCCGGCGCCATCGGATCTCTCCGCCGACGAAAAGCTCGCTTACGAGAGCGTACAGTTCGTCTATCAAAAGGGAATCGCCTACGGGTACCAGATGGGGCTGCGCCCTCAGACGCTTTACGGAATCGCTGATTCCCCGGTCGGCCTGGCGGCGTATTTCCTTGATCACGACGCGCGCAGCTACGAGATGATCGCGCGTGTCTTTGCCGGAGGCAGCGAAGGCCTCACACGAGACGACGTCCTCGACAACATTACGCTCACTTGGTTGACGAATACGGCGCTCTCGGGGGCGCGTCTCTATTGGGAAAACAAGGGTTATTCGTTCTTCGGCGTCAGAGGCGTCGTTGTCCCGACTGCCGTGAGCGTCTTTCCTGACGAACTCTATCCTGCTCCCCGAAGCTGGGCGGAGCGAGCGTTTCCCAAATTGATCTATTACAACAAGCTCCCCAAGGGCGGCCACTTTGCGGCCTGGGAACAACCGAAGCTCTTTTCCGAAGAGGTTCGCGCTGGCTTCAGATCGCTACGGTAAGGTTCTTCACAAGAAAGGAAAAGATGATGACCCAATCCAGCGCCACACAGAGAGGAAGCGAGCAGGCAAATGCGCAGTTCAACACCGACCGCACCCATCCGGGCCTGTGGACGATCACTTTCAGCAACCCGCCGATCAACATGTTTCTTCCCACAACGATCGTCGAATTGGGAACGCTAATGACCGATCTCGAGGCAGACCCGTCGGTGAAGGTCGTAGTGTTCCAGTCGGGGAATCCCGATTTTTTCATCGCCCATCTCGACGTAGCCAAGGCAGCTGAACGGCCAGAGACGCTGGGCCTTTGGCGCGACTTTGTGCTGCGCCTCTCGTCCGCCCCAGTCGTGAGCATCGCCAAGATACGCGGCCGCACGCGCGGCATCGGTAACGAGTTCGTGCTGGCCTGCGACATGCGCTTCGCCAGCCGGAAAAGCGCCCTATTCGGCAACCCCGAGGTCGGCGTCGGACTGGTCCCGGGCGGCGGAGCGCTGGAATGGCTCCCGCGCTTGGTCGGCCGCTCCCGCGCACTTGAGATCGTCCTCAGCGGCGACGATTTCGATGCCGATATCGCCGAACGCTACGGCTGGGTGAACCGCACGCTGGACGATGACAAGCTCGACTCGTTTGTCGATGCGCTCGTCCGGCGTCTGGCCTCGTTCGACCGTGAAACGCTGGCCGCGGCGAAGGCCCAGGTCAATCGG
>Ga0210399_10002176_pt1 | contig 15284 bp, 22 predicted proteins | sample IncBWC14MmetaG_FD_150865 | JGI IMG/M metagenome (GOLD analysis project Ga0210399, IMG submission 150865) | Forest soil microbial communities from Barre Woods Harvard Forest LTER site, Petersham, Massachusetts, United States - Inc-BW-C-14-M | ecosystem: Environmental > Terrestrial > Soil >...
CCGAAAGGAAAATAAAATGCCTCTCATGCAAGTTTTTGTGGCCCTGATCGTTGTGGGCGTCCTGTTGTGGCTGGTGAACCGGTTCATCCCAATGGCCGGCAGTATCAAATCAATCCTGAACGCAGTGGTGGTGATTTGCACGGTCCTGTGGTTATTGGATGTTTTTGGCCTGTTTCACTCGCTCTCGCGAATTCACGTTGGCACGTAAAGAAATAGCCGTGAATGGTTTGTGGCAGTGACTCGGCGTAGAAATTCTTGTGGCCGCAAAAGCAGGCGCGCCGGCCAGGCACAAGAGCGCGCAGCAAGAATCGGTCATGGAGAAAATAGTATGAATTCAATTCGAAGAATCAGTACGACATCGATGTTTCTGCTCCTGGGATTCGGCGCGCCAGCATTCGCCGGCCAGGACCAGCAGGAGAAACCGAAGCAGGAGGAACATCCAGCCAAGCCGGAGCAGAAACCTCAAGAAAAACCTGCTAATCAACCGAAGCAGCAACCGCAGCCAAAACAGCAACAGCAGCATGCACAACAACAGGCAAAGAGTCAGCAAGATCAGCAACAGAAACACCAGCAGGATCAGGCAAACGCCAACAAGCAGCAGCAACAGCACACGCAGCAACAGGCCAAAAGCCAGCAGGACCAGCAGCAGAAACAACAGCAACAGGAACAGGCAAACGCCAACAAACAGCAACATGCCCAGCAACAGGCCAAAAGCCAGCAAGACCAACAACAGCAGCAACATCAGGCCACCGCTGACAAGCAGCAGCAACAACAGCGGGACAATTCGCAGAAACAAGAGCAGCAAATTGCAAAACACCAACAAGACCAGCAGCGCCAGGGTCAGCAACAGCAGCAAGACCGCTCCGCCAATCAATCACAACAGCAAGGCAGAGGACAGCAACAGCAGTACTCGGAGCAACAAGCGCACTTGCAGCCAGTCCATATGCAATCCCAGCAGGAGCAGCACCGGCAGGAAAGCGAACAGCGGGGCGAGTGGCAACAGCATCGTGCGAGCAACTGGCAGTCCGAACATCGCGACTGGCAGCAACGCGGAGGATACAACGGCTACCGCATTCCTCAGGACCGCTATGATGGTTACTTTGGCTCAGGGCATTCCTTTCGTATCTACAGTTACCCGGTAGTAATCGTCGGTGGCTATCCGCGGTTTCAATACGGCGGCTATTGGTTCAGCCTGGCCGATTCGTGGCCGGAATACTGGTCCAACAACTGGTACGACGACGATGACGTCTACATCAACTACTCAGGTGACGGCTATTACCTGTACAACCGCAGGTATCCCCGCGATCGCATCGCGATCAATGTTTATGTGGACTGACCGTCGATTCAGCGACTGAGCGAATAACTCCTCCGTCCGGGCGGCCCACGATGTTGAAAGACACGACGGCCGCCGGGATAGAGAACAAAAGTTTGCGAACTGGATGGAGAGAGAAGGGAACAACCGATGATCGGAACTGTATTGATCGTATTACTGATAATGGCGCTACTGGGAGTTTTTCCCCGATGGTCGCACAGCCGCAATTGGGGGTACGCACCGGCGGGCGGCGTCGGCACGATTCTGCTGATCGTCATTGTGTTGGTGCTTCTCGGCCAGCTGTAGCCTAGGCGCACGTGATCAGTGCTTGGGCGCATCCTGCGGCAGCGACAGCAAACTTGAGTTGGAGGTGAGCGATGAATGAAAGCAAACAACGCGTAGTGAAATTCCTCGAAAAGGAGATCAAGACATACGCGGCGTTATCACTTTTCCTATCGAAGAAGAGCACCCTGGAAAGTTTCAACGCGAGAGACAGGCAGGCGCTGATGCATCCCGCGTTTTACAAAGAAAGAATGAAGGAAGCGAAAAAACTTGTCATCGAACTCAAAAAATCAAATTAAGACGCGGCCAGCCGCTCGCGGTGTCCTGGGCAACGGCGGCCGGTGGTGTATCCGCGCCGTGGCTCTCCTGCTGGCCACACTTTTGTGTACGAGCAGTTCATTCGCGTACTCCGTGCTCACGCACGAGGAAATTGTCGACCTGGTATGGACCAATGAACTTCGGCCTCTTCTCTTGCAACGATTTCCGGGCCTGACGGAAGCGCAACTCACCGAAGCACACAGTTACGCGTATGGCGGCGCCGTCATTCAGGACCTCGGTTACTATCCGTTTGGCAGCGTGGAATTCAGTAACCTTGTGCACTACGTCCGGAGCGGTGACTTCGTCGAGGAACTGCTTCGGCAGAGCCAGGACGCGGACGAATACGCCTTCGCCCTGGGGGCACTGGCGCACTATGCCTCCGACATCGCCGGCCACCCGGCGGTCAATGAGGCAGTTTCCATCCAATACCCCAAGCTGCGAGCCAAATATGGAAACTCCGTTCGGTACGCAGAGGATCACACCGCGCATTTGAAGACGGAATTTGGATTCGACATGGTGCAAGTGGCGAAGAATCGCTATGCCTCGCAGCAGTATCACGACTTCATCGGTTTCGAAGTTTCCAAGCCTCTGCTTGAGCGGACATTCCCGATCATTTACGGTATGGAGTTGAAAGACGTGCTGCCGCATGAGGATATGGCCGTCGGGTCGTATCGATTTGCGGTCAGCCGGATGATCCCGGAGATGACGCAGATCGCCTTGCGCACCCACAAGCAAGACATGATGAAAGAGACGCCGGACTTCGCGAAGGAAAAGTTCCTGTACCGGCTGTCGCGCTCCGAATATGAAAAAACGTGGGGCAAGGATTACACGAAGCCGAAATTCAGCACGCGTTTCTGGTCCGCGGTATTGCGGTACATTCCGAAGATTGGTCCCTTCAAGGCGATGGCGTTCAACAACCCGACGCCGAAGACGGAGGATCTTTATTTCAAGAGCATCAACAACACTGTCGATCAATACCGCTTGTATCTGCAGCAGGTTCGCGGCGGGACGCTGACACTCGCCAACACCGACTTTGACACCGGCAAGGAAACCGTGGCCGCCGAGTATTCTCTGACGGATGAGACATATGCAAAGTTGCTGGGTCAATTATTGGGGCGCAAGTTCGACCTCACCTCACCCGGGCTGCGACAGAATATTCTGGAATTTTATGGCGACCTCTCCGCTCCCATCGAAATGAAGAAGGATACCGGCCGGTGGCAAAGCGTCCTCGCTTCTCTCGAGCAATTGAAACTCGTGGACCCAACGCAAAATCTCGCTGCGGCTCCGGCGAAATAGTGTGGTCCGCAATGTCATTCGGAGGGGCAAGGAATGAAAGCAAATGCAAATGTGTACGTAAGTGGACAGACTTGAGTCCTGGCCGTGCCTAAGATGATTCCGTAGGAAAAAACAAAAAGACTTTCACGCACGCTCCAGCAACCCACACCGGATCGTCTCGGCATTGCCCTACACGACCATTTCCTGGGAACTCGCAGCACGCTTAAGGAGAAAATTTCGAATGAAAATTGTAAAAGCAGCATTCTGTTTACTCGCAACCACCGTGCTGAGTGCAGCCGTTCTGCCCAGCGTCCGCGCGGATGAATCGGGCAAGAAAACCGTAGTAGCTTTCAGCCAGGCAGTGGAAGTACCCGGCAAAGTTCTGCCTCCCGGAACGTATACCTTTCAACCGGCGGATTCTCCCGCCGACCGTCATATCGTTCGGATCTTCAACGCCGACGGGACCCAGGTCATCACCACCGTCCTAACAATCAACGACTACCGGTTGCAGCCAACGGGCCAGACAGTCATGAAGTTCAGCGAACATTCGGGCGACTCTCCGGATGCGCTTCGCGCATGGTTCTGTCCCGGAGACAACTTCGGACAGGAATTCGTCTACCCGAAGGTTCGCGCTACCCAGTTGGCGCAGACGATGAATGCGATCGTTCCGGCGGTCGCGGCTGACACACTTGATGACAGCACGATTAAGACGGTCACGATCATTGCCGTCACACCCGACCAGAAAGAAGTAGACGTCGCGACGGCGATCCAGACCGCGCCTCCCGTCACAGCAACTGTTGTGCCGGTTGTCCAGACTGCGACCCCGGTTGCGGCAGCAACAACAGAGCCGGTTGTCCAGACTGCGACCCCGGTTGCGGCAACAACAACAGAGCCGGTTGTCCAGACTGCGACCCCGGTTGCGGCAACAACAACAGAGCCGGTTGTCCAGACTGCGACCCCCGTGGCGGCAACAACTACAGAGCCAGTTGCCCAGATCACTTCACCCGCGGCAACAGTAACTCATGAACCGATCGCTGCCAGTAAGGACACTGATGACATCCCGCAGACAGCAAGCAATATGCCGTTGATCGCGCTGCTTGGCGCCTTGTCCATCGGCCTGGCGCTCGGCCTGAAGCTGCTGATGAAGATCTCTGCATAAGCAAGCGAAGGGAATTCCCGCGCCGCGGATGTGACTGGAAAGTCGCATCCCGCGCCGCGAGAAAGCAGTGTCGCGATGCCCATTCCTAGCTCCCCCGGACCCGATCGGTGCTTGTTTCTTCCTGTTTTATTCCTATTCCTCCTCATCCTCGCTGTCACCCGATCGGTTCCCACCGAGCGATCGCAGGAGAATTCAACCTCAGCGCCGATGGAGACGAAGGCGAAATGAACCTGCTTCCCCAGCCAGAACGAGCGCTCTCCGCTGCCAACACAAAGCTCATGCAAGCAACTTGCTATTTTCTTCTCACCCTGGGTTTTGCCGCACTGGGCTACGTGGGGTACGTCTCTGCCGATTCGAAAGCGTATCAGGAAGTCGAGAAGGAAAAATTCTCTCAAGCGGTCGTTAATCACCAACAAGGCGTTTTGCGGGCAGGCGATGTGATCGGCGAAATTCAAGTGCCGCGCTTGGGGCTCGACGCCATGGTTGTCCAGGGAGAGTCCGCAAGCAACCTGCGGAGGGCAGTAGGTCACATTGCAAATTCGGCGTTGCCTGGCGAATGGGGCAATGTCGCATTGGCGGGCCATCGCGACACGTTTTTTCGCCCACTGAGAGATATTCGTGCAGGCGATGTGATTCGATTCAGAACGGCGGTTCGGAGTTTTGAATATCGAGTGGAGTCGATTGAGATCGTGGGGCCAAAGGATACCAGAGTATTGGAATCATCGTCGGGCCGCGATCTGACTTTGATTACCTGTTTCCCGTTCAGCTATATAGGCCGCGCCCCCGGGAGATTTATAGTGCGCGCGCGGGAAGTGGATAGGGTGATTTCCGGAGAGTCTTCAGGCGTCGATCGCGAGCAGGCAGGAATAGCTCCTCGTGTACCCAAGTGAACAGACAGTCGGCGTCCGGGCGGCTAATATGATGAAGTAACCGGGAAAAATTGAAAACGAATACCTGGTGCGGCACAAGCGCTCACGGTAGGGCCGCTTGTGAGATCGGAAGAAGCAATGCTCTGGACAATTCTTGTGGTGTTGTGCATTCTTTGGCTGTTGGGTGTGGTCACTTCCTATACTGCGGGAGGACTGATTCATCTCCTTCTGCTGGTGGCGCTGGTGATCCTGGTGTTCAACCTGGTCTCAGGCCGAAGAGGAACGGTTTAATCGGAAAGCGGAGACTATGAAACCGGCAATGATGCTTGGAATTTTGTTGATTGTCCTGGGTGGCCTGGCACTGGCCTATCAGGGGTTCAATTACACCAAGCAGGAAAAAGTGCTGGATATCGGGCCGATCCACGCGACCGCGGAAGAGCAGAAACACGTTTCCATACCCCCGATCCTTGGTGGCCTGGCATTGGTTGGGGGAATCGTCCTGGTTATCGCGGGATCCCGAAAAAATTCTTAGCCTGACATTAGGAAAGTGCCCCGCCTGAGAGTCGGGTAACGCATCTCCCTCTCCTGAATCAAGCCGCGCTGTACTACGACCAGACGCGCCCCTTACATAAGTAGATCATTCGAAAGAGAAGTTCCGACCGTGGAGGTCAAGATGAAACGTACTTTGATTGGTGCAGCATGCATTAGCCTTGCAGCGGTTGCCGTTCTTGCCGCCGAATTGAATAAAGAACAAAAACGCCTGGAAGAAAGCGGCGTAGTCATGCAGGAAGTGCTCAATGTCCCCGACAACATTCCGCATGAACTGTTGGAAAAGGCCGAGTGCGTCATCGTGTTTCCGAACATGATGAAGGCGGCGTTTGTGGTCGGCGGCCAATACGGCCGCGGGGCCATGGTTTGCCGGACCGGCGAAAAATTCCGCGGACCTTGGGGAGCCCCAGCCATGTACGCGCTTGAGGGTGGCAGCGTTGGTTTTCAAATCGGGGGAGAGGCTACCGACCTGATCCTGCTGGTCATGAATAACCGGGGTATGGAATCCATTTTGAGTAGCAAGGTGAAACTGGGCGCAGATGCGTCAATCGCTGCGGGCCCCAAGGGCCGTGACGCTTCCGCGGATACTGATGCCTGGATGCGCGCTGAGATCCTCAGCTACTCGCGTTCACGCGGTCTGTTCGCCGGAGTCTCCCTCGAGGGCACTACCCTTCGGCCGGACGATGACGCGAGTGAACAGGTCTATGGGCATCCGATGAAGGCGAAGAATATCGTCAGAGGCCAGCACGTTGGCGTACCGGAGACGGGGCGTCACCTTGTGTCGGTTCTGGAAAAGAGCGCGCCGCGCAACGAATCGGAGCATGCCGCTTCGAATTAATTGTAGTTGGGGTATACCAGCCTGCCGGGAAATTCTTCACCCGGCAGGTTTTTTTATTTTTGGAGGGGCGGCGCTTACTCGTGCAGGACGACGGTCAGCAACGACTTGTTGATCTTGATCGTGCCGTTGTATTCGATGAACCCGAGCTTGCGGAATTTGTTCATGAAGAAATTGATGCGCGAACGCGTGGTGCCCACCATGCTCGCCAGCGTCTCCTGGGAAACTTTTGCCAGGATGCGGTCCGGATGGTCCTGCTCTCCGTAGCGGGCCAGGAGTAGAAGCGTACGGGCGAGGCGCTTTTCGCTGGAGTTGAACAACTGGTCGATCAGATCTTCTTCTACACGGATGTTGTGCAACAGCATGTAGGCGATGAACCGGTCGGAAAATTCGTGTTCCGCGTGGAGAACGCGAAGCAACTCGCCTTTCTGGATGGAGAGAAGCGTGGTTGGCGTCACCGCGCTTGCCGTACCCATGCGGACGGTCTGGCCCGCCATGCAGCCCTCACCGAAAAAATCGGTTGGGCCAAACATCGCCACGACCGCTTCTTTGCCCGAGCCGTTGACCACAGACAGTCTCACGCCGCCTTTCTGGATGTACATGATCGTTTCCGCGGCGTCGCCTTGCGAGTAAATGGAATCGCCCTTGCGAAATTCCAAAACTTTTCTCGATATACCCGCGGTATCCAGAAACGTTTGAGCGTCGAATGAGCCGTTGGGCTGTTTGACCTTGTGTTTGGGTGGTTTCATTTTCTGAGGGAGGCAGCCCATCCATGGAACGCCCCGCCTATCTACACCATAGCACCCTGTTCGGCGGCTGCGTGTGCAAAAGTGAACACACCGGCTCTCTCCCCGAATTACCCCGGGAGGTTACTTGGAGTTGGATTGGGCCGGATGAACTTCCTCCCTTTCCTGCCGGTGGATGACGACCGCCGGCTTAGTCTCCGTGCAAGTGAGCTCGACGGAACCAAACAGCTTCCCGTCAGTGGAATAGGACGAGGCTGCGCGGGGCTCTGTCTGGCGAGGCTGATTGTTCAGGGTCTTGATGGCCATCAACGCAATTAATATCTTTTGTGGGGCCGATTCACGCAACAGCAGAAGAGCAGAAACACGTCTCTATTCCCCTCGTACTCGGCGGGTTGGCGCTGGCTGGCGGCGTCGCGTTGGTGGTTTTCACAGCGCGCAAGAAATCGTAGCCCGAGAAGTGGCTTTGCCATGTTTTTAATGGCTGCCCGTGTTTCAAAGCCGAGATAGTTTCGGAATGTACCAGCGCGCATAAGTCGACATTCCCAGAAGTATGACAACCCACCAGGCTACGAGGATAATCCGCATCCACAATTTGTAACGCGTGAGCCGGAGCTTTTCCGGCATGAGAGTGGTGCCCGCCGCGAGGAGAATGTACAAGGCTGCGCATTCGACGACTGCACCTAGGGCCGCGTGGGCGGTGGCCACTGCGTAAAAAGACTTGCCAAACATCGGCGGAATTTTTGGAGCGACATGGTGGCCGAACGAGGGAAGCATCGCCAGGGCGATGACGCCGGCGTTCAGCACAACAACGATCGACTGGCACCACGCGTGCGCTCGAAATCTTCTGATGCGAGCGAGGAGCGCACCGCTGATCAGGCCCATGCCCATCGCGAGTTCGAGGAGCAACACGAGATTCGCATCGAACGGCGCCGCGGTGCCAAGGAATCCTTCGTGCAAGGTTTTATCCTTGTCCGTTTACGCCGCTGAGGAAGCCACCGAGGTGGCCGGTGAGCGCGATGCTGGCGACGGCTGCAAGTTCGATCCACAAACGATAAGTGGGTAGCAACGGATGTGGTTGTTTGCGGGCGCGAAAGTGGGTGGCCCAAATCACCCAGATCAGGAGGCTCGAAATCCAGGCGAGGATCGTGTGCTCGAGAAGGAGGCCCTTCAATTTCTGGCCTTCGAGCGCGAACCTCCACGCAAGTATGCCCGTTGCGAGAGTTGGAAGGGTGAAAATAGCCGCGGCGAAGAAATTGAAGTAGGCCGCATCCGCCAGGCCGCGGCGCTTCGTCCATTGACTGAGAAAATCGAACGCAGCGCCGGTAATCAACAGCGCGACCGGGAAATGGATCAGCACCACGTGTTGGGCGTGCTTCGCCAGGACTGTGTAGTGGATATCGAAGGGATTCAGGCTCATTGGCTGCTTACTTGACCACGACGGTGGCGGTCATTTTCGGGTGGATGGAGCAGAAATAGGGATAGTTTCCGGCCTTCGTGAAGGTGAAGGAAAACTTTTCGTCGGTGTCGAGTACCTTGGATTTGAAGACGCTGTCCGTGCTGACGACCGTGTGCGGGATGTCATCGTGATTGACCCAAGTGACTGTGGTTCCCGGAGCTACCGTCAGCGTGGCCGGGCCAAAACTGAAATTGTCGATCTTCACTTCGGTGGTTGTGGCTTGCTGCGGATTCGCCGAAATCCCCGGCGCAGCTGTCAGCATCGCTGCCATCAGAACTGTCGCGGCCATAAAACCTAAAACCAACATCGATCTGCTACTCATTCTTTTTGTCCTTTTCTGATTTGTTCGAAAAATTGTTTCTAGCGAATGAATTTCGCGCTTTTTGCAGGTTCGGTTTCTGTCAGAAGCAACCTGCATTAGGTAGACAGTTTCGGAGCGGAAATTATTCCGGCGGGTCGGATGTTTTCTTGAGAGAAGCCTGGGCAGCAGGTTGGCGCGGCCGAAACCGGCTTGTTTTCAAACTGTTGGCGTGCGGCGGAGTGCGGCCACAGGAACACGGCGTGTCTGGCCAGCCACGAAACGCCCCTCCACCCTTCCTAATAAGTCCTTGATTATCAATCTGGTAGAGATGGTGGTCCACCTGCCATTAGCCATTGCGAAGAGTTGCGCAGCCCAGCGCACCTCGGGAGAACACACATGGAAACGATGCTTGGAGTCGCTGGAGTGGTCGTCATCACGATGTTGGCGCTGTTTTCCGCGCTGGCGCTGCAGAGCGCGCTACTTCACCTCACAATCCGGCTGATGCAGCCGGCCACCGCGGACCGCCGCCCAGCGCGGGTAGCGGTCGCGCACGGCACACGGATGGTTGCGCGTGCGTTTCAGATGCAGAGGTAGCGTTACAGAGAGTTTCCGGAACAACGCCTGAACGGGGACGCGGTTCGTTGCTCGCAGGGTTACCGGAAGAAGGGCAAAGGGGAAAGATTTATGGTAGCACTGAAATATCTTCTGATGATCCTCGGAGTGGGCTTATTCGGCAGCTCGGGGATTCTGGTCGCGTACGACATCTACATCGCTGCAAGGCTCAGGTGGCTGCTTGAGCAAACCAGTGGGGAACCGGCGGCGGAGGCGGTGCAGCGCAAGGCGGCGCGCCCTTTCGGCCCGGTACGGTGGAGACTCGCGCTGCAATTGGCCGCGGTCGGCATCGTGCCGGTGCTCGTGGCGCTGAGCATCGTGGTGGTGCCCGATGGCACCGCGGTAATTCGCGTAAGCCAGCTTTCCGGCGTGCGCCCCGGTACGTTGTATCCGGGCGTCCACTTGGTCACGCCGCTGGTGGATGACGTGGTGTTGTACGACACGCGGGAGCAGGTGTACACGACTTCCGCGAATGCCGGAAACAAAGCGAGCACGGAAATTTTGACGGTGCAGGCGCGGGAAGAATTGAAACTTGGCCTTGCCGTCAGCGTTCGCATGAAGCGCGAAGAGCTTCGCACTCAGGCTGCCGAGATGATCAAGAGACGGCTGGCCTCGGCGGAATCGTGGTGCGCGAAGTGCTGCTGCGCGACATCCAGTTACGCGGAATATGCCAAGGGACTGGAAGGCACCGAGCAGGACATCAAGCTGAAGGAAGTAAAGATAGCCGAACTGGAGGTGGATGCGCAGAAGGCGCGCGACGTGAAGAAGGCTGAATCCCAGGCCCAGGTGCGCGTGCTGCAGGCCAAGGCTGAAGCGGACGCGATGCAGTACACGCTCCCGCTCAAGGAAAAGCAGATTGAGCAAACCAAGCTGGAGGCGCAGGCTCGCAAGGAATCTACTTTGCAGAATGCCGAAGCTGCCGCGCAGGCGAAGATCATCGACAGCAAAGCGGAATTGGAACGCCAGCACAACTGTTACCGCCGCTGCCGATTCCGAACGCATGAAGTATGAAGCAGCCGTGCTGAAGCAGAATCCGATGCTCATCCAGAAAATTATCGCCGAGCGGTTGTCGGACAAGCTGCAAATCATGAGGGTGCCGGTCGACGGCAAGAACTTCTTCGCGTCGGATGTCATGCGCTCCGCGTTCCGGGCCGGGATGGGTGCGGGTTCAAGCGGGGATGACTCCGAGGATCCCGCGCCGGTGCCCGCCGCCACGGCGCAACGCAAAGGGAACAAGCGCCCGTAATTGAGGATTTCGAAGAGGCGGTACGAGCGAGGCCGCCTCCGAGGAACGCCGGCCAATACCCCTGCGGGTGGCCCGGATCGCGTCGCTGGAGGAGCAGCCACGAGCAAAAAGACAAGCACCGCCGCGCTTGAATCGTTTTGCAAGCGGAGGCTCACAACCCAGCGCCGCGCTCCGCGCCACCCGGCTGGCGAAGCAAGAAGTAATGAATTAAGGAAGCAACGAAATAAAGAAAGAGTCGGAGAGTTTGGACAGGCGCAAATTGCGTTTCGACGGGAGGACGCCATGGACGGGAATGTGGTTCGCGGAGCGGGAGAAAAGTTCCGAGTGATTCTGCCGGTGATTTTGCGGATTACGTTTTGTCTGGCGATGTGGACTCTCGGTGCTATGACCATGGCGAATCCAGAGGCAAGGACCGATTCAATGGCTTCCACCAAATAACAAAAAATAACCCTCTACTGACCCAGCCGGGCGGCCCCGACCACGCCGCCCGGCTTTATTTGCGTGACCCGGCTTTGCCGGCGATTTCGCGAAGGGTGGTAGCATCTATTTGAAGGTAACTCGAGAGGTGAGCGTTGCGGCGAATGGCGGCGGCATTTGTTTTGTGGACGATGGTTAGCGGGGCGGGAATCGCGCGGGCGGAAGGTCCTTCTTGCGCGGATTTGCGCGCGCAGAAGGAAAAAGTTTACGGATTTCACCTGACGCAGCTGAATGAAACGCAGATTGATTCGAAGAGCAAAGAGATTGACGCGTACTGGAAGCAGGTACAGGGGGCAGGCCCGGAGGGAGTGGGTTGCTTGAAGGAGATGCTTGCATTGGAGAAGACCGACCACATTTTTCAGTTCGACGCGGCTTCTTTTCTTTTTCAGCTCGACAAATCGCCGGAGTCGCTGAATCTGGTTAAAGACGCGATTGTGCAGACCGATTTTCAGGAGACCGACCCGGCGAATTATCTTTCGCTGGCGCTTGAACTGGGGCAGCGCGGCGTGAACATCCAATCCCTCGCGGCCAGGCTGCTTCTCTTCCCGAATGCGATCATCCACATTTCGGAGCATTCTCTCGATCTCGATTCCGATACCGCGGCGCTTTTCCTCTACGGGAGCATGGATTCCGCGAAGGCCAGCAAGGCGTTGATTGCGCAACTTCAGGCGCAAGAACCATTCGTCCGCGCGGCTGCAGCGCATTTGCTTGCGGAGGAAATGACAGAAGATGCGTTTCGCACACTCAGCGCATGGGGCGGACTGGCGGAAATCAAGGAAGACTATCGCCGCAACGACATTCAATCGGTAATGAAATACCATCCACCGGACCCGGCGGAGTTCGCGAATCCAAAATGGACACGCGAGCAGGTGCTGCAAATTATCGCCGGGCTGCCGCACACGCGGAAAGAGTTTGATGACGTGATGAGCACGCGCGGCGCGGAGTTCGACCGGCAGATGCGCGAGAAAAAGCCCTCGCAGGAAGAACTCGCCAAAGCCGTTGCCGAGAGCGAGCCGATTTATGGAATCGCGGAGCGGACTGCGTTTCAGAACGCCGCTGTCGTTGCGCTCAAGGCCGAGGACTTCGACACGCTGAGGGAGGCGCGGCGTAAGTCGCTCTACAACATTTCTGACGAGAGCCTTTCGGAATATCTGGCGTATACCCAGGTGATGATCCGGTTGCTGAACCGGCTGGACCTTTATAAGGATTACCGCGCTCACTGAGGCGGAACAGGCAGGGCGTGGCGCGGCGGAGCGAGTGTGCAATCTTTCGGGGAAACTTGTAGGAAAATATTTTCGAAGATCTTACTTTTTCCGTGGGCCTTACTGTCGATCGCCCTGCTGGCGGCGATCTGCTGCGTCTCCAGACCCGTCGCCGCGGATGGCGACGCCGCTCTGCGGGAAGCCACGCAGAGATTTGCGGAGCGCGTGGCGTCAATTCCCGGGCTGCACGGCGCCTTGCGGCTTGAGTGGCGTCCGGATGCAACGTGGTCCGAAGGCGAGGGCGAGCGCTGGCTAGAATTGATTCGCGATCAATTCGAAAGACGTGCTTTGAACTTAACGGGAGATGCGAGTGCGCCGGCGCTTGACGTTTTTGCCGCGGAGACGCCGACGCAGGTTGTGTTGACCGCCAAAACTCGCGTATCGGATCGGGACGAAGTCCGAATCGTTTCCATCGCGCGTGCGTTGCTGCCCCCAGGTGCTTTGCCCGTGGCCCCCGTCCGGCTGGAGCGGCAGATGATTTATGGAAGCCCCGACCGGATTCTTGATGCTTCTTTGCTCGAGAATAGCGCTGAGGGAGGCCTGGTTCTTCTGCTTTATAAGAATTATGAACTAGTGGCTTTGCGTCTGGATGCGACCGGCGTTGTTAAACAGAGCGTGTCGTTGAATGCGGCGAACCTGAAGCCATCGCGCGATCCGCATGCGGAAATCACGGTGCGGGAAACGGTTGTTTCCGTGGAACTTCCCGCCAAAGCTTGCGATTTTTCGTGGGAGTCGCCGGCGGATTTGAAATGCCGGGCGGAGAAGCCTGCCTGGCGCGTGGAGACGCGGCTGACTTCACCGTGTGACGGAAGGGAGTGGAAATTGTTCAGCTCTGGAAGTGAACCCAACTCCAAGGACCTGCTGCAAGTGGTTCCAGACGGAGCGCTGCGAGAAAGCAGCGCCGCGGTGTTGAGCGAATTTCCAGGACCGATCGTTGGCACCAGCGGGGAACACGATCCGGGCAGCGCGCTGGTGATTGCCCGGAATTTGCGAACAGGGAATTATGAGATTTACAAAATTACGCTGGCTTGTGGCAAATAGCGCCGCAGTTTTCGCGCTGGCTGGTTTCGCTGCGCAGGCTGCGCCGCCGCACTATGGCGGCACCCTGCATGTGAAGCTGCGGGCATCGAATGTTTCGCTGGATCCGCGCGAATGGACGCTCGGATCGCTATCTTCAGCGGCGAACGAAAAACTGGCGAGCCTGGTGTACGACCGGCTGGTCACTCTCGACGACTACGCGAAATTTCAGCCTGCGTTGGCCACGGAGTGGTCGCATGACGCGACGGGGAGGAATTGGCAGTTCAAGCTGCGCCCTGGCGTGCGATTCTCGAATGGCTCGCCGCTCACCTTCGCCGATGTTATCGCGTCGCTGCAAGCCACTTTGGGCAAGGGATTCGAAATAGCCGGGGGAGAAAACGGCGTGGCGATTCGTACCGCGCATCCTGCTCCCGATCTTCTCGAGTTACTGGCTTCTGGCAGGACTTTTGTATTTCGCGTGCAGACGGATGGCAAGCTGTTAGGAACTGGCCCTTTTTACGCGGCGGAATCGGTACCCGCAGCGCCTGCGGAAGCGAATCCCACAGCGATCAAGCCGGCGAAAATAAAATTTCAAGCGAATGAGGGAGCGTGGTCCGGGCGTCCCTTTGTCGATATTGTGGACGTCACACTGGGCGAGCCGCCGTTGCGGCAACTCCTCGATCTGCAATTAGGAAAAGCGGACATCGCGGAGATCACGCCGGATCTGGTGCGCAAAGGAAGGCAGGAAGGGCTGCGCATCTGGAGTTCCGCGCCGCAAACGCTGGTCGCTCTGCGATTCGATGACACGCTTTCCGCGCCGGCTTCCGACCAGCTTCGGGAAGCGCTGTGGCTGGCGCTCGATCGCGACACCATGGCCAACGTGTTGCTGCAAAGGGAAGCACAGCCCGCCGATTCTCTTTTGCCGCAATGGCTATCGGGATATGCTTTCCTTTTCGAGAGTTCGATGAACTTGCAGCGCGCGCGGGAGTTGCGAGCGGCTTTTCCGGCGGGACTGTCGGGCGCGGCTCAGCCTTTGCGATTGCGCGTGGATGCGGCGGGCGATCTTTTCAAGTTGATGGGAGAGCGTGTGGCTGTGAATGCGCGGCAAGCCAATTTAGTGGTGCAAGTCGCATTGCCCGCGAACGCGAGCGCATCGTCCGCAGCGGCCATCGGATTGCACTTGTTTGCGTGGCATTACGATTCACTTTCGCCGCGCGCGGAGTTGGAGGTCTTTGTGAAGCAATTGCTGGACGGAGGCGATTTGCCGGCGAACACGACGGAACCCGAGCAGTTGTTCGCGCAGGAGCGCCGGTTGCTGGATGAGCGCCGCATCCTGCCGCTGGTGTTTCTGCCAGAGTATGCAGGAGTCCGCGCGAACGTGCACAATTGGAATGCATCGCCATGGGGCGATTGGCGACTGGCCGATGTGTGGCTCGATTCTGAGGATCCGATGACATCGAAAGCGCCAACCGGCACCCAGAAAAATAGTCCGGCGGCTCGCAGTCCGGGAGCAAGACCATGACATTCCGCAGCAAGGTATTTTTGATTTTCCTGATCACGGTGCTGGC
>Ga0210399_10002177_pt1 | contig 15277 bp, 13 predicted proteins | sample IncBWC14MmetaG_FD_150865 | JGI IMG/M metagenome (GOLD analysis project Ga0210399, IMG submission 150865) | Forest soil microbial communities from Barre Woods Harvard Forest LTER site, Petersham, Massachusetts, United States - Inc-BW-C-14-M | ecosystem: Environmental > Terrestrial > Soil >...
GCGCCAGGGAAGCGGTCAGCTCGCCCATGGTGGTCACCCTGTTTATGTGCTCGAGATCCGCCTGAGCCTGACGCAATCTCTCGCGTTCTTCACGCGCCAACTTGCGTTCAATGGCAATGCCGGCGAGATCGACGGCCAGTTCTAGGGCGCGGGTCTCCGCCAGGCTCGGACTGCGTGGTTCGCCGTAATACATAGCGAACGAACCCAGTGCCGTACCCGCATGCACGAGTATGGGAGTGGACCAGCAGGCACGGAACCCATAAGGCTTGGCCACATCTCGGTACTCCTCCCAAAGTGGATCCGTGAGAATGTCGGTGACGACAACAGATTCCTTGCGGTACATGGCCGTACCGCAGGATCCCGCCTTGGGTCCGATCTGAAGGCCATCGATGGCCTTGGAGTAGGACTCGGGAAGACTGGGAGCAGCGCCGCGCCGTATGTGCTGCCCATCCTCGTCGAGGAGTAGGACAGAGCAGAGCAAGCCGGCAAATTGGGCTTCCACAACCCGCACCAGTTTCTCCAGTATTTCTTCCAGCGAAGCATCGCGGGCTATCAGCTCTAAAATACGGCGCTCTCCGTCACGCAGGGCCTCAGCCCGCTTGCGCTCGGTAATGTCGATCACCGTACCGACAAATTCAACGAGATCGCCAGACGTATTGAAAACGGGATGGCCTATCGTGTGGATGTCCCTGATCTCGCCGCTGGGATGCACGATCCGGAAATCGAACTCGAACCCCGTCTTTTCACGGGCGGCTCTTTCCATCAGTTCTATTTTCCTGGCTATGTCATCCGGGTGAACGCGTTGAAAGTATGTTTCGACTCGCGGCAGCCCTCCCTGTGGGTCAAAACCCAGCACGCGAAAGCATTCTTCAGACCAGTACCTGAGATCACCACGTCCTGGAGTCCCTGCCCAACTGCCTGTGTGGCTGAGCCTTTGCGCTTCCTCCAGATAACTATCGCTCCGGCGCAACGCTTCTTCTGCGCGCTTACGATCACTGACGTCCATTACAGCGCCAACAAACTCGATTTCGCCCGACTCATCTCTTTCAGCATGAGCCAAAACATGGAGATGTTTGATCGCACCATCTGGCATCACTAAGCGATATTCATGTTCAAAATCCCTTCCACCCTGCGACGCGCGCTCAATGGTGCATTTCACAAAACCCGCGTCTTCCGGATGAACCCGTTGGAGAACAAGTTCCACGGTCGGTATCGTCGATAGGTCGTATTGGAAGATTCTAAAGGTTTCCTCTGACCAGATAATCTCACCGGTGGACGGCTTCCAGCCGAAGCTTCCTGTATGACTGAGTCGTTGCGCTTCGGCCAAGAACACCTCCCCTCGCTGGAGCTTCTCTTCCTGCAATTCCAAGGTCCGGATGGCGAACCGCCTATCCATCCAGGACGTCAGCAGAGCCAGTCCAAGGACGATAAAGGTAACGGCGGCAATTCCGGCGGTGCCAAGCGCAGAGATGCTTACGGCGCGAGACAGGTTCGCCGACATGGCGGACGGCGTGAAACTGGCGGCGGCCATGCCGGTGTAATGCATGACCGGGATCGCAACACCCATCACGACGGCTCCGGCTAACTTTTTCCAGCCGATTCCCGTTTTCTCATCTCGGAAGTGAAAGGCAATCCAAAGCGCGGCGAGAGAAATCAGAACCGCCAACACTACGGACAGGACGACGAGAAAGGAATTAAACTGGCATACCGCAGGTAAACGCATGGCGGCCATGCCGATGTAATGCATGCTTGCAATACCCGTGCCCATCAACACACTTCCGGCAAGCGCTCGGAACCAACCCATTTCCCGCCGGCTCACTACACCCAACGCAACGACCGAAGCGAGAATGGCCGCAAACAGTGACAGGAGCACGGTGGGCCAATGGTAGGCCACGGGAATTGGCAGGATGAACGCGAGCATCCCAATGTAATGCATGGACCAGATGCCAGTCCCCATGGCACCGGCCCCGCCCAGCAGCCAAACCGCGCGAGTCCAACCGCTCGCCGCCGTTACACGACCTGCAAGATCCAGAGCAGCGTACGACGCAAAGATGGCGATCAACACCGAAAGCGCCACGAGCGGGTAGTTGTACGAGCCAATCAAGTTCACCGCAGCCATGTGAGTCCATCCGGTTGCCACGCGGAGCAGCCGCGCTGCACTTCAATCCGAAATTAACAGTCGGGGATCATTCCTTTGCCTCGATCTTCGCAAGTAGAGCGAAATGAAAACTTGCGCCGCGCGGAGAGTTGCTGGCGGCCCACAACCGGCCGCCATGCGATTCAACGATGGAGCGGCAGATCCGAAGTCCCATGCCGGTGCCGTGCGGCTTGGTTGTAAAAAACGCGTTGAAGATCTGGTCCTTCTGCTCTGCGGGCAGCCCCACGCCGGTATCACTGACGGATACATGAACTTGGTGATTTTCAACTCCCTGCGACTTAATGACGAGCTCCCGCGTTCCGTTCACTGCCTTCATTGCATCAATGCCGTTCACCATGAGGTTCATCATGACCTGTTGCAATTGCACGCGATCCCCCATCACCGGGGGAAGATCTGCCGCCAGATCCGTCCTAACTGAAATCGAGTATCGCGCTGCCTCGCCGCGCAGCAAGACGGTCATCTCGTTAATGACCTGGTTTACGTCGACAGATTCCAACTGCAGAGTGCCCTTTTGGAAGAGAAGACGAATCCGGCTGATGATTTCCGAGGCCCGCGTTCCATCTTTCACGATCCTCGTGGCGGCCGCGCGCGCCTTGTCGAGATTTGGGACGTCGGCCGCTAGCCAGTGGAGGCAACTATTGGCGCTGGTGACGGCAGCGGCAATCGGTTGATTCACTTCGTGCGCCAGGGAAGCGGTCAGCTCGCCCATCGTGGTCACCCGGCTGACGCGTGCCAGATCCGATTGCGCCTCGCGCAGCGCGTCTTCCGCATGCTTGCGCTCAAGGCTCTCTGTTTGCAGTGCTTCGTTGCTTCTTTGCAGCTCCTGGACGGTTCCTCTCAGGTCATCGCGCGCACGTCTGAGCGATTCCGTGGCGCTTCTTTGGGCAACGCTCAGGGCCCCCACAAACAGGGCTGACAGTAGGAAGACGGCAAGGCGGGGTAATTCTTCAGGCTTTGGATCCAATGAGCGAATTGGAGGCAAGAAATAATAATAAAAGGAGAGAGCGGATAGGACCGTCGCTAGCAATCCCGGCCAGACTCCACCGAACCAGGCACTCAAAATGACGGCGCAGAGAAATAGTGATACGGGAGATTCTTGCAAATGAAGCGCCGGCCACCGTGAAATGAGGAGAACTGCGCCGACCGAAAGAACCGCAAGCCCATAGCTCCAAATCGCAGGCCGCTTGGGCCACAAGAGGGGATTCAATCGAGACATACTTCTGCTCCTGCAAGGCGGGGTCTTGCTCCCCGCAGTCGGAATATTAACATCTGAGACCATTCCTCCCGCGCCAGGAAAGTCATATTGCTCTTGTCCGCGTTCCGAGGAAAACAGAAACCGCCCACGAATCATCCAGACCTCTAGACGCAGTGTCAATACATTGACAGGGTAGAGCGCCGGTTGCCCTCACCCGGGGCCCTTGTGAGTCGGGCTATTTCCCACTTTTTCAGCAATTTCCAAGGTGCATTCATCGATGGCAAGGTCTGGCATGCAGATTGCCTTTCTAGTGGGGTCTGGCACTTTCTCGGTGAAGAGGATTCACAACGACCAAGCGTCAATGTAACAACGACGGCAGTCCAGGAGAAGGGATGCAGGCAGGAGTACAACCATGAAACCTCTATCCATTCTCGACTGGTATGGCATTCTCCGCTGGCGGTATCGGTTGACATTTTTCCAGTCCGTTCGATTTGCGATGTGGTTGGTGCGCTCGTAATTTCTCTCACTCTATGCCGCTGCGGCGGGGGAGGTTCAGATTCATGGATACGTCTTCCAGAACCACAATGTACCAGGAGTCCGACAGCGAGCTGGTGGCTGGCACAAAGCACGGAGATGCAAGGGCTTTTGAGGAATTGGTGCTTCGCCACAAACAGAGAGTTCTCGCCGTGGCGCAACGGATTACCAACAACCGGGAGGACGCGGAAGACGTGGCTCAGGAGAGCTTTCACAAGGCATTCCTTCATCTTGACAACTTTCAAGAAAAGGCGCGGTTCTCCACCTGGCTGACGCGTATCGCCATGAATGAAGCGCTCATGTTGCTGCGTCGCAGAAAGGGGCTTCTGGAGGTCCTGCCGGAGAGCGCTGACGATGATGAGGTATCCGGCTGGGACCCATTCGTTGACCACAGCCCCACTCCTGAAGAGTCTTGCTGGCGAGGGGAACGCACGGAACTCTTGATCAGGGCAGTCAATCGTCTGCGACCGGCAGTTCGAACAGCGATAGTGCTTCGCGACATTGAAGAACGATCTATCAAAGAAACGGCGCAGCTTCTAGGCACTTCAATTAGCGCCGTGAAAGCGCGCGTTTTTCACGGGCGCCGGAAGCTGCGCCGAATCGTGAATGCCAGTCTCCTTCCAGGAGTTTACCGGGCAGAGGCACAACGCTGTTAATATCTGCAGCGCTGGCTCTCGATGCGGCCGGGCAGGTACGAATTTGTTGAATTTAGGTTGATAAGGATCCATCCACAGGCTCTTGGTATCCGGAACAGCTTGTCACGACCCATTCGCGCATGTGTTCCTCAAGGTAAAGATTCAAGCCGGCAGAGACGCTCAGGGATCCTCGGAGACGGGAAATTCCTCACCGGTGCACTCGTTGATCCTGTTCCTCTCCCGTTGAGTTGTGACCGCCATTCAGCGCGAGACCTCGAGGAATCTCGTCTTACCGAGAAATACGTAGATTCCTCAAAGGTCAATCCCTTCAGCGCGATCCCACCAGTTCGGGAACACTCGAAAGAGTCTGGTAGTCTTCGTCAGTTAAGCTCAGGGAAGCGGCCGCGACGTTCTGCCCAAGGTGTTCGATCGAGGAGGTCCCTGGGATGGGTAACATCATGGGAGATCTCCGCAGGAGCCAAGCCAGCGCTACCTGTGTGCGGCTCGCACGGTGTGCCTGTGCGATTTGATTAAGCACATCGCCGGCAACTTTGCCTGCCCCCAGTGGGAACCAGGGAATAAAGGCAATTCCGTTGCTCTCACAATAATCCACTACGTAATCCCATTCGCGGTCCGCAAAGCTATAGCGGTTCTGCACGGACGCGATTGGAACAATTCGTCGTGCTCGCTCAATGTGCTCTTTTGTAACGTTTGACAACCCAATCAGGCGAATCTTGCCTTCCTCGCGCAGTTGAGCCAGCGTCCCCACCGATGCCTCAAATGGCACGCCATGGTCCGGAACGTGCAATTGATATAGGTCGATGCGGTCCAGGCGCAGCCTCTTGAGGCTTCCCTCAACCGCTTTGCGAAGGTGGGCGGGAGAGGCATCGTGAGTCCATTGATTCGGCCCGGGGCGGTTCCAGCCGCCCTTGGTGGCAATCACGAGCTCTGCCGGATAAGGGAACAGCGCCTCGGCAATCAACTCCTCGCTTACGTTTGGACCGTAGGAATCCGCCGTATCGATGAAATCAACATGCAGCTCTACGGCCCGGCGCAAAACCGCCAACGCCCCTTCGTGATCTTTCGGCGGTCCCCAAATGCCTTCGCCGGTCAGACGCATTGCTCCGTAACCGAGACGATGTACGGAAATTTCCTCGCCCAGCGAAATATCACCCGCCAAACTTGCAGAAAGTTCATTCTTGTTCATCATTGACCTCCAAATAGCTACTTTAGCTTTATCCTTCGCTGACCGTCACGACCCCGGCAGTTTCGCGGGCCGGTGGGGCCATGAATTCGGGGCCGACTGGGTTGTGAATACTCTCGCGAAGAATAGCGTCGATTGCGGCGAAATCAGTTTTTGTCAGCGACCAGCCGCTTACCTCGTTGATGGGCGCGAGTTGTTCCGGACGACGTGCGCCCCAGAGCGCGACGCCAACGCCTGGTTGATCGAGTAGCCAGCGGACCGCCAGATGAATCGCGCCCTTGCCAAAGTGCTCGCGGGCGTATGCATCCAGTTTGTTTGCCGCGTCCAAATATTGCGCGAAATGGGGCTGCTGAAACTTGGGATCGCTGGACTTGCGCATGTCCTCGCTGGCGAACTGACGGTCGGCACGCATCGTGCCGCTTAGCAAGCCACGGCACAGGGCCCCATAGGTGAGTGTTGTGACGTTGTGGCCGAGGGCGTACGGCAGGACATCGTGTTCTATTTCACGTTCGAAGAGATTGTAGGGCGGCTGAATTGTGTGAAGTGGCGCGACGGTTTCGAAACGCGCCATCTGTTCCGGTGAATAATTGCTAACACCGATGGCGCGGATCTTGCCCTGCTCATAAAGCGCGCGAAGCGTGGCGGCTGTTTCCTCCATTGGGACGAGGGGGTCGGGCCAGTGCACCTGGTAGATATCAATGTAGTCCGTTTGGAGGCGGCGGAGCGAATCCTCCAACTCCTGGATAATGCGTTGGCGTGTGGAATTGCGTTCGACCTTGCCATCCGTCCAGTCGAGGCCCACTTTGGTGGCGAGGATAACGCTTTCTCTGCGGCCGTGTTGCCGCAGGGCTTCGCCCACGATTTCTTCGGAACGTCCCTGACCGTAGACGGGTGCGGTATCGAGCAAATTGATGCCGTGATCGAGCGCCGCATGAATAGTGCGAATGGACTCTTTCTCGTCGCTTCCACCCCACATCCAGCCGCCGATGGCCCAGGTGCCCAGCGCGATTCGCGAAGCAATGAGATTGGTGCCCTTGATATTGATGTATTCCAACATGTGGTCCTTCCTTGTGTCGTTTGTAGGAAATATCGCTGTGTTTCTAGCCAAGCCACTGTGGATTGGCGTAGGTGCCATCAAAGTGGTGGCTCGTTTTATACAGCTCGAATTGCCCCGCTTGCGCAGCCTTTGCTGTTTTTGCGAGCAGGGTTGAAACTTGAGAAGAATTCATCGGTTGAAAACTGCGTGCAGCTTGGAGAGCCTGCTGAAGTATTGGGAGCGAGTCGCAGCCCGTAATAACGACGGTCGTTGGCAGATTCATGGCGTAGTGAAGGCATTCCACGGGTGTGGCTGTTTTGCTCTCGAGAATGACGTGGTCGCCGATGGGTTTCATGCCGAGCACACCCATGTCGTTGTTTAGCAAGACAGGCAAAACTTTCTGCTCGAAGCTATTGAAGTGCGCGTCCATCACATTGAGTGGCATCTGCACAGCGTCGAATCTGAAACCGTGCTTTGCAGAGGTGGCCAGCATGTGCAAATGAATGTCTGGACTCTTGTGCCCGGTAAATCCGATGTAGCGGATCTTGCCAGCCGATTGCGCTTCGAGTACAGCTTCGAGCGCTCCTCCGGCTGTAAAAATGCGATCCGGGTCGGTCTCACGAATCACTTCGTGAAATTGCAGGAGATCAATCCTGTCGGTTTGAAGGCGGCGCAGAGATTCATTGATCTGGCTGGTAGCGGCGGCCTTGGTGCGCCCATCGATTTTGGACATGAGAAAGGCCTTCTGGCGATATCCGTCCCGCAGCGCGCTGCCCATGCGGATTTCGCTTTCGCCCCCGTTATAGTCCCAGCAGTTATCAAGAAAATTGATGCCCTCATCGAGACCCGTGCGGATGATGCGAATACTTTCCTGGGGATCGGCCTGTTTCCCGAGATGATAGCCGCCCAGCCCAACAAGCGAGACTTTCTCTCCGGTGCGGCCCAGCGTCCGGTATGGAATGCCATTCCTGGACTCCGATCGCGGGGACTGCAAACCAGTGTGCGTCATGAAAATGGACGCTGCCGCAATCCCCAGGAATCCCCGCCGGGATATGCCGGTGCCTACGGAGTCGTCAGGTCTCAGAGCTGATGAGGGACGTGCCTGGCGCGAATCCTTTTGGTTTGCTTGATTCTTGAGGTTATTCATCACGAAACTCCTTTTCAATCGCCTCGTTCCTGGAGCAATGGAACCTGCTTGCAGTTCGGACGACCGCAGCGACAGGCCCGATTCCTACTGCTTTTGATGCAGCGATCGAATGTGCGCCACCAGCGAGTGAATCTGATCCTCACTCAGCGAACCCTTAAACGGAGGCATTCCGCCCTTGCCCTCCGAAATGATTTGCGCCAGCTGCGCATCGGGGAGTTTCTGGACTACAGGTGACCGAAGATCCGGAACGTTCATGCTCTTCCCGACCTCTGAGCCGCCTCCGTCCTGCCCGTGGCACATCGCGCATTTCGTCCGAAACGTCGCACTGCCGGCTGCGGCGTCTGGAGCGGGGTTAGCCCGGGCGATTGAGACGACAAAAAGCGTAAGGCCGGCAAAAAGCAGCGGCAGAATTGCAGAACTAAAAATCACATGGTGTTCAGCTCTATCTCGTGTCATGGCTTTTCCTTTACTGGTAATTTTTCATCCCCACTTCGGACGCTTTCCCATCCAAATGCGCATATTTTTCCATCTGCAAAATCACCGCTGAAAAATCCTGCTCCGCCCCCTCATCCGATTGCCGGGCGTTAATCTCAAAAGCAGCTCCCGCCGCGGGCATGCGCACTCCAACCGCGGCCGCGAGATTGAGGATCAACCCGAAATCCTTGTTCATGAGCCGAATCGGAAACTGCGGGCTGTAGTCGCTCTTCATCGCTCTTTGCAGTTTGCCCACATGCGCTGGGGCGACCACCGCGGTCTGGGACAACACATTCAGCAAGCGATTGCGATCAAGTCCAGCTTTTTCACCAAGCGCGACGGCTTCGGCAATCGCTTGCATTCCTATTCCCAATAAAGTGTTCGCCACAAGCTTCATGGTCGCTCCGGAGCCGTTTGGCCCCAGATAGAAATATTTCTGGGCAATAACGCGAAAGATGGACTCCGCGCCGTCGAAGCATTCCTTGTTTCCGCCCCCGAACAGGGTCAGCAAGCCCCTTTCGGCGCCCGGCGTGCTTCCCGATATAGTTACGTCGAGAACCTGAACTCCATGCTCAGAACCCAGTCTTGATAGTTCGTGCGAGGTCTCGGGATCTACCGTACTCAGGTCGATGACCAATGGCCGGCGACGCGCATTAGCGAATGCGCCATTAGGACCTCTATAGGTTTCCAGGACAGCTTCATCGCTCGGCAGGCAGGACAACACGACGTCGCAGCTGGAAGAAAGTTCCGAAACGCTTGGCGCGACGTAGCCGCCATATTGAATAAGTTCTTCTGCCTTACTATGATCCCGGTCGTACGCTGTCAGCTTGAAGCCGGCTTCAAGTAACCTCCGCGCAATCGGCCGACCCATATAGCCGATCCCGACAAATCCGAGCCTGGCGTTTTCCTGCGTGATTGGTTTCATGATCGATCGCCCTTACGCTAAACTACGATTTCGATTTCAACTTCCAGCTCTCTGAAAAGCACGCGGTGTACCGTTTCGGGAGGACAGCCGAGGATTCAGGCAAGACGTTGGCAGCATTGGGGATATGGAGTTAGGCAGTGAAGGCTCGAGCCTCAGTTCGTGAGCGTTGACTGTCAAACCCTTTGGACACTGTCAGTCTGCTGGAAATGTATCTGGCACCTAATGAAATCAATAAATTACGTGTCATCAAACTATGTCAGAATGCCAAATCCCCCCGTCCTCACGGGACCAGATCAGCGTCCGACTCAGCTTCTGGGTCTGCGGGAACAGGACTATATAATGTGCGAACGTGGGTTCGATTCCCGTCGCCCGCTCCATAAATCCTGGCTCAATTCACCTTACGCAGTTAAGTGACTGAAATTAGATGCGAAAACTGCATGTTTTGGACGCCACTTGGACGCTGCGTTTGCGAATTGGACAGCGAACAAGAGGCACGTCTCATGGTAGCCAATGTAGAAACGCTGACTCGCCTCGCTCTGGCGTTGGGTGGCTCTTCGCCCAGGGAGATAAACAGATGAGCGCGACGATCCAGTCCAGGCACGACAATCTCTCACATCCCTGGAGATTGCAGAAGTAGGGTTGGCCTAAGGTGCCGGCATCAAGCGCTACGCATGTCAGCGGATACAGATTCAGCGTCCGCCCTTATTCGTTGGCTCTCGCCGAAGACGAACTCACGACCCGCTCTCGGATGTCATCTGGCAGGGGTCTCGCCTTCCGTGTCGTCATGTCAATGCAAACACCAGTCAAAACCGTACGCGCAGCAAGTTCCTGTGTTTCCTGATTGCTCATTTCATGAACCATGACAAGTGACTTCTCTCGGACTTCCTGTATAGACGAGCGAACCGTCAACAAGTCACCGGCGAGCAACTCACGCTTGTACTCGAGATGTTGCTCAACGGCTACCATACCGATCCCCTCCTCACGGAGGCGCGTTGCAGTAAGCCCCACGGAGGCCAGAAGTTGCCACGTTGCCTCATCAAATTTTCCCACGTACCACATCACGTTCATGTGGCCCATATGATCACAATGCCAGGGATAAACCGTGCCACGATAAGTAACAATGGATTCAGCCATGGTTTTGTCTATTCCTCAGTGCGATATGCAACACGCATGAATTCCAATCGGGTCACGTTCTATCCGATGCGGCCAAGTCGCCACTCGTCAACTGATTCGCCGCCCTGATTAGCGCCCGTGTAGTCGGCCGGAAGTAAAGGGAGGTCGAGTATCAGAATAACTTCCGCATACCCCGGGATCAACTTGTCCAGCGGGATGATTCTGGTCCGTACACAGGATCTCGAAAGTGCGTTTTTCGGATATGCTGTCGATTTTGGCCTCTGCCGTTCGACTCATTGGCAGAGAGGAAGGAAGCGAGAAACAAAATGACGAACCTTTTGCGGATCGTGGGAGTACTCGGCTTTGCCTCGCTGGTCCATGCTCAAGCTGTGCAGCCGAGCGCAGCGAGGCTCGCGTTGGAGTTGGGAAGCGGATTTGAGTCGAGGCTTGCCCATGTGAATGGTACACGCATCCACTACGTGCGCGGCGGAAGTGGTCCAGCCCTTATCCTGTTGCACGGATTTCCCGAAGACTGGTACGAGTTTCGTCGGCTTATGCCTCGCCTGGCAAAGACGTTTACGGTTGTGGCGGTAGACCTCCGCGGAGTGGGTGAATCGGCACCATCGGAAACCGGTTACGAGGTAGCGAACTTGGCTGAAGATGTTCATCAGCTCATCGTCAGTCTTGGCCTGGAACATGTCTACGTTTTCGGGCACGACATCGGAGGAATGGTGGCATACGCCTTTGCACGGCGTTATCCGGCGAGTGCGCGGGGCGTGATGATCCTCGACGCTGCCTTTCCTGGCCTCGAGCCGTGGCAGGCTATTCTGGGTCATCCCGCGTTCTGGCACGTGCGCTTTCATCAGACCGAGTTGCCAGAGAAGCTCGTGAGCGGCCGACAAGCCGAATATTTCCGATACTTCCTCAGCCAGTTTAGCGATGCCGAGGTGGCTCACTATGCGCAGTCCTACCGCGATCCCGATCACCTGCGAGCGGCCTTTGAGACTTATCGCGCTTTTCCTGCAGACGAGAACTTCTTCGCCGCACAGCGCAGCAATATGGACTTGCCGATCGTCATCGGCTCCGGCGAACACGACGCCTTCGCGGAGTTCCTACCGCGCATTGCCGCTGCTATGCGGGCACACGGGTGCATGAATCTGACGACAGAAATGATCAAAGGGGCCGCGCACTACGTTGCAGAGGAGAAACCCGAGGCGGTAGCGGAACTTATAGAGCATTATGCGGCGCGGACCAGTCCAGCCAGCTCGCACTAGCCACGCGGCTGGTTGCGGGGGCGACCACTCCCGCATCGTCGGCTACCCAGAAAAATTCAAACCACCAAGAGCCAGGCGAGTGACGCGGTTTTGCCGATTCCATCTGCACTGGCCGAGATCCTGACAGAGTTCCGCGCGGGGAAATGGAATGAAACTCCGAACCCGGAGGGCTTTCTGTTCGTGACTCGAAACGGACGCCCGCCTTCCTCCAACAAAGTCGTGGAATATCAGTTGTGGACACTCTGGGGATTCCACGCTGTGGCCTCCACGCGTTCCGCCCACTCGCAAGCGTCACTGCTTCTCGATAGCGACGCCACTCCAAAAGTCGCGCAACGTCAGCTCCGGCATTCGGACGCTCGCACGCTCGATATTTACGGGCACCTGGTCGGCGATGCGGACAGGCAAGCTGTGGAGAAAGTAGCATCGTTGTTGGACGCCAATGGACGCCAACAAATTACTATCAACTAGAAAATCGGTCACTTAACTGCCATCGGCGACGGGTTCGATTCCCATCGCCAACTCCATAAACCCTGATGGCTCAGTTGGCCTTACACGCCTCAGTCTCCTGAATCCGATCCTCATCTGACCGGTTTTGGAAGTTTTTAGTATCTTCGGTTGAACACGGCAGGAGAACTTGGGCCCAACTCCTGACAAACCAGGGTCAGCACGGTGTCTATGACCCAGTTCAAAGCGAGACGGGCCAAGCAGATAGCATTCTTTTCTGTGCTTTGGTCGTAGGAGGTCCCGAGTTCCAATCTCGGCGCCCCGACCATCTACTTCCTTTTTTTCATTCAAGTCTTGTTGGTTTTCCGCGTCGATACTTGACCGGTATTCGGTTTGGATCGAGCTTGCATCTTCCTGAGGCGAGCTTGGCGCGCCCTTACTTGCTCAATTTTACGCCAATCACTTCGCCGGAGACGATGATTTCCACGCGCCGGTTTAATTTGCGCCCGGCCGCCGTGCTGTTGTCCGCTACTGGATCGTCTTGACCCATTCCTTTGGCCGTAATGGTATCGGGAGACATTCCCTGCGACATCAGGAACTCTCGAACGGTGTCTGCGCGTTGCTGCGACAACTTCATGTTGAAGTCCGCGGTACCGGTAGTATCCGTGTGGCCCTCGATGGCCAGGTTCAGCCCAGGATGCGCTTGAATGATCCCGGAAAGTTTCGCCAGCTTAAGTTGCGCGTCCTGGCTCAGAGCATATTTGCCGGTTTGAAACAGGACATCCGCCATGTTCACAACCAAGCCGCGCGGTGTATCCGTCGTCTGCAAAACTTCGTTGAGTTGCTGCAGCAACTGGGCGCGCAAAGCAGCAGTCGCAGCCTGGGCGCGTGCCGCGTCATCTCTCGCGGCCTGTTCCTTGGCTTGCAGGGCAGCTTGTTCCGCGGCAGCCTGCTGAGCCGCGAGTTCGGCTGCAGCCTTCTGCTGAGCGGATTGTGCGGCCGCCTCCGCCTTCAGTTGTGCTTCTCGAGCGGCGGTTAGTTCTGCTTGCCGCTTGGCCTCAGTGGCAGCGGCAGCGTCGGCCTCAGCCTTGGCTTTGGCAGCGGCAGCCGCAGCAGCGGCATTTTTCTCATTCTGAATCCGTTCGGTTTCCTGGCGTTCCGCGGAAAGGGCACGGGCGTCTTCGGCGAACTGGATCGTCTGGCGCGCGTTGGTGATGATCTTGGATTTATCCGCGTCTGAAGCTAGCGAGTTCTCCGCCATCTGCAGACTGGAGGTCGCTTTGCTCAGAATCTCCGGCGCGTATTGCTCCGCTTTTTGCGATTTGGCAATGTCCACGGCGTTGCGCGCTTCGTACATGTCCAGGGGAACTTTCTTAAGGTCTGGGGTCAATGCCAGGGGATTTCCCAATTTGGAGTATTGACTGCGCTTCATCAGCTTGTAGTCGTTGTCAGGATAAATCTTGCCCTTGGTGTTCTTCTTTGTGTCGTTCTCCAACACCACGACTTCGCTGGGCAGCTGCACGGCAAAGTAGGGTTCGGCGGTCACAATCATCGCAAAGGTTTGTGATTGCGCCCTGGTGGACAGCTTGCCGTTTCCCTGCTTATCGATGGGAATCTCTGCAATATTGGTTGTGTTGCCATCCGGAGTGACTGTCCACAGAACATAGGTCAGGAATTCGGCGCCCAGTGTGGTCGGCTGTGGCATTGCGGTGACCTTAAGCTCAATGCTGGTGCCGCCGGTCTTGGCCTCCACTTTGGCCTCGCCGCTGGCCTGGGGCGCAGAACTGGTGCCGAGGAAAACTACCTTGGTGCCTCCGCCGCCCACTTCGTAACCGACAGCCTTTATCGATTTGCTGATCACATCCGCGGCGGGAATTTCTTTCTTGTTTTGCGCGGCGGCCAAGCTGGCGGCAACTGCCAGCACACCACAAGCGCTAAACCGAATCCATCTGGAAATATTCATTTTGTTTTCTCCTGAGACCCAACCATTTCAAGCGTTGCTAGTGCGGCAAAACGAGTGCTCACGGGGCCCTCAGTGGGCAGTCCGGTAGTGCAGACCCCCAAGGATGCCCCGAGCAGACAATTCTCGCAATTGTTAAAAGTAACAGGCGAGTATCACGGGTTGGTGTGGCCGGTCACCCGCCATGAAGGGATTGGGCGAGGCTCATCAGGTTTTGCGGGTGCACGCGAATCACGCCTCGCCGCGGGCCGTCAATGTCAGAGATCAGAAAGAATGCGATGCTTAGGACCAGGGGTAGAATCATCAGCCGGACGTAGCCCTCCCGCGCGCGGTGCGCCGTATAACCGACCAACAGGCTGCAGCAGATGGCAACGGCTCCCATTAAACCCCATGCCCCGGTTGGGATTCGGTTCCACCATGCAGCTTGCGTGTATCCCTGCGAATTCAATACATCGTTCATTCCCGCAAGCGTGAGAGCGAGCACTGGGGTTTGCTGGGCCGCAGCCGGAGCGCGGACAGCGGACCATAGTTCGGTTTGCAAATGAGTCGTACGCTCATCGATCTGCTGAAGGTCGTGCTGGTCCCTGGTTCGGTAAAACAAAATTCGCTGGTCGAGATACTCCCTCAGCAGTGTGCGCACTCTTCCAGCATCGGCGGCCGGCAGCAGCTCCGCCCGGACGTATTCCGTGCCAATGGCGTTGGCCTCCGCCTCTTCATAATTCTTGCGTTGATCGTAGCGGTTGATGGCCATGGAGAAGCTGAAACCGATGATCAGGCCCAGAAGCGTCAGAGTCGAGCCCAGTATCAGCTCCAAATCGCGGCATACGTCCGGATCAAGATCCTTATGGCGTCTACGCAATAAGACGCCGATCCAAACGGAGAGCGAGGTAACGGCGACGGCGACGGTGAGAACCAAGAATGGGGATCGCAACGGGTCGGTCATAGTCTCCCTGGTAACCCACGGGTGAGTTGCCGGGCTACTCTAACACTGATACGGCTCCGGTGCCGATGTCGTAGTAGGCGGCCACAACCTTGAGCTTGTTTGCCTTTACCAGCCCGGCGATGACGGTCGAGGATTGGCGCAGCAGTGCCGCATGAACCTTTGCATTCGCTTTGGTGGCGGCTTCGAGGTTGGGGCCCGCTTGATCGACCGCGGCCTGAATGTGAGGATACAGCGC
>Ga0210399_10002178_pt1 | contig 15277 bp, 13 predicted proteins | sample IncBWC14MmetaG_FD_150865 | JGI IMG/M metagenome (GOLD analysis project Ga0210399, IMG submission 150865) | Forest soil microbial communities from Barre Woods Harvard Forest LTER site, Petersham, Massachusetts, United States - Inc-BW-C-14-M | ecosystem: Environmental > Terrestrial > Soil >...
TTTGCTATGATGCCCAGTAAAGCCATGCACTGGTTTACCTGCAAATCAAAGAATACTTGTCTGATGTTCGTGACGTTCGACCGCACTTACGACATCGTGTGGGCCAAGCAAGCGAAGTAGCGCTCATCGCAGTGCGCCGTCAAATTCCGCGCGGTCAATCATCATTTTTTTTGGAAACGCGTTCCTCGTTATCCAAGTTGGCGATTCCCGGGCGCATCGCTTGGAACTTTCCGCGAAAGGTCAGACAACGGAGATATCGTCGTTGCGGTCATAAGAGAATCGCAATCATTCTAACCCTGCAGTCGCAGGAGAGAGAGCTTCTGGGCAGTGTAGAATGGGCTATCGATGCGCGGCCCAATTGGTCTTTGCCTTTTGCTGCTGAATTTTGTGATTGTTCCGCTGAGTGCCGCGCAGTCAGCGGAATCGGGGGCCCCCGAAGCGAATCCCGGTCGGCCTACTGTCTCGACGCCGGCGACACTCACGCCAGCGGGTTATCTACAGTTTGAGACAGGTGTCCTGGGTGCGAGTCACTCGCCTGAGTTCTCATCGCGTTACGGCCTCAACGAAGTGATGAAGCTGTCCGTCACACCCCGCCTCGAATTTATCGCGTCCGCCGAGCCGCTTGTTCACTACCGTACCGATGGCACAAGTGCGAACGGCACAGCGGAGGTATTTCTCGGCGCGCAGGCCGTGGTGAGTCATGGCGAAGGCTCAAAACCGACAATCTCGGCAAGCTATTTTCGGCGCGTCTATGACGGAGGAGTGCCGGAGGTTGATTTTGGAAGTCCTCGCAATTCTTTTCTCGTTCTTGCCAGCGCGGACGTTAAGGGATTTCACTACGACGCAAATGCGATCTTCAACGAGCAAACTCAAGAGACAGTGCATAGAGTTCAGTTCGGCCAGACACTTTCCATTTCACATCCTATCGCTGGGAAGTTCTCCCTTTCGGGTGAAATCTGGCACTTCACACAACCGTTCCTGCGCGGCTATGCCGTTGGGAATCTTTGGGCAGTGAGCTATGCTGCCCGGAAAACGCTCGTCTTCGATGCAGGTTTCAATCGAGGGCTGACCAGCACTTCGACGCGCTGGGAAGCATTCGTCGGCTTCACTTATTTGTTTCCGCACCGTCTCTGGTAAGAGGGCCCCATTATCTGAAGTCAGCTCTGGGGGCCTAACGTTCCGCGGCGCAACGCGCGCTCCTTCATGAGTGCGAAGAAAACGGGCACGAGAATTAACACATGGATCGTGGATGTGATCATCCCGCCCACGAGAGGCGCGGCGATGGGTTTCATCACGTCTGCGCCGACGCCTGTTTCCCACAGAATCGGAATCAAGCTGGCGAGAACAACGCAGACGGTCATTAGTTTCGGTCTTAGGCGGTGGACAGCCCCCTCGATCACTGCCGCCTCGATGTCTTCGTGGCGCACCGGAACGCCGGATGTGAGCCGCTGATTAAGGGCTTCGTGAAGATACACAACCATGACGACTCCGGTCTCAACGGCAATGCCAAAGAGCGCGATGTAGCCGACCCATACCGCTACGCTGAAGTTGTAGCCCAGCAACTTCTGCAGAATCAGGCCGCCCATCAACGCATAGATCGTCGGGAAAATGAGGACAGCCGCCTCGGTGACGGAGTGAAACACCACGTAGAGCAACATAAAGATGACAAAAAAGACCATTGGCAGAATGAGTTGTAGCCGCTCTTTTGCCCTGAGCTCGAACTCGTACTCGCCCGACCATTTGTAGGTAAAGCCCGGAGGCAACGCGAGTTTTTGCTTGAGCAAATTGCTCGCATGATCGACGAAGCCGCCGTAGTCTTTCGTGTTCAGATCGATGTACACGTAGCCGGTCAGCGAGCCGTCTTCATCGCGGATCATGGACGGTCCCCGAGAGAACGAGATTTTCGCGACATCGGAAACCGGAATCTGTGCGCCCGAGGGCGTGCCAATCAGGACGCGCAGCAATTCCTCGACGTTGTCCCTGAAGTCGCGGCTGTACCGGACATTCACGGGATACCGCTCGCGGCCCTCGATGTTCTCGGCGACCATTTCGCCGCCGATTCCCGAAGTGACGGCCTGCTGCACATCAGCAATAGTCAAGCCGTAGCGACCGGCCTCTCTACGGTTCACTTCGACGTTGAGATAAAAGCCTTGCGAAACGCGTTCCGCGAAGATGGAGCGCATCTCCGGAATCGTTGTGAGGATTTGCTGCACTTGCGCGCCAACCTGCTGGATGCCCTCAAGGTTTGGCCCCTGAATCTTCAAGCCAAGAGGCGTCTTGATGCCTGTCAATTCCATATCGAGACGGTTTTCGACCGGCATGGTCCAAGTGTTGGACAACCCAGGAAACTGGAGTTTCGCGTCCATTTCTTGAATGAGCTTTTCGTAGGTCATCCCCGGCCGCCACTGACTGCGCGGCTTTAGCATGAGCGTCGTGTCATACATATCGAGTGGAGCATTATCGGTCGCACTGTCGGATCGCCCGAGGGAACCGAAAACGGTTTCGACTTCCGGGAACGTTCGAATAATCCTGTCTTGCTCCTGGAGCAATTGCGACGCCTGCCCGATGGAAATTCCGGGCAATGCTGTCGGCATGTACAGAGCTGAACCTTCATACAGTGGCGGCATGAATTGGCTGCCGATGTAAAGCGCGAGCGGAAGAGTGACGATCAGAAAGAGCAGGTTGAGCAGCAAGGTGGTTTTGCGGAACCTCAAGCACAGCCGTAGAACCGGCAAATAGATAGCCTGGGTGATTCTTGAAATGGGATTGCGCGATTCAGGTAGCAGCCGTCCTCGGATGAATAGAATCATGAGTACGGGCACGAGCGTGATCGCCAAGACGGAGGAGAAGCCAACGGCGAGCGTCTTCGTCCACGCCAACGGGCGAAACATGCGTCCTTCCTGGGCTTCCAGTAAAAAGACAGGCAGGAAGGAAACCACAATGATCACCAGCGAAAAGAAAATAGCGGGGCCAACTTGTTTCGCTGAATCCAACAGGATTTTCCGCCTCTGGGGCTCAGCAAGAGGCTCGGATTGAAAGGATTGGTGCTCTGAAAGCTGCCGGTATCCGTTTTCGACCATGACGATGGCGGCGTCCACGAGAACGCCAATCGCCAGAGCCAAACCGCCGAGCGACATGATGTTCGAGGTGACGTGGAGGTAGTACATCGGGATGAAGGCTGCGAGCACGGCGATAGGTAAGGTCAGAATCGGAATCAGCGCGGAACGGAAGTGGAACAAGAAAATGATGATCACGATGCTGACGATGAGGGCCTCTTCGAGCAGGTCGCGTTGCAGAGTTTCAATGGAGGCGTGAATTAGTCCCGAGCGGTCGTATCCTGCGACCACTTCCACGCCCGGTGGCAGCGAGGGTTTGATTTCCAAGAGTTTCTGCTTGATGCCTTTGATGACCCTGAGGGCATTCGTCCCGTCGCGCATCACGACAATCCCGCCAACGGTTTCCCCTTCACCTTGCCACTCGGCAACGCCTTCCCGAATGTCCGGCCCGAACGTAACCGTTCCCAAATCGCGGACGAGAACCGGCGTGCCGTTCTTGGTGGCTACAGGAACGGTTTCTAGGTCGTTCAGGGAACGTAAATAGCCGAGTCCGCGAATCATGTATTCCGCTCCGCCCATTTCGAGCAGCCGTCCACCCACTTCGTTCGTACTGGCCCGCACTCTTTCGATGACCGTTGAGAGCGGGATTCCGTAAGCGCGAAGTTTGTCAGGGTCCATGTTGACCTGGTACTGACGCACGAATCCGCCAATCGTGGCTACCTCGGCCACGCCGGGAACCGTTTCGAGCTGATAGCGCAGGTACCAATCTTGCAGGCTGCGCAAATCGGCTAAACTGCGTTGATGGCTGTGGTCCACGAGCGCGTATTCGTAGACCCAGCCTGCGCCCGTCGCGTCCGGCCCGATGACGGGATGCACGCTCGAGGGCAAGCGACCCGTGATCTGTTGCAAGTATTCGAGAACGCGCGAACGCGCCCAATACAAATCGGTTCCGTCCTCAAAGACGACGAACACGTAGGAGTCGCCAAACATGGTTTGCGCGCGCACGGCCTTTACGTGCGGTGCAGCAAGAAGCGTCGTGACAATGGGATAAGTGACCTGGTCTTCGATGAGGCTAGGAGGTTGACCCGCCCACGGCGTGTGGATAATCACTTCCACGTCGGAAATGTCCGGCAACGCGTCGAGCGGAATGCGCCGCAGGGCCCAGATTCCCGTGAGCACCAGCAGGAGTGTTCCCATGAAAACGAGGAAACGATTTTGCGCGCACCAATCAATCCATCGTGAAATCACGTTACATCCCTCCTGTGGCGCTTACGCTCAATTGCTTGGTCGCGATGGGTTGCCCATTCTTTTTGGCGAGAATGGTGACTTGCCAGGTTCCGCCGCTTTCCAGCTGTCCCGAACCCTCGTAGACCCCATTGCCCTTGTCGCTGAAAGTGACAGGTGTACGCATCGAGGCCATGCCCATCGCGGGCATCGCGGGCATAAGAAACGTCACGGTGACTTCCGCGCCGACGACGGGTGCTCCACTCGGATCGGTGAGTTTCACGCGGAACACGTTGTTTCCTTTCCGCGGTGTGGCCGGGTCAGAGCTTAATTCGACATTTCCTTGCGGAGCGCTGGTAGTAGACGCCGCTCCCGCGCCGGGTGGAGGTGGAACGAATGAACCGAGTGCAGCTTGAAGCTGGCTCTCGGAGTCGATCAGGAAGTTTGCGGAGGTAACAATTTGCTCGTCCGCTTTCAACCCTTTGAGAACGACAAAATCGTCACCCACGCGGGTGCCCAACTGCACCTCGCGCGGCTCGATGTAGCCGTCGCTACGCTCGACAAACGCAATCGCGCGGGTGCCGGACTGCAGGACGCCGCTTGCGGGGATAACAAGCTGGCTTCCCATGGGGACCTTCAGACTCACGTTGACGAACATGCCGGGTTTGAGTTGCAGTCCAGGATTAGAAAAGACAACGCGCACTTTGGCGGTCCGCGTATCCATATCCACCTGCGGATAGATAAAGTCCACGCGGCCAGTGAACGTCCGGCCAGGATAGGTATTCAAGGTGAGGACTGCAGGAGCGCCGATCTTTATACGTTCGAGATCATTCTGAAAGACCTGCGCCTGAACCCAAACGGTGGAAAGGTCGGCGACCGTATAGAGGCGCATTTCCGGCTGAACGGCAACGCTAGGCAGGGCATTGCGTTCGGTGATGTAACCGGAGGCCGGCGAATCGACCTCAAGTTCCTGTTGCACCTGGTCGGTGGATTCGAGGCGCGTGATTTCTTTTTGCGGAACGCCCCACTGCTTGAGACGCTCCGCAGCCGCGTCGAGCAGCGACGCTGCGCCAAATGCGACACCTTGAACCGTACTCTGCGCCACTCGCTGCTGATTCTGCCTGGCGACTAAGTATTCCCGTTCGGTGGCCACTAGATCGGGACTGTAAATTGTGAATAGCGGCTGTCCTTTCCTGACGTATTGGTACGTGGCATCGGCAAAGACTTTCTGGATATAGCCGGAGAACCGCACTTGGACGTAGGCCAATCGCCGTTCATCCACAGCGACACTGCCAGTGGTGCGGATCTCGTCTGCGACCAATTTCCGTTCGACCTTGCCCGTTTTCACACCGATACTCTGCAAACGTTGCGGAGAAATCTGCACCGGAACCAGCGGCGCTTCTGTAGCTCCAGGGGCTGGGGCCATCGAATCGGTTATGGAATCCGCCTCGGCGGAAGTGTCCTTCTTGGCTTCCATGTCCGCCAGGGGCTTCGCAGCGCGATAATGCCGCCACAATCCAACGAGGACCACGGCGAGAACGATGTTTCCGATCAACGCCAGTAAAAATCCTGTGCGATACGTTTTCATTGCTTCGCTCCTTGTTCATGCAACGAGAGTCCAGTGAGTTGTTCGAGCCGCGCGATGGCAGTCTCGTATTCGGCGAGGTTCTGCCAGTAGTCCTCGTCAAGATGTAGGACATCGAGAAACGCCGTTAGCAGCGCCTGAAAATCCTGTTTGTTCGATTGGTAGGCCGCGAGACCTGATTGAAATTCCGAACGCGCCTGAGGGGACAGCCCTTCGCGGTGAATCTTGAGCAGTTCGGAGGTCTGCTGCACGATCACATATTGCGACCGCAAATCACCAGCGAGTTGCTGCGACTGCGCCTGGAGTTCGCTTCGCGCACGAAGCTGCTGTGATTCGGCCTGGGCCAGTTCGGGGCGCTGTTTGCGACTGCCATAGATCGGGACCTTGATGCCGACGCTCAGCATGTAATAGGCGCGGAATTGGGCAGGGTCGGTGCGTTGCCACATGTACTGCACGTTGAAGTCGGGATAGAAGTCTTTGCGGGCGAGGTCCACTTGCAACGACTGCTTTTCGATCATCTTCTGCGCGCCAGCCATTTCCGGATTCTGCACTTGCGCCATAGCCAAGAGATGGCCATAGGTTTGCGCGAGAGGTGTCTCCGTGAGATCGGCTGGTTCAATGTCCGGTGATTCCTGCGAACGGTTGAGAAGTTGCTTGAGCTGGGCTTCGAGCTTGCCAACCTGAAGATGATGCATGGCGATTTCGCGAAGCAGCTTCGTTTTTTGGAGTTGCGCCTGGAGAACGTCCTGCTGCGTTCCCAAGCCGGAACGGTAGCGGGCGTCGGCGGCCTGTTCCACGTACTTGAGCAACTCGCCGTCCTCTTCGAGGATGGTGAGCGTTTTGGAAAGATACGCGAGCTGGAAATACGTGCCTTTGAGCTCTGCGAGGACGGCGCGGCGCACGGACTCGATTTGTTGCTGCGAAACATCCGCGTCACGTCTCGCAATCTCGCCCTTCAAGCGCAACTTGCCTGGGTATGGAATGTCTTGCGAAACACCGAGGCCAAGGTAGGCGAAGTCGCTGTTGGTGTAGCCGGCAAAGGGGCGGGGACTGCCAACGCTGAGATGCTGCAAATTGAATTGCGGGTCGGGCAGCGTCGAGACTTGCGTTGGAATTTGCTTGGCCGCCTGCCAGCCTTGCCGCGCCGCCTCGATCTGCGGATTGTTCTTCTCCGCTTCTGCGAGCAACTCGGAGAGTGGAGTGATCGGCCCCGTGTGCGATGTTGGGGACTCCTGAGCAAAAACATACGCGTCTAGAACAACAGAAAGCAAAATCACAGAAATAGTTCGACCAATAGCTGCGCACGACAAACGGGCAGCGAATTTCGTTCTCGCTATCGAAAACATCTTTTTCTCCTAAATATATGGATCGAAGCCGCGGACTGTCGGTGAGTCACCCGAAAGGGCCTCGACCGAAAGAGGTCGGCGGGTTAAGTGGACTGTGGAGACGGAAAAAGAGACACGCCGGTGTTTTGCCGCACCGCTGAACAGCGGATCAGATCAGGAGGGAAGAGTGAAGGGTGTACAGTTCGGGAGGAGAATGTGTCGGAGCCTCGAAATCCAAGCGAGATGCTTCGGGGGAAGTTACTAGCTGCGGTGAAACAAGAATATCGGTCACCACCATCACGGGCGCTTGGAGCGTCACGTGCGAGGCAGGCAGAACGTTCGGAGACTGCGCGGAAACCATACTCTTGCAGCAATCGTGACTCTGATTGGACGGATCGCAGGGCATGGAGCCGCAGCACTTCATACTCTCTTGGTCTTGCGTCATTGCGGACGTGCAGTCCGCAAATTGCAGGCCCAACAGGGTGACGACGGCCAAAACTACTATTAGTCGCTTGCCCATAGTGCTAAATCGAATCTAAGTGGATTAGACGCCCAAGTCAACGGAAGGATACACGGAAGGATACACAGATATTCGAGGACCACACCCTCTATAGGTTATTCGGGCCGCGTCATTTCTGAGGGCCGAGCGCGCGCAGCACGGTGACGAGAGTTACGTTGCCTCGGAACGCCCGGCGTGCAACGGGATCCCGCTAAACGTGAAGTTGACAAACGGTTGACAAAATGTTTTTTTCATTTTTGCCGATGACCTACAGCATGCCGGTTACTTGAGATTCCGGATGACCTCACTGATGATCAGGTCCTGGCATGATTGTTAGTTCCAGATTGCTCGTTCCGTACAAAATCGATGCTAAGCGCGGAGATCACTTCCTACAAGCCGCCGTCACAGGACAGTTCAGGACTGTTTCTGGATTTCTCCTGGGTTTAGGGGGAGACCGGAAGTAATGCCTCCGGGTTGGCAGATTGCTCCCGATAAACCCGCCAGCAGTGATCGACAAACGCTGGCACGAAGCCGACCGGGAGTCAGCACGCCGGTTGTGGCCGGGGTGATGAAGCAAGCAGCTCAAAACTAATCTGTTTCGCATCCGTTGCGATTGCGGCATCATGACGTTCTGTTATGCGCTACGCCTACTGCATCAACGCAGCCGACGACTTCAACGCAGTCATCGATCTGGCCTGTGAGGCAGAGCAAGCCGGATGGGACGGGTTCTTCGTTCCGGACGGAATCGCTATTGACGTTCCCAACCTGGGCCCGCTGCCGCTCTTTGACCCATGGGTTGTTCTCGGTGCGATTGCGGCGCGTACGTCCCGTATTCGTGTCGGCACTATGATTACTCCAGTCCCGCGCCGGCGTCCGTGGAAACTCGCCCGCGAGTGCGTCACGGCAGATCACCTGTCCAAAGGCCGACTGATTCTTTCGGTGGGCTTAGGCGCGGCGCGAGATGACGCGGGATTCTACAAAGTTGGTGAGGCGATGGATTTGAGAGTACGCGCCGAACGGCTCGACGAAGGTCTCGCCATCATTGACGGGCTATGGAAGGGAACAGCACACACGTTTGCCGGTAAGCACTTTCGACTCGAAGGTATGACGATGATTCCGTCGCCGGTACAGAAGCCGAGAATTCCCATATGGGTCGTCGCCGTCTGGCAGAAGCCGAAGTCCATGCGGCGGATGCTGTCATGGGATGGTGTCATTCCCCAGAAATACGACAGCTATGATCCCCTATCCCCGGACGAAATACGGCAGCTTCGCGCCTATGTTGCCGAGCATCGCATCGGGCAAGGTGCCTTCGACATCATTACAGGCGGGTCGTCTGCCGGAATGAAAACCCAACGTTCTCCGGATATCGTCCGGCCGTATGTGGATGCGGGCGCGACATGGTGGATTGAAGGAGACATGGCCGCGGATACGGTTCAGAAATGCTTCGACCGTGTCCGGAAAGGTCCCCCAATCTAAAGCCGCTCACGGCTGCCCGGCAGTTCACCGTTTCACCAGATCGTTGAGGAGCCGTCCCAGGGGCTGCGGCCGAAGGCTTGATCGCAACGATACACAACATCATTGGGTAGCTAGCCGTTTTCGACGCGCGCCTTTATATCCGAATACGCCGTATCGATGAGCCTGCTTAGCGCTGTGGCGTTTGTGGCCGTTCCCGGTCTCAGCTTCACATGACGCATGAGCTTGCCGGTGCCTTGCAACAAACGAGCCGGATCCGGCAGTGCTGCGCCGTGAAAAAACCCAACGTTTACGTGCGAGGTGAATACATTCACATAGCCGAAGGGCGCATCTCCCAAACATGCAACCGGACAGCCGTCATGCAAAAGCTCCCGGACTTCGTCCCCGCACTTTCGCATCACCTCAAACCACTGATGCGCGATGGATCCCAATTCACCTGCATGCTCTTTCATCCAGGCATCGATGGCGGGATCCCGCTCGAAAGCGCCGTTGAATCGCAGCAATTCCGTTCTCATCGTCGCTCGCCTTTCTGCTTTGGGGGTCAATTCCGGGGCAGCGTAACTCTTGGTAACCATGCTGCGCGAGGAATATCTCTCAAAAACCGCTTTGTCAACCGTTTGTCAACTTCACGATTAGCCGGATCATCAGTTGAGACACAGTGCGCAAGCCCATGGATCACACTAGGTGGTTCCTTGAAAGTTGTGGCGGAGCAAGTTTCTCGCGGAGCCCGGCCAGTGGAGCATCGCTTAAGAGGCAGGGTCAGCAGAACAATCAATAACAGCCAGGCGAGCTCCCCATGCTTTGTTCTTCAGTAGGCTGAAACTACGCGACGGGATTGCTGTGCCGTCATAGCGCTATGCTAGCGGAAAGAACGGCGCGTGCAGTTGATGTTGTGACATCGCCATGGCACTCACCACTCCGAGAATCGGCTTGTCTCACAGCGGTGATCCGGCTTTTCACATTCAAAGGTCAGGCACTCCGTGAACGCGCATGGCTCGCAGCTTGAATTCAGCGCGAAGTGCGAGCGTATTATCGTGGCCCGGACTAGGCACCTTTGCTGAGGCTTTGCAGTGGAAGACGATCCTCTCCGACTCCGGATCGAGCGTCGCTTGGCCCTCGATTTGCTTTGGGAAATGAAACTCCACGCGCGGCTCTTCCTGCTCATTACCGTCGAAAAACCACACGCGTTCCAGGTCGAGCGTCGTGCCGTTCGCTAACTCCAGGAACACCGTGTCGTGCAAATCTTCCTTTGCGGCCCGGAGAATCCGCAGTGGCTCGCGTCCTTCAATCACAAGAACATAATCCGGCAGTTCATCCACCCGAAGTGGTTCCGCGGTTAGCGCGGGATTACTTAACTGGCGGAGACGCTGTTGTGCCAGGCGGATCGTCTTTGAGGACCACCAAATCACGGGAACTTTAGGTTGTGGTTTGCTTCGACTGATCTGAATGCCGGGAATTGGACTCGCGGTATTGGCATTTACAGGCGCATCGGTCACCATGCCAGTCTGAGGGTCAGTGTGGCGTGAAGTATGCTCGCGCTCTAGCTTGACTCCCGAGGGGCTCCACGGGGAATCCTGCAGGATCCGAGAAACATCCGCCAGATTCCACTTTGCCGGCACCTTGTCCCAAGGCGATCCACCGAGCGAACCGTAGAGGGTCAGCAAGGCAACGAGGATAATGCGTGTCATCATCGCCCGATTGGACGCGACCTTGACGGTTCCGATGCCAGCGTCAACGGTAAAGTTGTAATGTCGAATCTTGCCAAGCTTCGGCGGTCCCAGTACTTCAAATGTACGACGTTAATCGAGCCCAAGGCTGGTCGAGGTACCGAGGCGCGCATTCGGCAACTTGTCAAAACTTGGCGCTACGCGCTAATCCTTAGCCTTAGAGAGAAGTCGGAATCGTGCACTGTCGATATCGGAATAATCCTGAAATACGCGTGTGTTCATGATGTCATAGAGGTCTTGTCGCTGAGGAAGTCTTACTACGAACGTATTGTTCGGCGATTCCTTGCGCATCGAGGAGAAGAGTTTTTCACGTGCGTCATATGAGGCCTGATTCTTATATTCTGTGAGCAGAATGACCTCCCTGTCGCTCTCCCGGCTGCCTTCTTCTGCAATGCAGTGATAGCTCAGGACAGCACCCTGGCGTTTGGCTTCTTCCCGTACGCGCATCCAGCTGTCGTCCAAATAGCCGAGTGTAATGCCCAACATTCCGGGTTTCACTTTAATGGATTCCATCGTCCAGACCGGCTTTTCGTTATCCGCAACGCTTTGCGCACCGCCCCCGGCCACACTGAAGAGATAGAAGAGCAAGAGGCCTGCGAATATACGTCTTTGCATGAGTACACCTCCATGTATATTCAAACCGACAGTAGCAGCAACTGGAGCAACATCCAAGCGCGATTTTTCGGTGTTTACAGCTGGTAAGTTCGCGTTACGGGACATCTCTAAGACTAGGCTCCAGTTGGGACGTGTGTGGCCATCCGCCCAGTAGATGAAGCGCCAAAAATATGGCGACGACAAAAAAGAGCGCTCCCAAGCAAGACAAAGCGAGACGGGCCGAAGGGGACATCAAATCCGCGACAGTCTTTCCACGCCCTCGTCGCCCAGACCAAAAGTCGTAGACTCTCCCGGTTGCACCAGCGACCAGAAGGTTTAGCGCAGCGCCCACGAAAACGAAGACGAAGACCCACCCAATTTCCATTTGCTTGTAGAGCCTAGCAGACATCGGCTGCGTCAATGAGCCGTTAGGGAAGCGCATCAGCGGAACAACCACGGCCCGTATGGACGTCCCTTCACGAGCTCTCGGGCTTCCGCCTCTATGCGCGCATTCTCGGCACCCATAGCAGCTTCTCCGTCAAACATTGTGTGCAGGTTTTTGCACGATAGGTATGGACAATCGTTTGTAGGACCAGCGAACGATGAAGTACAGCCCAGCAGCAGACCCAGTCGTCACGGCATATCTCTAGAAGCCCGGGTGCCAGGCAGCGGTTAAACCCGCATTCACCAAGACCCATGACAAACTGATGATTGCCAGAACAATCTTGCGCTTTCGAAAGAATACAAAAGCCAGCGTAGCCGCTAAAAACCAAAAACAAAATACCTTCGCGATACTCGCGGGCGTAAAGCGTGTGCAACTCATGATGAGCAACACCGTTACGGCCGAGCCGATGAAGACCCAGTGAATAAGCCTTACAGGCGTTGCCTTCCTAGGCCAGCGGTTTCCCATGACGCACGCCAGCAAGCACAAATGTTTCCGGGCCGTGAAGGCTAAGACGTAGTAACCGCCTCGAGCGCAAGGTCTTCGCCCGCCAGATGTAGGTAATCCTGAAGTACGGAAACGACCAGGGCATGGTCGTCGCGCTGCGGCAAACCCGAAACGGAGATCGTGCCGACGCATCCTGTTCCTACAAGAAGAATCGGGAAACAGCCGCCATGGGCAGAATAGTCCTTTGGATCAAGGCCCGCCCCATCCTGTAAAGTGGTACGAGCGCGCTCGTGTTTTAATCCGATGGCGTAGGAACTGCGATGAAAGCGAAGAACGACGTTGCGTTTACGGCGAATCCAGTCCCAATTGTCCGGCGTGGTTCCCGGCATCGCGTATGAAAAAAGGGGATGTCCGTGTAGCTGAATGTCGATGGCTACTGCGACTTGGCGTTTTTCAGCAGCCGCCTTGAGCGCGGTACCTAGAGCCCACGCCATTCCTGAATCAAAATGTTGGAATTGCAGTCGCCTCTCCTGCAGCGCAATTTTTTCTAGATCTTGATCGATGTTCATGTAATTTCTATACAGAGAATCAGGTATCGTACGGAATGTTTTGGTTTCAAATTCAACATCATAACGCGGATTTGCGACCGCTGCTCAAATGCCTGATTTGTTCACGTCCACATGACCAGCCAGCATTCGCGAGTGAGTTCACATCTCCGCGTACGCTGTTACATCGTTGGACCGTCCCCGTTGCGCTCGTGGGAGTAATCGCCATCGTTGGCGGAACCTTTTTGGCCAAGCGTCGGGCCTGGGCTCGTTGGCTGGTGCTGGCATGGCTCGACGAAATGCGGCGTGTGCAACGAATTGCCTACCGCGTCCGGCAGCTTCAACACCTTTATCGCAGTTTCGCAACCGATGGCAAAGCGCGCTGGCAGAATGATACGCTGCGGCAGCCTTTGCGCATAGCAATTGAGAAATTGCTCATTTATTAGATTTTCCGCGTCCTGAAACATGGACCTAGGGCCGGGCACGGCCTAATGTGAAGGCTGTGGAGATGCGGCGCTGTTAGGCTGATCTGTGAAGCAGGAACCCGCCGAAGCGACCATGCGATTCTCATGGTTTTCGCCGTCGGAATCCTCGCCATTAATGGCGAGGAGGATGTCAACGAGTAGCCTCTGCCTTAGCCAGCATCACAGCCGACGTGCGGGCCGCCGCCTCGTAATACCGCACCATTCGTTGCGGTTCCTCCGCCTTGTAAGGTGCCAGATTATGCGCCCAGCGAAACCCGATGGGTTGAAACCAAAGTTCCACGTCCACTTTGAACGGTCCCGTTGCATTCCCGGTCGAGACCACATACCGCACCGAGCTTCCGCGGTCTGTGAATCCCGGATCGTTGGCCGCGTCGCCTGTCACCGCGATGTCCTTGTTTGCGGTGGCCTTATCGAAGCCGTGCGGCAACAACCGATTGTCCTTCAAGTACCCGACAGCATGGAGCAGACCGGTCGTAACCTTCCCCTCCGAATCCTTCAGGATCGGTTCGTAAATTTCCACTTCCTGTGAACTCGTAATCTCGCGATAATGCGGCTCGAACTTCAGAGGGTCTTCATCGTTGTCGTTGCCTGTAATCGACCCGTCCGGATTGAGCCCACCGGACTCAAACACCACACGCCCATTGGCGTCCCTCACCGCAAAATGTAGCCACGCCCGCCGCGAAGGATAGGCTGTGGGCAGCTTATGCCCGCCCAGATTCTCCACATGCACATCCACGGCAAGCCCATTCGGCGTCGCATCAACCCCTGTAATGGTCACTTTCGCCGCTTGCGTCTTCAAAAACTCGGCCGTACGTTTCATCGCCGCGTCCATCTCCTCGGGCTGCGCCTCCGTCGCCAATTCATCGCGATGATCTTGTAGCATCCCTTCCATGACGAAATTCGATCCGACAAACACGTGGCGATGCATGCCCTCGCGTGGCGGGCCGAACAGCGCCGTCACCGCTACGGCCTCGTTCACCACCGGCATATGGCAGTCCTGGCAGGTCTGCTTGGTCGCGTAGTCGCTATGCTGCCACTCCTGGAACGGCATCTGCTCCGGGAACTTCGCCAGCTTCTCACCCTTCGGGCCAAGCGCCGCAGTGAATAGCGTATGGCAGCTCCCACAGAGACCGGCCTCGCGCATATGGTCGCCCCTGGTCGGGAAGTACGTCGCCGTCGAGGAGTGCATCACGGTCTGGTGCCCTTTGTCGATGTCGAAGGGTCCATATTCGGGCCGCAGGTCGTTCTGGACCGGTTTCGCGATCACCACGTTCCCAACGAAGGTCGCGTCCGTCCCCAGCCCCGTCTTCTCAATCTGGTGGCAAACCGAGCAGGTAACCCCATCTGCTGCCGCGCGGTCCCCATGGGGGAACTTCTGCAACGGAAGACGCGAAAAGACCTGAGTGTGCCTTCCCGCATCTCGGTCCTCCAACCGGACGGCCGGCATATGGCAGATCGAGCACTCGTCCTCAATCGCCTGCTTCGACTCCGGATGATCCATTGACTCCCGCCGCACGCTTCCTTGCCAATAAGGATCGCGCGACGCGTTAGCCATAATGCTTGCGCTCCACTCGAATCCGATCGAAATATCCTCGCCCGAACTCGTCTTGAGCCCGTTATGACAAGCCACACACCGTTCCGATGTGCGAAAAAAAGTTCCAGGGGGCGTCTTGTCGCCCTTCGCGTTCTCCGTCTGCGACTGGCCGCGCAGCATTGCCGGAACCCCGATTACTGCGAGCCCTAAAACAACCGCACCACCCCAACGGAGTCTCATCGCCAACCATTCCATAACTTCCCATCCGCCCGGTCCCAGAGCAGATAGAACAGCACCTGCGGCGTTCGCCCCTGTGTATTTGTGAACGGCTCCCTTACGCC
>Ga0210399_10002179_pt1 | contig 15276 bp, 19 predicted proteins | sample IncBWC14MmetaG_FD_150865 | JGI IMG/M metagenome (GOLD analysis project Ga0210399, IMG submission 150865) | Forest soil microbial communities from Barre Woods Harvard Forest LTER site, Petersham, Massachusetts, United States - Inc-BW-C-14-M | ecosystem: Environmental > Terrestrial > Soil >...
GATAAAACACTTTGTATCAAGCGATGGATGCTCCGAAAGGGAATGCTGGGTCCACGAAACCCAGTGTTCATCTACCTTTTAGAGCATCCTTTCTTTTTTGGCGAGAGAATTCAGCGAATAATCCAGGTTAGCGGTCTTTGGTGAAGGCGATTTTTCGCTACCGAATTTCTCCATTCAAACGCTGCCCATTTAAGTCGTATTCGATCCGTGGCGGAAGCTTGAACAGGCGGGCCAAGGGAGAACTTCCATGCTGCAGTTGGCGATTCAGAATTCCGGCGAAGTCACAACTGTTTGGTGTAGGGGGCGAATCGTCGTGGGGGGCCGTCTCAATCTCTTGAAGGTTGCGACATTCTCCCAGACCAACGCTGAAGTGATGTTGGATCTATCGAGAGTCAATCTAATTGATGCCGCCGGTCTAGGTGCTCTCGTTGATCTGCACAAACGATTTCAATGTGCAAGCAGGAAGATGGAACTGAGAAACCCTACCAGTTTTGTGTATCACATTCTCAGAATTACACGTTTGGACACCGTCTTTCACATCTTACGTACACCGCACATCGGCGTGGCTGGGAGAAACCCCAGAGTTGGCGGAGTTCATTGAACGACCGAATCGACGACGGTTTGACTAGAACCCATCTCACAAATATCGAGAGCCGATCGGAACACGAGTGTGGCAGATCAAAGGAGCACAAGGTCCGCCGGTGGCCACCGTGAATGCGGCAATCCGTTATGTACTCGAAATGCGGAACAAGACCCGCTGACTCTCTCTCCCCCAGAATTTGCCTCAGGAGGACGTGTTTCATGAAAGCCTCTTCCGATGTAAGTCACTATTTGATCGGTGTTCTCGTGGCCGATTCCAACCTGACTCAGTCTCAGTTACTGAGCAGCGCTCTTCGCCGCAAGCCGGGCATAAAGGTCAACTGCTGCCGCGGCGAGCTTCCCGATTGCGTACAAGCTTTGCGGTCGGTCCCAGTCGATGTCGCGCTTCTGGGCGGCGGTGCCACCGATCACAAGCAGCTTGATACCCTCCGTAGTCTGCACGCAAGTCATCCGCAGGTTGGTCTAATTCTTTTGGTGGACAGCTATGATCGCAATCTCGTTGTCAACGCTATGCGCGCTGGGGCCCGCGGGTTGTTCTGTCGCGCCTGCCAGCCGTTCCAGGCTCTCAGCCGGTGTATTTCAGTCGTCCACCAAGGCCAATTCTGGGCAAACACTGAGCAGCTGGGGTACGTGATCGAAGCGTTAAGGTCGGCACCACAAGCACGCGTCATCAATGCCAAGGGAGAGTACCTTTTGACCCCGCGAGAGGAGCAGGTGGTCGGCTTGGTGGCGGGAGGGATTGGCAACCGCGAGGTCGCGCAACAACTGGGCATCGCAGAGAACACCGTCAAAAAGTCTCTGCTGCGGATCTACGACAAATTGGGGATCTCGAATCGAGTCGAACTTGTCTTGTACACACTGACTCACCGCGTGGCGTCGCAATGATAGCTGATGTAATCAGATGAGATGAAGGCCAGTCTCCGGACAGGATGCTGTAGGCGCCCAAGTTATCGACGTGCTCGAAGCACAAGAGAGACGGCGATCGAAAATCGAACCGTTAATGGCCAAAAGGGGAGGAAAGACAAATGTCTTTTGTTCAAGTGAAGTTGGTCGAAGAAGTCTTTATGCCGACAGACCAGACGGAGATCGTTACCACTCCCTCTTGGATCTGGACAGATATCGAAGACGTTCTTACCGCTGAGTGGGAGATTGGCGGGTTGGCCATGCCGACCGACGCGATCCGTGCACTTGTTGCAGGCGAACAAAAAACATCGGAGGAAACATGAGCACCATCACAATACACCGGAAGTCAAAGGACTGAAGGCACGACTAAAAGATACGTGGATGGCGGAGACTACAATCGCTTCTCGCGCCATATGGAGCAGGCCTACCCGTTGGCGCATACGGTCTCGAAGGCTGCGTCCTTTTACGTTGACAAGGTAATCCTACGGGCATATCGTCTGAGGCAACTTGGGGTTCTCTCCGTGAAGTACCTGCGTGGGACGATCGTTGTCTTCGGAATACTTCTGATCTCCGTTTTGTCGACCGCGGCCCGAGTTGACGATCCGGCGACGGCATATAACGAAACTGATACGCCGGTTAACTTCACTAGTTCTGTCAGCATTGCAAGAATCGCTACGACGAACCTCATCATGGTCGAGCGTCCCGTCACAATCTTCCGAGGACAGCGCGAGTGCTGCGATGGCAGCGCGACCATGTACGCGATAACGGTAAAACGGGCATTGCCAGCCTCATAAGCTCGTCTCACCCTCCTCTGCACGCTACTCTGCTAGACCATTCAGAATCTCGCTAGACCATTCTTTCTCCGCCATTACAGTGTTCGCAACCTCTCCGTTCGTTTGCTGTCGGGAGATGTAATAAAGAAGAACGGCTCAGACGCGGGTCGCAACCGCAACTGAGCCTGACCCAAAAGGAGCAATCGTGACGAAGTCCCAAGGGCTATTTATCATCTTAGCACTCGTTCTGCCACCGGGCAGCGCACAAACCGCAATCTCGACCAGACTGGAAGTCACTGTCTCTGTCTATGACTATGCCCACGTTCCCTCCAAAACACTAGCGAAGGCGAAGCAAGAGGTGCAAAGAATTTTTCACGGGGCCGGGATTGAAACGGTCTGGGTCAGCTGCCTTCCAAAACCGGAGAAAATCGAACTCAACAGTTGCTCTGTGGTAGACGCCACGCACTTGGTGTTGAAGATCCTTCCCCATGGGCTTACCACGCACGTCCGTGACCGCCTCGATGTGATCGGCAACGCTCTTCTGGATGAGAACGGTACCGGTAACTATGCTTGCGTCTTTCTGGACCACATCCAAGCACTGGAAGGACGACTCGGCTTTGCGTTAATGGGCGATGTATTTGCTCACGAGCTTGGGCACCTGCTGTTGGGCTCGAATACCCATTCGGTTAGCGGAATCATGTCCGCCCATTGGCTTGGAACAGAACTGCGGCATATTTCCCAGGGTTCTATGGGCTTTCTTCCGAGCCAATCTCATCGGATGAAAGAGCGGATGGCTTTCCGCCAAGGTGATTCTCCTCCCGTCGCTCGTGCGACACCAGTCAGCCCAAGTGACTGACGATCGAAAGGTCCTTAGTTGGACGGCGCGATTGCTGGGGGCACTCGGATGGCCCAAATGCTAACTGGGGTAATATCCGCGATTACGCTCATAACCAAATGGTTCTGAGTGAAATCGCCTGTGGCTGTTGAAAAAGTCCGTTTTCCTCAAAACAGTCGAAATTTCGGGGATAGAAAATGTCTACCCGAGGCGCGAACGTCGCTTGTAGGGCTTCCTAACGCAAAGTTTTTCTGAGCACTTTTCTCGGAGTGAGTTTTTCAACAGCCACGCCTGATAGCGTCAACTGAGGCTGCTGTAACGGGAGTGGGTGGATTGAACACCGAGAGCAGCGCGCGCCTCTTCCAACGTGCGGACGACACTCACATATGGCTCCATTCTCGGCTTACTGCCACGGGCTGTCAATTACTCTTCAACACGGACCTGCCGTTCTGATCGGCTACGGGCCGGTTGTTGTTCGGGTATCCGCGATAGTTGGGGAATAAGGTGATCAAGCTATGCAATTTCTTCACGGCGTCGCGCGTGATGGGAACCGGATCTTGCATAAGGAACCATTGCACGCTTTCCGAGCATGCCGGCGTTGTGAGTGAACCGGCGTAGCGATAAAACCCCTTGCGGAACGGCAGCAAATCGAAGACGTTGACCTCCTCTGACAGTTCAACTTCATTTCCAGGCGGTGTTGATGTCGTGGGAGAGTTGTCCATGATGGTATCGAATATCGGCAATCCTTCTTCGGAACTCGACAGAAGCACGCCGATGACGGCGATTTCGCCAATGTCATTGGTGTGCACCAGGTGAAGCTCCGCGGCATATTGGACGCCGTTGATAGTGTGTTCGCTTGGCGCATGAAAATGAAACTGCACTAGTTGGTAGCCGTCGGTCGGCTGCGATCCGACGGAAAGGGAGCTGCCGGGATCGTAGAGCACTTCGACATAGTGGCCGGTGTTTTCGATCTTCAGCGGAGTCGGATTGTAGTTGAACAACAGTGCGGAAAAGCTCGCCGCAAGTGCGTTGTCGGGAACGATGTCGATCGGTGACTGCTTCATTCCGACCTCACCCGTCTTGCTGTCGCCGCACGTGGCGTACGACGGCGTCACGTTACCCCAGTGAAGGGGACCGATGCGCGAATCGGGGTTGTGATTCCATGCTTGTGCCCAGCCAAGACTCGAAAAAGTCAAAACAGCCATTACCGCTGCAAAGAGCGTCCTCATACTCCTCCTTATTGAATTGAATCGAGATTTGCGTCGACTTTTGCCTTCGCTGGCCGCCGCTACCTCGGTCAGCGTGCGCCAGCTATTGTCGCCGGAGCGTGCCACTCCGCAACCTATGACAACTAACAGTCTGTTGGCGAAAAATCCCCATTTCACTCATTGAGGGGGCGGTGGGCTGTCTCGAAACCTCACTTTTTCCATAGGAGCCACGCGCCCAAATGGGCACTTATTAGTTAACCATTGTTCTTCTGGACTAACTTTTACAGCCATGAGATCGTCAAGCACCTGCGACGGAAGGAGTTGTAAAGCCAATGAAGCACTTGGTCTTAATCTTTTTGACCGTTTTTTCGGTAGCTCCTCTGTGCGCACAGGAGTCGGTGACGATCAAGGAGCCCGCAGAGCAGTGCTATCAGGATTTGAAGTCGAACCTGCCGGAAGCCATCCGCTGGAATGACGAACTGATGACGGTAACTAGCAGGCCGTTGGTGACGACGCTCTCAGGTAGCGTGCAAGTGATTACCCGTATCTTCACCGAGTTCGGGCAAGATAAGAAGACAAAGGAAAAGGTGGAGATGTGTAGGATCGTCGTCGCGATAGACGCTCCAGAACGCGCCACGGCCTGGAATGCCATGAATAGCAGTGCGCTCCTTCGGCAGGCGAGCCTGATGAAGGCGAGAATCGAGTCCGTTATGAAGGCCCGGGATAGGCGGGATAAGAAGGGGCATTAACAACGCCCGTTCTCAAACCTTTCTCGCTGGGGCTGCCATGGCCCGCCGATATACTTCACCTCCCTTGGGGCCCTACTCCCCGCCAAAATCTCTGATTGCCAGTCATTCAGACAGGGAACTTGCGTGCGCGGGATTCTTGCTTGCGGAACGCATAGTTGGTGAAAAATCTCGATTACACTCACTGACCGTTCCCGATAGCGGGAGCACCGTACGCGCGCGGCCATCCCGAAAATCACGACCCCGATCACTTCCTTTTCTGGTCTGATGCCTGGCTCAAATGCAGGCTTGCCTGACCCGGAACCGGCTCGCAAGTTGAGCATTGAGCTTTGGCCCTCCAAATCACCGGTCAATTCTTTATGCGTTTGTTTTCCAGATCATGGATCGCCCTCGTCAGTTTTCGGAGGGTACGAGGCTTGATGGTATTTTGTCCGTTCTTAAAGTTTCTGATCGCACACTCGGCAACGCTGGACTTGCGAGAGAGGAGCTTGGTCGAAAACTGCTTGGCTCCCTCTCGAATTTCTTCCAGGTATTTCGGATCCACTACTCTCTCGTATTCCCGAAACGTCCTTTCCACTGGATCCAGCGCTCCAGCTTCCGTCATCATGGACAGGTCGGGTCCGCTCGCCCAACGGGTCGACGCTTCTCTGCCAATGTAACGAAACTCACCCGCCACAATGTGCCTGCGCACAAGTAGGCCGATGGTCTTGCTTGTGCATGTGCTGCCGTTGGGCGTGCAAAATTTGCTCTCGGCACGGGACAGAAGGCGATCGATTTCATCTTCCATCCTGCTCAGAGACAGCCAGCCCAGAGATTTCTTTAAGGTAGATGATTCCTTGTCGTAGATATAGAAGGTTGCCCATTTTGATATTGACCATGGGACGTCCGTGCAGATCGTTAAGTTTTCGCATGTAAGGGATGATGAAGTATCCCGTCCAGAGGAGGTTTTCTTCTTTCTTGGGAAATGGAACCGTCACTACCGTGAACGGGCGGAGAACATCCTTAAAACAGCCAAGCCGTAAATATCCAAGGCGGTAATTTTTCTTTCCATCTCCTGCCTTTGTTGCGCTGCCAATCAGCGATGCTATAAGGAGCCTCCAAGAAACCTAAGCCATGGCCGGAGGTTTTTCGTGTTGTTTCAAAAGGGGTCTCCCGCAGCGGCGGCAAACGAATGATTCCAGTGATGAGAAATTTTCGAACTTAGTAGTCCGCCCGGCATACCTTCTGAGCCAAAAGCCAAAGCACGTTTTTGCAGTGAGAGAACTCGCACCATCGTTGATTTAGTCGCTAAGGTGAACTTTCCAGCAGTGCCCGATTTCCACTAAGATTCACTTTTGTTCCTGAAAGTGCTAGGGTGTCCGTTGAAACGGTTTGACCTTCTGGAGTCGTCATGCCCTCGCAAGCGTTGCCAGCACAGGCGGAACAGCTTTTCCGCCATCTTTTTGAGCAGGCGTCGCTGGGAGTTGCAGTGGAGGATTTGGAGGGGAGACTCTTTGGTACCAGTACGAGTTCTGGCGCTATGTGTTCGTCCAACAGCAAGTCGCGAAGCTGGCCATGACGGCCGTCGAGTATCCGCCCATGCAGAAGGGCGCAAGCTTCAACCTCGATGCAGTGAAAGAGAAGATCGCGGAAGCGACGAAGGCCAAACAATAATAGTCAGAGCCTCAACCCGGCGGCAGCTCGCAAGGGGCCGCCTGTTCTGGCGCTTAGGGTTTGTTAAGACTCAACGCCTGCCGAACTGGTCACCGAGCGGATCGGGAGGGGAATGAGCGCGGGTGAAGCGGTTTGGGAGTGCCCGTAAGTGCGCGCTCCAAGTTTCTCTATTGCCCGTTCCAGGATCTTGTGGGTCTACTACGAATTGTTAATTCTATCGAGACCCCTCAGCTGGGTCTTCTCAGCCAGGAGTATTGCCACGCAACCGATACGTTCTGGTAGTTGCCGCCAAACCGAATGTAGGTACCGTTGCTATAACTGAATTTCAGAGACTGGTGCTTGGCGATCCGGACCGAACCGGTGCCTCCGAGACGAGAGTTCCGCTGTTCGGTGATAGGGTTTTCTATCCCGTCCACGCTCGTGATTCCGCCGACCCAATAATTGCCGTCCAGGGAGACCCAGTACCCCCGCTTGAAGTCGTAACTCAGGTGCCCTTCGAAGGCTCCAATGGGCTTTTGCGATTGAGACCTGGTCCCCCGATAGTAGGCATTACGCGAAAAGAAATCATGATTGGTGGTGAAGAACCACACTCCGGCGTAACCATCGACAATCCATTTGCCCCAGCGTTGGGAATAGCCGAATTCCGGTTTGAAGGACCAGCGGTTCGTCCCCCAATTAATCAACTTGGCGGGATCGTATTGTCCCGTCGGAGCTAGCACTTTCAGTCCGACGCCTAGCAGCCCTTTCTGCTGCCATTTCATAAACTCTTGCGGTGCCATCGCCGGCCCACCCTTAAGGTTGACCGAAAGGCGATAGACCGAATCCACAAGACCGGAGCGGTACAGGTGCTGTTCCGCGCCTGCCGTAGTTCCCTGGAACGTTCCGATTGCGTAGGGCAGCGCGGCGACAATGTTGGCCGAGCGGCCGAACAGGCCGAATGAGTGGTAGAGGCTGACGATAGGGACACTGTATCTCCCCTTTGCGTCGCTGACTGGGAGCGCGCCATTGAAGTTGATACTGCCGTCGTAAAAGGACCAGCTCAGCGTGACCGCGTTGGAATGTAGTGGCGGGATGAGATAAGCGCGTGGCGCAAGGTCTTGGGCATGGAGCACTGGAGATAGCAGCAACGCAACCGCCAATCCAAGTCCCGAGAAATATCGCATCCCACGTCCTTTCACGTTGAGTTCGCTTTCTCGAAATCCAGCAGAGTCCTGACCGAAATCAGGGTATGGGTCCCACGCTTCAATTCAAGTCATCGTCTTTGTACTACTTGGTGCTCTTAGCGGTGATTTCGAGGGCGAGGCCCTTGTCAGTGAGCGGATACATCCAAACGTCGTTCGAGATCGACGCCCCACCTGACATCGCTTCTTCACACCATGTGCGAGGGCCAGGGGTTCAGCGGACCACGGTAGTCTATGAGCGTCGTGACGCCCGGTAACTGGCAGAACATACAGCCCGCACCGAAATCGTCTGAGCCTTGAGGATTGCGTCAAGCAGAATTACCCGCGGATACCTTTCCCGTTCGTAACCTACATACACGACGAGCAGGCTAGAGAAGCGGCGATGCAGGAGGGAGATGAGCGTTTCACACTACCGGTTCGAGTTCAGCACTATGATCTCGGACGGACGCTTACGGCTTTGATGTACTGATTCCCGTAGCTCTCGATCTCATAGTGCCCTTTCTTCTTATCGAACCGAATCTTCGCTGCAACCATAATCTGGTCGTTCCCCTCACCCTTATCGTTCAACTTCACTTGCAGGAATCCAAAGGGAGTCTGTCGTTCGCCCGCCCCTATAAAGCTCGGCAAACGGCATGGTGCGAGCAGTCACAACCGTTACTATTGTGTCTGAGCCGTCCTGGCGCTTCCGTGCGACGGCAATCTGGTTTCCTACGCTACCCGTTGGGTTGATTCGTCCTACATCGAGTTTTTCCATGGCTCTGCGGAGTGCGTCAGGACCTTTTCTTTTAGCAACGTCGCTAGCTGGTCAACTTCTTCATCACTGGTGTAGCTGTTAACCCTGAAGTCAAAGCCAATTGACTTGGCCCCTACTGCGCCCCCGGTACCTATCGCTGTGCCGCTATACGCTTCCTGTTTCGTTTGTTATTTTTGGCACAGGAGGGGCGAGATGAGCAAAATCACTCCTACGATCAGCATGGCTATCTTTTTCACGTGTTAGTCTCCAGCATTCAACTTAGGTTGTGAATGCGCTCAATCCGCTGCTGAAAAACACTGCAAACAGCACCAGAGCTCCTAGACCAGCGATGCGGGTCGCCATCACAACAACTTGAGAACGAGGCAGTGTGGGATGATCCTAAACAATACCGACTTCTTTCCCACTGTAAGTAGTAACAGTTCCGTGGGGCAGCGGGACTAAGCACAATTCCCTAAATGGTCTCGATCCTCTTCCATATACAACCATCACATAAAACCGTCGCGAGTTTGTTGCGTACTTCGCCGACTGTCATTCGCGATGCCGTCACGGAGGGCAATCTCAAGGTAGCGGCCGGAGTCTACGACCTGGCCACAGGCAAAGTGGCATTGTCCTGAAATACCTTTGCCGTGCGGTCGCTCTAAGCCTGGAACGCCCGCCTCGAAGCTAAAGTTGCGACCACTGAGGGACTGCGGAAAATTTCAGGCTGAACGTATGAACAGAGCGAATTTAGAACTGAGGTTATCCATTTCTGGTGGGTGTTATGACCGCGGGTTGTGAGGGAGGTTACTTTGAAGATGTTGGCGCTCATGATCTCGCTGTGGCTAATCTTGGGGGCGACGGGGTTTTGTCAGACCAACCGAGTCTCTCCCGCACCAGACGCGGCGTCTGGCACAAAGGACCCGGCAGGCCAAAGAGATTGGCACATCACTTGGGTACCGGCCTACTTGTGGCTCACCGCCGTGGACGGCAATCTGGGAGTCGCAGGGAGAACAATTCCCGTGAACGCCAGCTTCTCTGACGTTTTCGACAAACTCAATATCGGCTACATGACCGCACTCGATGTACGCAAGAACAGGGTCGGTATCTTGACTGACTTCGAATACGTGGATCTGTCCTCCGATGAGATTTCGACTCCTTTTGGCGTGCTATTTTCCAGCGCCCACAGTGATTCGCAGATGTACATTCTTGACCCGGAAATCTATGGGCGTGTCGTCGACAGCCCAAAAGGTTTCGTGGATGCGTTTGGAGGGATCCGATATTGGCACTTGCGCAGCAATCTCGACTTGCGACCCGGACTTTTGCCCGCTTTCCATGCAAGTGAATCGCGAGATTGGGTTGACCCTCTGCTGGGGGCCCGTTTCCGGGTGAACCTGAAGAAAGGCTGGTTCGCGATGCTGAAGGGAGACGCTGGAGGCTTTGGTGCTGGATCACAAGTCACTTGGCAGATCTATACCGGCGTTGGGAAAGAATTCAAACAGAAATATTCGATGTTTCTTGGCTATCGTCGTTTGAGTGTTGATTACAGAGACGGAGGCTTCGTCTTCGAACCGAATATGAACGGCATGCTCCTGGGATTCGCAATCAGATTCAAGTAGCTTTGGACTACCGCCCGCGGGCCTTCGATCATATCGGCGGCGACTGTCAGGAGAGCTCTATCACAGTCGGATAATTCAAATCGATGATCGCTGTGCTTTCAGACACACGGGAGGATTCAATGATAAGAAAAAAGCTGGTAATAACATCGGCGTTGATGCTTGCGTCATTTTTCGTATCCTTAGCTTCACAGCCAGCGTTTTCGCAAGAACCGCCACCGCCCGCGCAAGATCTTGAGAAAGCCTTTCCCAAGAAACCTCCCTATTCGCCATACGCGGATCGCCACTTTCCAGAGCGCGTGTATTGGGGCGACACGCACTTGCACACGGCGCTCTCGCTTGATGCAGGGGCAGCCGGTTGCCGCCTTGGCCCACGCGATGCGTACCGGTTTGCGAAAGGCGAACAAATCATGGCTTCTAGCGGCCAACCCGCAGGGCTTTCGCGTCCACTGGACTTCCTGGTCGTCACAGATCACTCGGACAACATGGGATTCATTACCGATCTAGCCGCCGGGAAACCCGAACTGCTAGCCGATCCCACCGGACGTCGCTGGTACGACATGATCCAATCCGGCAAAGGCGGACAGGCAGCTCTGGAGATCATCGGCTCGTTTTCTCAAGGGAAGTTTCCCGAAGGCTTGATCTATGCGCCGGGCACCCAAGGATATCGTTCAACGTGGGACTCCATTATCAAGGCGGCGGAAGAGGCAAACGTTCCCGGACGCTTCACCGCGTTTATCGGCTACGAGTGGACGTCACTTGCGGCTGGCAACAACCTGCACCGCAATGTGATCTTCCGCGACAATGGAATTAAGGCCAGCGTCGTTGAGCCTTATACAACCACCCCACCCTATGGAAGCAACAATCCTCGCGACCTCTGGAAGTGGATGCGAGCCTACGAAGAAAAGACCGGCGGCGAGGTTCTCGCAATCGCGCACAACGGCAATCTCTCCAACGGCACCATGTTCCCGATCATCGAATCCTTCACCGGCAAGCCTATTGATCGCGAATACGCCGAACAGCGCGCCCACTGGGAACGTCTTTACGAGGCCACGCAAATAAAAGGGGATGGCGAGACCCATCCATTCCTCTCCCCTAACGATGAGTTTGCCAATTACGAGCGCTGGGACAAGGGCAATCTCGATATGAGCGCACCCAAGAAACAGGAAATGCTCGAGTTTGAGTATGCGCGTTCGGCCCTTCGTAACGGCCTCAAGCTGGAACAAGAATTGGGCGTCAACCCGTACAAATTCGGCATGGTCGGTTCCACCGACTCACATACCGCACTCTCCACAGCTGATGAGGATAATTTCTTCGGCAAGGCGACCGTGTACGAACCCAGTGCCACTCGGGCGGATCATGCCTTCATGAAAGGCACGGGTGGCGCGGTAATGAGCTGGGAGCAAACGTCTTCCGGTTACGCGGGCGTCTGGGCCACCGACAATACACGCGAAGCGCTGTTCGATGCCATGCAGCGTAAAGAAGTCTATGCGACGACTGGTCCCCGCATGATCGTGCGTTTCTTCGCAGGCTGGGACTTCGAGCCCGCCGATGCCAACAATCGGAATCCTGGGGTCGTCGGCTACCGCAAAGGCGTGCCGATGGGCGGTGACATTAGCAAAGCCCCTTCCGGCAAGGCGCCGACCTTCCTGGTTGCCGCTCTCAAAGACCCCATTGGAGCGAATCTCGACCGCATTCAAATCGTCAAAGGGTGGCTTGACTCCAAGGGTGATACGCACGAGAAGGTCTACGACGTGGCCTGGGCTGGCGATCGCAAGCCAGATTCAAAGACGGGAAAGCTTCCTCCCGTGGGCGACACGGTCGATGTTCCGAATGCGACCTACACGAATACCATCGGCGCGTCGGAACTTATTAAGGTGTGGAAGGATCCGGAATTCAATGCGTCGCAGCGGGCGTTCTATTACGTTCGCGTGCTGGAGATCCCCACTCCCCGTTGGACTGCTTACGATGCCAAGTACTTCGGGATCAAGATGCCGCCCGAAGTCCCGATGCGAGGCCAAGAGCGCGCTTATACGTCGCCCATCTGGTACACGCCGTAATCGATTAGTTGAGTTGAAAGCCATGAAAGTTCTGCGAGAACCGTTGCTACACTTTCTTGTCCTGGGGGCTGTGATCTTTGTATTCCACAGCTTTCTAACGCGGCACAAGTCGGAGAAACCTGGCGAGATCGTTGTCACCCGCGGAAAGCTTGAAAATCTCGCCGTCGGATTCACCCGTACGTGGCAGCGTCCACCTACCGATGAAGAGCTGCAGGGATTGATTCGCGACTACGTCCGCGAAGAGGCCGCCTATCGTGAAGCCTTGGCCATGGGGCTAGATCGCGACGACACGATTGTCCGCCGGCGCATGCGCCAGAAGCTTGAGTTCGTTTCCGATGGTCTGGCCGCTCGCGCCGAGCCTACCGACGCTGATCTAGAAGCCTATCTGCACGCACACGCGCAGGATTTCCGCACCGATACCACTATTTCGTTCCGACAAGTGTATTTGAACCCGCAGAAACACGGCACCAACCTGGCCCGCGATGCGGAGCGGCTTCTCGCAGAGCTGCGAGGCCTTGGGGAGAGTGCGGATCTGAATTCGATCGGCGATCCCTTCATGCTCGAATCGCGTTACGACAATCTTCCCTTAGGCGAGATCACGAAAATGTTCGGCGAGGAATTCGCCGCTAGAGTCTCCGGGCTAACAACGGGCCGATGGGAGGGACCGGTGCATTCCGGCTACGGCGACCACCTTGTCCTCTTAGGCAAACGTACCGAAGGGCAACTCCCCACTCTGGCGGATGCGCGGAAGCAGGTGAGACGTGAGTGGGCGAATGCGATGCGGATTGAAGCGACAGACAACTTTTATCAAACCCTTCTGAAACACTACACAGTAAAGATTGAGTCACCGCCCGAAAAGAAGCTGGCCGAGGTGCGGCGATGAGGCGTGCATTCCTCTGCCCACTGGTTCTCGTTTGCCTTCTCGGAACCGCCTTTGCGCACGAGTTGCGACCTGGATATCTGCAACTGCGACAAATGACTGCAGATAGCTACGAGATTTTCTGGAAAGTTCCGGCGGCCTGTGAAAATCTCCGGCTCAGTCTTTACGTGGAACTGCCGCAAAACTGTTCGAACCTGTCGGAACCGCGTGGTCTTTTCGCCGCTGGCGCATATAGCGAACAATGGAGCGCCAAGTGCCAAGGCGGGTTGACTGGAAACAGCATTCGCATCGCCGGCCTCACCGCCACTTTCACGGATGTGCTGGTACGTTTGGAGCGCCTCGATGGGTCAACTCAGGTCACGCGACTGACCTCCTCGATTCCATCTTTTCTGGTGGAAGCGGCCCCAGGCCGCTTCGAAGTGGTGCGCACTTACCTTGTGCTCGGCATTGAGCACATCCTCACGGGTGTCGATCATCTCTTGTTTGTTTCCGGTCTTTTGCTGCTGGTGAGCGGGATAAGGCGCCTGCTTCTAACCGTCAGCGCTTTTACACTTTCACATACGGTAACGCTGACTCTCGCAACCCTGGGATTTGTTCATGTGCCTTCCACTCCGGTCGAGGCCGTTATTGCGCTCAGCATACTGTTTGTCGCCTGGGAGGTACTCCGGAAAGACTCGAATCCAAATGGACTGGCGCAGCGCAAGCCGTGGCTTGTGGCTTTTTCGTTTGGTCTGCTCCATGGCCTGGGATTTGCGGGCGGGCTCAGTGCGGCGGGGCTGCCGACAGCTCATATCCCGCTTGCCCTCGGCTTCTTTAGCGCAGGAGTCGAGGTTGGCCATTTTTCGTTTGTCGGGTCGGCACTGTTAATCATAGGGGCGCTTAGGCGCCGGCTGTCCCGATTGCCACGCTCGTCCTGGCGAATCCCGCCCTATGCCATCGGCAGCTGTGCGTCCTTTTGGCTGATCGCACGGCTCGCTGCGTTTTAGAACGCCGTGTGAAGGGATAAGTAAGTTGGACTTCGCGAACGGGGGCGGCGGGGTGAGTGTCGCCCCAAGACGAACTACCCAGAAAGGATGGAGATTAGATGACAAAAATGTCGCAGAAAATGTTGTTGGTCGCAACCTTGGTATCGTTGGTGATGGGCGTAGGTCTTCCCGCCAGAGCCGCAGCCAATCAAGGATCATCTCAGCAAGACAAAGTCAAGGCCTGTAACAATATGGCCGACAAGAAGGGCCTGAAGGGAGACGATCGCAAGAATTTCATGCAGGACTGCCTCAACAAAGCTGATAATGAGAAGCTTGACGAGATGAGTCAGAAGGACAAGATGAATGTCTGCAAGAACCTCGCCGACAAGAAGAACCTCACGGGAAACGACCGGAGGTCGTTCCTCAAGGACTGCATGAATAAAGCCAACCCCAAGTAACTGAACTCGAAAGCATTAGAGTTAGAATTTCCAGTCCTCCGGATCAAGAGTGGGAAATGTCGTCCGCAGAATAGGCTTGACGCAGAAGAACCACGGGGACCAGGCATTTAGCTGCAGCCGTAGGACGATGCCACGGCCGATCGGGGGTATAATCTGCTCCTCGCGCTGCTGGGTGCGACCACCGCCAAGCGGGAGATCTGAAGGAGATTACTTTCGGGCTGGAGAGCTCTCCCGTGACACATCCGGTAAACGAGCAGCCGAATGGACTATATCTTCGACCACCCATGGGAATTGGGCTTGCTCCTCGCGATTGTTCTGGCTCTCGTCCTCGAGCTTGGACATCGCGTGGCGGCCTATTCCCAAATTGATCAGGCCCCTTCACGGAAAGAGCAGATGGGTACGATCCGGGATGGGCTCTTTGTGCTAGTCAGCCTGCTCTTAGGCTTCAGCCTGACCATAGCGGCCGCACGCTTTGTCGAGCGTCGCTCATTGCTGGTAGAGGAAGCCATTTCGATTGGCACCACCTATCTCCGTGCCGCCACACTTCCCCAACCGTATCGTGATCACTCCAGGCAACTGCTCCGTGAATACGTGGATGCCCGCCTCGAACTGGATAACGTGGGTGTTGACGCGAACCGCTTCGGTCAGGCCTTGAGCCGATCCAAGCA
>Ga0210399_10002180_pt1 | contig 15275 bp, 18 predicted proteins | sample IncBWC14MmetaG_FD_150865 | JGI IMG/M metagenome (GOLD analysis project Ga0210399, IMG submission 150865) | Forest soil microbial communities from Barre Woods Harvard Forest LTER site, Petersham, Massachusetts, United States - Inc-BW-C-14-M | ecosystem: Environmental > Terrestrial > Soil >...
GCTTGCGGCGGCGGTTGCGCAGCCAGAAGATGGCGGCCTGGGTGTCGGGCCGGAAATAGCGGTTGTAGGGCACTTCCTGCGCCTCGCCCTCGATCTGCAGGATCTTCACGTCGGGATGGGTGAAGCCCTTGGCCTTGTGCAGCAGCGACTGGGCGACGTCGGCGTCGGCGACGTCGCGGCCCTCCTGCACGGCCTTCTTGAACGCCGGGTACTTGCGGAGCCAGTTGCCGATGGTGGCCAAGCTGACCTCGAACAGGCCGGCGAGGTCGTCGTTGGTGGCGCCGAACCATGAGCAATCAACTTCGTCGCCTATTGCCGCTCCCTACTTTAATGTAAACTCCCTTAACATGAGTTGGAAACGCCGGGCCGAGCGCGCCTATCACCACGGCAATCTGCGCGAGGCGCTGATCCAGGCCGCGCGCGAGCTGATCAAGGAGAAAGGCCCGGCCGGCTTCACCTTCGCCGATGCCGCGCGCTCGGCGGGCGTCAGTGCGGCGGCACCCTACCGCCACTTCCGCGACCGCGAGGCGCTTCTGGCCGACGTGGCGCGCGAGGGCTTCCAGCGCTTCGAGGCCATGCTCTCGACCGGCTGGGCCGGCGGCAAGCCCGATGCGCTGACCGCCTTCAACAATGTCGGCCGGGCCTATCTCGCCTTCGCGCGCGCCGAGCCTGCCTATTACGCCGCCATGTTCGAATCAGGCCTGCCGCCCGACCTCAATGCCGATCTGCGCGCCGCGGCCGATCGCGCCTTCGGCGTGCTGCGCACCGCGGCCGATTCCCTGGTCGCCATGCTGCCTGCGGGCAAGCGGCCGCCCGCCTTGATGATGAGCCTGCATGTCTGGTCGATGGCGCACGGCATCGCCTCGCTGTTCGGCCGCGGCGATGCCGGCCGGCGCACCCTCCCCATGACCGCCGAGGAACTGCTCGAATCGGTCATGCTCATCTATCTGCAGGGGCTCGGTTTTCCCCAAAAAAACTGAGGGGGTCTTGACTCATACGGCCGGAATGCCCAATGTAAATGTCGTTAACATTTACATCGTTAACGCTGACAAGGGAGCCCACCATGACGGGCCTGATGGAAAGACTGGACGACATCCCCCGGCCTGCCTGGATCGCCCTGGTGGTCGTGAGCTTCATCGTGTTCTGGCCGATTGGCCTGGCCCTTCTCATCTACCTGAAATGGAGTGGACGCATGTTTTGCTCGAGATACGGCCGCTACGGCCACTGGTCCGGACCCGACGGCCGAAGCGAGCGCCGCGAAGCCCGTGAGGAATGGCGCGCCTGGAAGCGCCGCGCTCGCTGGGGCGACAGTGGCAGCGGCAATGTCGCCTTCGACGAATATCGCGAGGAGACCCTGCGCAAGCTCGACGAGGAGCAGCGCGAGTTCCGCGACTTCCTCGACCGGCTGCGCGCCGCCAAGGATCGCGCCGAGTTCGACCAGTTCATGAATGAGCGGCGCAATCGCCCGCCTGCCCCCGAGCCGCCGCCCGCCGCATCCCCCGCCGCCTGAGGCCGCTCACGCCCCTCCCCGCGCAAGCCGGGAGGGGTTCGTGCGTCAGTAGTCCAGTTTAATCGGCAATTTGTGCTCGACCGCCCGCCGGGCGAGGTCGAGCAGCACCGCAAACGCATAGCGCGCGCAGAGTTCGAGCGGCGCATTGTCGGCCAGCGGCTCGCGGTTCCAGACTGCCACCGCATTGGCGTCGGCCTTCCAGGTCGCCGCGTTCAGTTCGTCGAGCTGACGGCGCAGGGTGGTGGTCGAACCGACAACCACCCGCCTGCCGTCGATATCCTCGCCTTCGAAGGTGAATTCGAAGGGGCTGGGCAGCCACAATTCGACATTGCGCACGAGATGGGAGTAGCGCGAGCGGAAACCCGCGACGTTGCTGCGCATCAGGGCGGGATCATTGTCCCACTCCTCGGGCAACGTGGCCGGCTGGCGCAGCGCCGGATGCTCGGCATAGGCCGCCCACAGGACCAGCGAGCCGAAACCGTCCCAGCCCGGCCGGCCGGTGAAATACGGCGCTTCCAGGTTCTCGTCCCAGTCGAGCGGCTGCGCGATCTTGCTGCCCAGCGATTCGCTCAGGGTCGAGCGCCAAGCCAGCACCGCCGGCGGAATCCTCTCCGGATCCTTGAGACGGTCGGCCGAGCCGCCTGGGCGTCCGATCTGATACTGCGCGCCACGCTCGCGCGCCGTCTTCTCAGCGATGTTCTCCCACTCACCGGCGTAGTACCGAGCGAGCGACCCTACATAGACGTCGAGGGCCATGAACGAGGGGTCCTTTATCCATCGAAGGGCGCGTCTACGCCATTGCCACTTGAAGTTGTTGTCATTTTTATTTTATCCCGCGCCTCGAATCGAATGCAAACATCTAATTGATAATAACGCGCACATCACAACTTTATTCCATGGCTATGGTGCGCGATGGCCGCTTCATCCCTCATGCTATCGCGCCGCACCATGGCGCGCCCTCTCGTCGACGTGGCGCGGCGCTGGAGCCCGTTACGCCGGGTCCTTCGACCGGTAGATCACGACCAGCGCCCGCGATTCGCCGCGCAGGCTGCGGCCGCGATGGGGGATTTCCGAATCGAAATAGGCGCTGTCGCCCGGCGACAGGATCCAGGTCTTGTTGCGGCCCTCGATCGTGGCTTCGAACACGGCCTTGCCGGAGAGGATGAGCATGAACTCCTCACCCTTGTGTTCGAAGCGGATGTCCTTGTCGACCCACGAGGGAAACACCATCACGAAGGGCTCCATCTGCTTGTGATGGCGCCTGTGAGCGAGCGCCACGTAGTCGTAGCCGAACGAGCTGCCGCCGCGGATCGCCGTCTCGCGCTCCCACGAGCGCCCAGCAGGGGTTCGACCTCGGTCGGCCGCGCAGCCGTCGCTCGACGCGTCGCCGGCGCCGCACGCTTGGCTAGCTTGCGGCTTCGAGCAGCGGGAATTGTGCGAGATTTGCCGACCATGCGCGTTGGTATTCCAGGATGCGAGCGGTTTCGTCGGCCACGTCGGCACCGTAGAACCTCTTCAGAAGATGCAGCATCGCGTCGATGCAGAGCGACACGCCTCCGCCGGTTATTACACGATCCTCATCGACCAGGCTCGCCTCGCGCACGTCGATCAGGGGATGCAGTTCGCGCATCCTCCGGATCGGCGGCGCCTCGGGCGGCACGACCTCGCGCTTGGTGGTCGCCCGCTTGCCGTCGAGCAGCCCGCTCGCGCCCAGGATCATGCCGCCGGTGCAGACCGACACCAGCAGCGTGTCGGCCGCGCGCTGCCGCAGCGCCGCCAGCGTCCGCGGCCGCCGGCTTTCGCTCTCCCAGCCCGGTCCGCCGGTGATCACGATCACGTCCTGTCGCGGTGCCGCTTCGAGCGCGTGATCGGCCATCACGACCAGGCCGTTCGACAGCCTCACCGCGCCGGCCGCCGGCGCCAGCGTGCAGATCTCGATATCGGCGCGGATGCGGCGCGCCATCGACAGCACGCCGAACGTTGCCAGATCGATCGGCTCGACCCCGTCGTAGATGAAGATGCCGAACTTCATGCCGCGTCCCTCCGACCGGTGATCTCAATAGGCAACTCTTGCGCCGAAAAGTTGAATGGCATGAAACATGCGGGCATCCCCTGCGAATGGTGCGCCGGCCCTGGAGAATGGCGAATTTCCGGGCAAATGGTACGACTTCCTGATCTACGGCATCGCCGCCGCCCTGGTGTTCAACAAGCCAAGAGCCAACCGCTGCTGAAATGACGTGCTAGAAAGCGCCCAAGGAACGCCCGGGAGAGAACGATGCCGCCGCCGACCAAGATCCGCTATTTCGGCTGGTCCGCCCTGTCGATCGAGACCGCCGACGGCGCGCTGTTCTTCGATCCGTTCTTCCGTCCCTACTGCGGCGCGCAGTGGTTCCATCTCGCGGATTTCAAGCACGCCAGATACATCTGCGTGACCCACGGCCACGAGGAGCATTTCCTCGACGTGCCGGTGATCGCCCACGCGACCGGCGCCACCGTCATCGGCTCGCCGGCGGTCTGCTCGTTCCTGAAATGGCGGCGCGGTATCGCCGCGGACAGGCTCCGCGTCATCGACCCCGCGACCTTCGGCTCGATCTCGGTGCCGGGCTTCACGCTGTCGGCCTTCAAATGGAAGCATCGCGACATCAACCTCACCAAGGCGATGACCAAGGCGGTCTTCCACGGCAACGCCACGCAGCTGTCGTGGGCGTGGAGCAGCGCCACCCGCGCGCCGTTCTATGCGCCCTACACCGGCTTCCACGTCGCACTGCCGGACGGGCTCACGATCCTGAACTACAATGAGGGCTTCAACACCAAGATGACCGACGCCGAGATCGGCGACCTCGGGCGGCGTCACCGCACCGACGTCCTGCTGGCCGGCATGCAGCTCAATTTCATCGACGACGTCGTGCGCGGCGTGGCGGCGCTCAGACCCAAGGTCGTGGTCCTCTATCCGCCGCACGACAAGTTTCACGCCATGATGGGCGTCGTATCCGAGCCTTGGCCCGCCTTCGCCGCGGCGCTGCGCTCACGCTTCCCGGAGATCGCCGTGCACATCGCCGAGCCGGGCTTCGAAATGGCCGTCAGCCCCGACGATCGGTCGCTCCTCGCGCAGAGGGTCGCCTAGAATCTTTCCGCCCGAGACAAAACCACCTCACTCTGAGGAGGCCGCGAAGCGGCCGTCTCGATCGCGCGGGGTAACCCCCGCGCTGTGGTGGGCAACGCGCCCGTGCCTGTGCCCATCCTTCGAGACGCGCCCGGAGTTTACCCCGAGGTACTCGAGGGGGGCGCTCCTCAGGATGAGGTCTTGCTTGTTGCTTCGACCTGAACGATTCCGCGTTCGTCGGAGACGCCAGTGCGACGGCTTGCCATCGCTATTGCGGATCGATGTCCAGGCTCTTGATCACGCCGAGCCAGACCGGGCCTTTGCATGGCGTCGAATTACCCGGCGGTAAAGCGCGCCGCACGCTATAGTGGCATCCTGGATAGATCGGGTATCGGCGATGACGAGCTTGCAGAAGATGGCGATCGCACTTGCGCTCCTTTCGCCGCACGCAACCCAGGCGCAATCGCCGGGCGATTCGCGCAAGGATCAGAGTGTTTGCAGCACCGTCGCCCAGACCGTTCTCGCCATGAACCCCTCCGGCGGTTTGCGCGGTCCCTGGCAATGGCCGCTCGGCGCTCTCGCCAAAGCGCCGGGCGGCATGGTCAGCATCGATGCGAAGGGGTGGCGCGCCAAGACGAAGGTGCAAGCGCTGGACAGGCTGCGCCAGAACTATCGGGCCGCGCCCGGTCTGACGGAGGCGATCGGAAGCCTGTGGGACGATAACGGGACATTCTCCCTGTACCGCTTTGGCGGAAGCTCCTTGAGCATGGCCGAGGCCGTCGGGGGAACGGCGAGCTGCCAATACTTCGTCTTCTTCGATGCGCCGCCGGCAGGCGCTGCGCACGCCGTTGCCGCTCCACCTGTCGTCGAGAATGCCGAGCCCTTCACGTTCTGCGTCAAGACGACGGGCTACGCCGGAGAGGTTGCCGGCGTGCCAGCCTTCGTCGTCGAGACCGATCGAGACAGCACGGTCGAGCTCTCCTTCACGCCGTGGCGGGATGGCGGCTGGCAAGGGCAGTGCACAGTCGTCATCCGCTTCAGCGATATCTTCGAGATGACCGACCGGTTCTGCAAGGACGTGGACTGCAACGCGACGGCGGAGCAAGCCCTGTCTCTCACCAAGAAAGTCGACCAAAGCCCGCAAGCCGCACAGGATGAGGCCAACGGCCAGGACGCCAAATTCAAGGCGTTGAAGAAACTGGCGGACGATCGGCCACCGGACAATCAATTGCCGACATTCGGCGGTCAAATTCACGGCCTGTTTGGCGGCGCCTACAACGATTTTGCCGAGGACTCGGTGCTTCTGCCGGTCGTCGTTAGCGGCGAGACCTATCTCGGCCGCGTGGGCCACGCCGCCGTCGGTTGGCGCAAGGTGCCGGACTACCTGTTCGCCGCTTACAAGAAAGTGGGCGACAGCCTCGAGCCGGTGGCCGGCTTCTACATCAGCAAGATGCGCGGCAAGCCCGTGAGCGCGGCAGCCAACTGACCGATCGGGTGCCCGGTGATGACGAATTTGCAGAACCGTCGAAGACTTCGGTCGATAGCGATCGCGCTTGCGGTCTTCTCGCCATGGGCAGCCCAAGCGCAGTCACCGAATGAAGCGCGCAAGGATCGGGGCATATGCGACACGGTCGCCCGCACCGTCCTTGCCGCTCGGCCGCCGGACGGCTGGCGTGGTGCCTGGGGGCAACCGCTTCGCGCCCTTGGCAAAGCGTCGGATGGCGTTGTCGGTATCGATGCGGACGGCCAGCTCGGAGAGCCCCAGAAAACGCTGGGTAGGCTGCGCGCCGAGTATCGAGCCGAGCCAAGCCTGCTGGAAGCGGTCGGACAACTGCACGGCGACGGTTGGGGCGTTTCCCTCCATCGCTTCGGCAGGAGTTCCCTGCACATGGCCCAGGTCGCCAGTGGAACGGCTCACTGCCAGCATTTTGTGTTCTTCGATGCTTCCTCGACCGGAGCCGCGCACGCAATCGTCGATCCACCCGTTGTCCGGAACGCCGAGCCAGCCTCGTTCTGCTACAAGATGACGGCCTATGCCGGGGAGGTCGCGGGCGTGCCGGCCTTCATCGTCGAGACCGATCGAGACAACACGGTCGAGCTGTCCTTCACGCCGTGGCGGGATGGCGGCTGGCAACGCGAGTGCACAGTCGTCATTCGCTTCAGCGATCTATTCGAGGTGACCGACCGGTTCTGCCAGGGCGTGAACTGCAACGAGATGGCGGACCAGGCCCTGTCGCTCCTCAAGAAGGTCGACCAAGACCCGCAGGCCGCGCAAAACGCCGGCGGCCAGGACGGGAAATTCAAGGCAATGAAAGAACTGGCGGACCAAGACCCGCAGGACACTCAATCGTTTCCGACCTTTGGCGGCAGCATTCACGGAAGTTACTTTCCCAACGGAAGCGACCAGGCACAATTTGGACCGGAGTCGGTCATCCTGCCGGTCGTTGTCGCGGGCGAGACCTATCTTGCCCGTCTCGGCCACTTCGCCATCGGTTGGCAAACAACGCCGGACTACCTGTTCGCCGCCTACAAGAGGGTCGGCAACAGCTTCGAGCCGGTGGCCGGCTTGTATATCAGCAAGACGCGCGGCAAGCCTCTAAGCGCAACGGTCAACTGAGGGCGCGAGGCTCAAGCCGTCTTGGTTGCGCCCGACGCCAGCATGGCGTCGATCTCGCCCGCCGTGTAGCCGGCCTCGCGCAACACCTCGACGCTGTGCTCGCCCAGCCGGGGCTGCAGGCGCCTGACCTCGGGTTTGGTCTTGCTGAAGCGCGGCGGGATGTCGGGCATGCGCAGCCGGCCTTCGGTCGGATGCTCGACTTCCTTCCAGAAGCCGGTGGCCTGCAGCTGCGGGTCGACGAACAGGTCGTCCAGCGTGTTGACCGGCCCGTGCGGCACGTTGGAGTTCTTGAGCAGCGCGATCCATTCGGCGTTGGTCCGCGTGGCGCAGATCTCGGCCAGGGTCGCGTAATAATGTTCGACGTTCTTGAGGCGAATGGCGAGCGAGGTGAAGCGCGGGTCCTTCGCCAGGTCGTCGCGGCCGATCAGGATGCAAAATTCCTTCCAGTGCCCGTCGGTGTAGGGCAACAGCGCGAAGTAGCCGTCCTTCGAGGGATAGGGCCGCCGCTCCTTGTTGAGCACGCGCTTGTAGCCCGCCGTCTCGAGCGCCGGCCGGAACGTCTCGCCGTAGAGATGCTCGACCATGACGAAGGAGACCAGGGTTTCGTACATCGGCACTTCGACCGCCTGGCCCTTGCCGGTGCGCTCGCGCGCGAACAGGGCGGCCAGCAGCGCCGAGACCACGCCGTTGGAACTGGTCTTGTCGGCGACGATGGTCGGCAGGAAGCGCGGCTGGCCCGCGACCACGGTCTGCAGCGACGCCAGGCCCGATCCTGCCTGGATGATGTCGTCGTAGGCGGCCTTCGCGCCCATCGGCCCGGCCGCGCGATAGCCGTAGGTCGCGAGATAGACGAGGCGCGGATTGACCTTCTCGAACGCCTCGTACTCCACCCCCAACCGCTTGGCGGGGTCGGGCCGATAGTTGTGCATCAGCACGTCGGCGGTCTCGGCCAGCTTGAACAGCGCCTTGCGGCCGGCCTCCTGCTTGAGGTCGAGCACGATCGAGCGCTTGGAGCGATTGCAGCCGAGATAAAAGGCGGCCATGCCCGGATTGCGCGTCGGTCCAAGCTGGCGCGTGGTGTCGCCCTCGGGCGGCTCGATCTTGATCACGTCGGCGCCGAGATCGCCCAGTTGCTGGGCCGCCCACGGTCCCAGCACGACCGTCGTGCAGTCGAGAATCCTGACGCCGTCCAACGGGCCCGCCATCGACGCTACCTCCCCAGTGCTTTCTTTCCGACTACCATAAGTTGGTCTGCGTGTGCGCGAAACATGACCGGCGAGCTTTCTCATTGCCGCCGCAATGCAGAAGCGATTTTCGCAGACCTTACGGCGCAACGGTCGCTCAGGCCGCAATCACGGATCGGTCACAAGGCCGGGCGGCTGGGCGGCCAATGTCCTCGCAAGCGACCCACAAACTCCTCCGTGCCGTCACAATCGGACACGTATCCCGTTTCGTTGGGACGACAGGCAGATGTCATCCCGTGTAGTCACAGGAGGCTGTAATGCGTGGACTTGTGCGGAAGACCATCCTGGCCACCGCGATCGCGGGTTCCAGTATCTTCCTGGCGGTGGGTGCCCAGGCCCACGACGACGATCATTGGCGTGACGAGCATTGGCGCCGCGAACACCACCAGTACGTCGAAGAGCACGAACACTGGCGCCATGATCCGCCGCGGCGCGTCGTCTACGAGCGCCCACCGGTCATCGTGGCGCCGGCGCCAGTCATGATGGCACCTGCTCCGGTCTATACGCCGGCGATGCCGTCGAGCCTGAATCTCAACTTCACCGTCCCCCTGCGCTGATAGATCGTCGACCCGATAGCCCGCCGGACGAACCTCCGTCCGGCGGGTTGACTCCTGCCGGCAGGGCCTTATTCTGGGCCCTATGCTGCGACTGACGACGCTTCGACTTATTGGCTGATCCGCCGCCCCTGCCCGGGATCTTGGGAGGGGGCCCTGCGGATCGCTTGTCGTTCGTCTCAATCCTTCCACCAGTCGCCGCCACCCCGTTTCGTTCCATCGCAGTGTTCGCTTAGTGCCTGTTGGCCGTGCGCGGCGCGAGGAGTCTTTCGATGTCACCCCAGAAACCCATGATGCCAACCGCGGGCGAGAAGTACGTTGCCTTCAAGCCCATCCAGCTCGCCGACCGACAATGGCCTTCCAAGGTCATCACCAAACCGCCGGTCTGGTGCGCGGTCGATCTGCGCGACGGCAACCAGGCGCTCATCGAGCCGATGGATTCCGACCGCAAGACGCGCATGTTCAGGTTGCTCTGCGACATGGGCTTCAAGGAGATCGAGGTCGGATTCCCGGCGGCGTCGGAGACCGATTTCGACTTCGTGCGCGAGCTCATCGAAAAGAAGATGATCCCGGACGACGTCACCATCCAGGTGCTGACGCAGAGCCGCCCGGAGCAGATCGAGCGCACCTTCGAGGCCTGCCGCGGCGCCAAGCGCGCCATCGTCCATCTCTACAATTCGACCTCGACCTTGCAGCGCCGGGTCGTGTTCGGCATGGATTACAGCGGCATCATCGACATCGCCGTGTCGGGCGCCAAGCTCGTCAAGCAGCTGGCCGACGCCGACCCCAACACCGAATGGGTGTTCGAGTACTCGCCGGAGAGCTTCACTGGCACCGAGCTCGAGTTCGCGCGCGACATCTGCGCCGCCGTCGGCGACGTCTACCAGCCGACGCCTGACAAGAAGATGATCATCAACCTGCCGGCGACCGTCGAGATGGCCTCGGCCAATATCTATGCCGACCAGATCGAATGGTGCCATCGCCACTTCAAGTACCGCGATTCGATGGTGCTGAGCCTCCATCCGCACAACGACCGCGGCACCGGCGTGGCGGCGGCGGAGCTCGGCTATATGGCCGGCGCCGACCGGATCGAGGGCTGTCTGTTCGGCAACGGCGAGCGCACGGGCAATGTCGATCTCGTGACCCTGGGCCTCAACATGTACACCCAGGGCGTCGATCCCGAGATCGACTTCTCCAACATCAACGAGATCCGCCAGACGGTCGAATACTGCAACCAGCTGCCGGTCCATCCGCGCCATCCCTATGGCGGCGACCTGGTGTTCACCGCCTTCTCGGGCTCGCACCAGGATGCCATCAACAAGGGCTTCAAGGCGCTGCAAAGTTCGAACAGCAAGGTCTGGGAAGTGCCCTACCTGCCGATCGACCCGGCCGATCTCGGCCGCAGCTACGAGGCCATCATCCGCATCAACAGCCAGTCGGGCAAAGGCGGCATCGCCTACATCCTGAAGAGCGACTACGGCATCGACATGCCGCGTCTTCTCCAGGTCGAGTTCTCCAAGGTGATCCAGCAGATCGCCGACGAGACCGGCAAGGAGATCCAGCCGGCGCTGATCTGGGACACCTTCCGCAAGGAGTACCTCGAAAAGGTGACGCCGGTCGATTTCATCAGCCACACCACGGTGCCCGAGCCCAGCCACCCCGACGTGCGTCTTCTCGACGCCAAGGTGAAGTTCAACGGCAAGGAACAGAAGATCAGCGGCCGCGGCAACGGCCCGATCGCGGGCTATGTCGATGCGCTCGGCAAGAACTGCGGCGTCGGCATCAAGGTGCGCGACTACCACCAGCATGCCACCGGCGCCGGCTCGGATGCGCAAGCCGTCAGCTTCATCGAAGCGGAAACCAGCGACGGCCGCGTGCTGTGGGGTGTCGGCATGGATTCCAACATCGTGACGGCCTCGCTCAAGGCGGTGACGTCGGCGGCCAACCGCGCGGTCGCCGCCAGCTAGCGGTGTCGTCGCACGACGGCGTTCTCTACGATTGTGAACGGGCGGGCGAGATGCCCGCCCGTTCAACGTCTGGAGATACAGCCCATGTCATTCTTCCGCCCCAAGACGCCCTCCGCATACCTGCTCATCGGCATCGCCATCGGTGCTGTCGGCGGCGCCTGCGCCGCCGGCGCCAACCAGCCCCACATGCAGGCGGCATTGAACTCGCTGCAGGCGGCCCGGGCAGAGCTGGTACAGGCCGAACCGGACAAGGGGGGCTATCGCGCGCGCGCGATCACACGTACCGAAGAAGCGATCAACGAGACCGAGCGGGGTATCAGATACGCCGGCGACTGATGCACACCGCGGCATGGACTCCGACATCGTCGCGGCCTCGCTCAAGGCGGTGACGTCGGCGGCCAACCGCGCGGTCGCCGCCAGATAGCGGTTCCGTCGTACAATGGCGTTCTCTACGATTGCGAACGGGCGGGCAAAATCCCGCCCGTTCAACGTTTGGAGATACACCATGTCCGACTCCCGTCTCTCACCGATCGCCTACGTGCTCATCGGCATCGCCATCGGCGGTCTCGCCGGCGCCTGCGCGGCGGGCGCAGACCAGCCCAACATGCAGGCTGCCCTCGGCTCCTTGCAGCAGGCCCGCTCCTATCTCGTCCAGGCGACGCCCAACAAGGGCGGTCATCGCGAGCGTGCGATCAACTTCGTCAACCAGGCCATCAACGAGACCGAGGCCGGCATGGCCTACTCCGGCTACTGACACGCGACGCCGCTCGCTTCATCAAGGCTGAACTCAAATAGCGATACCGTCGCCGCATGGCCGGCTCTAGAGTCGCGAACGGGCGGGGCTTCCGCCCGTTCAACGTCTGGAGGATCGCTTCAATGGCTCGCTTCTTTCCCAAGTCGCCTGTCGCTCTCCTGCTGATCGGCGGTACCGCCGGCGCGATCGTCGGCGCCTGCGTCGCCATGGCGGCGCAACCCAACATGCAGGCGGCCCTGGGCTCCATGCAGGCCGCGCGCGCCGAACTGGTGCGCGCCACGCCCAACAAGGGCGGCCATCGCGAGCGCGCCCTCGGCTTTCTCGACTCGGCGATCGGCGAGACCAAGGCCGGCATCGCCTACGCCGGCCCCTGACGCGGTGCGCTGCGGGAGACCTCGACGACACGGCCCGTGAGCGCGTAGAACGGCCGTCATGGCCAAGGTGAAAAAGAAGTCCCCGCGGAAATCTCCCCCCCGCAAGCGTCCGGCGAGCACGCCGGACGCCAATCTGCTCGCCGACCTGCTGAAATGGGCGAAGGCTGCCGGCGCCGACGCCGCGGACGCCGTCTATGTCAACGGCGAGTCGATTTCGGTCGCCCAGCGCATGGGCAAGCGCGAGAAGCTCGAGAGCAGCGAGGGCCGCGACCTCGGGCTGCGCGTGTTCGTGGGCCAGCGCCAGGCCTTCGTTTCCTCGACCGACTTCGCGGTCCCGGCGCTGCGCACGCTGGCGCAACGCGCCGTCGACATGGCGCGCGCGGTGCCCGAGGATCCGGTCTGCGGCATCGCACCGGCGGAATTGCTGGCCAGGAACTGGCCCGACCTCGATCTCGACGACAAGCGGCGGCCCTCGGCCCGCTCGCTGCTGGCGATGGCGGCGGAGGCCGAGGACGCTGCCCGCGCCGTCAAGGGCGTAACCAACTCGGAGGGCGCCGAGGCGAGCTGGGGCCGCTCCTCGGTGGTCCTGGCCGCCAGCAACGGCTTCTCCGGCGGTTATCGGCGCAGCGGCATTTCGCTGTCCTGCTCGGTGCTGGGCGGCGAGGGCACCGGCATGGAGCGCGACTATGAATGGTCGAGTGCCGTCCATTTCGAGGATCTGATGGCGCCGGCGCGGGTCGGCCGCAACGCCGGCAAGTTCGTTGTCCGCCGTCTCAACCCGCGCAAGGCGCAGAGCGCGCGCGTCCCGGTGGTCTACGACCGCCGCGTCTCGGGCGGCCTGATCGGCCACCTGGCGAGCGCCATCAACGGCCGCGCCGTGGCGCGTGGCACGTCCTTCCTGAAGGACAAGATGGGCGCCAAGATCTTCGCCGACGGCCTCCGCATCCTCGACAATCCGCTGCGCAAACGCGGCCTGGGCAGCCGGCCGTTCGACGCCGAAGGCCTGCCGACCAGGCGTTATGCCGTGATCGATGACGGCCGTCTCACCACCTGGCTGCTCGACCTGGCGGCCGCGCGTCAGCTCAAGCTGAAGCCGACCGGGCACGCCGCACGCGGCACATCGGGCCCGCCCTCGCCCACCACGTCCAACTTCTACCTCGAGAAGGGCAAGCTCTCGGTCGACGAGTTGATCGGCGACATCAAGAGCGGGCTCTTCATCACCGATCTGATCGGCTTCGGCGTCAACGGCGTCACCGGCGACTACAGCCGCGGCGCATCGGGCTTCTGGATCGAGAACGGCAAGCTCGGCTGGCCGGTGAGCGGCATCACGGTGGCAGGCAATCTCAAGGACATGTTCCTCAACATGACGCCGGCCAGCGACTTGCAGTTCAAGGGCGCCACCAATGCGCCGACGGTGCGAATCGAAGGGTTGACCGTCGCCGGCTCGTGATAGAATCGGCGACATGAGCCCCCTCTCGAGAACTCCCCTTCTCGCTGCGGCGATGGCGCTGTTCGCCAGCCCGGCGCTGGCGCAAAGCGACTTCCAGGCCTGCCTGCAGCCGATCAAGGCCGAAGCCTCGCGCCTGGGCGTGCCGCCCGACATCGCCGACCGCGCCTTGCAGGGCCTGACGCCCGACCAGAAAGTGATCGACCTCGACTCGCGCCAGCCGGAATTCTCGCTGACCTACGCCAAATATGTCGGCTCCTCGGTGTCGCCCGAGCGCATCGCCAAGGGCCAGCAGAAGATGGCGCAGAACCGCGCCCTGCTCGATGCCATCCAGGGCGAGTACGGTGTGCCGCCGCAGTACATCATGGCGTTCTGGGGCCTCGAGACGAATTACGGCGGCTACATGGGCGACTTCCAGGTCGTGCGCTCGGTGGCGACGCTGGCCTGCATGACCAAGCGCACCGCCTTCTTCAGCAACGAGACGGTGCAGGCGCTGCGCATCCTGGTCATGGACCGCATGACCCGCGAGCAGTTGCGCGGCTCATGGGCCGGCGCCATGGGCAACATGCAGTTCATGCCCTCGACCTTCATGAAATGGGGCGTCGATCGCGACGGCAACGGCAAGATCGACCTGTGGACCAGCCTGCCCGATTCCTTCGCCTCGGCCGCCAATTACCTGCGTGGCGTCGGCTTCAGGCCCGGCCTGCCGTCGAGCGAGGAGGTGTTCCTGCCGCAAGGCTTTCCGCTCGACCAGGCCGACTCGACGATCGAAAAGCCGGTGCGCGCCTGGGCGGCGATGGGCGTCAGGCGCGCGGGCAACGCTGCCCTGCCCAATGTCGACGATCCCTCGTCGATCATTCTGCCGGCCGGCTGGCGCGGGCCCGCCTTCATCCTCTATCCCAACTTCAAGGCGGTGATGAACTGGAACCGCTCGACGCTCTATGCACTGGCGGTCGGCATCCTGGCGCAACAGATCGCGGGCGGACCTCCGGTCATGCAGTCGGCGCCGGCCGACGACGAGCCTTTGTCGCGCGATACCATCATCGACCTGCAGTCGCGACTCGCCAGGCTGGGACTCTATACCGACGAGACCGACGGGCTGTTGGGTCCCAAGACACGCTCGGCGGTGCGGCTGTTCCAGAAGCAGGTCGGCCTGCCGGCCGACGGCCATCCCACGCCCGACGTCGTACGGCGCCTGCAGCAGGCGGCACGGTAGCCGCCGAGCCCGTCAAGGTGACGGCGTTCATCGTCCTGAATAACCGCAGCGGTCAATACGGCTTTGCGGGAACGACCATCGTCGACGTGAACAGGTGGTGCAGCGCCAATTTTGGCAAGGACGCCCTTCACTTCGCTCAGACGCTGGCGGCACGATTCGATGCGGCTTTTGTCGTATTGCGGGTCATCTCCGGCGATCGGCTGTTGGTCCGGGTCCGGATTTTCCAAGGGCCGGCAGCGGTGGCGACGATGGCTTTCCGCCTGGCCCCGCGATTGCACCAGGCACATCTCAGTTGGATTGTCCTGGCTCCCCGCGCACGGAGAGGCCTCGTCTCGAAGCCCTTGCTGCAAAACCTGCTCCTGATCGAGCGGGCCTGCGGCATAACCCGCGTCACGCTCCACGCCGGGCTGTCCCACGGCGGATACGTTTGGGCCATTCATGGCTTCCTGCCGGCGACCGACGCAAAATGGCTGCTGCTGGCGGCCCGGC
>Ga0210399_10002182_pt1 | contig 15272 bp, 7 predicted proteins | sample IncBWC14MmetaG_FD_150865 | JGI IMG/M metagenome (GOLD analysis project Ga0210399, IMG submission 150865) | Forest soil microbial communities from Barre Woods Harvard Forest LTER site, Petersham, Massachusetts, United States - Inc-BW-C-14-M | ecosystem: Environmental > Terrestrial > Soil >...
GGCTCGAAACCTCCGCAAAAGACATCTTCGCCCTCGGCGACATCAAAGGCGGCCCCGCCTTCACCCATATTTCTTACGACGATTTCCGCATCCTTCGCACCAATCTGATTGAAAATGGCAGCGCTACCACCTTCAATCGCATGGTGCCCTACACCGTCTTCATCGACCCGCAACTCGGCCGCATCGGCCTCACCGAAGCCGAAGCCCGCGCGCAAAAACGCTCCATCCGCGTCGCCAAAATGCCGATGAATTACGTGGCCCGCGCGCTCGAAGTCGACGAATCCCGCGGCTTCATGAAAGCCATTGTCGACGCCAGCACCAACCAGATCCTCGGCGCCGCCGTCCTCGGCTTCGAAGGCGGCGAAATCATGGCTCAACTCCAGATCGCCATGATGGGTCAGCTCCCGTACACCACGCTCCGCGACGCCGTCTTCGCGCACCCCACACTCGCCGAATCCCTCAACAACCTTTTCTCCAAATTCCAAGATTGAACCCGGAGCCGTTCCTGCCCATTCGGCCAGGTACTCCACCTTTGTCCAGCTGGTTCATAGTTCCGTTGATTAAAGAGCGTCTGAGGTGGCTAAATTGACTCTCTGAGTCGGCTTTGACAACGACGGAACGCACAGATTGAGCTTAGCTATGGGCAAGAAGCGTGAAGATTTGGCCATAGTCGCCGTCCTGGCGGTGGTGTACTTCGGCACCGCCAAGCTGGGGCTTCGGTTTGCCTTCGTCAACCCCAGTGCCACAGCCCTATGGGCGCCTTCAGGAATTACCTTGGCGGCGTTTCTGATTTTTGGTTTTCGCGTCTGGCCGGGCGCTTTCTTGGGCGCATTCTTTGCGAATTTGACCACAGCGGGCACGATCCTGACATCCATCAGTCTTGCGACGGGAAACACCCTCGAAGGTATCGCGGGCTGCTACCTGGTCGGACGCTTTGCCCGTGGCCCACATGCTTTCGAAAGGGCGCAGGATATATTCAAGTTTGCGTTCCTGGCGGGGATGGCCAGCACGACGATTAGCGCCACGGTCGGTGTCACATCCCTGTCCTTGGCTTCGCCGACTGGAAAGAGTTTGGCTCCATCTGGCGAACGTGGTGGTTAGGCGATGGGGTTGGCGCGGTGGTTGTGACACCTCTTGTACTTCTGTGGAAAGAAAATCCCCGCCTAAATTGGACTCGTGAGCAAGTTGTTGAGCTCGCTGTCTTGTTTGTCGGCCTGTTTTTCACCGCGGGGATTGTCTTCGGGGGGCGCTTTCACTCCGAGGTCAGGAATTATCCTCTCGAATACCTTTCCATTCCATTCTTGATTTGGGCCGCGTTCCGATTCGGGCGTCGCAAAGCTGCGACCGCTACTTGCGTTTTGGCAGGCATCGCCATCTGGGGCACGATGCAGGGGTATGGTCCGTTTTCCAGAGAGACTCTAAACACATCTCTCTTGCTGATGCAGTCGTTCGTGGGCATCGTCGCCGTAACAAGTTTGGCTCTGGCCGCGGAGGTCAGCGAGCGCAAGCGCGCCGATGAATACGTGCAGCAGTTGGTGGCCACCGATCCACTCACCGGCCTTGCCAACTATCGGCGGCTGATCGAAGCAATAGAATTGGAAATCAAACGGTACGGGCGTTCAGGGCGACCTTTTGCTGTTCTGCTTTTCGATTTGGACGGTTTGAAGAAGATCAACGACGCTCACGGTCACTTGGTGGGCAGTCGGGCCCTGTGCAGATTAGCCGAGGTTTTGCGCGCTCATTCCCGGCAGATCGACACGCCTGCCCGATTTGGGGGCGACGAGTTCGCCGTCGTGCTGCCGGAGACAACTTCACTGCAGGCCCAGCAGATTGCGGCAAGAATCCGCGATCGCCTCGCCTCCGATGGCGAAAATCCGCCAATCTCTGCGGCCGCGGGCACAGCCGTTTTCCCTGACAACGGGGAATCGGTCGATGCACTCCTGTCGGCGGCCGATCGAGCACTCTACGGGATGAAGCGCCTTTCAGCCGCCGCAGGTTCGCAGCAAGGGCCACGGCCCCAACGGCGCGTTCCCGAGTAGCCTCCTGCGCGACGCCGTCTTCGCACGCCCCACCCTCGCCGAATCCCTTAACAACCTCTTGAACAAATTTCAGCATTAATCCACGGCAGTATGTGGCACAGCGATTCTTTGCTGTGCTCTTGGGCTTCCCGCCAACTCGCCTTCGTTGACTTGGCCACCAGCGCAACCTAAGATGTGCTGCAATGCCTGGCACCGACCCCCTGATTGGAAAAATCCTTTCCCACTACCGCATTCTGGAACACCTTGGCGGTGGAGGCATGGGCGTAGTCTACAAGGCGGAAGACACGCGCCTCGACCGCTTCGTCGCCATCAAATTTCTTCCCGAAGCGCTCGCCAAAGACCCCGCCACCATTGAGCGTTTCCGTCGCGAAGCAAAAGCCGCCTCCGCGCTGAACCACCCGAACATCTGCACCGTCTACGACATCGGCGAAGAAGACGGCCGCGCTTTCCTGATCATGGAGTTCATGGAAGGCTGCACGCTCAAACACCTGATCAACGGCTCGCCTCTCGAACTCGATAATCTCTTGGCCATCGGCATCGACATCGCCGATGCCCTCGACGCCGCCCATTCCAAGGGCATCCTTCATCGCGACATCAAGCCCGCCAACATCTTCGTCACGTCGCGCGGCCACACCAAGATTCTCGACTTCGGCCTCGCCAAGCTCAAAACCGATTCGCCCCAGAGCGCCAGCACCACTGGGGCCGCGAGTGAAACCCTGGCTCCCGAATTCCTCACCAGTCCCGGCAGCGCCGTCGGCACCGTCGCCTACATGTCGCCGGAGCAGGCGTTCGGCAAACCCCTCGATGCGCGCAGCGATCTTTTTTCGTTTGCCATCGTCCTATACGAAATGACCACGGGGGTTCTTCCCTTTCAAGGCGATACTTCCGCCGCGATCTTCGACAGCATTCTGCATCGCGCTCCGCCCTCGACGGCGCGGCTCAACCCCGCTGCTCCCGCAGAGCTGGAACGCATCATCACAAAAGGCCTCGAAAAGGATCGCGACCTCCGCTGCCAGTCCGCCGCGGAGCTTCGCGCCGACCTCAAACGCCTGCGCCGTGAATCCTCCGGCCGCTCCGCCGTGCGACCTTCCGCGGACCATCCGGCCGAACAGGCCGCGTCCCCCAAAATTTCCAGCGGCCGCCAGAAGCTCGCCTCGTCTTCCGAGCCGGTGCCCGCGCCGGCCAGCGCTGAGCCCTCTCGCCTGTCTACTTACGCCGGAATCGCGGTTGTACTGCTTCTTCTGATTGCCGGCCTGCTCTGGTATCGAAAAAATTCCGCCATGGGCAATACAGCATCCGCCTCCCGACCTTCCATCGCCGTGCTTACTTTGAAAAATCTCAGCACTGAGCCGGATAGCGCGTACTTCAGTGACGGCATGGCCGACGAAATTTCAACCAAACTTTCCAAAATCAAGGGCGTCGATGTCGCCTCACGCGACACGGTCACGGCGATTAAAACCGGCGACAAAACCGCCTCTGACATCGGCCGCCAACTCAATGTTCGCTACCTTCTCGAAGGCAGCGTCCGCAAAGCTGGCAACCAGGTCCGCATCAACGTTCAACTGATCGATTCCAACACCGGCTTTCAGACCTGGGCCGATGATTTCACAGGCGACCTGCAAAATGTCTTTTCCCTGCAGGAACAAGCGGCCCTCAAAATTGCCGAAGCCCTGAACCTGCATCTCAGCCCGCAGGAGCAGCAAGCCGTGCTCCGCCGCTACACGCAAAGTCCCCAGGCCTATCAGGAATTTCTTGTAGGCCGCTCGCTTCTGGTGCACGAAGATCAGCCCGCGGAGCTGGAACTGGCAAGAAAGCATTTTGAGGCGGCACTGAAACTCGATCCCAACTACGCGCCCGCTTTAGCCGGGCTTTCACACGTCCAGGGATACTACTATCGCGACGTGAATTCCAACCCGGCATATCTCGAGCGCGCGGAGCAGTTAGCCCAACAGGCTTTGGCCATTGATCCATTGCTCCCGGAGGCGCACATTGCCATGGCCCGCGTCTATGGTGTGACCTTCAGGTATCAGGAATCCATCAACGAGCTCCGTCTGGCGGTTCAGGAGGAACCCGACAATGCTCTTGCCTGGGATATGCTGTCCTGGGCCTTGGGATACGAAACTCCCCCGCAAGCTGCCGAGTCGGAAAAAGCGGCCCGTGAAGCTATCCGCCTCAATCCGGCGCTCAGCTACACGCAATACCATCTAGGTAGAGCTCTTTATCTCCAAGGGCATTTCCCCGAAGCGATGGCCGCTTTCGATCGATGTGAGGAGCTGGCTGGGAATCCAAACGCAGCGAACCTGGGCCGTTCCCAGGCTCTGGCCGCGCAGGGAAAATACGCCGAAGCGATCACCACTATCCTGAAAAATGGAACATCACGGAGCAACATCAACAGCTACTGGCTAAGTTCGTACTACGCTGGGAACGGCGAAAAAGAGAAAGCCCTCGCCACTTTGCGAGAGTCCTTTGAACTCGGTTTCCGCGATTTTCCCGCTCTGGACGCGAATCCTGCGTTCTCATCCCTGCGCAGCGACGCTCGATTCACTGCGCTCGCCGCTCACGCCAAATCAACCACGCCGACCGCGGCCAAATAAGCCGTCGTCTCTGTTTCCTCCCGAACAATCTTTCGTTTGCGTCTTGCTACCAGATCCTCACTCGCTCCCCCGGCTTCAAGTACAGCTTTTCACCCTCCGTCACCTGAAATGCGGGGTACCACGCATCGATGTTGCGCACGGTGTCAGTGCGATATTCCGATGGCGAGTGCGGGTCGGTCATCACCTGTTGGCGCAGCGTGCCTTCGCGCGGCTTGCTGGCGCGCGTCTGGCCGTACGCCAGGAAAAATTGCTGGTCACCGCTGAAGCCGGCCTGCTCCGGGGCTTTGTTCCCGCCAAGCGCGGCGTGGTAAGCGTCGTACGACGCCGCGATTCCTGCCACGTCGGCAATATTTTCGTCGATCGTCTGCTTGCCATTCAACGCCAGGTCGGGGAACGGTTTGTACTTGTCGTACTGCTCCACCAGTTTTTGCGTTGACGCTTCAAAATGCGCCAGGTCCGCGGGCGTCCACCAGTTTCGCACCCTGCCCTTCGAGTCGAACGCCGAGCCTTCCGCGTCGAACGTGTGGCTTACTTCGTGCCCGATCACCGCGCCGATCGCGCCGTAATTAAAAGCGTCCGGCGCATTCGCGTCGAAAAAGGGCGGCTCCAGGATTGCCGCCGGGAAACTCAACGCATTCTGCAACGGCAGGTTCACAGCGTTCACCGTCTGCGGCGTCATTGTCCATTCGTGGCGATCCACGGGCTTTCCGAGGCGCGCGGTTTCCCGCGTGTAGACGAACAAGTTTCCGCGCCACAAATTCCCGAAAATGTCGTCCGGCTTTATCTCGTACGCGGAATAATCCAGCCAGTGCTCGGTGTAGCCGATGCCGACGTAGAGCGTGCTGAGCTTGGCTTTCGCTTCCGCCTTTGTTGCGGGATCCATCCAGGTCAGCGCGTCAATCCGCTTGCGGAACGCCTCTTCGATGTTTGCCACCATCTTTTCCACGCGCGCTTTTGATTCCGGCGGGAAAAATTGTTTCGCGTACAACTGCCCGACGGCGTCGCCCAGCCATACGTTCACAACCGTCACCGCCCGGGACCATCGCGGCCGCTGCTCCGTGGTGCCCTGCAGCGTCTTTCCGAAAAACGCGAATCGCTCGTCGGCAAACGCCTTGGGCAACACGCCGCCGTACGCCTCGATCACGTGATACGCCAGAAAATCTCTCCACGTCTCCAGCGGCTCCGACGCCACCAGCCCCGATTCGCTCGCGAACGCGCCCGGCTGCCAGACGATAAAGTTCTCCTGCTTCTCCAGCCCAGCGCCGCGGAAATATTCCGCCCAGTCCAGTCCCGGCGCCTTCGCGGCAAACTCTGTGCGCTTCCACGGATTGTTGGCCTTGTGCACATCTTCATTTTCCGCCAGCGTCAGGTGCTTCTCCGCGATCGCGTGCTCCAGCGCCACAATTTTCGCCGCGCGTGCGGCCGGTTCCGAAAAACCCGCAAGTTTCAGCATCGCCGCCACATGCGACTGATAGGCGGTGCGCAGATTCTTCATACGGTCGCTCTGCCCCGTGTAGTATTCGCGATCCGGCAATTGCAATCCGCCCTGCATTAAATATGCGGCGTAATGTTCCGAATCGTTGAAGTCCGGCGCGACCCAAAGCCCGAACAGATTCGCAGTGTGAAAATTGGTGTTGTTCAGCGCGTCCACATCCGCGCGCAACGTTTTTCCCAGCGCGAACGCCAGCGCCTTTTTGTTTTGGATACCCTCGATGGCCTTCAGATGCGGCTCCAACGGCGCCATCCCCTTCGCTTCAATTCCCGCTTCGTCCATGTACGAGTGAAAAAGGTCGGCAATCTTCCGTGTGTTCGTGCCCGGCGCGGCGTTCGACTTCGCCGCCCCTTCCACAAGTTCTTTCACCCGCTGGTCGCTTTTGTCTCGCAAGGTCAGGAACGCGCCCACGCTCCCCCGGTCCGCTGGAATCTCCGTCCGTTTCAGCCACGCCCCGTTGCAATAACGGAAAAAATCGTCGCCCGGCTTCACCGCCGGATCCATGTTTTCCACCACGACCCCGCGCGATTGTTCCGGCGTCTGCTGACCCTGCGCAGGCTGCAAAATCATCGCCAGCGCAAACGCAAACGTCGCCAGCCACGTTCCGCTCCTAACCAAACGCACATCTTTCCGCGAAATTCTCATCGGCCCCTCTTTCTGTTCTGTCTTTCTGCTGTGGGCCCAGGCCGCACCCACCCTTGCCCTGTTAAACGCCAAAGCCCCAGAAAGGGTAGCACGCGCCCCAGGCAAAATCCTGTCGCTTCCCCTGGAAGGCCAGCGGTCAGTCCCTGATTGGCTTAACTGGAATTTGGTTGGCAGCGGCCAAAATGTTCGCGCCGCAGTACCGGACCTTGAACTGGAGTGATGTTATACTACCGAGACAGCCCAATTAATTGTTTGAGATCAACTCAGGTGAGGAATGTCCCCAATGTTACGCATTCAACTGGCGAGACTCTTGCTTACAAGCCTTTGTTTTTTCGGTGTGGTAAGGCAGATATCTGCGCAGAGCAACAAGGTCATGGGAGAAGTGCACTTTGAAGGCGCGTCAAAAGTGGAAAGAGATTCCGGCGTTTGGATCGATGGCGAGTATGTAGGGTTTCTGAAAGAATTAAAGGGAAACAAGAAGGTGTTATTGCTGCCCGGTGAGCACCACGTGGAAGTACGCCAGGCCGGATACGGCAATTTTGCCCGAAAAATCACGGTTGAACCCGGGCAAATGCAGACCGTGCAAGTGGTGATGCACCTGTTGCCCGGAGCGCACGCTCCTGACGTCACGGCGAAGTTAAAAGTGACGGTCCAACCCGGACGCGCGGCTGTATTTCTCGACGACCAATACATCGGACATGCCAGTGAGTTAGGCGGGGCGGTTCATTCCCTGTCACTTAGTCCGGGAAAACATCGAATCAAGGTCGAGCTGCCCGGTTACAGGACGTTTGAAACAGAAGTCAACCTGCTGCAGGGACAGAAGTCGGAAGTGAAAACGGAGCTGGTTAAGGGCAGCATCGAACAAGCCGGCCCGGATATAAAACAGCACCAGTAAGTGCCCTTGCGCTCTCGGCGGAAGTCGCGCTTCCGCACCTTGAGCGCCGCCTCTCCCGCATGGACACCGCAAGCCGGAAGAGGGGCCCACGGCGTCTGCAAGTCCATGGAGTGTGAAAGTCTCCGTTGCTTAATACCTGGTACTTCTGAGCGTAATAGAGCCAGAAGTTCATTTTGGGCTGGAGGAATACTGCATTTTGCAATAGAGTTTGACCGTCTCCCGTCGCGCAGAGGGAACACATGGCTTCCACCCCCTTCCAGCCGCCTATGCGGAAGTCCCTCACGCTCAGCCTAACCTGGCTGCTTACTTCCATATTGTATGCGGTTACGATCGAAAATATCTGGCTTGACCCCTGGCTGAAACGCCGCTTCCCGGACTTTCCGTCACTGGCGCCGCAGCCGCCCAGCGAGTTGTGGATCGCTACGTTCGCCGCAATCGGCATCGTCTGCGTGGTGCTGATGGTCGGCCAGGTATTGCTGATGCGCCGCGCCGGCGTGGCGCGGAACGCCAAAATCATCGCGGGCGTTTCGGTTATCCTGGCGCTGCTGCTCTCTGTGACCTGGTTCCTCGTTACCAGTGGCATCACCGCCGCGCCCCGCTCGCTGTTCTATCGCCCTCCGCACTCGGTGAAACTCACCTGGGTCGCCAGCACCACTCCCGGCGTCACATACAACATCTATCGCAGAAACGAATCCACCGGGAAATATGAGCAGCTAAACACCAACCCGATCACCGAATTAACTTTCACCGACCCGCATCCCGTGAACGGCGAATCGTACACGTATTTCGCCACGGCTGTCTCCGGCACCAGGGAAAGCGCCCAATCCAACCCCGCCCCCGCCGCGATTCCCCTCTCCTGACAAAAGTAGCGGCCACCTTCAGAGCCTGCCCTGACGAAGGAAGGATGGCCAAGCTTCGCAATTACTAGCGCCGGCCCAGAAAGCGCAGGCGTCCCGTAAACGCGCGGCCCTGGCCGCCGGAAAAATTCAGGAACGCGGGCGTCACGCCGACGGCGTCGATGTTGTTCACCACCACGTTGGGATTCTGGCGATCGGTAAGATTGATTACCGAGCCGCGGACAGCGAAAAGATATTTGCGAAAGCGGAATTTCTTTTCCAGGCTGATGTTCAGGCTGGCGTAATCCGGAAAGCGAATGCTGTTTGGCGCCCCGATCAGGAATTGCTGCTGGTTCACGATGCTGAAGGGATAGCCTGTGCGATATTCAAAAAGATAGGCGAAATCAATCCCCCACCACGGCGTGGGCACCGTGCCCCAGGAGAGCGCGCGGTTTGGCGCGTCCCACAAAAGCGGGGCGCCCTGTTGCGCGGCAAAATAAAGCAAGCCAAGCAGCGGATCGAGAGCCTGATCCGTGTTCGCGCGCGACCGTGTGTAGCTGCCAAAGAGCACCGCGCCTTTTTCGAAGGTGTGCCGGGCGGAGATTGTTGCGCCGCGATATTTGTCGCGCCGCGTGGATTGCAGCAGGAATGTGCCGCCAATCTGCCCCGGATTTGAAGTTTCGAAGGCGAGTTCATGATGGCCGTTGCGCGCCAGCAATTCGACGGAGAGGATCGTTTTTTTCCAGATGCGCTCTTGCCAGCCGGCGCTGGTGATATCGAAAAACGGCTGCTGCAGGCCGTGCGCGGGCATCACGAACGTGCTGGTGGCTGGCCCCGAAATCACCGCGCCTGTGGCGGGATTATAGAGCGTGTCCACCTGTTGCTGGTCCTGTGTCTGCCCCAACACGGAAAGATTCAGTGGGATATTGTAAATCCCCCAGCCGATGGAAAATTTTCCGCGGCCGTCCGCGAACGGCAGGTAGTTCACCGCGGCGCGCGGTTGAACCATCGTCATGCGCACGAACTGATCCCAGTCGCCGCGCAGGCCGATCTGGGCGACCCAGTGGGAGCTCAGGCTCCAATTGTCCTGCACGAAGGCGCCCGCCAGCGTGTTGGAGACGTCGAGAGTTGAATTGCCCGTGAATGTAGTCTGCCGCACCAGTTGCTGCGCCGCGTTAAACGCCTGAATTTCGCCGCGCGTGCTCGTCTGATTCAGCAGCACCACGGAAATATTTGTGCCGGCGGAAATCGTGTGCAACCCGTGCCAGTGAAAGCCGGGGCGAATCGCGTCGGCGAAAAACTGGTGACGGCGGCTTTGCTGTTCGGTGCGTTGAAAAAAATTACCCTGCGTGCCATTCACCAGCAGCACGTAGGGCGCGGTGCCCTGTGGATCGATATCGCGATTGACGCGGTCTTCGGCAAATCCAACTTCAAACAGCAGGTGATTCCACCACAATTGATTTTTCACCGAGGCAAACAGGCGGTTGTTGCTCTCGTCGACCGTGGTGGATTCGGGATGCAACGAATCGAGCCCGAGGCTGGTGTCGCTCTCCGTGTTGTAGAGAAAGCCGAAGTGCAAGCTGTCGTTCTCCGCGACGTGCCATAGCAGGCGAGAGAAAGTGTCGCCGATCCACTGCTCGGTGGTGTTGTTGCCGACGGAAATGTCGCGCACGATGTTGAGCGTGTGATCGAAGCTGAACGACTGCAGAAACCAGAGCTTCCCCGCAATCAGCGGGCCGGAAAACGTGATACGCGGATAGTAGTTTCCGAAGCGCACGCCCTGCTGCACGCTGATTCCGGGAATAAAATCGGTGGCGTTGAAGCGCCAGCGGTCGTCGCCGTCGGGCGTCTCGAACTTGAGTATCGATGCGCCGGGGTGGCCGAACTCCGCGCCGAACCGGCCGGTTTCGACTTCAGCGGTGCGCAGCGCGTCCACAATGATCGGAATCGTCAGCGCGCCGCTGACCGGGTCGCCGACCTCGAAGCCGTCCATCAGATACTGCGATTGCGTGGCGCGGGCCCCCGCAATGTGCAGCAGGGCCTGATTATCGCGGACGATTTGCGGCAGGGCGATCAGGCTTTGCTGGTAATCGTGGGAGCTGGGGACCGGAATGTAGAAGAATTCGGTGGAGGTGAGCGTTGCCGATTGCGGGGTCTCCGTGGGCTCGATGCGATTCGGGTCGGCCACCACGTCCACTTTTTCGCGGACTTCCTGGATGTGATTCAGCGTGAAGGAAAACTCGGTAGCGCCTGCCGCCAGTTGGATGGTCTGCGCGCGCAAAATGAAGAAGTCCACCTTCTCCATTTGCACGGTGTACTCGCCTGGCGCGAGGTTCGGGACGGAAAAGTAGCCCGCGCCGTCGGTCAGGGCGGAGACTTTCAACTTTCCCAAACCTTCAAGTTTTACTTGAACCCCGGCGACGGGCTGTCCGTTTTCGTCGAGCACGCGCCCGCGCAAAGTGAGTGGAGTGTCGGCGGCGCAAACGCTCCACGCGAGCAGGAGCGCCACCAGTGCAGCCGCAACTCGCAGACCATGGAGCACGAGGGAACCCTTTTGAGTGCGGAGGCAAAGCCTCCGCTTTTACGGACAAACGTGCCAAACCAACTTATCACTTGGTCTACAAGTATCAACCGTAAAAGCGGGAGCTCCGCTCCGCACTCAAAACGCTATTTGCGCTTGCTCTTCGCGGCTTTCTTTTCTTCCACTACAGCCTGCGCCGCGGCCAACCGCGCGATTGGCACGCGGAACGGCGAAGCGCTGACGTAGTCCATGCCGACTTGATGGCAGAACTTCACGCTTTCCGCGTCGCCACCATGCTCGCCGCAGATGCCAATCTTCAGGTTTGGACGCGTTTTGCGGCCCTTTTCGATGCCCATGCGGACCATCATGCCCACGCCCTTGATGTCGAGCGTCTGGAAGGGATCGCCGGGGAAAATGCCGGCTTTCTTTTCGTCCACGTAGTCCGGGAGGAAGCGTCCGGCGTCGTCGCGCGAGAGCCCCATCACGGTTTGCGTCAGATCGTTGGTGCCGAAGCTGAAGAATTCGGCCACCTCGGCGATTTCGTCGGCGAGCAGAACTGCGCGCGGCAACTCCACCATCGTGCCAACGGTGTAAGGAATCTTCACACCGGCGGCCTTCAGCAGACCGTCGGCGACTTTGCGCGTGGCCTGATCGAGAATCGCCATCTCTTTTCTGTCGAGAGTGAGCGGAATCATGATCTCAGGTATTACTTTAACCTTCTGCTTATGGCATTCAATCGCCGCTTCGATGATGGCGCGCACCTGCATCTCCAGAATTTCGGGATAGGTGATTGCCAAGCGGCAGCCGCGATGGCCGAGCATGGGGTTGGCTTCGTGCAATTGCTCCACCCGGCGCGTCACGACCTCGACGGGAATGCCCAGGTCCTTGGCAAGCTCCGTCTGCTTATCGAGCTCATGCGGCACGAATTCGTGCAACGGCGGATCGATCAGGCGGATCGTGACCGGCCGGCCGTCCATCGCCTTGAAGATGCCGATGAAGTCGCGGCGCTGGAACGGCAGCAACTTGTCGAGCGCCTTCACGCGGGCTTCGCGGTTATCGGCGACGATCATTTCCTGAATCGCGCGCTGGCGTTCGACTCCCTTTTCTGGGAATTCGAAGTCAGTGAAGAACATGTGTTCGGTGCGCGTCAGGCCGATGCCTTCGGCGCCGAACTCGATGGCCTTGCGCGCGTCCTGCGGAGTATCCGCGTTGGTGCGCACGCCGATTTTGCGGATGCCGTCGGCCCATTTCATGATGGTGTCGTAGGCCTTCGGGAATTGCGGCGTCACCAGAGGCAACTTGTCGGCGTATACAACGCCTTCACTGCCGTCCAGAGTCAGCCATTCGCCTTCTTTGACGACCTTGCCGCTCTTGCCGTCCTTCATGGTTTTGGTTTTGTAGTCGATGTCCAGCGTTTCCGCGCCGACGATGCAGCACTTGCCCCATCCGCGCGCAACGACAGCGGCGTGCGAAGTTTTGCCGCCGGTCGCGGTGAGGATGCCCTGCGCGACGGCCATGCCGCCAACGTCTTCGGGGCTGGTTTCGCGGCGGACGAGAATCACCTTCTCGCCCTTCGCGGCCCATTCTTCGGCTTCGTTCGCGGAGAAGCAGACCTTGCCGACCGCGGCTCCAGGCACGGCATCGATTCCGTGCGCCACGATCTTGCTGCTGAGGGTTTTCTTGTCCACCTTGGAATCGATCACTGGATAGAAGAGCCGATCAATATCTTCCGGCTTGATGCGCAGAACGGCTTCTTCCTTGGTGATGAGCTTCTCGTTGGCCATGTCCATGGCGATCTTGAAAGCGGCCGAAGGCGTGCGCTTGCCGGTGCGGGTCTGCAGCATGTACAGCTTGCCCTCTTCGATAGTGAACTCCATGTCCTGCATGTCTTTGTAGTGACCTTCAAGTTTTACTCGCACCTTTTCAAGTTGCGCGTAAGCCTTCGGCATTATCTTTTGCAACTCGGCAAGGCGCACCGGAGTGCGGATTCCGGCCACCACGTCCTCGCCCTGCGCGTTGGTCAGGTAGTCGCCGTAGAAGATCTTTTCGCCGGAGCTTGGGTCGCGCGTGAAGCATACGCCTGTGCCGGAATTGTCGCCGGTGTTGCCGAAGACCATTTGCACAACGTTGACGGCGGTGCCAAGGAGTCCCGTGATTTTTTCGACGCGGCGATAGGTGACGGCCTTCTCCGCCATCCACGAGCCGAACACGGCGCCGATCGCGCCCCAGAGTTGCTCCATCGGATCATCGGGGAACGCATGACCCGCCTTTTCCTTGAAGTATTGCTTGTACTCGGCGACAAGTTCTTTCCAGCCGCTGGCGGGAACCGCGGTGTCTTCCTTCACGCCGAGGCGCTGCTTCATGGCGCGCAGGCGGTGTTCAAGGTCTTCCTTGGACATGCCCATCACCACGGTCGAATACATCTGCACGAAGCGGCGATAACCGTCGTAGGCGAAGCGCTCGTTGCCCGTGGCGCCGGCAAGACCGGCGACGGACTTGTCGTTAAGCCCAAGGTTCAAAATCGTTTCCATCATGCCGGGCATGGAGCGGGCGGAGCCGGAGCGGACGCTGACGAGTAGCGGGCTCTTCGGATCGCCGAGTTTCTTGCCGGTGACCTTCTCGAGCTTCTTGACGTTATCGATGACTTGCTTCTTCAGTTCGCTTGGATACTTTTTGCCGTTCTTGTAGAAGTAGTCGCAGGTTTCGGTGGAGATAGTGAAACCCGCGGGCACGGGCAGCCCGATGCGCGTCATCTCCGCGAGTCCCGCACCCTTGCCACCCAGGAGATCCCTCCATTCCCCGTCACCTTCCGATTTGCCTGCACCAAAGAAATAGACCCACTTTTTCACTGTATGCCTCGCTTGAGTTTTGCTTGCCTATACTGGCGAGTGAGTCAGCACCCGATTGGGATTGGAGCGCCGTGTTCAGTTCGCCGGAAGATCGATTGCTGTAGTGGCCGACCTTCAGGTCGGTTCGGGTAAGAAGCCTGACCAGCCTGAAGGCTGGCCACTACATTCTGGTTGTTGCTCTCCAAAAATGTCGGCGCGCCGACATTTAAAGTATTACTTGAAGGTTTTGCCTTAGCTCGGGCCTTCAGGCCTGAGGGGTTTCGATGCGATGGCGGGATTGTGCCAACGCTCTGGAAACCCTCACCCCTGAAGGGGAGAGCTACACTTCGCCGCCGAGTTCGGAGAAGTCGGCGATGGTGGTGAACTCGCGGAGGATTTCCGCGAGCATGGCGAGGCGATTCTTGCGGACCGCTTCGTCTTCGGCCATCACCATCACTTCTTCGAAGAAGCCGTCGACCGCTTTGCGGAGGCCGGCAATCTCTTCGAGCGCTTCCTGATACTTCCCCAGCCGCTTATCTACGACGACGCTGGCGGCGGCTTTGCGTACAGCCGCGTACAGGCTCCGCTCTGCGTCCTTTTCAAACAGCTGGGTATTGACGGGCTGCACGTCGCCCGGCGGAAGGTTTGCCTTCTCCAGAATCTTGCGGATGCGCTTGAAGGAGACGGCCAGCGGTTCAAAGTTGCGCGTCTTGCGGATGGCTTTCAGCGCCCTGAGGCGCTTCTCTACATCCACGAGATCATCGGAGCCTGCGCGGAACACTGCGCTGACTTCGTCGTACGCATAGCCGGACTTTTCCTTCAGGACGAACTTGGCGCGGTCGAGGAGGAACTCGAGTATCTGCTGCTCCTGTGTCGGGCCGACTGTTTTCTTCGGCGGATTTGTCAGCAGCGCTTTCGACGCGGCGCCCACAGCCAGGGAGAGCGATACGGGAAGCTTCTGGTCGAGGATGATTTTCACGATGCCGAGCGCCGCGCGGCGGAGCGCGTAAGGATCGCTGGAGCCTGTCGGAATTACGCCAACGCTGAAGCAGCCGACCACGGAGTCGAGTTTGTCAGCCAGCGCTACGGCACAGCCAGTGAGGTTGCGCGGGATAGGATCGTCGAGTCCTACTGGGCGGTAGTGATCGTATACGGCATCGGCGACGACTTCCGGTTCGCCTTGCGCGCGGGCGTAGAGACCGCCTACGATCCCTTGGAGTTCTGTGAATTCGCGGACCATTTCTGTGGCCAGGTCGCACTTGGCTAGTTCCGCGGCGCGGTCGGCATCGGCTACGCGTGCTTGCATCATGCCGAGGTTGTACCACTGCTCGGCGAGCCAGCGGGCGATGGCGCGCATGCGTTCGACCTTGGCATGGTAACTGCCGAGGCGCGATTCGTAGGTGATCTTGTCGAGCTTGGGAA
>Ga0210399_10002191_pt1 | contig 15243 bp, 12 predicted proteins | sample IncBWC14MmetaG_FD_150865 | JGI IMG/M metagenome (GOLD analysis project Ga0210399, IMG submission 150865) | Forest soil microbial communities from Barre Woods Harvard Forest LTER site, Petersham, Massachusetts, United States - Inc-BW-C-14-M | ecosystem: Environmental > Terrestrial > Soil >...
ACCGGAGGCTTCACTCCCCCTTCTACCTTTCCTCCGGGGCTTCGGCCGCCGCCACCTGCTCCAGGAGTAAGGCCACCTTCGCCGCCTGTAGTTCCACCGCCAGGAATTCGTCCTCCAAGCGTCAAACCGCCGAGGCCGCCGGCGCCTGGTGCGCCACCCCATCAACCCCCGGCGCGTCCTCCGATGCCGCCATTTCCGCCGACGAAGCCCCCGGTGGCTCCGCCGATATTTCCCCCTCCCTTTCAATTTCCGCCGACCCCGCAGTGGCCTGGCCCTCCAGAGCAGCAACCACCCTCACCAGCAGATGCGGGCCAACCATCGGCAATGCCGCCGCCTGCCATGCAGGGCTGCCATTGCCACTGCTGCGCGATCGTCGCAATTGTGTCCGTGACCGCGACGACTGCAATCACCGCGATTACCGCGCTCGCTGGGATTACAGCTCAAAGTTGCGGAAGAGCAACAGGAAGGTAACGCTTATGGCAACAATCAACAAAAAGGGTCCAAGCAAGGGTGCAAAAGCAAAGCCCGGGAAAGCGAGCCCTCCACGTAGTGAGGCGACGCGAGGTACCGGCGGAGGACGAGTCATCGTGCCGCCGCGGCTGCCCGGTGGTGTATCCCAACTGCGACCGCAGGTTCCGAAGCGGCCGCTGCGACCGTCGATAGCGATCACGCAGCCTCGGACTGGGAGTTCCTTCGGACTCTTTGGTCGAGCCCAACGTGCGTTTCATGCACTCGACGAGGCTGGGCTTAGTGGCACTGGTCCCCCGCCTCCGCCAGCTCCCGGCAAGAAACCACCGCCACCTGCTCCAGGTGTGAAACCACCACCACCTGCTCCAGGCGTAAAACCACCGCCACCTGCTCCAGGTGTGAAACCACCACCACCTGCTCCAGGCGTAAAACCACCACCACCGGCTCCAGGTGTGAAGCCGCCACCACCAGCTCCAGGTGTGAAGCCACCACCACCACCTCCAGTTCCAGGCGTGAAGCCGCCCGGAGCGCCATTCCCGCCGCCATTTCCACCACAATTCCCGGGGCCACCCATTCCTCCGTGGCCTCCGGCACCACCTTGGCCGCCGACACTCCCCGGACCGCCAACCACGCCGCCTCAGCAACCGGGCCCTGCTGTTGTGTTTCATCCCGGTCCCGGAGGGCCACCTTGCCCAGGTGGAGTTCCCGGACCAGGACCCTGGACACAGCCATGCGGGTGCTGCTGCTGCACTTCGATCATGGGCATGGTCGCCGTTGTGGCAACGACGGCGACAACGGCAATTACTTCGATCACGGCCATAGCTGGGATGAGCTGCTGCGGAGGCAAGAAGGGATAGGGACACGATAGCGCCGTGCAACCGGACATTAGCATTTTGATACCCGCTCGAAACGAGCGGTCGAGGATTGCTCCGACGATCCAGGCGATCGCGCGCGGGCGCACGACCGACGCGCGCGTCGAGTTCATCGTTGTGGACGATGCCTCGAAAGACAGTTGCGTCGCCAACTTGATTTCTGCCCTGCCACGATTACTGGACGAGCCTAGAATCGATGTTCGGGTCTGTAGGCTCGACCAGCACTCCGGCACCTACCTTGCTCGCAACCAAGCCGCGGCTCTCGCTTCGGCCGACATCCTGTTTATTACTGATGCTCATGTCAGGTTTTCCAGCGGCTGGGACGAGCGCGTCCTCGAACACGCTCGTCCGAACCGCATTCTCGCCGGAACCGTGACGCAAGAAGGCACCACTTTCCGTGGTTACGGTTGCCGGCTTCTTGTGCCCATGATGGGAACCTCGTGGAATCGGCAAAGTACTGGCGAGTTGGCCGCCGTTCCGATCGCGGTCTGCTCCGCGACGATAATTCCACGCCTGCTCTTCGATCGTCTCGGAAGCTATGATGCGGGCATGCTGTACTACGGAGGGGGCGAACCGGAGTTTAGCGTGCGCGCCTGGCTGCATGGAGCGGAGGTGTACTCTCTCCCCGACCTGGAAGTGCAACACGAGTTCAAGCCCCGCGATGAGTTCGCCAAGTTTGTAGCTCGTGTGCGGCTTTACTGGGTTCACAACTCTATTCGCTTCGGCCTGTTATATCTGAGCGAACTCGGCTGCTTGCAAATGCTGCGTTACTATGCGCGGTCCTTTCCCGCCATTTTTCAAACGGCTCTGGAAATGGTTAACAACAGCGATATTTGGCCGCGCCGAGCGACCTTGGAGAAACATCGTCAACATTCGTTCGATTGGTTCGTGGGACGTTTCGAGCTGAAGAACCAGATTGGTGGGGAGATTATCTGAGTCCGGCGGTACGGAATTGCGGCGGGGTGAAGCCGGTAGATTGAAAGCAGGAGTGCGATGGCCCTGACGTTTGAACTTCTTCGGCCCGACGACTTGCTCGCCCTCCGCGTCGAGGTCCGAAACCTTAAACTTAACAATTCGGATCGCAAGAACCCCAAGCTGGTCGTCGAGACACCCGGCAAGGCGGCCTACCTGATCGTTCAGTTCCCTGCCCAGAGCATCACCGAGAAAGCGTACTTCGAAACGAAAAATGCGGGACCCGGCAGCGATAAGCTGGACGCCGCGGGCAGCGTGCCTGCGCTGATGACAGGCCCCAGCCGCCTCGTGTTTCGGCTTCCCAAGAAGATGAACGAGATCCCGTTCACGATGGAGGCCCTGCTCGACTGGTCCAAACTCGATTTGGTGCTCTCGGCAACTGCACTAGGGCAGGCTGTTCCGCCGCCTATCGTTGCACCGAGCGCTCTACAAACCGCGCTGGAAATCCCGTACCACGTGATCCTCTCGCCCTCCGGAGTGGTGGGCTGGAATCATGCCAAGAGGGCCGTGACACACGTGGGCCGTACGGAAATCTGGCACACAAGAATCGGCAAATTTATTGAAGTCAAGACAAAATCGGGGACGGTGAAGAAGCTAGTCGAGGCCAGTGACACAAGCACGGTTCCGCTGCGCGCTATCTGGTCGCCGGATTTTGTCGATCATGCTCCGCTTCCCGCGGCGGGCAACCCGGGTCCATTCTTGGCGGCCATGTCGCCGCGGGATCGCGCGGAAATTGTGATTCTTACTTCCGGTGCGAGCGGCTACTACGTGGCCACACAAAGCGGTTCGATACCATGGGTGCCCGAGCCGGTTCAGGCCAGTCGCTTGTTCCTCTCCTCGCTGGGTGGATGGCTGAGTTCACGAGGGCGATGGCCGCTTCAACCGAGTTATCACCCCAACGATGGCAGTCCGGTACAGTCGCTCGACATCAGCGAGTGGGTGCATGTTGCCACACAGGCACGCGATCATTATGTCCGCATCGTCTACGAGGGTTTCCTTTATCCGTTCGGTCATCGCGCGGCTCTGATCAAGGTAACCGAGCGCAAGGTGGTGCCAGCGGACGGCGGAGTAGTCCAATACCCCACAGCCTACCTGAAGCAATACGAGTACATCGTGGTGCGCGAGAAAGAGAAAACTTATCCTCCGGCTTCGTATCAATACAGCGGTCGCGAGATGCCACTCTGGAAGAAAGTTCGCATCCGCACGTTGATCACGCCGGATATTGACAAGCCTCAGTTCATCTCCGGCGGCCCCTCGTTTTGGATCAATGTCGGCGGCGCCGGTTTTCCTTTTCACGTCTCGGCCACGGACCTGGCCGGCAAGACGCTCGACTTTCTTGCTCAGCTTATTTTCATGGATGAAGGAGAACCGAATCCCGCAAATATTCAGAAGGAATACAAGAACCCCACGAGCCCGAGCAACCAGCGGGTTTGCTCCGTGAGCGCTCAGAAGGTGACCTACGCGGATCCGTCCGCAGGCGATACGGCGCTGAAAACGACCGCCCTCTTCTTCGATACCCAGATGCCGCCCAATTCCGCGCCTCCTTATCCTGTGGTGCCATTTGTCCCATACGTCGATCAGGCATCGGTGACTGTACCTGCCCTCGAGCAAATCCTCGGCACTGCGTCGCCGCTCACGATTCAGCTCTACAATAAGTACTTAAGCGCAGGGCTGGACACGAACACAGCCGTGTTCGCCACCATCGCTGGAGGAACACCGCTACAATTCAGCGCTGACAAAGCCGGCGGGTTCTCAACGCCGAATCTTACTCTAAAGGCGCTCTCGGCAAAAAAGGGAGTGGTTGCCGGCAATCCCGACGACGCCGCAGATGGTTTCATCAAACCCAGCGAATTCTTCGACCTCAGCGCGCAACTGTTTGGAACCGTGCCGCTGCAAGCTCTGGTTCCGGTTGATTCGAATGGAAAGGCGCCAGCCGGCCAAAATGCGCCCGAGATTCGCACGGTGCCCAGTCCCAACCGCAAAAATCCGACGGCCTTGATCACCAAGTTTTCCTGGAACCCTCAGGTGCAGTCTTATCCGAACGACCCAGTGCGCGTGGAGGTGGATCAAACGTCCGCACTCACATTGAGGGCACAATTGACGCGCAGTCTGAAGGGCGCGCCGTCGACCTCGGACATTCGCGGTGAACTCTCCAAGTTTCGGATTTTTCTCGTCGGCGCGATATCGATCAGCTTCAATTCCCTCAAATTTACTTCCAAGAACGGCGAGAAACTCCACGTGAAGGCGGATCTGCCTTCACGTGGAGCTATCACGTTCCAGGGCCCGCTCGCATTTGTCCAGACGCTCGCCGACATTCTGCCGCCGGGTATTTTCGGCGGAAAAGGCCCTGCGATTGACCTTTTGTCCGACCGGGTCCGTGTTACCTACACCTTGGGATTGCCTCCTATTTCGGTCGGGGTCTTCTCGCTCGAGCATATTTCGATCATGACCGGGCTCGACTTGCCCTATCTCAGCGGTATGCCAGCCTTGGAATTTGCGTTTGCCAGCCGTAGTTCTCCCTTTCTTCTCACGGTGGAGTGCCTGGGCGGCGGGGGCTTCGTTCACTTGGTGGCCACGGCCGACGGCATACAGATGGTTGAAGGCGCCCTGGAGTTCGGCGGGGAGTTTTCCTTGGACCTTGGCGTTGCTTCCGGCGGCGTGCACATCATGGCAGGAATTTACTTCAAGCTCTCGGGAACGGATAACGACCTGACCGGATTCGTGGACGTCGGCGGAGAAGTCTCCGTGCTGGGCATCATATCGATCTCGCTCGATCTCAACCTGAGCCTGAGTTACGAAGTGAAGAATGGCCAGAAGACAGTTGAAGGCCGCGCGACCCTGACGGTGTCGGTACACGTGCTGTTCTTCAGTGCCTCCGTACAAATCTCCATGGAGAAGAGTTTCGCCGCCGGAAGTATCCCCCCGAAAATACCCGACGTTATCACCGCTGCCGATTGGGCGACATACCAGGGCGCTTTCGCAATGACCGGGAGCTGACGGAGATGGCAAAACAAAACCTCATATTCGTGCTCTTGCCAAACGGGATCACCACGAAGAACCAACTGCGCCTCTCGATTTACCTGACGCCCCGTCTTGACCAGGGAGCAACGCTCGCCGCGTTTCCGGACATTCTCAATTGGACGTCGCTTGTTCACAAGAACGGATTGAAATTCCAGATTTCCTCGGGTGGAAAGAATGTGACCGTCTCAGTCAATCAGACGGTTCTGCGCCCTGACATCTGGCAGGCTATCTTTAGTTCAAGCGCTTTCGTGGAAGCCTATAAGGTTCCCGCTTTTCAGAACCGCGTAATAGCCTCGTACCCGGCGCGGGAGACCATGGCGTATTTCAAATACGCCTACCAGACGATTGGAACCGGCAATGTGCCGGAAGGCGACAAACGCAATCCTCTTATACCTCTATTGGCCGGACTGGTCTTTCGTGACGGATCGAAATCAACCTTCGCCGAACAAATTTCTGAGATGCGCGTGACCGTTTGGAATGAACAGCAGGCATTTCTGAACAAAGGCGACGTCGGAATCGCGGCACTGACGGGCACAGTGAACCCTACGGTTCCCGTTCCCCCAGATGGCATTCCAACGCTGACATCACCTCCGGCGACCGCCGATACACATAACGTCGTGACGCGTTTCGCGATGTTCCATTCCATGCCGCCCGCGCCGCATCGTCCGCCGCTTCCGCTACCAGATTTTCAGAAGGTCCTGGACTTCCATCGCGCGCTTACGGCCTTGAACTCCTATCCAGCGCTGCTGCGTGCGTTGGGCTTGGTGTTCGATGTGGAGCTGCCCGGCAATTTCTGTGCAGATGCTCCCGCGGGCGGAGCCTACGGTTCAATCCAGATCAGCAAGGTCACCGCCGGGTTCAAATGGTCGCTTACACCGCAATTCACGCTGCCGACCACGTCATATGTTCGCGGCAAGACGTCCTTTTCTGCGGCGCCGGCTTCCCCGCCGGGAGCGGTTTCCTACTTGCCCGGCGATGTTGTGAACGGCTTTCTTGCCCTCACCCCTAACAACTTCCACCTCCTGCAAGTCGACATCGACGGTGCTCTGCTGAAGACGTTGACGGTGGCCGATAACCTCGCGTTCGCGCGGGATTCCTCTGTCGTCGGCGACACACTTCCCGCTTTGCGCTCCGGCGGCATCGGGCTAGCTGCCAGCGGGCGTGCCCTGCAACTTCTCCAGTCCATGGCGGACAATCTGGAATTCGACAACGCTCTCACGAATAATGGGAAAATCCGGCCGCTGCAGGCACGCGACCTGACACGCGGTTTTCGCATCGATGTGTGGTCCGCGCGCAACCAGAAGTGGTGTTCCCTGCACCGCCGTAATTCCGTCTATCGGTTTGGACCGAGCGCAAGCATCAAGATCAGCAAGGACGACGAAGAGGGCTTTCTTCAGCCCACCGCTGCGCAGCCCGCGGCTGACCCGAAGCGCCCAGTCGACAAAACAGCCGTTGCCGCCGGTATCCCGCAGCCGGGAACTGATCTATTCGTTCACGAAAGGCTTGTCCGATGGGACGGCTGGAGCCTCAGTTGCTCGCGGCCAGGATTAGCGCTCAATCGCAGTGCCGATCCACATGAGGCCCTTACGCCGGATCCCACCGTTAACCAGCCAGTGACACCTTTCAAAATGACGACGTACTTTGCGGCCAGAGCGGGCTCCTTGCCGGAATTGCGGTTTGGCGAACGATACCGCGTGCGTGCCCGAGCTGTGGACCTCGCTGGCAACAGTGTCCCTTTGGCCGCGGACGCTCCGAGCACTCTAATTTTGCCCGCCGGTGGAGTTCAGCTCCCCTATGTACGCTTCGAGCCGGTGACCCCACCGCTCCTGATTCTGCAGCAGCCAACGCAGAATGGGGCAACGCTCGAGCGCATGGTCATTCGCACCTGGAACACCGACCCGTCACTCGATCAAATACCTACGTCGGAAGTGGATTACCGACACGTCGCTCCGCCCCGAATCGCTGAGCGATTAGCGGAGCATCATGGCCTTTTTGACGACGCAAACGGCAATTTAAAGGGTGACGCGAACACATTCAATTTGATCACCACGCTCGACAAATTCCGATTCCCTGAAAAGGGCGGCGTGCCCATCGTTCCTTCTGCACTGGTCACCGTTGGGTATCTTTCCGACCCGTTCTCCCGTGGCGCGGCATTTCGCGACCTGCCGGGTGGCCCCGGCGACACAAACGGGAGAATCCGCAATAACGCGCTCAAGTACGCGAAGCTTCCCGATGTGCAACCGAGAACAGGGTCCGTGACGTTTATCGATTTCGGAACCGCATGGCCGGCGCGCAGCCCGTTTCGACTTGGTATTGTCGATGGCAATGTCGAACCACAGTGGAACTCTGCTTCGCGCTTGTTGACGGTTTCGCTCCCCAAGGCCACGTTCGCACAAGTACCACTGAGCAGCTACTTGTCGGAGAGCGACCTGATGCTCATGGGTCTGTGGACCTGGCTGCGAGAGTATCTTTCGGCGATTGGGCTTCTCGCTATGCAGACTGCATCCGCTGGCATGGCGGAGAATTATCTCACTGACAGACTCGCACTGCTAACGCGGCTGGTGCTCGAGGGCGGGCACGATATGATCACTCCCTCGCGCACCTTGACGCTCATTCACGCTGTGCTGCAACCACTTGGGCAGCCGGCTTTCGTGCAGTTGCCCGTAATCCATTATCCCTCAGATCCCATCTACGCCTCGGCCCTGCGGAATTCCTTCACGCCGATCACGGCGTGGCGCTCTGCCGGATCGCATTATGCCGTGCTGCTCGGAGGCCTGGAAATCAACGGCGCCAGCACTTCCAAAATCGATCTCGAGGGGCGCTGGCTCGAATATACCGACGATCCCTCGCAGCCTGCGCCAACCAGAAGTTGGAATGGTAGCCATGTCGAGACGATTCCGCTTCCCACCACCACGCAGGGGCCGGTCTACTCCGACGCAAGCGAAAAGCGAATGGTTGCGGTGTATGTGCCGCACGTCGATACGTTGTGGTTCTCCGCGCCCATTGACGTCCTCAGAGGTGTTACGACGCCTTCCGGCGTGGCCGCTCCGCTTCATCGTTTCGACGACACCAAGCATCGGTGGGTCGGTTACACCGCGACCGCAACATCGCGATTTCAGGAATATTTTCCCCCAGGACTGGATTTCACACGGAGCAATGAACCCTTGGTCGTCGATGTTCCGAGTTCAGCCCGGCCGCTGGCGCCGGATCTCGCTTATGTGGTGCCCACATTTGGCTGGGAACGTCAGGAAAGCACCAATATCAAGTCGAGTGTTCGTTTCGGAAACGGCCTGCGTGTGTACCTGAATCGTCCGTGGTACTCGTCGGGTGATAGCGAATTACTCGGCGTGGTTCTGTGGGACGGCGCTTCGCCCGACTACCCTACGCGTGAGCAGTACAAAGCTTTGTTCACGCAGTGGGGAAATGACCCGATCTGGAAGACCGGATACCTCCCCGATGTCCCAGGCGTGGGAGGTTTCCCTGCCGCGGTCGCCAGCTCCACAAACATGATTCTCGAGGAAACTACCAAGCGGTTCGCTGTGGCAGGTCACGAAGTACAGTTCGACGCGCAACGCAAGCTCTGGTATTGCGATATCGAGTTTGCCAACAGCCAGTCCTATATGCCTTTTGTCCGGCTGGCACTGGCGCGCTACCAGCCGCACTCGATTCACGGAGTGGAGCTTTCCCGCGTGGTACTGGCCGATTTCTCGCAACTTGTCCCGGATCGCTCGGCGGTCATCAGCATCGATCCGGCCGATCCGCGAAAGGCGCAGATTTTCGTGGGCGGAATTGCGCCACAAGCTTCCGCGCCATCGTTGATCGAGGTCACTGTAGAGCAGCGGCTGCCAAACGTCATCAGTGACATCGGCTGGGAAGTTGCACCGAGTAGCGTCGTGCAAGTCACCGAGAACGTGCCCGCCCCCCAGCAACCCTATTCCGTTCTCTGGTCCGGTTCGCTGGTCTTCGTCAAGACGCCTCCGGCCAGGCAATTCCGGGTGGTCATCCGTGAATATGAACGGATTCCAATCGATGCTGCGCCGTCAGCAGCCGGCGTGGTGAATTATGGAGAGCGCTTGGTTTATGCGGCCATTATTAATTACGACTATCCGACTGGTTCATGAAGGGGGACATTCGTCATGTCCAATAATGGAGCACCGCAAACGCCCGTTGTAATTTTTGACGAGTTTCTCGTCGCACAAGAATGGCGTAGTCTGCTGGACTTTACCCTGAATCAAGTCTCTGGCTTCGCAGCTACTCAAGTCATCGGCGGCGATGGCAATAGCCGTCTCGATCATAATTACCGCCGGTCCCGCGTGCTCTTCGACCTTGGCCACTTTCACCAGCTATTCGCGGAGCGCCTTCTGACGTTTCTGCCCCACGTGCTCGCGCGGCTGAATTACCCGTGGTTCCCAGTCACGCAGATGGAGGTCCAGCTCACAGCGACGAACAATGGCGAATACTTCCGTGTGCACACCGACAACGATGCCGGTGAGGTTTCCGGCCGAGCTCTCACTTTCGTCTATTTTTTTTACCGCCAGCCTCGCAGCTTCACTGGCGGGGAGTTGATGATTTACGACACCGCCCGTAATAACAATCACGCCACTGCGCTTGGGCCCTATCGGGCCGTCAGTCCGCTGCAAAACCAAGTGGCGTTCTTCGACAGCGGTTGCCTCCACGAAATAGTTCCCGTGGGCTGTCCCTCGGGAGATTTCGCAGACAGCCGCTTCACTGTGAATGGATGGTTTCACCGATGACTCCGTATGGATATCCTTCCGAGTACTATCACTGTTTACTCGACGAGCAACCTTATTACTTGGTTCCTGCGCGGTTGTTTGGCGCCGATGTCGTGGGCCCACTTTTGGTAAACCCGCAGTGCTGGTTTTCCTGGCATGGCAACTTGCCGCCTGACAAAGCTGCGCGAATCGCAACCGACGAGTATCTCTATCCGAGTGATTGGAAAATCTGGGTGGACGATCCTGGTACTCGCGCTATTTGGCCCTATTGGGCGGGACCGGAATATGCGAGCTATATGGTCGACCAGGTTCCGGGCTATCCGCTGACGAAAGAATTGCCGCCCCACGCGTTATGGGTGCTGACGCGAGCGCACATCCTGGTGGAGCCCGACTTTGTGGAGCGCAGGCGCCGCGAGTGGTTGGAAACAGTGTGGAACTGTGCGAAGAATTTTGAACGTGGGTATACGAGCATCGCCGCGCTTGTTCCGCCCTTCCACCTCGGCGCGTTGCGGCGCTATTACCGTTATCACATCCGCAATGGCTCCTTCGCTCTGGGTGATAACCAGGTCGCACGGAGACATGTTGCGCACAATGAAGCGGTGGCCCGCTATTTCCATTGGCAGTTGACCAGCGCCGTGAGCGACGTGGCACGGACGATGGTCAAACCTTCGTACTCTTATCTGGCAGCCTACGAAAGCGGGTCAGTGCTAGAACGCCACACGGACCGCGATCAATGCGAGTACAGCGTCACCATGTGTATTGATGCAAGCCCCGAACCCCAGGCTCAATCGCCTTGGCCAATTCAGCTCGACATTACCGACGGGGCTTTGCGTGTCTGGCAATACGTGGGGGACAGTTTGTTGTATCGGGGCCGCTACGTGCCACACTATCGCGACGCGTTGCCCGAAGGTTACACCTCGACATCCTTATTACTGCATTACGTTGATCACGGCTTTAGTGGAACGCTTCAATAATCTAGCGCGCTTTCGTTTGGGCTGTGGTTCAACGCGCGGAAGACTAGTCGGGAAGGGAGGGCATGGAGGAAAAGAATTCGTCCTCGAGAGTGCTGTAATAGTGCACTAGAACGCATCGGCCGCTGACTTTACCCTGCTCTTGGAACTCGCCGCCCTGCAACACTTGACTTGACGAGAACGTCCCTTGCGAAAACCGGTGCAAGTATCCAAGGGCAAGCCAGAGTGCTATTTGCTCGATAATCCAGGTGTTCGCGGAGGGATAGGGGAGTGCACGAGAGCGGTCAACGTCGCCGAGCGTCTGGAGCACTGCTTGTTGGATCTGCAGATCGTGCACCAATCCGTCGCGGCCATACAGTTCACGTCCGCACAAGAGTCGCCAGGCCAAGTCGAGATAGTTCATTCTCAGGCATTCCAGGCTTGTCCAGATGTCTCGATTCAGCAGGCAGACGCCAGAATTGAAAGGAGCGACGCGGCGCAATCCTTCGTGTTGGGCGATCTGTCCAAGTAGGTTTTCGTCGATATGCGTAGGATTATAGCGGTAATGGCTGCGACGCGACATAGGTTCTTCTCGCGCATACCAGTCCGACTCTTGGTTTTGTTCGAACAGCGCCTCGGCATCGCCGAAAAAGAAGGTATCGCAGTCGAGATAGAGAATCTGTGTCACGCTTTCGAACGGGGCATGCCCGAGAGTAAGGAATTTGTGGAACGTGGGATAGAGCGCCAGCACCGAGCCGTGCGTATGGGCTTGCTTGAGATACTCATCATAATTGCCCAGGTAGAGCACATGAACACCCCATCGCTCGGCCTCCTGAACGAGTTCAGCGCTGGCACCGTTGAAAAGGAATAACCAAACGGGAATTCTGGCGTTGTAGCATCGCAGACTGCGAATACTGTAGATCCACTGCCGCTCACATCGGTTTCCCGGTGTGTTCGCCAGCGAATAATAAATCAGTCTCACGCTTCGCCTCTCTTTGCGCAGTACAGAGATAGGGTGTGAAAGGAAACTCAGCCATGTCCCTATACACGGTCAGTTCCATTCCCCTCGTAGCCATCCCGGGCGTCCACAACGGTACGGGCACGTTTCAGGATTCCAAGTGGCTGGTGGTTCCTTCCTCCGTGCCGGGCATGGGCAAACTGCAATTTACCGGTGCGTGGGTGCAAGTCACGACCATGCTATTCCAATTGAATGCCCAAGTTGTTCCCAACTGGTTTGGTGTCGCCATTCCGAATGGCATCGAGGACTTCACCAAAGTGAACATTTTTTTTCACCCCCTGCCCGCACAGGCAGGCTACGTGGACGCTGACTATTCCACCAAGGGAGGCCCCCCGGGCCATGAATGGACGCGCCTGTTCTATTACATGGAACGCCTCGGAAATCAACTCGACGGCGCCGCGTGCAACCAGATCATCGTCATGCCGTTTCTCACTAATTCAGCCACTAACACAGGCATCTTCCTCGCCAACTGGTTTGATATCGTCACCGATATTTTGACTGCGGTGCGGTCCGCATTGGGCGCTGACGACGGCAGCTCTTTGAATATTTCACAGGTGGTAGTTTCGAGCTTTAGCGTTGGTATCGTTTACTCCGCCAACTTTCGCGCCAGTGCCAGCCTGCTCAGTTCCTACCTTTCCGAAGTGTGGGACTTCGATGGTCTGTTCTCAAGCACGCCGCAACTATCGAAGAACCTTGTCAGCACCGCGCAATACACGGCCATCAAGTACGACCAGAATCCGGCCTCCGGGTCATCAAGCTACCATGTGCCCCTGCCACGCTGGTCCGATTATGTTGTCCCGCCGGCCACCGCCACCGACGTGCACGGGCTAATTCGAGATTTTATGTTCCTCCATGCCGCCAGCATCAGTAGCGTCGGAGGCTCAATCAGCGGAGGAATTGCCACGACTGGCACTACGGGAGCAACTGGCACTACAGGAACGACCGGCGTGACAGGAACAAGTGGAACCACAACCGGAGCCACGGGTACGACCGGAACAACCGGCCTCACTGGAATCACGGGCACAACAGGAACTTCAGGCTTGAGCGGAACCTCAGGCAGTCCTGGACAACCTAGCGCTGTGCCGGAGACTCCCGCTGCACCCTCCGGCCCCTCATTTCCCGGACCAATCGCTCCGTTATCTCCTCAGATCCCGGGGCCGCAGTTTCCGTCCCCTTATCTCGCTCCGTTCTATCCCGGGCCACCGCCGATCCCGCCGTCTGCACCTTGGCCGCCTATGCAGCAGCCATCTCCCGGCACCGTTCCGCAGCCCCCGCCGACGCCGATTCCGTCCTCACCTGGCGCCCACCCAGCAATGCTTTCCGGCCAACCGGAATGCCAATGTGCAGCGATCGCAGGCATTGTGTCGAGCGTCGCGGTGACTGCGAATTCGGCGATTGTTGCCATTACTGCCTTGACGGCCAAGACAAATTCAAGTTGAACTGTTTCTTATGGGCTGGCTCAGTTTTCGAGCATGATAAGATGACTAGCAGCAATGAATCGCAAGTTCCACATTGTGGTTTCCTCCGCTTTTCGCGGCGGCGAACTGCGCGGCCCATCTGGACGGACCTTGTGGCAGCGCCTTGGGGTGCTCGTGACCGGTCTCGTAGCCTTCATCATCATCGGCAGCGTGTTGGTTTTTGCGGTACTTCTTGGATCCATACTCGCCGTCGTACTCTGCATCGCGCTCGTCGCTGCGTTTCTGGGCCTAGGTTTCAAGAGGGCTCGAAAGCGACGCGGGCCCTTCGAAAACTCTTTGCTTGGCGACCGCGCAAGCAAAAGAGCGCGGTCACACGAATGACCTAGGTAGTGGGGTCTTAACGGACCAAAGGCCCAAAGCCAGCTAGAAGGTTAGCCTCAGCACGAACTCGATCTGACGGGGGGCGCCAAGTGAGTAGACGCCTGTGCCAACGCCCACACGATTCACATTATGGCTCTGAGGAGTGGTCCCATTGATCTGTCCTGCCGTTCCTTCATGTTGCGCTATCTGTCCTCATATCGGCGTTTCGACGTTTCGACTGTCAACGAGTTCTGAGGCGCAATTCTCCTGGGAAGCACGGAGGCCCGCTCCTATTGCGATCAATCGGCTTTGGTCAAATCATCTTCGCACTTGCCCCTCTTAAACGTATAGACCAGGTCAAATACCCCTACGACCTCATAGTCGACATTGATGCGCGCTCTGGCTGGCGCTGCTTCGACCTTTTTGGTTTCGTCTTTCGCGTCAGTCCCCACATGGCATCTGCAATCTTCAGAGAGACACGGCTTCAAATTGGCTTTTCTTAACGCTTTCTTGGCGATCGCATCGAGGAGATCCTGTATTGTGGGTTCCGGTAATGGATTGGGCCCCTGCCCTGTAAAAATGATCTTCGCGTAGCCCACGGTTGCTGTTCCGGCGGCATTCTTCTGTTCTGATAAGACAACGGTAACCGAGGAGTACACCTTACACAACTCACTGTCGCACGACATGGTTCAATTACCCCCTTCTCAGATAAACAATAATTATTGTCCGGGATTTCCGTTTTGACCTCCCGGAGGGCCCTTATATATACCGGGCACTTCGCGAAGTGAAGCAAATTGATTTCGTCGCACAATGTTCCTGTTGGACGGCCGCAAATCAGTTCGCATATTTACGGACCTGATTTTCCAATCGGCCATCTCGTGCGTGCCCCTTTCGTTGCGAGTACAAGAAGGGCTTTATCCAATCGGGAATCGCATTGCAGGACGGACCCCGAGATTCGCAGTCAATGCCGCTGCTGGGCTAGTTTAAACTTTCTCAGACGAAGTCTCTAACTAAATGATGACGTCCTTTGTCATTTATGTTCAACAATCCACGCCAACTCCTGACAGATCAAAATGCACGCCGCTGTTTCTCGTGTGATGGGTCGGCGACGAGCAGCTTTCAGCGGATCAATGACGACAGCAATTTGCACAGTCGAAGCAATACGAAAAGATGTTTTCGGGGCCGCGAACTGAAATTGAGAAAGTGTTCGCTGAGCACGGTGAGGCTCCTCCTGACGCATTCGGGGAAGCGATTGTCCGCTTACAGGGCAGCAACGGTAGTCTGATATGGGGCATGGGCAGACTGCTCTACGAACGTGTCTCTGGAACGAATGCCGATGAATCTACGGTGAAGGATTTTGTGGACCGCCGTCCACCGTTCCGTGCCTTGATCTACGCTCTGTTATTGTCCTGGTACGACCGAGGCGTACGA
>Ga0210399_10002192_pt1 | contig 15243 bp, 12 predicted proteins | sample IncBWC14MmetaG_FD_150865 | JGI IMG/M metagenome (GOLD analysis project Ga0210399, IMG submission 150865) | Forest soil microbial communities from Barre Woods Harvard Forest LTER site, Petersham, Massachusetts, United States - Inc-BW-C-14-M | ecosystem: Environmental > Terrestrial > Soil >...
GAAGGCGACGCCCGGCACCCCGGACGAGAGAGCCCGGTCGAGCTGCTGCACCGTCGGCACGTCCGAAGGGCCGTTCATGGCGACCGCGACGATGAGCGGACCGTTGAACCCGGGACCGAATCCCTGGGCCAACAGGTTGTACGCCTGGCGCGTCGTCAGGTTCGAGGGGTCGTTGCCGGCATCGGTGAACTGGAGCCGCATGCTGAACAGCGGGAGTGCGAGCGCCACCAGGACGAGTACCGCCGCGATGCCGGTGAACCAGGCCCGCCGCTGGATGAACCGGCTCCAGCGGTGCCAGAACCCGTTCTCCGGCGGGGGCCCGCCGTTCTGGAGCAGGCCCGGCACGTGCAGCTTGTCGATCACGTTGCCGGCGAACCCGAGCATCGCCGGAAGGAGCGTCAGCGCGGCGAGGAGCACCATCAGCACGGCCGCGATGCACGCGGTGGCGAGTCCGATCATGTAGGGCTGCTGAATCAGGTACAGCCCGAAGAGCGAGATCACCACCGTGCTCCCGGCGAACATGACCGAACGCCCCGCCGTCATGTGTGCCGTCATCACCGCTTCCCGCGGCGTCCGGCCTTCGAAGATGCCCTGTCGGTACCGGGTGACGATGAAGAGCGCGTAGTCGATGCCGACGCCGAGTCCGATCATGATCGCCATCTCCGGCGAGAAGTTCGGCACCGTCAGCAGGTGCGTGAGCAGCTCCAGCAGGGCGATGCCGATGCCCAACCCCGCCAGCGCGGTGATCACCGGCAGCCCCATGGCCACTACCGATCCGAACGCCAACAGCATGATCAGCAGGGCGGCCGTGATGCCGATGCCCTCGCTGGGCCCAGGTGCCGCAGTGGCGGCGGCGGAGATCGGGCTCCCTCCGAGCTCGACCTGGAGCCCGTGGGTCGCCGCGCCCTGTGCGGTAGAGATGACCGTCTTCACCGCACCGGTCGGGATGTCGGCCGTGTCCGTCGTGAACTGGATCTCGGCGTAGGCGATGTCGCCGTTCGGTGCGATCTGGTGTGCGCCCTGGGACGAGAACGGGCTGGTGACGCCCTGGACATAGGGAAGCGGTCGCACCCTGTCGACGACGTTCGTGATCGCCGCCTGGTTGGCGGATATCGGCGTCGACGTGTGGAACACGATGTCGGCGGTGTCGCCCGACTTGGACGGGAAGCGCTGTTGGAGGATGTTCAGCGCCTGCTGCGACGGGGTGTTGCCGGCGGTGAACTTGTTCTTGAAGGTCGTGCCGACCGCCACCGAGAGGACCGTGACGCCGATGATGGCGACGATCCACAGCACGAGCACGAGGCGGCGGCGGTCGTAACAACGGGCCGCCAGGCGCCCGAGCGCAGTGACCTCGGTCTGGGTTCCTTTGTCCGTTCCGCTCACCCGTTCACCATCCTATGATTCATCACTGATGAGTTTTAACACAGAATTCTCCGCTGGTGAATACCGGCTGGCCCGCCAATTCGCGGTGCCACGGTTGTGAGCGCCGTCGGGCGCCGGCCGGGCAACGCTGACACCCGGGGTGAGATCGTCGAGGCGGCCAAGCGAGTCTTCGCCTCCAAGGGCTACGACGGCGCCAGCCTGCGCGGGGTCGCCCGCGAGGCCGGCGTCGATCCCGCCCTCGTCCACCACTACTTCGACGGCAAGGCCAGCCTGTTCGTGGCCGCCATGGCCCTGCCCTTCGACCCGAGGCAGGTGAAGGAGCACGCCGCCGGAACGGAACACTCGGGCGCCCGCACGATCGAGGGCTTCCTCACCATGTGGGACCGCGCCGAGGGCACCGGGTCGTCGTTCGCCTCGTGCCTCTCCGCCATGGCCGCCTCGAGCAACGTGGCCGACGCCATGCGCGAATTCATCAACGACCGCGTCTGGAGCGTCCTCCGGCGCAACGAGGGCGAGACGGAAGCGCTGAGGCGGCGCCGCACCGCCATGGTCTCGTCGCAGCTGATGGGGCTGGCCTTCGCCCGCTACATCCTCCGCGTACCGCCCATGTCCACGGCGTCGCCCAAGCAGATCGGACGCTGGGTCGGCCCGACGCTCGACCGCTACTCGAAAGAGCCGCTCGAGTCCTAACCGCGGCGTCGACGGAGCTCGGCCGCAACGTCTTTTCCGTTTGCCTTCTTGGCCGTGGCCTCCATCACCTTGCCGGTGAAGAAGCCCATCAGCTTGTCGTCGCCGTCGAGGAAGCGCGCCCACTCGCCGGGGTTCGCCGCGACGACCTCGTCGACCACGGCGGCTAACGAGCCGGCGGCCATGGCTTCGAAGCCCATCTCCTTCGCGACAGCCGCCGGGTCTCCCCCGCCCCGCTCCAGCAGCGCCCCCAGAACGGCCTTGGATTGGGTGGCGGACAACGTCCCGCCCGCCTCCATGGTCAGCAGGGACGCGAACGCTGCGGCGTCGAGGCGCAACCCGGCCTCGCTCTGCGCCGCGACCTCGTTGGCTGCGCGCACCAGCGCCAGCGCGGCGGGCGCACCCGCATCGGACGCAGCGTTCACCAGGCCGTCGAGACCCAGGTCGACGACCGCGTTGATCTGATCGACCTCGGCGGCGCTGGGGTCGCCACCGAGTGCGGCCACCAGCACGGCGCGCCGATCGGCCGGCATCGGCCCGAGCGAGCCCCGCACCCGGTCCTGCCAGGCCGCGTCGGGCGCCAAGGGCACCAGGTCGGGCTCGGGGAAGTAGCGGTAGTCGTTGGCCTCCTCCTTCGACCGCAACGCCTCCGTGCGCCCAGCCGACTCGTCCCAGTGGCGGGTCTCTTGGGCCACCACGCCGCCGCTCTCGAGGAGCGCGATCTGGCGCGCCACCTCATAGTCGATGGCCCGTCCGAGCGAACGCAGCGAGTTGAGGTTCTTGATCTCGCACCGGGTGCCGAACTCGCGGCTCCCGGCCGGCCGGACCGAGACGTTGGCGTCGACCCGCATCGACCCCTCCTCCATGCGGCCGTCCGACGCGCCGGTCGCGACGAGGATGCCCCGCAACTCCGACGCATACGCCCGCGCCTGGGCCGACGTGCGCATGTCGGGCTCGCTGACGATCTCGACCAGCGGCACGCCCGATCGGTTGTAGTCGACGAGCGCGTGGTCAGCCGCGTTGATGCGACCGCTCGCACCGACATGGGTGAGCTTGCCGGTGTCCTCCTCCATGTGCGCCCGCGTCACCCCCACCCGGAACCCGTCGGGCAGATCCAACCACCCGTCGACGTTCAGGGGCAGGTCGTACTGGCTGATCTGATAGTCCTTGGCCTGGTCGGGATAGAAGTAATTCTTGCGGGAGAACTCCGACGGCCGGATATCGCAGTGGAGCGACGCACCGATCCGCATGGCCAGCTCGACAGCCTGCTCGTTGAGCACCGGCAGCGCGCCCGGGAGCCCGATGCAGGTGGGGCAGATGTTGACGTTGGGCTCGTCGCCGAACGCGTTGCGGCACCCGCAGAACAGCTTCGTCTTCGTCGCGAGCTCACTGTGCACCTCGAGCCCGATCACCGTCTCCCACTCGGTCATGGTGCGTGCGCCTCCACCACGCGGGCGACGCGGAACAACATCGCCTCGCCGAGCGCGGGCGCCAGGACCTGCACGCCGACGGGCAGGCCGTCCTCGCCCGTGCCGAAGGGCACTGAGATCGCCGGATGCCCCGAAAGGTTGGACGGGATCGTGCAGACGTCGTTCATGTACATAGCCATCGGGTCGTCGACCTTCGCCCCCAGGTCGAACGCGGTCGTCGGCGCCGTCGCGCCGAGCAGGACGTCGTAGGACTGGTAGGCCCGGTCGAAGGCCTGCATGACGAGCGTCCGCACCCGCTGCGCCTGGGCGTAGTAGGCGTCGTAGTACCCGGCGGACAGCGCGTACGTCCCGAGCATGACGCGGCGTTTCACCTCCGCCCCGAACCCGGCCGTCCGGGTTGCGGTGTTCATCGCCTCGACGTCGGCCCCGTCGACCCGCAACCCGTAGCGGACGCCGTCGTAGCGGGCGAGGTTGGAGGACGCCTCGGCCGGTGCGATGAGGTAGTACGCCGAGAGGCCATAGGAGAACTCGGGCACCGAGACCTCCTCTACCTTCGCCCCGGCGGCCGCCAGCGCATCGGCCGCCTCCTGAACCCGCGCCGCCACATCGGCCGCGCACCCGTCGACCAGGTCGCGACACAGCCCGATCCGCATCCCCTCGACACCCTTTCCGATGCCGGGCAACGTCGGCTCGGGCGTCGACGGCAGCGACGTGCTGTCCATCGGATCGTGGCCGGCGATGGCGTCGTAGAGCAACGCGGCGTCCTCGACCGTGGTGGCGAAGGGCCCGATCTGGTCGAGCGAGCTCGCAAAGGCCACCAACCCGTAGCGCGACACCCGGCCGTATGTCGGCTTCATCCCGACGACGCCGCAGAGCGCGGCCGGCTGTCGGATCGACCCGCCGGTGTCCGAACCGAGGCCGAGCGGGGCGAAGCCGGCGGCTACGGCAGCCGCCGAGCCGCCGCTGCTGCCGCCGGGGACCTTCTCGGTGCAGCGAGGGTTACGCGTCGGGCCGAACGCGGAGTTCTCGGTGGACGAACCCATGGCGAACTCGTCCATGTTCGTCTTGCCCACGGCGACCGCCCCGGCCCGCCGCAGCACCTCGACAACCGTCGCGTCGTACGGCGGCCGCCATCCCTCGAGGATCCGCGACCCGCACGTCGTGGCGAAGCCGCGGGTGCACAGGTTGTCCTTCAAGGCGACCGGCACCCCGGCCAGCGGTCCGGGGTCGCGGCCGGCGGCCACTGCGGCATCGACCGCATCGGCCTGCGCCCGCGCCTCGTCCTCCATCACGTCGAGGAAGGTGTGGAAGCGGTCGTCATTCGCCGCCACCGCGGCGAGCGCTTCATCGGTGACGTCACGCGCCGAGCGCGCGCCCGACCGCACCTCCGCGGCTAGGGACACCGCCGTCGTCACGGGGCCTCCCCGCCGATGCGCGGCACCCGGAAGCGGTGGTCCTCGACGGCGGGTGCGGCCGCCAGGACCTCGTCGCGGTCGAGGCTGGGACGAGGCTCGTCCGCCCGCAGCACGTTCTCGAGCGCGATCGGGTGCGAAGAGGGCTCCAGATGGGAGAGGTCGAGCGAGGCGACGTCCGCCACGTGGTCCAGGACCGTGCGGAGCTGGGCCGTGAAGAGCTCGACCTCCTCGTCGGTCAGGTCCAGGCGCGCCAGGTGCGCGACGTGGACGACGTCGTCCCGGCTGAGCGAGCTCGTGACCCTCTCGTCGTTCACGGACGCGCGGCGGTGAGCACGCCGCTGAGGAACTCGACGGTGCGTGCCTCGATCTCGTCCTTGTCGTAGTCGAGCGTCGCGACGTGGTAGCTCCGCTCGAGGACGACCTGTTCGACGGGCCCCTTCACCCGCTCCATGAGCACGTTGCTCGACTTGGGGTCGACGACGTGGTCCTGCGTGCTCGTGAACAGCAACACGGGGCACGTCACCGAGTCGAGCTTCGCCTCGACCTCTTCGACACCCTCGAAGAGGGACAGCGCCGCCCGCAGGGGCAGCTCGGGGTAGGCGGACTCGACCGAGCCCTCCAGCGCGATGTCCGAGCCGATGCCCGGCGCGATCTCGTCGCCGCCCTCGATCATCGCCTCGATGAACCCCGTCGTCGCCGTGTCGGGCGGGGTCACCAGGGGGTTCACCACCGCCAACGCCGCCACCTCCGGGCGATGCTCGGCCAGCCAGACCGCGAGACTGCCGCCCATCGACAGACCGACCACGGCGACCGCGTCGCAGCGGGCCGCCAACTCCGTGAACGCGTCGTCCGCCGCTTCGCACCACTGGGGCCACCGGGTCGGGACCATGTCGGAGATGTCGGTACCGTGTCCGGGGAGCAGCGGCATCTCCACCGTGAAGCCGGCGTCCGCCAGCGCGAGAGCCAGCCCGCGCATCGACTGCGGGTTGCCGGTGAACCCGTGGAGGACGAGCGCGCCGCGGGCGTCGCCGGTGGCCGAATAGGGCTCTGCACCGGGGATGATGGGGTGGGTCACGAATCGGCAGCCTACTGGCGAGGCGAGTAGGGTTCCGGCGGCCAGAAGGCTCCGGGCGGGGCGACAGCGGCGCACCAAACGTAGAGAGACCGAAGACGAAGGAGCACACGAAATGGCGTCGTACCCGTTCCTCAGCGACGAGTGGCTGGATGAGGCGCGCAAGATCCGCGCCGAGTACGAGGGCAAGACGGCGCCCATCCCCAACGTCGTCCGGATGAACCTCGTCGTGACGGCGGTCCCCTTCTCCGAGGAGGACATCCTCGCCCACATGGACACCTCGAGCGGCGAGTTGGTCCTCGACACCGGCCACCTCGAGACCCAGGACCTCAAGGTGACGGTCGACTACGACACGGCCAAGGCGATCCTGATCGAGGGGAACCCCCAGGCCGGCATGCAGGCCTTCATGGCGGGCAAAGTGCGCGTCGAGGGCGACATGGCGAAACTGATGGCACTCCAGGCGGCCCCTGCAGCCACCGACCCGACGGCGGCCGAGTTGGCCGGCCGGCTGCGCGACATCACCGAGTAGCTCCGCCTCAGGCGGGGTCGACCGCCAGCTGAGCCGCCCGCGCCGAACGCGGCAGCGGGCGGATGAAGAGCGCACAGACCACGGCAAGCGCGGCGACGAACGTGCCGACCCAGAACGGCACGCTGAAGCTGTGGAGCAGCGCGGTGCTGTGGTGCACGTTGCCGAGCCCTGAGCTCTTCGCGATCGACTCCTGGATCGTCAGCACGATCTGGATGCCCGCCACCTCGCCCACCTGCGCCGCCAGCAGCTGCGCCGCGCTCATGACGCCGTACTCGGATTCCGCCAGCTCGTTCGCCATCGTCGACGAGGTCGCCGGCATGGACACCCCCATGCCCAGTCCCGACAGGGCCAGCGCCACCACGACCACGATGACGGCAGACGACGCGCCCAGCGTCGCGAAGATCACCATGGAGAGCAGGAGCGACACGGTCCCGAACAACGTCGCGTTGCGCTCTCCGGTCCGCACGGTCATGTAGCCGGCGATCGGCGCGCACACCGCGAAGACCAGGGGCCGCGCCACGGACAAGAACCCGACCTGCGACACGCTGTACCCGTAGACCTGCTCCATGAGCAGTGGGAAAAGGAAGAAAGCGCCAAAGTAGGCGAAGCTCGTGCAGAACTTCGTGCCCATCGGGAACATGAAGTTGCGCCGCCCCCAGTAGGTCGTCGGGATCAGTGGCGTGGGGAACGTCGCCTCTCTCCACACGAACACGACGCCCAGCACCACGGCGACCGCGCCCGAGACCATGACCCCGACCGACGTCCAGCCGGCGATCGGCCCGATGCTCAGCACGAGCATGGCGGCGGTCACCCCGCCGGCCAGGCTCCAGCTCCCGACCCAGTCCATGCCCGCCCAAACGCTGGGCTTCTTCCCATTGGCCTCCGCCGGCACCGCCACCGCCACCGCCTCGTCGGCCGCGTCCGCCTTCGCCCGTCGCCGGCTCGGCAACAGGGTCGCCACCACGATCGAGGCGATGACCAGCAGCACGAGCTGGCCCCAGAAGAGCGTCCGCCACCCGAAGTACTGGATCACCGGTGAGCCGAGCGTCACCCCGAGAACGGGCCCGCCGGCGCCGACCAGGGACCACCAGCCGAGGGCCTTCACCCGATCAGCCGGCGCGAACATCTCGAGGATGATCGCCATCGACGCCGTGCCGGTCGCGGCGCCCTGCACGCCGTCGAGGCAGCGGGCGAACAGCAGCATCCCCACGTTCGGCGCGGTGGCGGTGAGGATCGCGCTGACCATGGCCCCGAGCAGCCCGAACTGGTAGAGCCGGCGGTGCCCGAAGAGGTCGCCCACCTTGCCGAAGAAGGGTGCGGCCACACCGAAAGCGAGCAGCGGCCCCGTCGAGGCCCACGCCAGCACCGAGAAGTTGGAGTGGAAGTCCGACTTGACCGTGGGCAGCGCCACGACGAAGACGGTGAAGGTGATGTTCAGCGCCAGCAGCCCGGCCAGGAGGGCGACCAGCGCCCACCACTGGTAGCGGGGGCTCTGGACGGCCCGGTCCGTGACGCGCCGGCGCAGCAGGATGAACCAGTTGGTGTCGACCGACCCGTCCCCCAGGGTCCCCATGGCCGCCCCGCCAGGATCTGCCACCGGGTCGAGGAGCGCGTCAGACCGCTCGACGGGGGGTCCCTCCATCGGCGACACCCTACCGGGGGGCAATTTCCCGACTTCCCGCCCAACGGCCCGGTCCGGCCGGCGGTCTCAGCGCCGTCAGCGAACGGTCGTCAGCGCAAGCCGCGCAACCGGAACCACCAGTTCGGGTCCCGTCCGTGCGCGTGGAAGTGGTTCGGGATCTGGCGCATCACCCGGTCCACCGACCACTCCCCCGGCCCAAAGCGCGCGTCGGCCACCCGCGTCAGCTGGCCCAGCATGTGCTCGACGTCGTCGTCGGGCGGGACCGGCCCGTGCTGCTTCCACACCACCATCGGCACGCCGCAGACCTCGCAGTCGGCCACCCAGCACACGTCGTCCTCGTGGTGCCATTCCGAGAGGCGTGCCGCCTCGCAGAGATCACAGCTCGGGTCGAACGGCAGGGCCACGGCGCGGCGACGTGGCTCAGTACGTGAAGAGCTGGACGGCCGAACCGGTCGGCACGGTCGAGCCGATGGAGGGCTGCGTCCCGACCACTTTGCGCGACGGGTCACCGGAGACGCCCGACACGCTCAACCCCGCGTTCTGCATCGCGCTCGTCGCCTCTTGGATGCTGTCACCCTTCACGTCGGGGACTGTCGTCGTGGGCGGGCCGGTCGACACGTTCACCGTCACCGCCGAGCCGTAGGGTGCCTGCGCCCCGCTCGCCGGCGCCGTCGAGATCACGTCCCCGCTTGGCACGGACGTGCTGTTTTGGTTGTTCTGCGTCGCCGTCAGCCCGACGGCCTGCAGCGCAGCCTGCGCCTGGGCGAACGTGTACGTCTGTGGAATCTGCGGAACGGTCGCCGGCTCGTGCCCCAGCGACGGCACCAGCGTGATGGTCGAGCCGTACGGCGCCTTGGTCGGATTCTGCGTCGAGCCGATCGTCCAGATACTTAGTACCCCGGCCTGCACGTTGTTGTTGTAGGCCCCGGGCGCGCACACCGACTTGAAGTGCGCCGCCGTCAGCGCGTTCGACGCCTGCGGGCACGTCATGCCCGCCAGGCTGGGCACGGTCACGTTGGGCGGCCCGTCGGAGACGACGACGGTCACGGTCGTCCCTTCCTTGACAGACACGCCGGCCTTCGGGTTCTGCGACACGATGTCGCCCGACCCCACCGTGATCGACTTGATCGGCGTCCCCTCGGCCAGGTTCATGTGCACCTTGTCCAGGGACGTCCGGGCCTGGGCGACCGTCAGGTTCGCCAACGTCGGTGTCGGGTGCGAGGGCGTCAGCACGTTGGTCCCGAACGCCACCGCCAGCCCGGCCGCCAGCAACACCAGGGCGAGAGCGGCCCCAGCGATCACCCAGGTCCGGCGCGAGCGCCACCAGCCCCGTCGCTTCGCCGGCGGCGGCATCGGCGCCCCGCCACCCCCCTTCGAGCGGCCGAAGGCCTCGGCGTCGAAGACCTCCCCGGGGCCGGCCTTCGTCCCGACCGGCGCGCCCGCCGCCACCATCGTCCCGCCCGCCGCGACGGCCGTGGCTGTCCCCACCGCGGCGATCTTCGTGTCGGTCAGTTCGCCCACCCCCGGCGCCTGAAACCCGGCGATCGGCGCCGACTTCTCCAGATGCGGGAACACCAGCGGCAGCGGTGCGGGCGAGGGCAAGGCGGCCGCCAGCGCGCCCAGCCGGGCCGACAATCCCGCCGCGTCCAGACGAGCGGACACATCCGGAGCCGCAGCCCGCGCCAACACGTCGTCCAAGGGTCCCAACGCCGGGTCGTGCGGCAACGGCTGCCCGATACGAGCCGCCAGCGTCCCCATCGTCGTGTCCGCCACGAACGGCACCGTCCCCGTCACCGCCTCGTACAACACCAACGCCAAGGAGTAGACGTCGGCGCGCCCGTCCACCGGCTTGCCCTCCGCCGCCTCCGGCGAGATGTACCGGGCGGTCCCCACCATCGCCCCCGCCGGCTCCGTCCACGCCGCCTCCGCCAACGCACGCGCCACACCGAAGTCCGCAATGCGGACGCGCCCCTCCTCGTCGAACAGCAGGTTCGCCGGCTTCACGTCCCGGTGCACGAGCCCCCGCACGTGCGCATACGCGAGGCCCTGCGCCACCTCGGCACCCAGCACGGCGGCCTGCGCGTGCGACAGCCGGATGTCGCGGTCCAGCAAATCACGCAACGAGCCCCCGCCCAGATACTCCAGAACCAGATATGGCTCGTCGTTGTCCTCGCCCCAGTCGAAGACCCGCAAGACGTGTGGGTGGTTCAGCGAGGCGACCGACCGTGCCTCCGCCCGGAAGCGCTTCAGGAACGCCTCGTCCGCGGCGAGGCCCGGCTGGAGCACCTTGACCGCGACATGGCGCTGCAACGACACGTCCTCGGCGAGATAAACGTGAGCGGAAGAGCCAGTGCCCAGTGCGGAGAGCAGCCGGTACCGCTTCCCAAGGACCCGGCCGATGGAATCAGAGATCAGGGGCATCGGGCGAAATTCAGGCTACCGACATCGCGCCCCACTGCGGTGGACACCCCCCTACCAGCACGCCCGTTGTCTTGCGGCCGCCCAGACCGCATCACGGCAGCGCGCCCGTCTCGAGCAGCGCGTCGAAACCCGACGCGTCGATCGTCGGAACGCCGAGCTCCTCGGCCTTCTTTGTCTTGCTCGCCCCCGGCGCGTCCCCGACGACGAGGACGAACGTCTTCTTCGACACACTGCCCGGCGATTTGCCGCCCCGCGCCATGATCGCCTCCTCGGCCCCCTCCCGCGTGTAGCCCGGCACCGCACCGGTGACCACCACCGTCTTACCCTCCAGCGTCTGCGCCGGGGCATCGGCCGCCCCGGTTCCGCCGCCCGTCATCCCGGCGGCCCCCGGCTCCTCCGTGTTGACTCCTGCCGCCCGCAACCGCTCGAGCACCTGCCGGTTCTGCTCCAGGAACTCTGCGACGCTCGCCGCGATCACCCCGCCCACGCCGTCCACCGCGGCCAGCGCCTCACCACCGGCGGCCTCGATGGCCTCGAGGTTCCCGAAGGCGCGGGCCAGTGCCCGCGCGCCCGTCGGCCCCAGATGCCGGATCCCCAACGCCACCAGCAGCCGGCTCAGCGGTTGCGCCTTCGACGCTTCGATTGCCGCCACCAAGTTGGACGCCGAGATCTGCGCAAAGCGCTCCAACTGCACCAGCTGCTCGACGGTCAGTCCGTAGAGGTCGGGCGGGTCGTTGATCAGCCCGGCCCCGACGAGCTGGAACACGCGCTCCTCGCCCAGGCCCTCGATGTCCATCGCCCCCCGCGACGCGTAGTGCACGATCCGCTGTACCCGTTGTGACGGGCAGTCGATGTTGGTGCAGAACGTGTCGCTCTCACCCGGCAGCCGTGTGAGCGGCTCGCCACACGACGGGCACTTGGACGGGAACTTCCACTTCGGCTTGCGCCGGGCTGGCACGCCCGGGCCCTCTTTGACGGGACCCACCACTTCGGGGATCACGTCGCCCGCCTTGCGCACGATCACCAGATCCCCGGGCCGCACGTCCTTCGCCGCGACCTGGTCCTCGTTGTGTAGCGTTGCCAAGCCGACCGTCGACCCACCCACGAACACCGGCTCGAGCCGTGCGAACGGTGTCGCCCGGCCGGTCCGCCCGATGGAGACCATGATGTCGAGCAGCCTCGTCGTGCGCTCCTCGGGCGGGAACTTGAACGCGATGGCCCACCGTGGGGCCCGGGATGTGAAGCCGAACACCGCTTGGAGGGCGAGATCGTCGACTTTGGCGACGACACCGTCGATTTCGTAAGCGAGCGAGTGCCGTTCTGTCTCGAGCTCGCGGCACCGCGCGCCCACCGCATCCATGCCCTGCACCCGCCGGGCGTCGGGGCTCACCGGGAAGCCGGCCTTGGCCAGCTGGGCCAGCGTCTCGGACTGCGTCGTCGCGGGCCATTTGCTCTTCGCCGGCGCCCCCTCGACGAAGCCGACCGCATAGGCCCAGAAGTGGAGCGGCCGCGTGGCCGTGACCGCCGGGTCCTTCTGCCGCAACGCGCCGGCGGCCGAGTTGCGCGGGTTGACGAAGAGCCGCTCGCCGGCGTCGGCCTGGCGCTTGTTCATCGCGTCGAACTCGGCGACCGGCATGTAGATCTCGCCCCGCACCTCGAGCACGTCGGGGTAGGGCCCACCCGCCTTCGCCAACTGGTGCGGCACGTCGCCGACGGTGGCAACGTTGGCCGTCACGTCTTCGCCCGTCACACCGTCACCCCGCGTCGCGGCCTGGACGAACCTGCCCTTCTCGAAGACCAGCGACATCGCCACGCCGTCGACCTTCGGCTCCGTGGAGAATGCGAGTGCCCCCAGGTCGATGTCGGGCACGGCCCGCCGCAGCCGTTCGGACCACGCCCGAAGCTCATCCTCGGAGAAGGCGTTGTCGAGGCTCATCATCGGCACCCGGTGACGCACCTCTTGGAACAGTCCCGACGGCGCGGCCGTCCCCACCATCTGCGTCGGCGAGTCGGGCGTGGCCAGCTCCGGATGGTCCGATTCGAGCTGACGCAGCTCGACGATCAGGAGGTCGTACTCGGCGTCGGGAATCTCCGGCTCTCCGAGCGCGTAGTACAGCTCGTTGTGGTGCTGGATCTGGGCCCGCAGTTCCTTCGCCCGCGACGCGGCCTGTCGAGGCGCTTTCGCGCCCTTGCCGTCCGAGACGCTGCCGGCCATGTCAGGCGGCGACGCCCGCGCCGATCACGGCGTCGGGATCGTCGGCGTCGTATAGGGCCACCGTCTGTCCGGGGGCAACCGGGCGCTGTGCCGTCTCGAAGCGGATCGCCAGCCCACCCCGCTCGTCGTCTGCGTCCACGGTGCACGGGATCGGTCGTCCGTGCGCGCTCACTTGCGCCACCGCCCGCACCGCGGCACCGGTGAGCGAGCCGTCCACCCAGGTCACCGAATCTCCCGGCAAGAACACCGACGAGCGCGCCACCGCGTCTGCGCCGCCTACGGTGACTCGCCGCGCCGTCACGTCGACGTGCGTGACGTAGCGCCGCTTGCCGTCGCCGCCGTGGCCCATGCCTCGCCGCTGGCCGACCGTCACCAGCTCGACCGCTTCGACGGTGCCCGCCGGGTTACCGGCGGCATCGACGACATCGCCCGCGTGCAGGTCCAGTCGTCCGGCCAGGAAACCCTGCCGACCCTCTGCACTACCGATGAAGCACACGTCCTGGCTGTCGGGCTTCGTTGCGGTCCGCAGGCCGAGACGTCGCGCGTGCGCCCGAACCTCGTTCTTGGTTATCTCCCCGACCGGAAAGAAGACACGCGCCAGTTCGGATTGGCCCAACATGGACAGCACGTAAGACTGGTCCTTGGCGTCGTCGACCCCCCGGCGTAACGAATGCGGACCGCCGGGGATCTGCGCGACGCGGGCATGGTGACCGGTGGCCAAACGGTCGAACCCGAGCCGCTCGGAGCGGTGCAGCAGCCGATCGAACTTCATCGTCCGGTTGCACTCGATGCAGGGGTTGGGCGTCCGCCCGACCGCGTGCTCCCCGACATACGGCGTCACTACGTGGCGGTCGAAGTCCTCGGTCAGGTTGAAGACGTGGTGGTCGATGCCCAACTGCTGGGCCACCCGCCGGGCGTCCTCCACGTCGGCGACCGAACAGCAGCCTGAATCCGACTCGCCACCCCAGAGCTTGAGGGTGGCGCCTACGACCTCATGACCCTGTCCCACCAGCAACGCGGCCGCGACGGAGGAATCGACCCCCCCGGACATGGCAACGAGCACCCGCATGCGCACAGTGTGCCAAACGGCTCAGACGGTCCGGCGCAGCGCGGCCGCCACCCCGGGCACCACGGCGATGGCGCGGTCGACGTCCTCGTCGGTCGTGTCGTAGCCCAGGGAGAATCGCAGCGCCCCGACGGCCAATCCCCGGTCCACACCCATGGCAGCGAGGACGTGGCTCGGCTCGAGCGCACCGCTCGCACAGGACGAGCCGCCGGACACACAGATCCCCTCGCCGCCGAGCGCGACGAGCAACTCCTCCCGGTCGACGCCCGCCAGGCAGAGATGGAGGTGCCCAGGCAGCACCGGGACCCCCGCCGGCACGGTCCGATGGGCCCACGGCACGACGGCCAGCAAGCCTTCGGCCAGCCGGTCCCGCAACTCCGACACGCGGATGCTCGCCGCCGCACGGTCCTTGGTCACGAGTTGGAGCGCGGCGGCCATCCCGACCGCGCTGGCAACGTCGGGCGTCCCGCTGCGGCGTTCGCGCTCCTGCCCCCCGCCGTACAGGCGGGGCGAAAGCGTCACCCGGGAGCTCACCGCCAGTGCGCCGGTGCCGACCGGTCCGCCGAACTTGTGCGCGCTCAGTCCCACCATGTCGACGCCGGCGGCCACTCCGGCGAGGTCGACAAACGGCGCGGCCTGTACCGCGTCGGTGAACACAGAGGCGGCGGGCGCGCGTCGCCGAACGGAGGCGACAACGTCGGCCAACGGTTGGATGACGCCGGTCTCGTTGTTGGCGGTCATGACGGCGACCACCGTGCAGCGCGACGAGAGGGTGCGGTCGAGCGCGTCGAGATCGATCAGACCGGCGCGATCGACCGGCAGCTCTCGCACGTCGACGCCCATCTGACCGGCGGCCTTGGCCGACTCGCGCACGGCAGGGTGCTCGACGGCCGACACGAGCACGACGGCTTCGCCTCGCGTCCGGAGCGCGGCCTCGGCGGGGCCGAGGACGGCGAGGTTGGCCGCTTCGGTCCCGCCCGAGGTGAAAACGATCTCACCGGGGTCGCGGCCGAGAAACGCAGCGACCTCGTCGCGGGCGTCCTCGAGCAGCGCGCGGGCGCGCTGCGCCGGCGGATGGCTCCCGGTCGGATTGCCGAGCGCCCGCTCGTGGACCGACGCCATCGCCTCGGCCACCTCGGGCCGGAGCGCGGTGGTGGCCGCGTGATCGAGGTAGGTGATCGGGCCGTTCATCGGTGCCCCGCCAGGGAGGGTCTGGGGGTACGGGGCGGTGTCAGCCAATCCATACCGTCTTTTGATTGGTGAACTCCTTCAATCCGAGCTCGGACAGCTCGCGGCCGTAGCCCGATCGCTTGACCCCGCCGAACGGCATCTCCGGCGCCGATACGACCATGGCATTGACGAACACCTGACCGGCCTCGATCT
>Ga0210399_10002193_pt1 | contig 15242 bp, 16 predicted proteins | sample IncBWC14MmetaG_FD_150865 | JGI IMG/M metagenome (GOLD analysis project Ga0210399, IMG submission 150865) | Forest soil microbial communities from Barre Woods Harvard Forest LTER site, Petersham, Massachusetts, United States - Inc-BW-C-14-M | ecosystem: Environmental > Terrestrial > Soil >...
GATCTGGCCTAACCGTCGCTTGCCGTAGAGGTAGTCGGCGTTTTCACTGCGGTCCCCGTTACTAGCAGCCCACGCTACGACCTCCACCACCGCAGGCCGCTCGCGACTCAGTAGGAACAGATGCTCGTTTTTCAGCCGCTGCAACCCGGCGGGCGTGATGTAGTTTTTCAGCGCTGGCCCCGGTGGCTCTGGCCGAGGTCCTCGGAGCGGCCGCTTTTCTCGCATTTGCCAATCTGCCATGGGATTTCGTGTACGTGTCGATGACCCAATTTCGGAGGGTCCGCGCCTCGGTCCCGATAATTCCTCGCAAGGTGAACGTGACGTATGCGAGCCAGATGTCGAATCATACATGGTCTTTCCTTGTGGCACTCTTAGAAAATGCGGTGACCCGTCCGATTGCATATCAAGGCGAAGAAGTATGCGGTTCACCTAAGCGATGAGCCGATGAGGTACCCATTTCCAATGAATTGTTTGCGTTCGACCTGTAGGCTCACACTGATTCCGGGCGGATGGTCGGCTATATATCCGCGTGTGCGCGTGATCTTTTGAAGCGGGGGAGGGAATTGGCCGTGACAGTGTAGGACTCTAACTAACTACAGGGCGGCGTTCTAACTAACTGAACTACGTCCCCACCTTCTGAGTCCGGGCACGGCGTCGAAATGACGGTCGCGGCTTAAAAGCGGAAGGGAGTGTTGACGACAGAGTGCCGCAATCCAAACATCGTTGGAGGGAATCGGCGTTCCAGCCCTCTTCAATTCCGTGCGAACCGCAGCGTACGGGATGGTGGTCCGTTCGTCGGCATCGAGGATCCGAAATTTCGGGAGGTATTCGGTCAACCATTTTTCGTAGTGCTTCCGGTCGCGTGAGTGCGAAATTCCGTACCGGTATTCGCCCAAGACAATAACGGGAATAGCGATTTGAGAGGCTCTGCGGAGGATGGTTTCTAGCGCCGCTTCGGCATCGGCCACGGCTGAAAGCCTATTCGTGTCCAAGATCACAGCCGATCCTCGGCCTCGATCTGCTCGAATTCTTCTTTGATAATGCTGTTGATCCTGGCCGTTTCCTTGTGCAGGCGCCGGAGCTTGCCGAAAGCAGCCATCCACGGTTTGCCGCTGCCGTTGTCAGTCCGGAATTTGTCAGCAAGAGCCTCGGAGATGAGCGCCCGAAGCGGAATCCCACGTTCGGCAGCAACGGATTTCGCGCGGCGAAAAATAGCGTCGGGAATTTCGAGCGTCGTCTTCATATCTGCATGCTCCCATATTTATGGGTTACCGTCGACGCTGGCGCTCTTGTTCCGGCGTGAGATGAATCGTCATGATTCCATTGGTCCCTGGGTTCCTCGTCTTCAGGCAGGGTAGAATTGCGTTCGGGCAAGTCGAATGTGCCGTCCTGCTCGGGGAACGGCACGCTCAGGCGGGAATTATGATGTCTAGCGAGGGACCCGGCAAATCGTCAGATGTCCGATGACGAGCCGTTTCGTCGCCTGAGGATGGGTCGAATCAGCAGGCATATGTTGTCAACTAGTCCTGGGCGACCGCGGACGATTGGGACAATAATCCGCGCACCAGACCATGAGCAGAGGAGACTGGGGGAAGCAGCCGGGCGGAGTTCAGGATGAAAGTCATTTCCGAAGAAACGTGGATGAAAGCAGCCAGAAGAGGATTAAGAAATCCAAACGCCGCTAAGCCGACCCCGATGCTGTCAACGACCAGCGTTCCCACAAAGTTCTGCATGATCGTGCGGCGGCAGCGCCGCGCGATGGAGAGAGTTTCGACCAGCTTTGAGAGGTCGTTGCCGATGAGGACGACGTTTGCACTTTCCCGTGCAACATCCGTACCAGCGCCCATCGCGACGCCAACAGTGGCCTTCATGAGAGCAGGAGCGTCATTAACTCCGTCACCGACCATGACCAGGTTGTGCCGCGCCGCTGTGAGCCGGCTAACGAATGCAAGCTTGTCCTCCGGCAAGAGTTCAGCGGCAATCTCGTCTACGCCCAGTTTTCTTCCGATATCCTCAGCCACGGCCTTGCAATCTCCTGTGAGAAGAACCGTTTTCAATCCCATCGATTTGAGATCTTGTATCGCCTTTGTTGCTTCGGGCCGAAGCGTATCGGCGACGACCAGAGTTCCGAGGAACTTGCCTCCTTGCGCCACAAAAATCTCCGAATCTGTCTTCGACACACCGTCCGTTGGAAGTGCAATCCGGTGTCCCTCAAGAAAGAGCCGATTGCCTACGATGATTTCCATGCCGCGACAAACCGCAACGATTCCTTTTCCTGGCGTGTAGTCAAATTTGTCCGGTTCTCCACCGGAGATTCCCATGTTTGACACCTTCTTCAGAATTGCCTTCGCCACAGGATGCTCGGACCGCGACTCCGCAGTCATCGCCGCTCGCAATAGGGAAGCAACCGGAACTCCTTCGGCGGGCCGAACATCAGCCACTTCGGGAGTGCCGTAAGTGAGAGTTCCCGTTTTGTCGAGAAGAATCGTATCGATGCTCGCGAGTGCTTCCAGATAGAGGCCGCCCTTGATGATCGAGCCGAGTTGCGCGGAGCGTCCAATCCCGCCAAGAATCGCCAAGGGCGTTCCCGCGGCAATCCCACACGCACCGGCAACGATGACCACAGAAATCGTCGAGCGCATGTTGTGAGTGATCAAGAATGTAAGCGCCGCAGCTCCGAGCGCGAAGTAAACCAAGTAACCCGCAAGACGGTCGGCGATTCCTTGAATGGGAGCACGCGACTTTTCCGCCCGTTCAACAGCGTCTATGATCTTGCCAAATGTAGTGTCGCGCCCCATCCGATCCACGCGGATTTCGAGCGCGCCGGATTGATTGATCGTTCCGGCGTACACCGACGCTCCCTTGCTCTTTTCCGCCGGCATCGATTCGCCCGTGATTGTTGCCTGATCGACGAAAGAGTGGCCTCCGGCAACAACGCCGTCCACCGGAATTCGAGCACCAGGCTTCGCGAGGACGATTTCGCCAAGAGCGATTTCCTTCGTCTCAACGTCTTGCCAGGATTCATTTCTGCGCACCGTGGCGGTTGTGGGCAAGAGACCGACCAGGTGACGGATTGCCGCGCGTCCGCGTCCGACCGTGAGTCCTTCTAGGATTTCGGCGACCAGAACAAATAGGGTGATCACGAGGGCCGTGAAGATTTCACGGATCGCCAGGGCCGCCACGATGGCGATAGCCATGGAGAGCTCCATCGTCATCCGGCGCTGAACGATGTTCTCGTACGCTTCGTGGAATATGGGAAACCCACCAAGGAGAGTACAAACGACACCGACGGCTGTGACATAGGGATTTAGCGCACTCCCAAAAAACCAGATCGCACATGCCGCCCCGGCCACAAACAGAACACGGTAAATTTCTGGCCAATTCAGAGCGTGTCCGTGTTCGTCTTCATGGTCGGCATGATCTGACGACGTAAGTTTCTTGGCTTCGTCGGCATCGCTTACTGCTTCTGCTTGTTTCAACTCTGTTTGGGTCACGATGAGTCACCATTTCTGCAAAATCTTGAGTATCTGCGCGACTACTTTAGATAGGTCCGCACGACGTCGATAAGTTCTTCGGCCGCTTCCACTTGGGGAGCGTTCTTGCCAGACTTCGGGTCGAGGACGTGGAATCGGATATGACCCTCCAGCACTTCGCCCATCAGGCCGTTCAAGGCACCGCGACAAGCGGCCATGAGCTGAAGGATGCTCGAACATTCGTGTTCACCCGTCGAGCGCGCGCTCGATGGCTTCCACCTGTCCCCGAATCCTCCGAACCCGGCTCAAGAGTTTCGCTTTGTCTTTGGTTGTGTGCGCCATCCGCTCCACCCTCAATATAATATACCCTAGTACAGTATAGTGGGATTGGCAAGCCTAAGGAACCTGCTCATCCGCACTTGACTCCTCTACTCCACTCGCCCGTGTTGCTGGCTGGGCGCTCTTCGTTTCGCGGTCGGCGCTCCAGCTTCCTTGCTTGACTGTATTCTGATATAGATATAACAATTAGATGAGATGACTGTACGGACTCATGAGACTAACCCCCGCTGGTTCATGCTCACGTTCACGTTGCCAACGAAAAGCGCGAGCCAACGAGTGGAAGTCTGGCGGAAATTGCAACGCTATGGAGCCATCCCGCTTGGCAACTCCGGTTACTTGCTTCCTAACAATCCATCCAATCGGGAACGCTTCGAGTGGCTGGCGCAGATGATACGTAAGCGCGCGGGAGACGCCTCCGTCGTCAGCGTTCAGTCGATCGACAACCTGTCCACTCCGCAACTGGTGGCGCGTTTTGCTGAGGCGCGGGCGCGGGACTACCAGGAACTCATCCGGGATGTACAAAAGTTGTCTACTGGCGCCCAGCACAAACGTCCGCTCGGACGAATCAGCCGACTGAGGCAGCGCTTTCGGGCAATCGTGGAGATTGATTTTTTTGGGACTCCTCTGCAAAAGCGTGCAGAGGAGTTACTAGCACGAGCTGACGCCTCGCCCGCGGTTGCGAAAAAATCGGCCAAGACCAATCCAGAGGACTACGTGGAAAGAGTGTGGGTCACGCGGCCCCGTCCGGGAATTGACCGCTCTGCCTCGGCGTGGCTGATTCGCCATTTCATCGACAAGAAGGCGCGATTCACATTTGCCCAAGAGGGAGAAGTCCCGACCGATGCGGTTCCGTTCGACATGTTTCAAGGTGGTTTCGGGCACCGCGGCGAGGATTGTACCTTCGAGACTCTGCGTAAGGAGTTCCGCGTTCGCGATGCGAGGGTCGCTGCGATTGGCGAGATGGTTCACGACGCAGATTTGAACGATGGAAAGTTTGGCCGCAGGGAAGCCTTCGGCGTAGACGCGGTTTTGAAAGGCTGGGCCCGAAGAGGCACGCCCGATCGGGCCCTTCTGGAGCGCGGCATGGAAATGATCGAGGGGCTGTATCACTCGGCCTGGTCAGTGCGCGACCGCAAACCGCGGAAGGAATAGATGAAAAAAGTCTCAGCTAACAAGAAGAAGAAAGGACTAGAGTTATGAAATTCATTTGCAGGATTGCACTTGTCGTCAGTCTTACGTTCGGTCTCTTCGCCACATTTGCCGGAAGCATCTGCGCACAAGAAGTGCCTAGCGACTATCAAGACGTGTTGAAGTCGCTCGACCGCAAAGGCGATTTCAAGGCTGGAGTTCTGAAAGTGAATATTCCGCGGAACGATTTGAAGATGACCATCCAAGGCTTCTCCGCACCTACGCCATTTGGTTTCGGGGGCTGGATCGCATTGACCAAAGCAACGGACGGCTCCGACGTGATGATGGGAGATCTGGTATTGCTGCAGGAAGAAGTTAATCCGGTTCTTTCCTCGCTGCTCGATAACGGGATTGATGTCACTGCTCTTCATAACCATTTCTTTTGGGACGATCCACACGTGTACTACATGCACGTTCATGGAATGGGGAAAGCAGCCGACCTGGCACGGCAGGTGAAGCCCGGTCTGGACCTGATCGGGCACGTGAAACCAGAAGCGGTTGCTTCCGCGAGCGGAAGTGGCACGCCACTCGATACCGCCAAACTTGCCAAAATCGCCGGCCACGAAGGTGAGCAAGCAGGCTCCGTTTACAAGATCACCGTGGGACGCGACGACCTGGGAATGAAAGAACACGGAGCGGTGATCAACGCTCGGATGGGGCTGAATACCTGGGCAGCATTTGTCGGCACACAGGAAGATGCTGCGATTGCAGGCGATGTCGCCATGCTCGAAAGCGAAGTAACTCCTGTTCTAAAAGCCCTTCGCAAGAACGGCCTGCACGTGGTTGCCATTCATCACCACATGACTGGCGACCGGCCCGTGGTGATCTTCCTGCACTACTGGAGTAGAGGCCCAGCCGAAAAACTTGCTGCCGGATTCAAGGCGGCGCTCGATGAACTCGGTAAGGGCGGCGGTAACGCTGCTCACTCGATGGGGCAGTGAGGAGAAGAAATGCGAACGAAGCTATTCTCTTTGCAATTTGGAATTTGTGCCGCGCTCGCCCTCGCGAGTTTGCTCTCGTCGGATGCATTCGGACAAACCCTCAAGCAGGTCATGCAGTTTGACCTGCCTGGGCCGGGCGGCAAGCGCTTCGACTATCTTACGATCGATGAGGACGATCACTACCTGCTGTCCGCGCACCTCGCTGCCGGACAGACCTACGTCATCGATCTCGGCACAAACAAAGTCCTCGCGACCATAACGGACACGCCGGGTGCCGAAGGAGTGGAATACGTCCCGGAACTCAAGAAGTTCTATACCTCAAACGCTCACGACAACACGATCGGCGTGGTGGACCTCAAGCAGATGAAAGTCGTGAAGAAATTGAAAACGGAAGCGAAGCCCGACGGAAGCACCTACGCCGCGCCCTTTCACAAATTGTACGTCTCCGATGAACGTGGAAAAGCAGAAGCCGTCGTGGACGTACAGAAGGATGAAATCATCAACACGCTGCACTTCGATAGCGAAACGGGAATGCCGCAGTACGACCCCGTGGCGCGGAAAGTCTATCTCAACCTGCAGGACCAGAATATTTTCGCCATCATTGATCCGGCGACCGATCAGGTGATTGGGCGGTATCCAGTTGGAAAATGCGAAGGAAACCACGGCATGGCATTGGACCCGGAACACCATCGTGCATTTCTCTCGTGTGAAGGAAACGAATTGATGACCGTTTTCGACTTGGACAAGCACGCGCCGATCGCGTTTCTCAAAGTGCCCGGCGGGCCAGACGTGATCAAGTTTGACCCGGGATTGGGCCGCATCTACGTGGCGTGTTACAGCGGCGCCATTGCTGTGTTTCACCAGGACGACCCGGACCACTATCGCAAGCTTGAAGACTTCCGTGTGCAGCATGCCGTACACACGGTGGCGGTCGATCTCAAAACCCATCGTCTCTACACGCCCGAACAGGAAGAAGATGGCAAGCCCGTCGCGCGAATGGTGGTGTACGAGGCCGTAACGAACTGATAGGAAGTTGCGGCAGTCCCTGACCGAATGGCGACGACCAAATTAATCCCGAGTGTCCTCAGAACCTTATCGCGTGACGGATGGCTTTTGTTCGTCACTCGATTTGCGCGTTTGTTCGCATACGGTTCGCTCTCCGTGATTCTAGTTTTCTATCTGGTTGGTCTCGGGCTCTCGGAGGCGCAAGTCGGCCTGGTTTTTACGTTGACTCTCTTCGGTGATGTCATCGTCTCGCTATACCTCACAACTAGAGCCGACCGAATCGGGCGGCGGCGCATGTTGATTGTCGGCTCAATTCTCATGGCGGCCGCGGGTTTGGTTTTCGCATTCACGAGCAATCTACTCTTCCTCGTCATCGCCGGTACCATCGGCGTCATCAGTCCAAGCGGCAATGAAGTTGGACCGTTTCTCTCGATCGAGCAAGCTGCGCTCTCCCATATTGTCCCGGCGGCGGCTCGCACGGAAGTTTTTGCGTGGTACACGCTCGCCGGTTCGCTGGCGACCGCCCTTGGCGCACTCTCTGGCGGCGGTTTGACTCAGGCGTTGCAGCACACGGCGGCGACGCACATGCAGAGCTACCGCGCAGTCGTGTTCTTATATGCGGCCTTGGGAGCTGCGCTGGCGTTTCTGTTCCTACGTCTCTCGACATCCGTGGAAGTGAGCCCCGCTCCAAACGGCTCAGTCCCTTCCTCAAGCGTTGCAGGTATTTTCGGAATTGCCAGGTCGCGAAACGTCGTTCTGAAATTGTCGGGCCTCTTTGCTCTTGATTCGTTTGCGGGTGGATTCGTTGTGCAGAGTTTTGCCGCCTATTGGTTCTATCTGCGCTTCGGTGTTCAACCTGTCGCACTTGGCGCGATTTTCTTCTGGGCGAATGTCTTTGCGGGAATCTCCGCTCTTCTCGCTACCCAGCTCGCGGCGCGCATCGGCCTCATCCGCACAATGGTAGTTACCCATCTGCCTTCGAACATTCTTCTTATCCTCGTGCCGCTGATGCCCAATCTCTCGCTCGCGGTCTTGGTACTTCTTCTCCGCTTCAGCATCAGCCAGATGGATGTTCCCACGAGGCAGTCCTATACGATGGCCGTTGTTCCAGCCGAAGAGCGCTCGGCCGCCGGCGGATTTACGGGTGTCGCGCGCACCACGGGAGCTGCCATCAGTCCATTGCTTGCAGGATTTCTATTTGCTCGGCCTTCGTTGATCGGCGCTCCATTCTTTATCGCCGGAACTTTGAAGATCATCTATGACCTGCTGCTCTATAAACAATTCGCTGCCGTTCGACCTCCTGAAGAAGCAGGCTAGTGCTGAAGCCGTCGTTTATCTCGGCATGACAAGAATCTAGCCGGTAAGTGAGGGATCTTGACCAGCCGGGTGCATAGGTTCACTCCACGAGAGCCGATTGCAGAATCGTGCGGTTTACGAGGAGGCTGCAGTGAGAAAGCTTCTCCCCATTCGACTGACACTGGTGACCCTTTTCCATGTGTTTCTCTTGGGATTGAGCACTCAGGGCAGGGAATGTTTGCATCTTGTCCAGACCATTCCAATGCCGAACGTCAAAGGCCACATTGACCATGGATGCGGGTGTCAAAGGCGAGCGGCTCTTTGTCGCTGGTCTCGAGAATGGCTCACTCGAAGTCTAGATGCACGCCCTCTTCTGTGCGACAATGCGCCGTCTCTTAACGGGAGGGTGCGTTGGTTCGAAATATTCTTGTTCTCGGCGCGATCTTAGCACTCGCCGCAGCAGCCTTTGGGCAAACCCATCCATCGCTGCCGGCAACCTTCCGTGCCGCGACGATTCACAGTCCGGAGGGCGCGGAGATTTTCGTGCGTTCGGGAGGAAACGGGCCGGTTGTAGTTCTTGTCCATGGTTACGCGGAGAACAGTGATTCTTGGGGACCGCTGGCCGCGGATCTGATGAAGGACCACACCGTAGTCGTTCCCGATCTCCGGGGAATCGGACGCTCTTCGAAACCAGAAACCGGCTACGACAAAAAGACCCAAGCGAAGGACATCCGCGCAGTCGTGACTACGTTGGGGTATGACCACACCGCCGTGGTTGCGCACGACATTGGGAACATGGTTGCTTATGCATACGCCGCAATGTATCCGGATAAGGTAGAACGGCTGGTCGTTATGGACGCACCGATTCCCGGAATCGATCCGTGGAACGAAATACTGCAAAGCCCGGGTGTCTGGCATTTCAACTTTCATGGGCCGGATGCAGAAAAGCTAGTTGCAGGACGGGAGCGTATCTATCTTGACCGCATTTGGAATGACTTCACCGGCGATCCGAGCAAGCCAGATGAGGCCACGCGAAACTTTTTCACCGCGACGTACGCACAACCAGGAGGAATGCGAGCGGGTTTTGCGCAATTCACCGCTTTCTCTCAAGACGCGAAGGACAACAAGATCTTCGAGCAGACGAAGCTGACGATGCCGGTACTGGCCGTGGGTGGCGAGAAGTCGTTCGGTTCGTTGCAGGCCGTAATCATGCGCCACGTTGCGACCAATGTTCAGGAAGCAGTTGTAAAAGGGTCGGGACATTGGTTGATGGAAGAACGTCCGGCCGAAACCATCACCTTGATTCGCAGTTTTCTCGAGGGAACATCCTCTAAGAGGCCGGAATAAGACTGGCCCAAGCTGAAAGCTCTCAAGCATTCGAAGGACACGAATCTACTGGCCAGATTGGCCAGGAATGTCAATACAACCCGCTAAAGGACGACCGCGGCCAGGTGCGACGGCCACCGACATCGACGTGCGACTCCCTTCGCCATTGTGCTGACTACCGAGATTGATTCCGCGACGCTGGCAGGAGTTTCTACTGACGGCCTGCGATCGGAGCTTTGCGATATCAGCAGACGGATATTGGACCGATCTCAATCTGCGGAGTTGCCGCGCAACGCGGCAGGTCGACCGTATCCATCAGTTAGAATAGTCCTCGCGCGCCGACTTTCGGTAGCTGGTCACGGACTCGTCGCGCCTAGTAGAAAGTCGCCCGAAGGGAAGCTGACTATGCCTTCCACTGAAAAACTCGACACTCACCACAAAGCGCTCACCCTGAATCTTGATGCATCCGCCTTCGGTTCCTTCGCCGAAATCGGCGCCGGACAGGAAGTCGCGCGCTGGTTCCTTGTAGTAGGAGGCGCCTCCGGCACGGTGGCCAAAACCATTTCCGCTTACGACAAGGAAGTCAGCGACGACCTCTACGGCTCCGGATCGCGCTACGTATCCCGGCAGCGGCTCGAGGCCATGCTGGACCACGAATGGAGCCAGCTTCTGACGCAATTAAGCAAAACCCGCGGGCCGCAAACTCGCTTCTTCTCCTTTGTGGATACCGTCTCCGCGCGCAACTTCGCCGGAACCAACGAGCCCCACGGCTGGATGGGCCTGCGGTTTCAGTTGCAACCCGGGGGCCCTCCCAACGACGTGCTGCTGCACATCAATCTGCTCGATCCTTCCAATCTTCTCCAACAGGAAGCCATCGGGATTCTGGGCGTCAATCTCATTTACGCCGCGTTCCACGAATTGCAAACCAGGGAATCATTTCTGGAGGGTCTGGCACAAGACGTCGTCAAGGAGCGAATCGAGATCGACTACGTGGATCTTCGCGGGCCAGCGTTCGAGAGCTGGGATCGCCGTACCTTGCTCGCCCACTTGGTGTACGCGGGACTCGCCGAGGCTGTATTTTACCCCTCGCAGGGCCCCAGCGTTCCCCCGACCGAGATTCTCTACAAGAAAGCCATCGTGCTTGCGCCGGGAACCTTTAGCCACGTGGATGCAGCTCACGCGCGAGTTCACGCGCGATTGCTGGTTTCGGCGATTGAGGAGCTTCGGAAGGAGCAGGGCGAAACCGAGGCGGCGCCCGCCGGCTTTTTTTGCCTGACGGCTGATTCGCTCACGCCGAACGAACCGGTTCCGGAGATCCACGACTTACTTCATCGCATCGATGCGCTTCTCGTCGCCGGCGGCGACGTGCTCCTTTTTCGCCAACGAGAGCTCTACCATATGACCGCTCTCGTGAATCGCTACACAAAAGCGCGCCTGCGCTTCGCCGCGGGTCTTTCCCTGATTATTCGAGGGTTTGACGAAATTTACGGCAATCTCCAAGGCAGCCGTCTGGAGGCCCTCGGGCGCCTCTTTGCCCAGAACGTGTGCATATACGCTTATCCGATGACCGCCGCGGATCTGCAGGAATGGCTGAAGAGTGCTTCCGCTACCGGCTGGGAATGGAGCGAGACGAATGGATGGGTTTCCGCCAGCCAGCTACGCCACGCGCCGCCTCTCGGACACCTGTTCGCGTATCTTCTCGCCAGCAAGTTTATTGTCCCTATGCAAGCGCCCGCCGCCCTATGAGCCGACGCTTGACCACGTGAAAGACTCGCTCAAAATTCTGCGTGCTTCGCCACGGTCCGTTGTGGTTTGCCTTAGCGCACAACAAAGGTCTGAAACGACATAGACCGCACACCCGTGCTGCTTGCCTGGATTCGGTGTGTGCGAAGCGAACTTCTAAGCGGTGGCGGCCTTCGCCTCCGTCGCAGCCTGCTTCCCGTAGGCCCGGGCGACCTGGCCGACAAGCGTGGCCCAGGGCATGTCCATGGCCGCGTAAACCTCGCCAGCCTCCGGTCGCGCATTATCCTTCAGGATTTCCACCATCAAGGTTGCGTAGTCCGACACAATAACACCCGCCTGTAGCATGCGCAGGAGTCCAACTTGCCGCTTGGTCTCGCTGAATGTTCCTGAAGCGTCGACCACCACGTAGGCGTCGAGTCCCTTACCCACGGCTGTGATCGCCGGAAAAGCCGCACAGACTTCGAGCGAAATGCCGGCGAAGATCAGTTTCTTGCGGCCCGTAGCCTCGATCGCGCTGGCCACGCGCGGGTCATCGAAAGCGTTGACCGAGGAACGGTCGATGATCTCGATGCCCGGCAGCGCTTCGACGAGTTCGGGGAACGTCGGACCCCACATGCTGTCGCGCGCCGTCGTGGTAACGATTATCGGCAGCTTCAGTGACTTCGCCGCTTTGGCCAGGGCCACTACATTGTGTTTCAGCTCGCCCGTCGAATAGTCGCGGACGCCCGTCATGAGGCCTACTTGATGATCGACGAGGACGAGCGCCGCGTTTTGGGAGGTCAGGGGCTCGTAGGGACGAATTTGATTGGTCATGGCTTCTCCTTTCGAGTTGCATATCAGACTTCCCGAAGGAGGAGCCTCGTCGGTGCGCCCGGCGCCCCTCGGCGGGACTCGCTTTCGGACCGTGCAACGGGCCCTGAGTGTCTGGCCCGAATGTGTCGGAGTGTAACGAGGGATCGGTGAACCTGTCAACACAACGCCAGAATCCCTACTTCGCAGAGGATCCGCCCCGAGCGGTAGACACATGCCATGCGCTAATGGTGAGATACGATACTCTCTGCGAATTGCTAAGAACACAAAGACAAGCCGAAAAAAAACCCGATCTGGCGGAGCGCGGCGGAGTGTGTTGATCGCAAAGAAGAATCGTTAGGAAGCGATGGGCTAGCGAGCCTATTGGAATATTCAAGCGGGCAAGGCGGTAGCTCTATTTCCGAAATAAGTGGGGCACGTACCAGCGCGCATAAGTTGCCATTCCCAGTAACAGCACGACCCACCAAAGAGCGAGGACGGTTCGCATCCACACCTTGTATTTGGTGATTCGCAATTTGTCCGGCAAGACGTTCGTGCCCGCGGAGAGCAAGATGTACAGTCCCGCGAGTTCGGTAACTGCTCCGAACGCGCCGTGCGTGGTCGCCAGGGCGTAGTAAGCCTTGCCCAGTCTGGCCGGAACCCTGGGAAGCACATGAACGCGGAATGAAGGAATCATCATCACCGCGATCACGACAGAGTTCAGAAGCACGATGGCGGATTGACACCAGACGTGCTGCCGAAAGCGCCCCTTGCGAGCGAACCGGGCGCCAAGCAAAAGACCTATCCCCATGGCGATTTCGAGGAGGAGAACTACATTGGCGCCACGCGGGGCGGCCGTTTCAAGAAATGCTTTTATCAACAGATTGTCTCCACGCAGATTACCGATTGCGTTCGGTTGGTGTTCAGATAAAAGTCTCGCGCGGCAGAATGGACAGAATTCATTCCGGTAATTGGGAGGGAGGTGCTAAGGCCGCACATCAGTGTCGGCCATGAACACCCCCTTGGGTCTGCGGGGGGCGACCACACTCAAAGCGACAACACGATGAGAACACCGTGTTTTTTCGACGGAACTCCTCAGCTTCCGTACGAGGTCGTCGCCGAGTCACTTCCAGCAATCACGGGACATGCAGCAAATTCTCGAAACGACTCGCGCCCCTTTAGCAACACATTCAGATTCTTCCTTTTCAGCAGTACCACGCTTTGCGCCCTTGTCTCACCCGTGTTTTCTCCCGGTGCCGCAACGCACACGTAGATTCCCGAGGATTTCTGGTCGAGAACCTTGATGACCAACCTTCTCACTCCATCCGCCGCCTCGATGACGGCTTCGTTTCCGTCCAACCTCTGTGCCGTGAATCCGTAATCCGCAAATGTCTTCTTGCCTTTTTCCTTCTTCGGCCGGAACGCGGACGGCAGTGAAGTCAAGTCCAGTTTCTCGACCACGAAGGCCGCTACCTTTTCTTTGGGATATGCAGCCTCATTCCCTTCCACCACCAACGGCGCGTAGGACAGCGCCAGAACTGCCAGTAGAACTTTTGTTTTCATTTTTCATGTTCCTTTTTTGTCGTTGGATTTCTGCGAATCTTCCTTGCAAACGTCTTCAGAGTTTCTGTTCGCCCATCTCGCCACGTCAATCTAAGATGTCCCGCCCAGCAAGGTGCTCCCAGACATTGATTTAGTGGGCTGCCTGCAGCTGGGGTGCTACGAGTATGCAAATCCGCTGCAATTCCTCGTAGGTAAAGTAAGTCTCTTCCTGGTTGCCGGCGCGCTCCACGCGGCCTAATCCTGATTGCTTCGAAACACGGCTGAGATCCGCCTCGGGTATGCCGAGCATCAATGAAGCCCTTGCCCGTGTCACATATTTCGGGACTTGCTTGCTCATAACCGCTCCCTGCGCCGCCACAATGGACATCGCGTTTTCGTCGCCAAAGATCAAGATCTTGCACATAGACCCTTGAGTTGTTGGAGAATCCTTTGTCTCATTGCTTTCAGAAAACGTTTATCCTGGTCCATTCACTCCACTGAGAAAGCCGCCGAGGTGTCCCGTCAGCGCGACGATGACTACGGCGACACCCTCGATCGGCAAGCGGTATCCCGGCAGGACCTCTTCTTTGTTCCCTCGGGTTCTCCGGTGGATGAACCACACCATACAGATCAGGACGCTTGACGCGCATCCCATCACCAGATGCATCAAGAGGATGCCCTTCAGTTTTTGACCCTCAAGTTCCCACTGCCAGGCGAGAATTCCGGTGACTACCACAGGTATGGTTGCGATCGCGGCGACGAGCAAGTTGTAATAGGCCGCCGCAGCTAGCAGGCGCTGCTTTTTCCATTGTCCAAGGAAATCAAAGAGAACGCCGATGATAAACAGCGCGATCGGGAAGTGAATCAGCACGACATGTTGCGCATGCTTCGCGAAAAGGACCGTTTTTAAGTCGAACGGATGCAAGGTTGCTCCTCACTCACTGCACGATGACTTTGCCGGTCATCTTCGGATGAATTGAGCAGAAGTACGGATAGGTTCCTGGTTTGCTAAAGGTGAAGGAAAACTTTTCGTCCGTGTCCAGCACCTTGGACTTGAAGGCCCTCGGATCGTCCGTGCTGACAATCGTGTGCGGAATATCATCCTTATTGATCCACGTCACGGTAGTTCCGACCGTCACGGTCAGAGCGGCTGGGCCAAACGTGAAGTTGTCAATCTTGACTTCCCTCGTTTCGAGCTTCTGCTGCGCGCTTGCGACGAAGCCCGTCTGGCCCGCGCCGAGTGCTCCCAATCCGAGCAAAAACGCTGCTCCCAATCCTGCAGTAAAGACACTTCTCCTCATGCTTTTTCTCCTATCTACTCATTTTGCTTTCAATTCAGCTTTTTGATCGGGCTAGTTCTCGCTTATGCGAGCGTGGAATCCACCACTGCCAGCGCGTGTTGGCTTTGTACGTAGTTCACATCCGTAATGCCCAGGACACTCTTGAGCTGCTCCGCCGGCACCTTCATCGGGCCTGGCGAATCGGCCTTGCCCGGCTGTGGCTGCGGGAATGCCGTGGACGCCGCGGTATGAAAGGTCACGTTTCCTTCGACCTTCTGCATCGTCTGGTGGATATGCCCATTGAGCACCGTCACCGATCC
>Ga0210399_10002194_pt1 | contig 15237 bp, 14 predicted proteins | sample IncBWC14MmetaG_FD_150865 | JGI IMG/M metagenome (GOLD analysis project Ga0210399, IMG submission 150865) | Forest soil microbial communities from Barre Woods Harvard Forest LTER site, Petersham, Massachusetts, United States - Inc-BW-C-14-M | ecosystem: Environmental > Terrestrial > Soil >...
ACCACTTACGCGGCGATCTGCTTCACTAACGGGGCCGCCATCTTGATTTCGATCTTGCGCGGCAGCGCACCCGCCGTAACCGGCGCCATGATTTCCAGCACGCCGTTCACGTACTCCGCCATCAACTTATCGATCACCACGCCCTCTGGCAGCGTGAGTGTCCTTTCGAACACGCCGTAAGCAACCTCCTGCTCCACGAACTCGACTTCCTTGACGTTGCGAGTGAATTTCCGCTCGCCATGAATGGTCAGCAGGTTTCTTTGTGCGTGAACTTGCACATCCTTCGGCTCCACGCCCGGCAGTGTCACGCGGCAGACGTACTTCTTCCCCTCTTTGTCCACATACGCTTCCACCGCTGGCGTAAAGTTGAATTCCTTTTTGAATTCGGGCAGTTGTGCCCATCCTGCCCACGGCTTACCCATCAGAATCCGGTTGAACATTTCGTCGAAGTCCCGCCGGAAACCGAACAACTCCTCATACATATTCCTCATGACTTCCTCCTCTTTCGCCTCACCAAGGCGCCGCGGCTACAACTCTGAGGCAGCGGCACAAGCCAAGCATCTTTGCGGCCCGACGGCCGCTGCGTCGAAATCACCGGGCGCTTCAGTGCGCTGCCGGCCTCGCCGCTGCCTCAGATAGTCGGGACATGAACCCGCCGGGTCGAACCTCGTTCAAGGACTTTGAGGTGGAGTCGCAAGCCCGGCCGTTTTTTTCCGTTTCCGGCAGCCTCAGCGGCCCTCTCCCTGGGCGGTCTTTGTCCTTTCTCGCATCCCTTCTACAACGAGATAAGGCTGTACGTATGTGACCGCTGCTACGGTTCAACGTGACCAATGTCACCCTTCTCGAATGAGCGACGCTACAAGCGACCACTTCGGGCAAAATGCTATAGTTGTCTTTTACGCTGGCATCCGCGCGAGTTATCTCTTGAAAATTGTCAATGTCGTCGGTGCACGTCCGAATCTGCCGAAAATTGCGCCTTTGATCCGCGAGATGCGTCGCCATTCTGAGATTGAAGCCATCCTCGTTCACACCGGTCAGCACTACGACGACGCGCTATCGAGTGTTTTCTTCCGGCAAATGGGCATACCGGCGCCTGACGTAAACCTGGAAGTAGGCTCCGATTCGCAGGCCGGTCAAACCGCCGAAATCCTAAAACGTATCGAGCCTTTCCTGATTGCGCAAAAGCCTGATCTGGTTCTTGTCGTCGGTGACGTCAATTCGACGCTCGCCGTCTCTTTGGCTGCGGCAACGCTTGGCATAAGCGTGGCGCACGTCGAAGCCGGCTTGCGCAGTTTCGATCGTTCCATGCCGGAGGAAATTAACCGCGTTCTCACAGATGCCCTCGCTGAATATCTCTTCGTGACCGAGGAAGACGCCATTGAGAATCTCCGGAAAGAGGGCCGTCCGGCCTCGAGCATTCATTTCGTAGGCAACGTAATGATCGATTCTCTCCTCCAATTCCTGCCTCTCGCACAGGAATCGCACATCGGTGACGAACTGCGGCTGACCCTCGGACAAACTTGGCAGCGCTTCGCTGTTCTAACCCTTCACCGGCCTTCAAACGTCGATTCCGTGGACAAACTCGGTCAGCTTCTGAACGCCGTCGCCGCTATTGCAGATGAGGTTCCAGTGATATTTCCTGTGCACCCGCGCACCCAACAGCGACTAGCGGAGGCAGGTCTAACGAACTGCCACTCGCGGTTGCGTCTGATTCAGCCCCTTGGATATCTCGATTTTTTGTGCTTGCTGACCAAGGCGAGCTTGGTTCTTACCGACTCTGGCGGGATACAAGAAGAAACCACTGCGCTGGGAGTCCCCTGTCTGACTCTTCGACAGAACACCGAGCGGCCGGTTACAATTTCGATAGGCACGAATGCTCTGGTAGGAACCGACCCGCACAAAATTCGGTCAGCCGCTCGTGACATTCTTGCTGGCAAAAGCAAGATTGGAAGAATTCCTCCGTTATGGGATGGCAAGGCGGCGGAGCGAATTGTCAAAATTCTGCTGGCTTCTGTCTTCCGTCGGACAGCCACGATCGCTACCACATAACTCTGGAACTTTTTCCAGCTTGAGCAAGACCAGGTGAAGGATCACCGGCGTGAGAGTACACTTGGAAGAATGCCCGGTTGGGCCCAATTTGACCCACAAGTTACCATCGCTTTATGATGTAAGTTCAAGGGTTTCAACAATTCCGGGGTCGTCTAATTGGTAGGACACCAGCCTTTGGAGCTGGTTATCATGGTTCGAGTCCATGCCCCGGAGCCAATTTTTTGTTTCTCTGCTTAGAGGGAACGCGCAGCCGGCACCGCCGCCGAACCCATCTTGGCTCGGGTTTGCGCCATAATCGCAAGAAACTTCCGAGCGTTGTCGACAATCAATTGCGTGTTACCCGACTTCAAGTGGTCGGGGTGCACCAGTTCCCCGCCGATCCCCAGCGCCGCTGCCCCCGCTTCCAGGAACTCGGCTGCGGTGCTCAGATTCACACCGCCGGTGGGCACCAGCGGAATACCGGGTAGCGGACCCTTCAGCGCCTTGATATATTTCGCGCCGCCAACCTGCCCGCACGGGAACACTTTCACGAAATCCGCCCCCGCTTCCCAGGCGGTAATCACTTCGGTCGGAGTCAATGCGCCGGCCATGATCAACTTCCCTTTCCGCACGGCCAGTTCCACGGTTTCCGCCTTAAATCCTGGGCTCACCAAAAATTGTGCGCCGGCGTCGAGACATTGCTGCGCCACATCGGCATTCAGTACCGTCCCCGCACCGACCAGCAACTCCGAAGCCGCGTGCTTCGCCAGTTCGCGAATCAAATCGATGGCTCCGGGCACCGTCATGGTGATCTCCACGATCGGAATGCCGCCCTTGCAAACGCTTTCCGCCGCAATTCGCGCCTCGGCAGAGGACGAGGCCCGCACCACCGGCACGATACCGATTTGCAGGATGCGATCACGAACCGCCTGCTTTTCCATTGAGAGCGCCCTTCCGCTAAGAAACCCCCGTCAGCGCGCGATCCGCGCCCCGACACCTTTCATCACTTGCAGCACATCTTCAAGTGTCGCCATGGAAGTATCCCCCGGGGTGGTCATCGCCAGCGCCCCGTGCGCCGCCCCGCATTCCACCGCCCACTGCGCGTCGCGGCCCGTCAGAAATCCGTAAATGAGTCCCGAGGCAAACGAATCGCCGCCACCTACGCGGTCGAAAATCTCGAGGCTCTCCCGATTCTTGGCCTGAAAGAATTTTCCGTCGTAATAGCACACCGCGCCCCAATCGTTCTGCGTCGCGGTCTTCGCCTTCCGCAAGGTGGTCGCTACAACTTGAAACGGATAATCCTTCACGACCTTCTCGATCATCTCCTGGAAGCCTTCCGCGCCAAACGTCGAGTGGTGCTCGTCCATGCCTGGCACTTCATAACCAAGCGCCGCCGAGAAGTCCTCTTCGTTTCCCAGCATCACATCCACAAACGGCGCAACGCGGCGGTTCACTTCCTGCGCCTGCTTCTTGCCACCCAGCGATTTCCATAGTGAGGCTCGGTAGTTCAGATCGTAAGAAACGATCGCGCCGTGACGCCTCGCCGCCTGCATCGCTTCCGCCGCAACTTCCGGAGTGCTAGGGGAGAGCGCGCAGAAAATTCCGCCGGTGTGCAGCCACCGCGCTCTGTGTTTTCCGAAGATCTCATCCCAGTCGAAATCACCCGGCTTCAGTTGGGAAACCGCCGTATGTCCGCGGTCGTAGGACCCGGCAGCCGCCCGTACCCCAAAGCCGCGTTCCGTAAAATTCAGCCCATTGCGCATCCCGCGTCCAACGCCATCGTGCGGCATCCAGCGAACATACGTTTGGTCCACACCTCCTTGATACAGCATGTCCTGCAACAACCGCCCCACAGGGTCGTCCGCGAACGCCGTAACGATTGCCGTGTCCATGCCGAAACATCGCTTCAGCCCGCGTGCGACGTTGTATTCCCCACCACCTTCACACACCTCAAAACTGCGCGCGGTCGTAATGCGCCGATCCCCCGGATCGAAGCGAACCATTACTTCGCCCAGACTCACCAGGTCCCAACGGCAATTTTGCTTTGGCTTAATGGTCAGCGGCATCGTCTTTTTTGCTCATCAATTGGCACACTTCAAAGCGCCGTGCACTCTCCGCGCTTTCTCCGTGCGCTCTGCGTCTCAGCGGTAAATTCTTCCTTTGATTTTCACTTCGCTCACAGCGAAACCCCGCGCTTCCAAGGGATAAAATCATCTTGCTTCAAAATCTCCGCCTTGGTCTGATCCTCGCCGCTCGCCACTTGAATGACCCGGTCCAAAATCGCTTCGCCCATCTTCTCGATGGTCATCTCGCCTGCGATGATCGGCCCAGTGTCGATATCGATGATATCGGGCATGCGCCGAGCAAGCTCCGAATTCGTGGAAATCTTCAACACCGGCGCTATCGGATTCCCCGTAGGCGTGCCCAACCCAGTCGTAAACAGAACGACATTCGCCCCCGCCCCGACCTGCGCGCTCACGCATTCCACGTCGCTCCCCGGCGTGCACAGCAAATTCAATCCAGGCTCGCTCGAGTACTCCGGGTAGTCGAGCACACCCGTCACTGGTGACGTTCCACCCTTCTTCGCAGCCCCAGCGGATTTCATCGCGTCCGTCAGCAAACCATCCCGAACATTTCCCGGCGAAGGATTCATCTCGAAGCTGGCATGGACGGCCTTCGCACGAGCCGCATAATCTCGCATCAGCTCCATGAACCGCTCCCCAACGTCCTTACGCACGCTTCGATTGATCAACTGCTGTTCCACTCCGCAGAGCTCGGGAAATTCCGATAAAATGCCGCGCCCGGCAAGCGCGGCCAGGATATCAGCGGTGTGCCCAATGGCCGGATTCGCCGAAATTCCAGAGAAGCCATCCGAGCCACCGCATTTCAACCCAATGCAAAGACGCGAAAGCGGCGCAGGAGCTCTCTCGGCTTTGTCGGCTTCGACCAGTCCGAAGAACGTCTCGCGTATGGCTTTCGAGAGCATCGTGGACTCTTCGCCGATCTGCTGCTGCTCAAAAACCAACAGCGGCTTGGAGAAACTGGGATCGCGTCGCTTGATCTCTTCCAGTAGCGTCGGTATCTGGGCGTTCTGGCAGCCCAGACTGAGAATCGTGGCTCCCGCAACGTTGGGATGATGAATGTAGCCCGCCAGCAGCCCGCAAAGGTTCCTGGTGTCTTCGCGCGTTCCCCCGCACCCCTGCTCATGCGCCAGAAACTTGATGCCGTCAATGTTCCGGAAAACCTTCGGCGCAGTCGAAGCACCCCTATCTTGGACGAACTGAAAGTTCTTAAGCTCTTCGGCTTTCCCCTCGCGATATAGCCGGACAAGCTCCGCAACCTGACGCCGGTAAATCTGCGGCAGTGCGAATCCCAGCTCTTCCTCAAACGCCTGCTTCAGAACGCCAAGATTCCTGTTTTCGCAAAACACCAGCGGAATTACCAGCCAGTAGTTTCGCGTGCCAACCTGCCCATCCGCGCGGTGGTACCCCAGAAATGTGCGCTCGCGCCAGGCAGAAACATCGGGTGGCATCCAGTGAGCTGTCTCTGCGGAAGCATGAAAATCGGAAGCGGCGTGCCGTATGTTGCGCGTCGAAAGCAGATCGCCCCGACGGATCGGCGCGGTAGCCGTGCCCACCAGACCGCCATACATGATGACTTGATCCCCAGGCTGGAGATCCCGCGTGACAAATTTCTGTTTGGCGGGAATATCCGATAGCAGCGAATACGTGTCGCCGGAAAAAGGAATCAGCTCACCTTTTCGTAGCGGGGTCAGCGCGACAAGAACGTTGTCTCTGGAATCCAGTTGCAAAACGCTATTTTGCATACTTTAATTTTCTGATATCGACATATTCCGCGCAACGTGGCGCTCTACCACAGCGTCGTCTGCACGCCTCGCGCAACACTCCTTCAACTGCTGTTTCAGCTTGATCTCATACTCATCGACTATAGGAACCGCCCGCCAAGGTGTCAAACCGCTAGAACTGAACACAAGATTCAGTCAAATTGAAGCTTCGCGGTCATACGAGATTCCCGATAATTGAGCTCGGACTAGTTTCCTCGCTGCAGGACGACAATCGTATCGATTGGGTCTCGGCCCTCTTTCGGCAATCGCAGCAACAGGCCCCCATTTAGAGGCTTTAGCTCCAGCGGCGCAATCGATCCGAACAGATGCGCCCCTGTGACTCCCGGCAACTCCGGCAGCGCCAGGTATTCGTCCTTCCAATCCAGAACGTGCACAAAGATATCCCGGCCTTTTTGCGTCGAGACACCCCAGCTCCGGGGCGTAATAGGGCCGCCGCGCGTGCCGTAAATCGTGTCGCCGTTTTTCTGCATCCATTCGCCAATGGCGTGCAGCCGCTCAACAAACTCCGGTTGCACTCTTCCCGAAGGCATGGGCCCGATGTTCAGAAGAAAATTCGCGTTGGAACCAGCGGCGCGCACCAGGTAGTGAATCAGGTCCGGCACGCTCTTGAATTTTTTGTCACTCGCGTTATATCCCCACGCTCCGTTAACGGTTTCGCAGGTTTCCAACGGCAACGCGCTGATCGACGTTTGATTGAATCCCGCCGTATTCGCTCCCGGCAGGTCTTTCTCAAACATCTGGAAGTCCTCCCCGTCAAAAGGCGCGTGATGATGGTTGCTGCCAATCAATGCGGCAGGCTGGAGCTTGTGAATCAGCGAATAGGTCCGCTGCAATTGCCAATCCGCGTCGGGCTTATCCCACATGCCATCGAACCAGATTCCGGCGACGTCGCCGTAGTTCGTCAACAACTCGGCGAGCTGCGCGTCCATGAAATCCAGATAACGCTGGAAATCGCCGCCACCCGGACGGCCCGCGGAATGTCCCGTGCGCCCAAGAGGAAAATAATCCGGATTGTGCCAATCCAGCTGCGAATGATAGAAAAACAGCTTGATTCCCTGCTTGCGGCATTCCTCCGCCAATTGCTTTAGCGGGTCCTTCCCGTAAGGCGTCGCCACGATATTCCACTTGTTCTGCTGTGTGGCAAACATCGCGAATCCATCGTGGTGCTTGCTCGTTATGGTGATGTATTTCATGCCCGCGGCCTTCGCCAGCGAAACAATATCCGCGGCGCTGAACTCCGTTGGATTGAACTGCGGCGCGAACTTTTCGTATTCGGTAATAGGAATCTTCTCGTTCTCCATCACCCATTCGCCGCGGCCCGGAACGCTATACACGCCCCAATGAATGAACATTCCGAACTTAGCGTCCTGAAACCACTGTCGCGCCTTAAGGTTGGACTCCGAAGGCTGATAACTCTGCCCAACCGCCGCGGAACTCCAGCACACGGCCGTCAAGAAACTCAACGCCACCGTCGCAGTTCGTCGCTTCATCAAATTCCCTCCACCGCACAGCCTCAATATGTCACTCGTACGTCCGCCGCACTATTTCTCCAATTCAAATACTTTCTCCATCACCTGCCAACGCTCCACCGGACTAGCGTTCGGCAGCGGATTCTGAAACCTCCCCATAAGTTCCTCCCACTCGCGCACCTTCGGATTCGCCAAATCCATCTTCGCCTTTTTCGCGAACGAAAACTCCGAGTCCACTTCCATAATCATGAACATGCGCGTCCCAAGCAGGTAAATCTCCATGTCGACCACGCCCGCGTCCTTCAAACTTTTGGTGATCTCCGGCCAGACTTTGTTGTGGTAGCGCTTGTACTCCGCGATAAGCGCAGGGTCATCCTTCAAATCCAGCGTCAGGCAAAATCTTCGTGGGTGACGTTCCTCCACACTACTCATTTTTGCTCACTCCCTACTCCCTCGCGCCCCTGGGTCAACGCGCGATCCAGGTGCACATACCCGCCATCGACAAACAAATGCTGCCCGGTAACATGGCTTGCCTGCCCGGAGATCAAAAACAACACCGTCGCTGCAATCTCTTCCGGTGCGGTCATGCGCCCACCCAGCGGAATCTTTGCGGTAATTTCGCGCAGCTTCTCCTCGGGGTTCGGGAACGTGCCAAGCCATTGCTGATAGAGCGGCGTCATCACCTCCGCGGGCAACACAGCGTTCACGCGAATTCCGTACGGCAGCAACTCCACCGCCCATTCCCGCGTGAGTGCCAGAATCGCGCCTTTCGCGGCGACGTACCCCGACGTCCCGCCCTGTCCGGTGACCGCCGTCTTCGAAGCAATGTTCACGATGCAACCGTGCGATTCTTTCAGCGCCGAAATCCCGTAGTGGGCCATGTTGTAGTAGTGCAAAAGATTCCGCTTGAGCGATCCAACAAATTTTTCAGGACTTCCGTGTTCCAGCCCAACTCGATCATTCATGCCCGCGTTGTTCACCAGCACATCCAGTCGCCCAAAATCGCGCAACACCTGCTCTACCGCCAACGCACAGTCCTGAGCCGACGCGAGGTCAGCTGGAATAAATCCGGCTCTCCCTCCTGAACTTTCCAGCTGCGCCTGCAGTTGCCGCCCAGCGTCGACGTCTCGATCCACGATCACCGGAACGCCATCCTCATCCGCACACCCGCGGACAATCGCGGCGCCGATGCCCTTCGCGCCACCCGTAACCAGGATGACCTTACCCTTAAGCTGCAAGTCCATTCGCGAAAGCCTCTAAATCGTAAAACCGAATCGCATTGGCGCCGAAAACTTTGTCTTTCGCGGCGGGTGCTTTGCGGTCGACATAATTCTCGACGATGTATTTCACTTGCCCGTAGCTCGCAGCCAAAAGGCACACCGGCCAATCGGAACCAAACATCAATCTATCCACACCGAACGACTCAAAAACCACGTCGAGGTACGGATCGAAGTCCAACGGCGTCCAGCGGTGCCAGTCGGCCTCGGTCACTAACCCCGATAACTTGCAATATACATTCGTGTTGCCAGCGATGCTGCGAATCTGCGCTGTCCACGCTTCGATATTCTTCAATTTGATCTCGGGTTTGGCCAAATGATCGACGACAAATCGTTGGCGGGGAAATCGCTCGACGAGTTCAATGGCTGCGGGAAGCTGCCTTGGATAAATGAGAATATCGTACGTGAAGCCAAATTCCTGTAGGCGGGAAATCCCGCGCATGAACTCGGCCCGCAGCATGAAATCATCGTCCGGCTCGGACTGGACAATGTGACGAAACCCGCGCAGTTTCTTATATCCCGAGAAAAACTCGAGTCGCTCGTCGATCCGCGGCGAAGCAAGGTCAACCCACCCGACAACCCCGGCAATACGCGTCGAGCGTTTGGCAAGATCCAGCAGGAATAACGTCTCTCGCTCCGATTGATCCGCTTGCACCGCGACGGAGGCATCGATCTTGGTTGCATCGAACTCGGAAGCCAAGTCTTCCGGCAGGAAATCGTGTTTCAGCACACCCATGTGTTCGTCAATCCAATCATGCCGCGCGTGTTCAAACACCCAGAAGTGCTGATGCGAGTCGATGTTCATAGAAATTGGGGCCAACAACGCACTCCGAGCCGCACCAAGATACCTGAAGTCGCTTAACCCCGGTCGAGAAAATGAACTTCGCTGGCGCCACGCAAATGCGCCGCGGCGCTTTCCGCGGTGATATCCCGCTGAGGGCTACCGAGCATTTCGTATCCAACCATAAATTTCTGGATGGTGGCGGAGCGCAAGAGCGGCGGAAAATAGTGCGCGTGAAAATGCCACTCGGGATGTCGTTTATCGTCGGTTGGCTGCTGATGGAAACCCATCGTATAAGGAAAAGCAGTGGTAAACAGGTTGTCATAGCGGATGGTCAGGCTCCGCATAATGCGGGCGAGATCGCTCCGCTCCGCATCGTTGAGATCAGGGAGGCTGCCGGCGTGGCGGCGACTGAGGATCATGGTCTCGAATGGCCACACCGCCCAATACGGAACCAGCGCCACAAAGCTTTCGTTTTCGGCGACGATGCGCTCCCGGTCGTTTTGCTCAATCGCTAAATAGGAGCAGAGCAAGCATTTCTTGCGCGTCTCAAGATATTCGGCTTGCGCGGCCAGCTCGCGCGCTGGCTGGTTGGGAATCGTCTCGTTGGCCCAGATCTGGCAATGCGGATGCGGATTGCTCGCTCCCATCAGCGCGCCGCGATTCTCGAAGATTTGAACATGCTGGATCCACGGGACCCCTCCGAGCTCACCGTACTGACCAGCCCAAACGTCAATGACCGCGCGCACTTCCTCGGGCTGCATGCGCGGAATGGTCAGGTCGTGCCGCGGCGAAAAACAGACGACGCGACATACACCACGCTCACCCCGAGCAACAATCAACCCCTCTTGATCGACCTCGAACGCCGGCGCGTCGGGCAACAATGCCGGGTAATCGTTGTCGAAAACATACGTGCCCGTGTACGCGGGATTCCGCGCTCCGCCCGCTCGCGCGTTTCCGGGACACAGATAGCATTCGGGATCGTATTCGACCACCGGCGCCGTAGCCGCCGTGGCCACGTGCCCCAGCCAGGGACGCTGCGTGCGGTGCGGCGAAACCAGCACCCACTCCCGCAGTAGCGGATTCCATCGGCGGTGCGGCGCGTCCTTTTGTTCGCGAGCGGTCATCAGCCCCGTTGCTTCTTTTTGTAGCTATAAGTCTGATGGAGCAACCAGGCCGGCTCCTTCGGCAGGTTTGCAGATGTAGATCTGGGGCACCAAGCCCGTCTCTCGCTGGTATGCCTTCCCCAACTTCTCCTTGAATTCTCCTGCGCGCCGCGCGTCTACAAGATTGATGGTTGCGCCGCCAAATCCTCCGCCGGTCATGCGCGCACCGAACACACCTTTTTGCTGGTACGCCAGGTCCACCATCAAATCCAGTTCTCGACAACTGACCTCATACAAATCGCGCAAGCTCCTGTGCGATTCCGCCATCCGCTTTCCAAACCGCTCGATATCGCCGGCCTCCAACGCCTCGGCGCTGTCCAGTACACGCGCGTTCTCCGTGACGATGTGCAGTGCCCGCTTGTAAATTACTTCGGAGAGCAGCCCGCGATGCCGCTCCAGTTGCTCCAGGTTGACGTCGCGAAGCGCCCGAATTCCCGGAAGCACCGTCGCCAGCCGGCGAACCGCCTCTTCGCAATCCGCGCGCCGCCGGTTGTATTCGCTCGAAGCCAGTTCGTGCTTGACCATGGTGTTGCTGATTACCAGCTTCACGGAATCGGGAATCGCCAGGGATTTGAAGGTTAGCGAGCGACAATCCAGCAGCAGCGCATGATCCTTCTGTCCGTGTAGAGAAACAAATTGATCCATGATGCCCACGCGCGCGCCGACGAATTCGTTCTCGGCTTTCCGGCAAAGCTGTGCCAATTGCAGACGATCGGGCGTAGCCGCGGAATTTTCCGCGAGAGCCAGCGCTGTGGCCACCTCAATCGCCGCCGAAGAGCTCAGCCCCGCCCCCATGGGAACTTCGCTCTCGATGAAAAGATTGGCGCCGCGAATGCGAAAACCCGCTCTCTCCAGTTCGACCGCGACGCCAATGGGGTAGTCACTCCACGACTTCGTGGGCGAAATCGCTGCGGAACTAAGATCCACCTCGGCCGCGGCGGAAAATTCTTCCGAGTAAATGCTGAGTTTGCGGTCCTCGCGCGCGCCAATGGCTACCCAGCAATAGAATTCAATCGCCGCGGGCATGGCGAAGCCGTCGTTGTAATCCGTATGCTCCCCGATCAGATTCACGCGGCCCGGAGCGCGATACACGCGAGAAGCCCCGTCAAATCGCGCGCTAAAGCGCCCGGCTATGTTCGACAGTCGTGTCATGGACTCTTGTCCCAGCAAAAGCCAGATGAGCTGGAAGCCAGGCTTCCCGCTGTCTCCTTATTTAATGGCCAGATAAATCCGGCAAATACGACTTCTGCGGTACGACACGCATTCCGCGATGGCCCGGTAAGAGTCTGACCGCGCCACACCCTGCTAAAACAACGCCCCAGGTGAGATTGCTATTCACTCCCAAGGATTGCGGATGACGTGAAGAATCGGCCAAGGTGCCATAGGCGGCTAGGATGAATCCAAGCAGGATAAACAAAGCTTCGATCGGCGGCCGGATTTCGATTCTCATGTGTCTTTTTACCAGAAAATCAGATTCAACAGAAACGTGCCCCTGTCCGCGATAATCGTGAGAGATACTGGCCTCGCGTAGCAGCTCGGCGTTCCTCGCCCCTTCCGGATCGCCTCCGATCCCGGCCCGTGCCCTGCCCGTTGAGCCGTGGCGACAAAATCGCCCTCTGCCGGTTAAGCGGTTCACCCGGCACAATGCAGGGAGGGTACCTGAGCCCGCACGTCGCTGCAAGACCCTCACGCTCGAATTTCTTTGCCGCGGTGCTTCCCTTCAGTTATGGCATGATGTCGCTTCGTACGGAGGTTTCATGTCTAGAGCGAACGCTTCTCGCCGGGACTTCCTCAAACTGGCGGGCGTTGGCGTTGCGGGCACCGCGCTGAGTGCGGCGGCCTCGAGCTACACCCGAATTGCCGGGGCTAACGATCGCGTCGGAGTAGGGATCGTGGGTTTCTCCGACCGCTTCCGAAACAGTCTGGCTCCCTCGTTTCTAAAATCCGCGGGCGAGCTCAATCTCGAGTTTGTCGCGCTTTCCGATATCTGGAGCAAGCGGCGGGAGGAAGGCGCGGCGCACATCGCCAAGCTCACGAACAAGCAGATCGCCCTGGCGCGAAACAACGACGAACTTTACGACAATAAGGATGTACAAGCAGTGATCGTTGCGACCCCGGACTTCCAGCACGCGACCCATGGCGTGGAAGCAATCCGTTCAGGTCGCGACGCGTACATCGAGAAACCACTGGCCACCACCATGGAAGATGCCCGAGCCATCCACAGCACGGTGAAAGGAACCGACCGCATTGTCGCCATCGGTACGCAGCGTCGCAGTTCTCCCCTGTACCAGCGCGCCCACGAGTTCATCAAGTCCGGCCAGTTCGGCGATATCGTCTCCGTGGAAATGACCTGGAACGTGAACCAGCCCGGCCGCTGGCGACGCCCTAAACTTGTCTCCCTATTGCGCGAGGCCGATACCGACTGGAAAAGATTCCTGCTCAATCGCCCCTTTGAGCCCTTCGATGCCAGGAAATATTTGGAGTTTCGTTTGTTCTGGCCCTTCTCTTCGGGAATACCCGATCAATGGATGGTCCATCAGGTCGATACCGTCCATTGGTTTACCGGATTGCCGCGACCCCGCAGCGTGGTCGCAAATGGCGGCGTCTACCATTGGCACGACGGCAGAAAGAATTGGGATACTATGACCGCGGTCTTCGATTATGGCCCGCTTGACGACCCTGCCAAGGGATTTCAGGTGGTCTATTCCTCGCGCATGACCAACTCCGCAGGCGGCGTGAAGGAATTATATTTCTCGAACGGCGGCACGCTGGACCTGGACAAGAATCAAATCACCCCGGCTGGCGGACTCACTGAGGAATTTGCCAAGGAAATGGATGTGAAGCCGAATCTTCTGCCGACCGTATCGCTGGCGCAGTCCACCCCCGCCACGACGACCGGTGCCAGTACAGGAGCCGATGACGCCACGGCAGCCAACGTCCGAAACTGGATGGAATGCGTCCAAACCCGCAAGAAGCCAAACGCGGACATCGAAGCGGGCTACAGCCATTCAATCGCCCTGTGCATGACCATCGCCGCGATCCAGACCGGGCAACGCGTAACTTTCGACGATACAAAACAGGATGTTGTCGTCGGAACTCCAGCGAGCCACCCGCGACCTCAGCACGGCGGCGCCCGAGTCGATCCGCCAAGCAACTCGCGCTGACCGATGCGGTGCCTCCTAAACGAACTTGATGTGACCGTTGGGCTTTAGCCCGGCGCACGAACGAGCGTACCCATGTCTATCAACATCGGCCTAATCGGCGGCGGAAACATCACTGAAACCCACGCCCGCGCAGCCCGAGCGATTCCTTCGGTAAATGTCGCCGCCATTTACGGAACGAACACCGCGAATGTCGAACGCCTCTGTCGCGAATATGGCGGGCAGGCCTATCAGGATTTCGAAGCATTCCTGGCGCATCGCCCGATGGACCTCGTCATGATTGGAAGCCCTTCCGGACTCCACGCCTCCGAAGGCATCGCAGCCGCTCGGCTCGGGCTTCACGTCCTGACCGAAAAGCCGATCGATATCACTGCGGCACGCGCCGACGCCTTGATCGAGGCCGCGAAGCAATCGCGCGTAAAACTCGGGGTGATTTTTCAAGATCGCGTGAAGCCCGACATTCGCCGCCTCAAACGGTGGGTCGATCAGGGAGTGCTCGGCAAAATCTTATTCGTGGACGCGCGTGTGAAGTGGTACCGGCCGCCCGAATACTATGGAAAATCGAAATGGCGTGGGACGCTGGCGTTAGACGGCGGCGGCGCCTTGATGAACCAGGGCGTCCACACCGTCGATCTGCTGCTCTGGCTGGCCGGCAACGTAACCCGCGTCCAGGCGCGGACCTCCACGGCTTTGCACTCGATCGAGTCGGAAGACATCGCCATCGCCATCGTCGAATTCGCGAGCGGCGCGCTCGGCTCATTGCAGGCGACCACCGCCGCGTATCCGGGCTATTCACGCCGTGTCGAAATTACCGGCTCGGAAGGCACCGTGATTCTCGAGCACGATCGCATCATCGCTACCGACCTTCGCAGACCTCCTACAGAAGTCGCGCCAAACAACCCTGTGGACACCAATGCGAGCGCATCGTCCGCTGCGGTCACCGACGTTCGCGGCCACCAGGCGATCCTTGAGGATTTTCTCCGCGCCATCGAATTCGATGGGACCCCGCTTTGCGATGGTCCGCAAGGCCGCAAGAGTGTCGCGCTGATCGAAGCGATCTACCGCGCGGCGCTTGAACATGGCGCGCCTGTTGCCCTGTGAAAGAACCCACACCCCTTGACAAACCGCTTCCCGGTGAAGATTCTTGTGCCGCGCGGCAGCTGTTTTCGGCCCGCGTTTTTTTCGCGTTACCAGGTTAAGCGCTTAAGGAGGAGCCATGTCGCTCGGTCGTAGGCAACTCTGTCGGATGTTGCCAGCTGCCATGTTGCCTGTTACCGCCATCGCGGAAGATTTATCGGCACAAGACGCTTCCCTGCCCTCAGCTACTTGGACCTTCGATCAATTGCCGGTCGAGGCCACCAAGGATGGCCAGTTTCGCGCCGTTCTGAAAGGCAAGCTGGCCACGGGCGAATCTTTGGAGACCCATGAAACCACACTGCCCCCGGGCGGCATGCCTCATCCCGCGCACCATCACGTGCACTCCGAAATGT
>Ga0210399_10002195_pt1 | contig 15235 bp, 13 predicted proteins | sample IncBWC14MmetaG_FD_150865 | JGI IMG/M metagenome (GOLD analysis project Ga0210399, IMG submission 150865) | Forest soil microbial communities from Barre Woods Harvard Forest LTER site, Petersham, Massachusetts, United States - Inc-BW-C-14-M | ecosystem: Environmental > Terrestrial > Soil >...
AGGGCGAAGCTCATGCCGGCGCCGGCCGCCGGTCCGTTGACCGAGGTGACCAGCGGACAATGCAGGTTGCGCAGCCGCCGCAGGAACGGATGGAACCCGGTCTCGAGCGCGGCGCCCGCATTGCTCCTGCCCGGTTTCTGCTGGTTACGACCTTGCAGGTTGGCGCCGGTGCAGAACGCGCGCCCTGCCCCGGTCAGAACGACGCAACGGATTTCGGCTTTTTTCTCGTCGATCGTATCGAGCGCCTCGGCGAGCCCGCCGAGCATGTCCATGGAGACCGCGTTCATGACCTCCTGGTGGTCGAGTTTCAAGACCGCGACCGGTCCGTCGAAATCGAGCGTGACGTGCTTGAATTGCATTGTTTCCTCGTGAGGTTGCGACCCGCGTTGCTATCGCGGCGCGCCAGTTTGATCTTCTGGAAGCCATATTTGATTTTCCGGGCGGGCTTGTCCATGCTTGGAAACAAACATCTGACGCGCGTCATACAAAAAACGGGAAACGCCCCAAAGGAAACACCCATGAACATTTTTGACCTCACGGGCCGCGTGGCCGTTATCACCGGCGGCAATGGCGGCATCGGGCTTGGCATCGCGCAGGCGCTCGCGGCGAGCGGATGCAACGTCTCGATCTGGGGCCGCAACGCGGAAAAAAACAAAAGCGCCGCCGCGACCATGGCCGCCGGGCCCGGCAAGGTCGATACCCGGATCTGCGACGTCACCGATCCCGTCTCGGTGAAGGAAGCGATGAAGGCTACGCTGGACACGTTCGGCCGGGTCGACGGCTGCTTCGCCAATGCCGGCATCGGCGGCGGCGGACGCCGCGCCTTTATCGACCGCACCGAGGAAGAATGGCGAAAAATGTTTGCGACCAATCTCGACGGTGTGTTCCATGCCTTTCAGGTGGCCGCACGCCATATGACCGAGCGCGCCGCCGCCGGCGATCCGTTCGGCCGGCTGGTCGCGACCTCGAGCCTCGCCTCGCTGTTCGGCACCGCCCGCAACGAGCATTATGCCGCGACCAAGGCCGCCATCAACGCGCTGGTCCGCGCGCTCGCGGTCGAACTGGCCCGCCACGGCGTCACCTCCAATGCTATCCTGCCCGGCTGGATCAGGAGCGACATGACCGCAAGAGTGCTGGCCGACGACAAATTCGTCGGCGCCGTGATGCCGCGGATTCCGGTGCGGCGGTTCGGCGAGCCTTCCGATTTCGGCGGCATCGCGGTGTATCTGATGAGCAAGGCGTCGTCCTATCACACCGCCGATTGCTTCGTGATCGACGGCGGCTATACGGCGTTTTGATCCGGTCATGTTGCCATTCCGGGATGGTGCGCCAGTGTCCCGAATCCGAAGTTCAGGTTCATCGGTTACACCCGGCCCTTCCTGCGCGCGCTGTCATGAACTGGGCTGCGCTTTCGTGGCATGACCGGTAACAATGATAGGCGACGGAGCAATTTCGCCGTCCAGCCAGGCCTGCTCCTCGGCCAATGCCCTCCACGCCTCTTCCATGCGTTTATACCGCCTGAAGGTCGGCTCGCCGGTGGCGCGCTCTGCAAGCTGCGCGCAATTTTCCGCGTTCTGTCGAAATTGGTCTGACTGTTTCATGTCGATCTCCCTTGCAAGATATGTAGAGAGACCGCGGCGATTTACATCGAAGCGTATGATGACGCTTTGTCCATGCGGATGAATGGTCGTTCAGGTGGTGAAGAGACGGTTCCGCCGGCGAGGAGAGATCGCGGCTCCGACCTGACGGCACCTTGAGCCGCTCAGACCGCGCGGCGCTCCGGCGACATCTCGTGAGAATAGTGCGAACACTCCACCACGCCCAAAAGAGCACCCGTTTTCAGGACTTTCGGATCCCGCTCGCCTTTAGCGGCGCATGCAAGTATCTGCGACGCGATCTCAGCTTTTACCGACGAGGTTCGCTTCGCCTCGGGGAGTGTTGCCACGGCCTCCTCAAGGACTGCCTTCATCAATTCGATGAGTTCGGGCTGATATGCTGCGCCTGTTGCGCTCATGGTTGCTTCCTCCCGTCAAGTCCCCCCTTATCCGATATACGTCCAGAGTTTTTCAGCGCGCAACTAACAAAACAGGCCGCGCGGGAAGTTTTTCGGGGCCATCCCGATCATCGCTGCAATGCGGGAGATTGATGGGCCCCGCAAGGCCGTGAGGCGGGTTAGCCAACTTGGCCGCCCACGGCCCCTTCATCCAACCCCGGGACGCAGGCGTCCGCCGATGGCTCTTGCGTCGGTGCGAAAAACGATGTCCCAAAAGATCGTCGTCACGCCGTAATTGCAATTCTCGAGGCGATGATGCGTGAGGTGCCGCAGCTTTGCTGAGTAGAGCCAGGAGTTCGGCTCGATCGGCCAGCGGTGCACGGCATAGTGGACAAAGATGAAGACCAGATAGCCCGAGAGAAGTCCGGCGAAAATCGCCGACCCATCTTCCACCCCTGCGGCGCCAATCAGCAGAGATCCGATCGGCAATGCGAACAACGGCGTGCTGAGGCTGGACCTTTCCGCGTCCGGATCGCTTGGATGGTCGTGATGAAGCTGATGAAGGCGCCGGCCCACGGCAGAATAACAATGGAAGGCAAACCGGTGCACCAGATATTCCAGCAGCGTCCAGGCCGCGGCGCCCATCAGGACCAGATGGAGGCGATGCATGCCAGCGAGCCCCAGGAAAATCGCAATCGCAAGCGGTATGGTGACGAAATCGCCGAAGTGTTTGATACGCCGAATAGCCTCGGCCGACAGGCTCGTCATAGCTATTCACCTCATGGGTTCATCTCGCGGGCGCCAAGCGCGGCTTTTCTCCCGCTTCATGCATCTTCAGGCTGGGGATAGGAACAGATTTGCATGACGAAATAGCTGACAGGACGTCAGCGTCGGCTTTGCCAACGTTGACCCGCGGGGCGGGTTCCAACAACTCCGCGCCAGGCTCGGCCCGATGAGCGGAAAAGCCGCAACCCGCCCCTTATGTTCGGTAAGCGACGGATGAGGCTGCGCTAGTGTGGTGGTCCGGAAGTTCTCCACACTTGGCCTCTACGCACGTTCGATCCGATAGCTGCAAGGAGGTTCAAGACCCGATCCGGCCGTTCTGCGAGATTTTGCCGCAGAGGACGACGGACCGATGCCCATCATGCAAGACCAGCTCGACCAAGCCGCCTGGCGGCCGGTGTCGATGCGTTGTGTTGCCGTTGTCGATGATGCCCTCCCGATCGGCAAGGCGGCAAATGCGGCGGCGGTAATGGCGCTAACGATGGGCGCACGGCAACCGCATCTCGTCGGCGAACCGCTGGTTGATTCCGCGGGCAATCATCATCCGGGCCTGATCCCGATCGGTATACCTGTGCTCGGCGCGCCGGCCGCGGATCTGGCTTCCCTCCGCGACCGGGCAAGCCAGGCTGGCCTTGAGGTCGTCGACTTTCCGATGCAGGGACAGCAGACGAATGACTATGCAGAGTTCCGCAGAATGGTGGGCGAGACGGCTCCGGATCAACTCCGTTACCTCGGCGTGATGGTTTACGGCGAGAAGAAAAAGGTCAGCCGAATCGTCGGCAAGTACAGTCTGTTGAGAGACCGAGTGGTGAACGACGCGGTGGCGGGATGAAGATTAACCCCGCCCCCTCCCCGCCTGTGGGTTTCATCGGCCTTGGGGCCATGGGTGAACCGATGGCGCTAAACCTGGTGAAGGCCGGCACGCCGCTCCTGGTCTGGAATCGCTCACCCTCGAAGCGCGACATCCTGGCCGAAGCCGGGGCCGCGATCGCGAAGGACCCGGCTGAAGTCTTCGCGCGGTGCGAGGTCGTGATCCTCATGCTGGCAGACAGCGCGGCCATGGACGCCGTGCTCGCGCGAGGCGAGCGCGCCTTCGGCGATCGGGTCAACGCCCGCACCGTGATCAACATGGCGACCGTTGCGCCGAGCTACTCCACGGCGCTGGAGACCGATATCCGCGCCGCGGGCGGCCACTACGTCGAGGCGCCGGTCTCCGGCTCGCGCAAGCCAGCGCAGGAGGCACAGCTCGTCGCAATGCTGGCGGGGAAGAAAGAAGACGTGGCATCGGTGCAGCCGCTACTCGCCGCGATGTGTCACCGCGCCATCGACTGCGGCGCCACCCCCAATGCGCTTCTCATGAAACTCGCGGTAAACCTGTTCCTGATCACCATGGTGACCGGTCTCGTCGAGGCAACCCACTTCGCCGAATGCAAGGGGTTGGATCTTGACCGGTTCATCGCCGTTCTCGATGCCGGACCGATGGCGAGCGACGTGTCGCGAGTCAAGGCGGCGAAATTGCTGGCGCAGGATTTCACCGTTCAAGGCGCGATTGCCAATGTGTTGCAGAACAACCGTTTGATCGCCGAGGCGGCGCGAGAGGCACGTGTTGCCTCGCCGCTGCTCGACGTCTGCCACGCCCTCTACGCCGAGACTCTGGCTCTCGGACTAGGCGACGCCGACATGATTGCCGTGATCCGCGCAATCGAGCAACGCACGGTGGCTGGCGCATAATCGCCTTTCCTCTGGACGTAGGATGCCTAAGCGCAGTTGACGCGGGTGCAGGCAGCCTCATACTTGGAGGCGCGCAAGCAAGCGGCGCAAATGCGCCGACCGTGGAACGAACGATGGAATATGCCCCCGAAAAACTCACCCCGCGCGAGCGTTACAAGGTGCTCACGGGATTCGTGCTGCCGCGGCCGATCGCCTGGGTGACCACGGTTGGCCCCACCGGCGTGGTCAACGCGGCGCCGTTCAGCTTCTTCAACGTGTTCCGCGAGGATCCGCCGCTCTGCATGTTCGCCGCCAATTTGGGGCCCGACGGCCTTCCCAAGGACACGACGGTCAACATCCGGCGCACCGGGGAGTTCGTGGTCAACCTCGCCGATGAGCCCTTAGCGCGGGCGATGCACGAGACCAGCGGCGACTTTTCCCCTGAGATCGGCGAACCCTCCTATCTCGGCTTGAAATTGGCGCCCTCTACCAAAATCGCCGTGCCGCGACTGGCCGATGCGCCATGGGCGATGGAATGCAAGACCTGGAAAACGATCGATGTAAATGGCGACCGCCAGCTCATCATGGGCGAAGGCATCAATTTCTACATCCGTGACGAATTGTGGGATGGCGCCTCGATGCGCGTGCACATGGAGCGCTATCATCCGGTCGGGCGCATGTTCGCCGACCGCTACTGCCGGACCGACGACCGAATCGTGTTCCCGCCGGCCCAAGGGGCGCCTCGCGCATAAGTTCGTTATCGCAAGGAGCCAACGGGTCGCAATGACGTCACTAGGCTGAAGCAGGCCGATGCGCGCGGAGGAAGGAACGGATCTGGCGCACCGCGAGCGGAATCCGCTCCCTGGGCTCCTTCCACGGAAACATGCTCACCTCAGCCCTGGGCGCGAGCATCGCCGTCTCCATGGCCACCGCATAGGGATGGGCCGGGATATCGTCGGGCAGGATCAGGACCGGCGTCTGGCAATGGCGCACGAAATCGCGCGTCACGGTGAACACGAAATCGGGGTCGGTGCGATACATCCTGGTCAGGAATTTATCGACCGCGTCCATTGTGATCTCCGGCCGGCGTTTGATGAGCTCCGGACCCCAGCCTTTCCTGTTGTTATCGTAGAACAGGTCGCGCATCTCGGGGCGCGATCCGCTGGGCTGCGCCAGCACGGCTGCGACAATGCGATCGGGCGCCCGCTTCAACAGATTCCAGATGAAAGGACCGCCGATGCAAAAACCCAGCACCATGAACCTGTCGATGCCGAGATGATCCATCAGACCGAGCTGGTCATCGGTGTGGGAATCCCAGGGACGGTCGATCTCGAGCGGACCTGAGGACTGACCGGCATTGGCGTTACGCAGGTCGAACGCGATGCAGCGGTATTCGCCCCTAAACTCCTCGATCGCGTTGAAGGGCGGATAACTGCCGGTGATGCCTGAGATCGTCGAGTTCAGTCCGCCGCCGGCGATCAGCAGCAACGGGAAGCCGGACCCGGCCTCCTCGTAGTGGATGCGAACGGCGCCTTTTTCGAACGTGCCCATGGTCAGGACGACGCCGCGATCTTTTGCGGCCGCGCCGCGGCCGTCATCGCAAAGCCCTCATAGCCCTTGGCGGCGATGTCGTTGCAAATCTGCCGGTACGGCCCGACGCCGCCGATATAGGGCATGAAGATCCGCGGCTTGCCCGGAATGTTGGCGCCCATGTACCAGGAATTGGCCTGCGGATAGAGCGTGGTATAGGCAACCTCGTTGACATGGGCGACCCACTTGTCCTCGGCATCCTTGTTGGCCTCCATCGCCTCAAAGCCGCGGTCGCGCATGTAGGCGATGCAGTCGGCGATCCAGTCGACGTGCTGCTCAATCGACACGATCATGTTGGACAGCACCGACGGGCTGCCGGGGCCGGTGATGATGAAGAGATTGGGAAAACCCGCGCTCATCAGGCCCAGATAGGTCTTCGGCCCCTCCGCCCATTTCTGGTTCAGCCTCTCGCCATGGCGGCCGCTGATGTCGATTTTCGCAACCGAGCCCGTCATCGCGTCGAAGCCGGTCGCGAGCACCAAGGCATCGACCTCGTAATCCTTGGCCCCGGCGCGCACCGCGTTCGGAAGAATCTCCTCGATCGGATCGGACTTGAGGTCGACCAGCGTCACGTTCGGCCGATTGAAAGTCTCGAAATAATCGGTGTCGATGCAGATGCGCTTGGTTCCGATCGGATAGGTGATGGGCTGCAGCAGCTTTGCCGTCGCCGGGTCCTTGACGATCTCGGCGATCTTTTCGCGCACGAAATCGGCGGCGGTGTCGTTGGCCGCCTGGTCGAGCGCGAGATTGTTGTAGACCGACATGAAGGTGAGGCCGCCGTGCTGCCAGCGCGCCTCGTACCTGGCGCGGCGCTCATTATTGCCGTCATCGAGCGCGCCGCGATCGGGCAGATCGGTATAGATGCCGTTCTTCGCCTCCTCGCGCGCAAAGCGCCGTATCTCCGGATAGTTTTGCCGGAATTTTTGCCGCTCCTGCTCGGTCAGCGTCGCGTTGCGAGCGGGGATAGAATAGTTCGGCGTGCGCTGAAACACCGTGAGATGTTTCGCCTGTTCGGCGATCACAGGCACCGCCTGAATGCCGGACGAGCCGGTGCCGATGACGCCGACGCGCAGGCCCGTGAAATCTATCCGTTCATGCGGCCAATGGCCGGTGTGATAGACTTGGCCTTTGAATCGATCGAGACCCTTGATGTCGGGCACCCGCGCGTTCGACAGGCAGCCGGTGGCCAGCACGACAAATTTCGCGGTCACCGTCTTGCCGTCCGAAGTAGCGACCGACCAGGTATTGGCGCTCTCGTCGAAGACGGCCTGATCGACGCGGGTATTGAATTGAATTTCGCTGCGGAGATTAAATCGGTCGGCGACGTGGTTGGCATATCGCAAAATTTCCGGCTGCGGCGCATAGCGCTCGCTCCAGTCCCATTCCTGCTGCAATTCGTCGGAGAACGAATAGGAATACTGCATGCTTTCGACGTCGCAACGGGCGCCGGGATAACGGTTCCAGTACCAGGTGCCGCCGACGCCGCTGCCCTGCTCATAGACCCGCACCGATAGTCCGATCCCGCGCAGCCGGTGCAGCATGTACATGCCGGCAAAGCCGGCGCCGACCACGACGGCATCGTAAGCCTCCGCGGCCTGGCTTTTGCCGGGCATTGATGGCAAGGCGGACATCCTTCGGCGCTCCCTCGAACTGGCTGGTTTGTCAATGAGCATTCCACCGCTTGCGGTGAAAGCGCAAGAGACAAAAACGCAGGCTGAGGTATCCCGACAGTCATACCCGCGGAAGCGGGTATCCAGTCTCGCGCTTGGCACGACCGTCCATGATGGGCTAGCGTTTCCCAAGCGTTTCGCCGTTTCAAACAAGATGACAAAACCGCCGCAGGGAGGAAGTCCATGAAATCGCCGATCTGCGACATGCTGGGAATTGAATTCCCGCTCCTGGCCTTCAGCCATTGCCGCGACGTGGTCGCAGCCGTCAGCCGCGCCGGCGGTTTCGGCGTGCTGGGGGCTACCGCGCATTCGCCCGAATCGATCGAGCAGGAACTGAAATGGATCGACGATCACGCCGACGGCAAGCCCTATGGCCTCGACGTGCTGATCCCCGAAAACATTTCGACGGCGGGTGAAAAGGACGTCACCTGGAAAAGCCTGGAAGCGCGCATCTCGCAAGAGCACCGCGATTTCACCCGCAACCTCCTCCACAAATACGGCGTCGAGTTGACGACGACCAACGTCGCCGACAACCAGCCGCAGCCATTCGACGCCAGGCGCGCGCTGGAGGTGCTCGAAGTATCGTTCCGCCATCCGATCCGGCTGATCGCGAATGCGCTCGGCGTGCCGCCGAAAGAAATGATCGAGATGGGCAAGAAGCATGGCGTCCCGGTTGCGGCGCTGGTCGGCGCCAAGGAACATGCGCTTCGTCAAGTGGCGGCCGGCGTCGACATCCTGGTCGTGCAGGGCACTGAAGCGGGCGGGCATTGCGGCGAGGTCTCTACGATGGTGCTGGTGCCCGAGGTAATCAAGGCGATCAAGAAGATCCGCGACGTGCCGGTGCTGGCCGCGGGCGGCATCATGACCGGGCGCCAGATGGCGGCCTGCATGGCGATGGGGGCGGCCGGCGCCTGGACCGGTTCGGTGTGGCTGGCGACCGTCGAGTCGGAAACATCGGAAATCTTCCGCGAAAAAATGATCGCGGCCTCCTCGCGCGACGCCGTCCGCTCCAGGGGACGCACCGGAAAGCCGGCGCGACAGTTGCGCTCGGTCTGGACCGATGCCTGGGACCGCGGACCCGACAGTCCCGGCGCGCTGCCGATGCCGCTACAAAGCATCATCAGCCGCGACGCCTTCAATTCGATCGATCGCTCGGCCGCCGCCGGCAACGCGCGCGCGCGTGATCTCGTGAGCTATTTCGTGGGCCAAGGCGTCGGCCTGATCGACAGCGTCAAGTCCGCGGGCGCGGTCGTGCAGGAGTTCAAGGAGGATTTTGTCGAGGCGGTCGAGCACATGAACGCGCTGGTGGCGGACTGACGCAGCCACCGCCGTCATTGCGAGGAGCGAAGCGACGAAGCAATCCAGACTTGCTTGTGGCTCCATGGATTGCTTCGCTTCGCTCGCAATGACGAACAGAGAAATGATACAATAAAATGTCCCCCATCCCCGAACACCGTATCCCCGTCATCGTCGGGGTCGGCGAGATCGTCGATCGGCCCACGGAGATCACCGCGGGCCTGGAGCCGCTCACGCTGCTGGAGCAAGCGCTCAGGCGCGCGGAGGAAGACTCTCGGACCAAATTGCTCAGCGACATCGGCTCGCTCGATGTCGTCAATTTCCTGAGCTGGCGCTATCGCGATCCCGAGCAGCAGCTGGCAAAACGCCTCGGCATCAAGCCAAAGCACCTCTATTACGGCCCGGTCGGCGGCGAAAGCCCGGTCCGCTATCTGCATGAAGCGGCAAAGCGCATCGCGCGCGGCGAATGCAGCGTGGCCGCGGTCTGCGGCGCGGAGGCGCAGTCGACCGCGACCAAGGCCGAGCGCGCCGGCATCACCCCGCCATGGACGCCGTTCGCCCATGACGTGGAAGAGCCCAAGCGCGGCGCCGCCTTCCAGAATCCGCTTGCCGTAAAGCTCGGCGTGTTCCGCCCGGTGACCGTCTATCCATTCTACGAATCCGCAACCTCGACGCACTGGGGCCAGACCCCGCGCGAAGCGATGGCCGAATCCGGAAAACTCTGGTCGACCAATTCGGCCGTAGCGTCGGAAAATCCCAACGCCTGGCTGAGGCGGCGCTTCTCCCGGGATGAAATCACCACGCCGACAGCGGACAACCGCCTGATCGCCTGGCCCTATACAAAACTGATGGTGGCCAACCCGACGGTGAACATGGGCGGCGCCATCCTGATGACGAGCCTCGCCAAGGCGCGTGCCGCGGGGATATCGGAGGATCGCCTCGTTTACATCTGGGGCGGCGCGTCGGCGGAAGAGCCGCGCGACTATCTCTTGCGCGACCAGTTTTACGAGAGCCATCCGCAGAACGCCGTGCTCCAGGCGGTGATGGATCTCGTTGGCGGCGACGGCAGGAAATTTGATGCGATCGAGCTCTATAGCTGTTTTCCCTGCGTGCCGAAGATGGCGCGGCGGACGCTTGGTCTCGGTGCCGACGTGCAGCTGACGGTGACGGGAGGGTTGACCTTCTTCGGCGCGCCGCTCAACACCTATATGACGCATGCGGCTTGCGCGATGGTGCGCAGCCTGCGGGGCGGGGCAAAACTCGGCCTGCTCTACGGCCAGGGTGGATTTGTGACAAAACATCACGCGCTGGTGCTGTCGCGGCAGGTACCTCAAGAGGCGCTCGCGCAGGACGCAAGCATGCAGGCCGAGGCCGACCGCAACAAGCGCGCGGTGCCCGACTTCGTCACGGAAGCCAGGGGCAAGGGCGCGGTCGAGAGTTTTACGGTGATCTATGGTCGCAACGGCGACATCGAGCATGGCGTGGTGATGCTGCGGACTGCGGAGAATAATCGCGCGCTGGCGCGGGTGCCCCCGCGCGACGAGGCGACGCTCAAGCATCTGTTGAACATGGATCACACGCCGGTCGGCTCGTCAGGCGATATCGTCTCGGCTGACGATGACGTCTTGGAATGGCGGGTGGGGTGACGGCGGCGTTGTCTCTTCTCCCTCGCCCCGCACTTCGCGGGGAAAGGGTTGGGGTGAGGGGCTCTTCTCTCCGCGAGCACTGATGAAGAGGTGAGACCGGTACCCCCTCACCCGGATCGCAAGAGCGATCCGACCTCTCCCCGCAGGCGGGGAGAGGTTAAGAGCTCCCTACCCCTTCACGTCCTGCTTCTCCGACACCTTCGCAGGTGTGCCCTTGCTGCCGGCAATGCGGACCTGATCGCCGTCGGCGAGCCCATCCGGCGGCGCGATGATGACGCGATCGTCGGGCGAGAGGCCCGAGGCGAGTTCGATTTCGCGGCCGAGATCGCGCGCAATCGTCACCGTCTTGAACAGCACCTTGTCGTCTGCGCCCACCGTCGCAACCCGCAGGCCGCTCTGGTTGAAAATCAGCGCGCTCGCCGGAATATGCAGCGGCACGCCCTCGCGCTGCAGGCTCAACCGCACATTGGCGTAACCGCCCGGCATCAGTTCGCCGCCGGAATTATCGAGCCCAAGCTGCATCCGCGTGGTGCCGGAAGCGACGTCGACGGATTGGGAGGAGGCTTCCACCGTCGCCGAAAACGTCCAGCTCGGATATTCCGGCATACTGATCACGGCCTTGGCGCCTATCCTGATCGCCGGCACGTAAGTCTGCGGAACGTTGACATATACGCGCAGCTTGCTGATATCGGAGATCACGAACATCGCAGGCCCCGAACCGCCGCCGGCATTGATCAGCGCGCCGACGTCGGTGTCGCGCGCCGTAACCACGCCGTCGAAAGGTGCTGCGATCTTCTTGTAGGCCGCCAGCGCCTCCAGCCGCTCGACATTGGCCTGGCCGGAATTCACCGCCGCCTTCTTGTTGGAGAGATCGGCGGTGCGCTCGTCGATTTCCTGCATCGACACGAAATTCGAGGCGATCAGCGTTTTTCGGCGGTTCAGGGTTGCTTCCGATAGTCTCGCGCTGGCCTCTTGGCTCGCGAGATCGGCGCGCGCCTGCAAGAGCTGCTGGTCGAGGTCGGGCGCTTCGATTTCCGCGATCACCTGGCCTGCCTTGACCCGCGCCCCGATATCGGCGCTCCAGCTCTTCAGGTAGCCGGAGACACGCGCGAAGATCGGCGCGCGATAATAGGCCTCCAGCCTGCCCGGCAGATCGAGCGTGGGGTTGAGAGCCCTGGCGTCGGGCAATACCACCGCCACCGTCGGGATGGCCTGGTTGTCCGTCCATTCCCGCAGCTTCGCATTGGCTTCCTCGCGGGCGCGGATGCCGGTCACCACCAGGACCACGGCAACGACGCCCGCTGCCAGACCAAAAAAGCCCACTTTCCGGCGAGAGACCGGCGAGCCTTGTTCAGTGGGCATTCGATGTCTCCGATGGGGCGGCGGCCTTGGCGGCCCTTCTCTTGTGTACCATACTAAAAACCACCGGAACAAACATCAGCGTCGCCGTCGTGGCGAAGATCAGCCCGCCGACCACGGCCCGGCCGAGCGGCGCGTTTTGCTCGCCGCCCTCGCCAAGGCCGAACGCCATCGGCGTCATGCCGATGATCATGGCGAGCGCCGTCATCAGCACCGGGCGGAAGCGGACATAGCCGGCCTCGATTGCGGCCGCCACGGGGTCGCCCAGTTCCTCATAGCGCTCCTTGGCAAAGCTGATCACCAGCACGCTGTTGGCGGTGGCAACGCCCATGCACATGATCGCACCGGTCAACGCCGGCACGGAGAGCGTGGTTTGCGTCGTAAACAGCATCCACACGATGCCGGCCAGCGCTGCCGGCAATGCGGTGATGATCACGAACGGATCGGACCAGGACTGGAAGTTAACCACGATCAGGAGATAGATCAGCACGACCGCGGCGAGCAGTCCGAACAATAGGTCGAAGAATGCGCTGTTCATGGTCTCCACCTGACCGAGCAGGACCACCCTTGAGCCTTTCGGCACTTGCTTGGCGGTATCCGCGATCGCGGCCTTGACGTCGGCGGCCACTGCCCCGAGGTCGCGCCCGTGCGGCGTCGCAAATATCTGCACCATCGGCTGGATGTCGTATTGGGAGACCACCGCGCTCGAGATCGACCGCGAAATGCTGGCGATGCCGCCCAGGATCGGCGGGTTCGCGGTGGTGCCTGCGGTGATCGGTAGCGTCTCCAGCGCGCTTAAGGAATCGATCTGGAATTGCGGTGTCTGCATTACGATCGAGTACGAGACGCCGTTGTCCGGATTGAGGTAGTAGGTCGGCGCCACCTGCCCGCTGCCGGCCAGGTTCACGGTCAGGCTGTTGGTCACATCGCGCTCGGTCAAGCCGACATATTGCGCGCGGGTGCGGTCGACATCGATGTTGAAGGTCGGATTGTTGGGCGATTGCTGGATCCGCGCATCCGCAATGCCGGGAATGCGGCGAAGCCGGTTGAGCAGGTCATTGGCATAGACGAAATTCGCCGCCACGTTGGCCCCGCGAATCTGCAGGTCGATCGGCGCCGGCGCGCCGAAATTCAGGATCTGGCTGACGATGTCCGCCGGCAGGAACGCAAATGAGAGCCCGGGAAAGGCGCGCGGCAACTGTTCGCGCAGGGCCTGGACGTATTCGGCGGTCGGCCGGTGGCCGTCCTTCAGCTTGATCTGGATATCGCCGTCCTGCGGACCGATCACGCCGGTGTTGTTGTAGGTCATGTTGATGCCGGAAATCGGCATGCCGATATTGTCGGCGAGGGTGTCGATTTCACCGGGGATGATCTTGCGGATGGTCTTCTGCACCTCGGCGAACTGGTTGGCGGTTTCCTCGACGCGGGTGCCGATCTGAGTGCGGACATGCATCAGGATCGATCCGGTGTCGACCGCCGGAAAGAAATTCCGGCCGATGAACGGCACCAGCAGGAACGAGACACCGACAAGGCCCAAAAATCCGAGCGTAAAGAGCGCGCGTCCCCTGATCGCCATGGCAAGCAGCTCGCGATAGGCGTTGCGCACACGTTCGAAACCCGCCTCGAAGCGGTGTTGAAACTTAACCAGCGGGTTACGCGACGGCGGAGCATCGTCACGGTGTTCATGCGGTTGCAGCATATATTTCGCCATCGTCGGCACCAGCGTGCGCGACAGAATGAACGACCAGAGCATCGCGAACATCACGGCTTCCGCCAACGGTACGAACAGAAAGCGCGCGACGCCGGAAAGGAAGAACATCGGCACGAACACGATGCAGATGCAGAGCAGGGAGACGAACGCCGGCACCACGATCTGGTTGGCGCCGTCCATGATCGCCTGCTCGACCGGCTTGCCCTGCTCCAGATGGTAGTTGATGTTCTCGATCGTCACCGTCGCTTCGTCGACGAGGATGCCGACCGCGAGCGCGAGCCCGCCGAGCGTCATGATGTTGAGGGTCTCGCCGATCGCCCACAACATGACGATCGCGCCAAGCACCGAAAGCGGAATCGAGACCGCGATGATCAGCGTCGAGCGCCAGCTCCCGAGGAACAGCAGGATCATCACGCTGGTCAGCAACGCCGCGATCACGCCCTCAAAGGCGACGCCGTTGATGGCGCTGCGGACGAACACCGATTGGTCGCCGATGAACCCAATTCTAAGCGCCTCCGGCATCTGGTCGCGGACCTCGATCACCTTCTGCTTGATGCCGGCGATGATATCGAGCGTCGAGATGAAGCCGGCTTTGAGCACCATCATCAGCACTGACCGGTTGCCGTTGACGTGAACGATATTGGTCTGCGGCGGATTGCCGTCGCGCACATGAGCGACGTCACGGACATAGACCATCGCGCCGTTGACAGTCTTGATCGGCAGGTCGCCAAGCTCCTGCATCTTGAGCGGCGAGTTGTTGAGCTGCAAATTGTATTCGAACCCGCCGATCTTCTGGGTGCCGACCGGCGTGATCAGGTTCTGTGCGGCCAGCGCGTTGGCAACGTCCTGTCCCGACAGTCCGCGGGATTGCAACGCCTGCGGATCGATGTCGATCTGCACCTGGCGCTGCTTGCCGCCATACGGATAGGGAATCGCGGCACCGGGCACCGTGATGAGCGGCGTGCGCAACTGGTTGATGCCGATATCGGCGAGGTTTTGCTCGGTGAGCCCTTCGCCCGACAGCGCCACCTGGATGATCGGCACCGTGGAGGCGTTGTAGTTGAGGATCAATGGCGGCGTGGCGCCGGGCGGCATCGCCTTGATCAGGGTTTGCGAAATCGCGGTGACTTGCGCGTTGGCGGTGCGGATGTCGACATTCGGCTGGAAGAAGATTTTGACGATGCCAAAACCGTTATAGGAATTGGAAACGATGTGCTCGATGTCGTTGACCGTTGTGGTCAGCGCGCGCTCAAACGGCGTGACGATACGGCCCGACATCTGGTCCGGCGGCAGGCCGGTATATTGCCAGACCACGCCGATCACGGGGATGCGGATGTCCGGGAAGATGTCGGTTGGCGTCCGTAGCGCGGCCAGCGGTCCGATGATCAGAAGCAGCAGCGCAAGGACGACAAACGTATAGGGCCGGCTGAGTGCAATGCGGACCAGTGCAACCATAAATCAGACAATCCCGCGGAAG
>Ga0210399_10002196_pt1 | contig 15226 bp, 22 predicted proteins | sample IncBWC14MmetaG_FD_150865 | JGI IMG/M metagenome (GOLD analysis project Ga0210399, IMG submission 150865) | Forest soil microbial communities from Barre Woods Harvard Forest LTER site, Petersham, Massachusetts, United States - Inc-BW-C-14-M | ecosystem: Environmental > Terrestrial > Soil >...
CCTTCGCGTCCAGAAATGTAATCTGCAAGTGGAGTGGTGGAGACGGTCCCACTGCCCAATCGCCCTGCACGAGCGGCGTATGCCGGAGATCAGGCACTGGTTGCTCTCCATGAACGAGCAGGTTGCCATGGCGATCACGAAGCTCCCAGCGGACCATTCCATCTCTCAACGTATAAGATGGCATTTCGTTTAGCGATCGGCCGGACAGGCTAACCTCGAAACTGACGTGATTGCCCTTGCCGTCATAAACCCATGTTTCACTTGCAAAGATGACGGGCCGGTTTCTCTTCTCCCACACGGCAAAAGATGGGCGGCGCTGACGGTATTCATCAACCACTCCGTGGTCAACGTATCCCTCAGTGTGTCCCGGCCACAAATTCTGATGAGATTTGTAATCTTGGTAGCACCAGAAAATCGCACCGGCAACAAAGTCGAAGTTTTGAAATTGGCCGACAAGTTTTGGGACGACCTGAAGAGAATAAATCCACACATGCTATTGGCTGTTCGTTCGCGCAAATTCCTATGCTGGCACTTTAAGTACGCCATGCTGGGGAGTCGGGTCTGGATCGCCACCCTTGCTGATGGTTCGCGATTGATCGCCTATGCCATCTTTTCCAAGACATGCAATGCGGAGACCGGTATCAAACAGGTGAAACTCGTCGACTACCAGGCGCTGGATGGAAGTCCGGACATGCTTGGACCCTTTATGACCCGGGCACTTAAAAGATGTCGCTCCGAAGACATCCACATCTTAGAACATACAGGGCGCTGGCTGGAGAAAGGTGAATCCTTTGAAAGCGCCGCCCCATATCGGCGCAAGCTGCCTTCATGGCAGTATTTCTACCGCGTTAATAATCCAGGGTTAAGAGCAGCCTTGAGCGAGAACGTATGGGGTCCTTCTTTATTTGACGGCGACGCGACCCTTTAGCCATTTAAAAGGGAAGAATGGCTCCTCCGGGCTGGACCGATTTGAAATGGTCGGGGAGAGAGGATTTGAATTTCTCTACCCGTACTAGCGGATTCTCGCGGAGTCCTTGCAAACCTCTGAATTCAAACGCTTGCTTCCTTTACCTGTGCCGGAGCGTTGTCGCTCTTGGACACATCTGGACACAAAACCTGAGAGAACATATCGCCGAACATCGTTGCGACTCGACGATCATCCTCTCCGATCATGTGCGTATAGCCACTCTTGTTCTTCATTCCGAGCGTCATTCTCGGGTCGTATTGCCGTACTCAGGTTTGAATACGGGCGGTCTATCTTGGGCGTCCGATAGGGATCGATCAAAGTAATCCGCCGCTTTAAACGTGTCCCGGCGGTATTTCCAAAATCTCGCAAAAAGCTCGCTCAGGTATGCGCGCTGGATTCCATGCGACCCCTGGTGCGCTTTGAAAGCGGTGTTCATTTTATGTCGACCGGAAGATCGCAATAATCTACCGGAAGTTCTCCGCAAGGTTGAGGGAGCCAAGACTCAGACGAATTTTCCTGGCCTTCGAGGATAACGAAGTCCTGCGCACGCAGGAGTTCGTTCTGAGATGGTCTCCCCATGTTCGACAGCCGTTCCGGGAAATCGTGCGCCAGCAGTGGAATTTCAGCTCGCCCGGAGGAGTCCGTGAGATCGAGGACTATGCTGTTGACCTGTTCGATGTCGGAGTCCTCGAATTGATCATTGTGCCTGACAAGGGTGACGGTGAGGCCCTCGCGGCGCTCGTCAAGATGCGTTTAGCTTGACATCATGTCGTTGCATGGGAGTTCTGTTGAAGAGCAGCGTCCACTTCGCAAATCAGCGTGATCTCAGCCGGACAAATCACTGTCAGCATTCTTCAACTCTGCATTCTCGTCCCGGTGGCCTAACTGACCATTCATACTCGTGTTGCCACCCTGATTCTTCTGGTCCTGTTCCACAGCGCCCTTGCCTTGGTCTTGATCCGCGCTGGGTCCTGTTCCCTTGCTAACGATTTGAATGAATTCTTCATGTGTCATTTTGGTTGCCCTTCTGTCCAGGAGAGTACGCGGTCGACAACAAGAAGGAAGGCCGCAGGTTCGCGGCCTAGTCTTCGTCAATCCGCATGCGTCACTAAATTACGCCAACTTCCCATTGCAGTATGGTCAGAAGCGATCACTTTCGCTGAAATTAGGTACCGCGGATTAGAATCCCAATCACGATTATTTTTTGTCTTCCTTAGCTTCCGCAATATGTGCCTGCTGGCCCGCCTCTGATACGGCCTTCATGAACGCATCTGCACTTTTCGGGGTGGAGGCCTTACCGGAGAGGATGTTGCGGAACTTCATGTTCTTGCCATAAATAGCGCGGGTGGAGTCGTCATCCTGCTGCACGACCGCACCTTCGAGCGTTAGGCCAACGAAAGCGCCTTTCGAGCGTGAGTAGGTCAGCATCTCAGTGCTCATCTTCCAGTCCGTTCCGGCGGAAGCGTGACGACCTACTGGGCCCGCTGCACCCGACGCTTCGCCCGTAAGCTCGAACTTGCTGGAAAGCAGATGCTGGAAGCCCTGATCGTTCATGACCAGCATAACGAGATCGACACCTTCAACTCCGATCTGCAGTCCGGCGCTCCCACCACCCACCGAGACGAATGCCGGGGCACTCCAGCCATCCGCAGTGCGGCAGGTAGCTACGCCACGTCCGTGTTTGCCGCCAATAATGAAGCCGCCTTTGATCAGGTCGGGCACCACCAGCATGCACTTGGCGCCGCTCAGTACTTCTTCAGGAATGCCCTTGTCAGGCGTTGCCATGATCGCGTGCAGAACTTCGACGGACGATTGCAGACGTGCAACCGAATCTTCGCGAGCCGAGCCGGCCCAAGCGCAGGTTCCAGCCATACCCATAAAACTCATTAACAACAGTGAAATTGTCTTTTTCATGAATGGTGCCCTTTCGGAGCTGAGAAGCTAAGAGGAGAGGACTTCAGATAGCTGACTTAGTTCAGAGGACCTGAAAGAGAGAGAAGAAGAGCTCGTCTCTACCCTCATGATCGCTCAGAACCTGCAATCCTAGATGGTCTGAATTGCTCACTTCCAATTCTTGGAGCAAAAACCTGTCTGGTAACGATGCGGGGAAGCCCACACGAAAGCTAGGAAGTTCCTTGGACGGGTTTTGCTTTCCGTCGAAGTAGATCCGGCAAACCTACAAAAATGGATACCGGAAGGCGAAGCGCACGGATCCCACCGTCATCTCCACTGATCGCGTGAACCGTTGTGTAATCGCCTTCAACAAACGGATCCGAAACCAACTCAAAACGCTCGCCGTACATTTTTATGTGTGTAGACGTCTTGAAGCCGAGGTCCCTGATCCTTTCACAGTTCTCGGAAGGAGACTGGCCGCTGGTGTGAATCTTGCGAGCATCTGTTGGCGCCGGAGACATGCGCTCTTTCGGAACATCGAACTTTGGGAGAATCAAGCAACCTCCTGAGTTGGGGCGGAAAGAGGACAGGGGTTCAGGTGAGCTGACTCGCTCGGAGGACCTGAGAGAGAGAGAGAAGAAGTGCTCGTCTCTGGGATAATGATCGCCCAGCCTCCCTAGTAAAAGCTGATCTGAATTGCTCACTTCCGTCTCCCCGGCACGCAGAGTCGCCGATGTTCAGAGCGATCTATGGGAGTTCTCAATGGAATGTGGGCAATTCTGCACAGAATCGTCCGCTTCAGGCTGTCATCATTAATAATCGGAGTGTCGAAATACGAGACATTTGCTCAGTGACTCCGGCCGCTCATCCCCTGGGCAGATGATTCCCAAGCAACGGGGAGAAAGCAGGGGACCGATGGAACCCATTCTTCGTCCGTTCCGCCGTCGGCTGCGCAGACAGCTAGCATTCCTCAGCGACTTGTTCGGGAAACTGCTGGCGATACTCACACCACAGGCCCCGGAAGTCCGATCGCAAAGGATGTGCCCGTTTTGCGGTTTGATCACGCCGCGCCACAAAACGAATTGCATGGAGTGCGGCAGGTCCCTCAGTCCCGCCTAGGGTCAACGCAGCGGAGAAAGTGCATTCTCTGATGTGGAGTTGTTTCCCGGCGATGGTCAGTAGTGAACAGATTGCCGGGTCATAGGCGCTCTACGATGGGCCGGTAGGATTCTTTCGATATGCTCGGGGGCATCCGATGAGAAAACAGTACCTTCATCTTTCCGCTTACTCTTGTGACCAGTGTGATGGCCCGGTCGTGGCGGGCTCGCTGGCTGTCCGGGAGAATCAGATCTCCAAAGAGACCGATATACGAGCGTTAGGAGAGATGTGCCTGGCGTGGGGCCACAGGCAACATCACGCCGGTGCAGCAAACTTCACCCGGCACTTTCTTCCGGTCGAATGGCAACCCGTCAAGGCTCCGAGCCGTGGGACGTCGCGCCCCGCGTCGACCTGGACCGGGTTGCACGCGAATAAACCACGGACGATCTCTTACCCGTTCGCGTGCGACCGCCTTAGATTGCGTTTGTGCGCTCTCTTTTTTCGCTGCTTGTTGGCCATTCTGTCTGCCGTCTGCTTATTGCCAGACTGCGAATATCCTGACACTGGCCCCTTGATTTTTGTCTCGGTCTCGGGCTTCTCTTGCTGTACATCTGCCATTCGGCAATCTCCTCTTGCGGTTGAGTTCGCCAGTTTCCAGCGCCCAGGATGGATCGGCCACGTGGACGTAAATAGAGCCCAGAGAAAATCTGGGCCGCCGCGTGTTTTTCAGCCTGCTAGTACATGTCTCCCATGCCGCCATGGCCACCGGAAGGAGAGCCCTTCTTTTCTTCCGTGATGTCAGCGACGAGAGCTTCGGTGGTCAGCATCAATGCCGCAATCGACCCAGCATTGGTCAACGCGGTGCGGTGCCCGCCTTCACTACTGTAGATCTCATCTTCACCGCTTGAGCTCCTTCATCCGTCTTCTTCCTCTTTCGAATAGCCGGTCTTCGTCGTTCATTCGGGAGAGGTTCTCATCAGTCGGGCCGTAAACTCCTGGCTGGCCAGAACGTCGCGGTACATCGCCGGATCCGAGCACCCGAGGCGGTGGCGGGAGCGGGACGTTGTTGTCGGTGACCATATCGCCAGCCCCTCTCATGAGTGACCCTAATTGAACTCTACAAATCCCACCCTGCCCAGTCTGCTCAATAACGCTCACATTGCTGTGGCAGTGTCATTTCTCGCTCAGCCGCTATCCCGAATTAATTTCGAAAAGGGTTCACATTGCACAGTTCAACGTCATAAAGTTGACATCCAATAATCGGTTGAAGTTTTGTTGGCAGTGGAGCTTGCTATGGAGACTAACGAAACGCAGATTGCGCTATCCGTGCTTGAAAATCTAAGAGAAGACCTGCTTATCGCGACTCAACAAAGGGAGTCGTGTCCTCGACGTAGCCGACCTTCGCCAATACATCTATGAACAGATGGGCCGGATCAGGACAAACGAGTGTGTCACCGCGGCGCTGTACGGCAACAGTAATATTGGTTTCTGCGAACGAGTCAGATCAAGAGTCCGTGAGCACCAACAAGACGTCCCTCCCAGGCTGCAATCCTTTCAAACCGCGATCGGCAAAATACATCGCGGACGGTATAATTCCGGGCAATGGCGCTTCGCTCGATTGCGAAGAAACTGTTCCGAACCCTGGCAAGAGTCATTCCACAATGCGGCATGGTTTCGCAGGCCGTAGCCTTCAACATGTTTCTCGCATTTTTCCCTAGCCTATTAGTAGCACTGGGGCTGATGAGCAGTTCCCTGAGGGGGAAGAGCGGCCAGGAGCTCGTGGTGCGGTTGTCGGGCATTCTACCTCCGGGTAGCTGGCAGCTCGTGTCTGACTTCCTGGTGCGCCGAGAAGTGAACCCTTGGAACTGGGTACTGCTTGGCTGGGTCGGGACATTGCTCGTCGGCGCACAGGTCATGAAGCTCATCATGGAGGGCATCTATTTAATCTACGGCGATCGTAAGAGACACTCCTTTCTCGGCCGGCAGGTTCGGGGCGTGCTCTTGTTCTGCGTGTCGATGGTGGCGTGGCTGCTGGCCGTCGCGGTGAGTGTCTTCGGACGGCCAGTGCGCCAATGGATGACTCGCGGCGTCGGTCAGCCTCTATTGGCTCGTGGCTTCTGGACCGTCATGCTTCCGATCTCCGCCATGGTCCTGGCGATATTCGTATTGGCCCTGATCTATCGCGTTGCACGACCCAGCGCGACGACGTGGAGCTCCGTTTTGCCCGGAGCGACGGCAGCGACGATTCTGTGGTGGAGCATCAATTTGCTGTTTGGAATTTACGTCCGGCACATGAAGTATGGGCCTGTTTACGGAGGGCTTGCGGCGGCGATCGGATTGATGGTGTGGATGGAGTTCTCTGCGATGATCGTTTTTGTGGGTGCGGCCTGGAACGCAGAAAGCGCTCCATAATTCCATCCCAAGTCGCCCGCTGGCCGGAATCGTCTTCGAGATATGCCTCAAACCGCGTCCTGAAGTCCATTCGATCCATCCCGGATGCAAATGGCTGGCTGAAGTGGTTTACGCCCGAAGGCGGAGCGTCTGGATTTCCCGTATTGTGAGCACTACTGATCAGCGAAGACGCATCCCATCCGCGCATACTTGGTCCTGGTGAAGATCGCACCTGTCAGGACGGCTCCAGTGGCAAAGAGAATCTCAAGCGCGAAGAAAAAATCCGAGTTTAATCCCCATGCCTTCCTCTCAACCATCGGGAAGGGCAGGGAGATGCTGCCTTTTCAAAGGAAGAACTCAATCTTCGCACAAGGCGACCCTACCGACGGGCTGTTCTTTATCCAAAAGGGCAAGGTGAGGCTCAGCGTGGTTTCGGAAGCGGGGAAAGAAGCAACCCTTGGCATTTTGAGCGAAGGCGATTTCTTTGGAGAAGGTGGTCTGGCCGGTCAACTGCAGCGCATGTCATCGGCAATTGCTTTGACCGACTGCGTCCTCCTGCACATCGAGAAGAAGGCGATGATGCAGGCAATGAGCCTGGAACCAAAACTGTCAGCCATGTTCCTTAAGTATTTACTGAAGCGAAACATCCGATATCAGGATGATTTGGTCGATCAACTTTTCAACTCTAGCGAGAAACGGCTAGCGCGCGTTCTGTTGCTGATGGCGCAGTTCGGTAAAGAAGGCGTGTCAGAAATGTCGGTTCCCCGACTGAGTCAGGAGACTTTGGCCGAGATGGTGGGGACAACTCGCTCACGGGTCAGCTTCTTCATGAACCGATTCAGGAAGCTTGGCTTTATCAACTACGACGTTGGCGACAATTTGCACGTTCACAGTTCGCTTCTGAATGTTGTCCTTCATGATGATGACGGAGCAATCTTGAGCAGGGACGCCAAAGCCTCGACCGCGCACGCCTACAAAGGGCTCGAACCACCTTCAGAACCCGGTGAGCCGCCTGACAAAGATCGTGCCAAAAGGCCACCCCTCCCCAGTCTTCAACAACCAGGGGAGTGAATGCATCGTACGCGAAAGCTCGCAAAACACGAAGGAGGGCACCATGCCAGAAACTGTAGTGGGAAGAACAGCGGAATACATCGCCGAGTCAGCTGGGCAGGCTTTTCGCGCAACCAGCGCGGTCGCCGATGCCATACAGGATGGCGTCGGCGTAGTGGGGCGTGTGGCGAAGCGGGGCGGCGATGCTGCCGAAGAGTTCCTCAATGACACGACTCAGAGCATGCAGCGGCACCTTGTGCTTACTGTTGCTACGACGTTTGCGGTTGGCTTCACCGCAGGAACGTTAATCGGCTGGATGATGAAACGAAGGTAGAGCGCCGAGTCCGACTCACTTAAAAAGGAGAAGTGGGCCAGCACGATTGCTGGCCCAAAGCAAAGTCACTTGCAAGTCTTGCTGAGCATCCTCAGGCTGCTGATGCGTAGATCCCCGTACTCCTCTTTGCCAGCTCCTTACTTTTGAACACTCTGGAATGGACCGCTCACGTAAACGCCTGCGAGCCATCCTGCACCGCGCAGAAGTTTCATCTCACGTAAACTTCGCGCACGCGTTCATCAGCCGGTTCAATGATGTATCGATTCTTGCTCGGACAAAAACGGCATGTTGCCTCCAGCACTCTCCCGGCGGTTTCTTCTAAGACTGGCAACTGAAAGGTCCGTAAGCATTCCGCGCACATTACTACCACGTAGGGCATTCCCTGTGAGTCGTTGCCGTTACGGGGGATCCAGGGTGGGGCACCCTCCCTTTGGTGGGCGCTGACCCAAGTCTGGGATCTTCGAATTAGCGCCGCAACCGTTGCCAAGAGACTCTTGGGACTCTGGCCTTTTGCAAAGAAGCTGTTGGCAATCACTCCGGAAGGCACGGCCTCACCCTGATAGTCGCCGCTCATCGCCACCTGTCATTATTGTTGGAAAGCGCCGACGCACTACAGAAAGCAGCTCATAACCTGACATCTGCGGCATGTTCAGGTCGGAGACTATCAGGTCGGGTAGCGCGTGCCTCAGGTGTAGGAGCGCAGCGAGGCCGTCCTTAGCAGTCGAGACGTCCTATCCGGAGGAGACCAATAGCAGACCGAGGCTCTCTCGAATACTCGGCTCGTCGTCAACGACCAGGATTGAACGCTTTGAAGGGCTAGACATGGTCCCTGCTCCCTCTTTGCCGTGGCTGGAGTTCCCCCACGCCAGCACTGTCTCATTCAGCGGCACCGTGGGTCTGGTCAAAATTGGACACTCCCATCCCCGAGACTCACCCCGCAGCCCCACCCCACGCCGGTCTCGGCAATAGGAGGGGGCCGTTTGGATGTTGTCGTCTAGTCTTTATCGAAGCGACTGCAGGTTGAGGACTTGTGAGACGATGGCGTCAAGCATGCTGTACGAGCCATTCGAGTAGCGGCCATATTCGTAGCGGCTGCTATAGCCATCTTCGTAGCCGCGACGGAAGCCCTCCCGAAAATAGTAGTTGTAGTCGTCCTGGGCCAGGTAATAGCCACTATAGCCGTAGTTCGCATCCCGATAGGCATACGAGCCCTGGTAATCGGAATGCCACTGATCCTGCCGGTCGGCTTCACCGGTGCGGAAACCTTCCTCGTAGCCGTGGTTCACGGCCTGCCGGAGCAAGGCTGCGCCATACTCATTCGTCTCGTAGTAACTGCCGCCACGATCGTAACGATAGCTCGGAGCTGTATAGTAATACGGATCACGCTCGTAGTCATGCTCGCGGTCGTTCCGAAACGTTATTTGCTGCTGACGTTCACGTTCTAAATAGTCTTCCTGAAAGCGGTACTGCGACCTGCGATTTTGTTCCTGTAATTCCGCGGTTTGCTGCTGCGCTCGACCCTGTTCCTGATCTACGTGTTGACGATATTGAGTCACGCGCTGTTGCTGCTGCGCAATGAGCTGCTGCTGCTGCTGTTGCGATAGACGCGCTTGCTGCTGTTGCTGCATGTGCTGGTCCTGCTGCTGCTGTTGCTGCACTCGCTGTTGCTGCTCTACCTGTTGTTGTGCGTGCTGCTGCTGCTGTTTGTTCTGATCCTGCTGCTGCTGGGCACGTTGCTGCTGTTGCTGCCTGTTCTGATCCTGCTGCTGTTGCTGGGCGTGCTGCTGGTTGTTCTGATCCTGCTGCTGCTGAGCGTGCTGTTGTTGCTGGTCCTGCTGCTGTTGCTGGGCGCGCTGTTGTTGCTGCTTGTTCTGGTCCTGCTGCTGTTGCCGAGCGTGCTGTTGTTGCTGGTCCTGCTGCTGTTGCTGGACGCGCTGTTGTTGCTGCTTGTTCTGGTCCTGCTGCTGTTGCTGAGCGCGCTGCTGTTGCTGCTTGTTCTGGTCCTGCTGCTGTTGCTGGGCACGCTGCTGTTGCTGCTTGTTCTGGTCCTGCTGCTGTTGCTGGGCGCGCTGCTGTTGCTGCCTGTTCTGGTCCTGCTGCTGTTGCTGGGCGCGCTGCTGTTGCTGCTTGTTCTGGTCCTGCTGCTGCTGCTGCTGCTGCTGCTGCTGCTGCTGCTGCTGAGCGTGCTGTGGTTGCTCGGGTTTCTGTTTCTCCGGCTGTGCTTGCTTGTCAGGCTTGTTCTGTCTTTCGTCCTGCTGATCCTGCTGTCGGTGAGCAAGGGCAGCGGTTCCGAGAAGCACAAACAGAACTGCTGTGCTGATGACTCCAATGCGTTTCATGAGTGTTGCCTCGATACCAGCCTAAGCGCTGCGCGGATGATTAACTGTCTTCTTTTGACCAAGGGGCCGATGGCTAGTTCTTGCGCTCGTAGAGGGTGAGCCGCTTCGGTGCCGAATCAAGGAACTGAAATGAGTCACGGGTGTGAGCGATGGGTTCTGCTGCGAAGGCCTCCGAACGGTATTGGGTTTGAAGACCTTCAGAAGGCCGACGCGAATTCACACTTTTCTCCTGCAATTAGACCAGTTCTCCGTGTGGACGATCTACGTCCTCCTGACAACCGACATGGGCCGATTGTGCAGAAAGGCGCTGATGAGTGCGCTATTTATTTGCAAGCCGCCGTTGTAGTAGACGAAGCCTTTCTTCTTGAACACATTCATAAATTTACTTACCCTTGCGCGGGTGGTACCAACCATCTCCGCGAGGGTTCCTTGGCTCACCTTCAGGGGGCTCTCCGGTTTTGATTCCTTGGTTATTTGCCCAAACAACAACAGAACCCGTGCCAGTCGCTTTTCGCTGAAATTGAAGAATTGATCTGCCAGGTCTTCCTCGACTCGAATAACTCGGGAAAGCAGATATGCATTAAGCAACGCCGCAAACGACGGGTCGCGCTTGAGCGTGCGAAGCGCGCTCTCCTTCTGCAACCGTGTGACATTGGAGGGCCCAATCGATCTCGCCGTGTACATCCGCAGAGATTGCCCTCCCAGACAGCCTTCGCCAAAAAAGCTATTCCGCAGCAGGACGGCGATTATCGCTTTTTTGCGACGCGTCGCGGCGATCGTGAGCTTCACCGTGCCGCTCTGGATGTAGAAAACAGCATCGGCTTTGTCCCCTTGCGCAAAAATGATCTCGTTGTCTCGGTAGTTCCGCACACTCATTCCATCACGGAATTTTTTGCGGAAAACTGTTGCACTGAAACCGACAGTTTGTTTCGCCATCGATCTTCTTGGCACGATCAATTCACCTGGGAGTACCGCCCTCCAGAAAAATAAATCATATGGCTCGGGAAACTGGTTTGGCTGGTCAATAAAGCTCATGCACAATTGCACACAGGTACCTACGTGGTAATCTCAGGCAAAACTGCTCTAAACGTCGCGCGAGTTAACGAGGTTCGGCGTACCACACGTCCGTGCGGTAGCTGATCTGAATGGAGGCCGGGCAGAGTAAGGGCGAGGGGCATTTAACATCGTATGGATGACAGCAGTCGCGGTAGGTTGTTTCGTTCGGGAACGGATGCCTCGCCTTTGCGCCTCTCAGCTTGCGCAAGAATTCAAGACTATGGCGCTGTTCCATGTAGCCATCGCAGGCTCCATCTATATCGGCACAACGGTGGCATCCCGACTACTGCTGTTCTTGCTTGGAGAGAATGCTGGTTTGTGTGTTGTGGTTCTCGCTGTTCCTGGCTGGTGTTGGCAGCAGGTTGGTTCGAGGCCCCAGGCTGAATTTGGAAGCCACGACCAAGTAGTGAAGATTTCGGCGGAGATAGTTGGCGAGCATCTGCAGCCAAATGTCTCCCTCTTCCTTGGTAAGAGGCTTGGACTGAAGAACGACGCGGCCCAATCGCGGCAGTTTACCGTTCGAGACTATGTCGTCGATCTCCATGGTGCTAAGGCGAACGTGCTGATTCGCCCCGGCCTCCTAAATACAGGTGCCTAGGTCTTTGCTCAATCGTCTTTCACGATTAGGGGGAGACGCTTCTACTCAGGCATGTTTGCGTTTAATCAACGGCTCGATTTCGTGATTAATCTCAAACGTCACCGGTGCGCTGCATGACTGGCAAATCGTTTGGTGAATTCCGCCGTTCAAACTCATCGCTTCCAGTTTGTTGGGACGCAGGCACTTGGGGCAGGTGATTATCAGATATCCCGCATGGTCTCTCGGCACGAAGAGTGGGGCAATGTCACTTTTCTCTCTTTCCGACCTGATAGGAGAAGCGGCTAACAGCTTCGCGACTTCTTCGAAAAGCTCCTTGACCGTGTAGCGTCCTTTTTGCAGGAAAGCGTCCGCCAAGATCCCACTTGGATTTTCGCCTGTGATGTATTCTCCGCTCATGGCTATTGTTGCGATGCGCGGAAATCGCTTGCGTACTATCGCCAGGAATTCAAATCCCGACATCCGGGGCATATTCAGATCGGAAATGATGACATCAGGAAGAGAACTGCTAAGAGCGCGTAAGCCATCCAGCCCGTCCGCTACCGTGAGAACCTCATAACCCTGGCTTTCCAAAATGGCCCCTGCGGCTTCGCGTATGGACGGTTCGTCATCCACGACCAGGACGCGGTAGGGGAATTGACGTACCTTAGCTTCTGCGACGACTGTACCTTCATGCGGAGACGCGGGCTGTTCTGCCGCCGTAGTCCATTCCGGCATTTTCTGAATGTCTAATTCTAACGAAACGGTCTTATCCCAATTTTCTCCTTGGCTAGTAGGCATGGGACACCCCCCATTTCTGAAGAAATTTTCAGGAAGGGGAATCCTACCCGGCACGAAGTCGGCAAATCTGGTCAATATTGCACATTGGCGAAACTGATCAGTACATTGGGGGCGAGCGAATAGCGCACTAGGTACCGGAATCCCGGTTCTTCTTTGTCGGCTTCATGCCACGAATCTAGCTTTCAAAAGATAGCTATTGCAAAATCCCCATCTGAGTCATAACCGAATGGTTCTGAGTTTGCAATGGGCCTGCGGCCCATCCGTAGGAATGAATGAGCATTGCTAAGCTTCATTGATTCCAAACGGGTGCCCTCGACTCTCGACGGAGTGTAGACGCCCGTTCTCGACAGTCAAATGAGACAATGCACCCGGGTTACGAAAGAGGTTTTCGAAAGAGAGGCGGCCTCCTTAGAAGGGCCGCCCTCTTGCACTGCCCCGCAACGTTATGCAAAGTCGAGGCGACGGTCTCAAACATCTGAAGCTTTTAGATGCAAAGTTTCCGACGTGCTATTCCGGCCAGAATTATCAGGCCACTCCCCATTAAGCTAATGGTGCCGGGCTCGGGAACCGTCATTCCGCCGCCTCCGCCGCCTCCGCAACCGCCGCCGATGACATTATTGTCCAGCGTCACTGCACCATTTCGCGCCAAGGCACTGCCGCAACTGATACCCGCGCCAGTATTCATGGTGATGCTGGTGAGCGCGAGAATATTTCCCGCGAACGCGGTGCCCGTGCCCAGGGTCGCGGAGCTGCCGACCTGCCAAAAAACATTCTTATCGACCAGCCCATTGGTGAAAATAACAGCTGAGTTGCTTGCGGTCGTAAGCGCGCTGCCGATCTGAAAGACGAACAGCGCGTTGGGGTTGCCTTGGGCATTGAGAGTCAGTTTCCCCGTCAGCTGAGCAGAACTCGCAAAAAAATACACGCCGGGCGTGAGAGTCTTTCCCCCCAGATCCTGACCAGTCAAGGTGCCAGTGGACGCCAGGCCTGCTGCCTGGATGTAGGCTGCGGTCAGATCACTCTGAGCCTGGGCGGCGCCGTTGGCCTTGTTGATCATTCCGTTCACCATTCCAGGAGGAAAGCCGGTTACCGCGGAGCCCGGGCTGACACCCAGGTTTCCGTTGAGGACGCTGGGGCCCGTGTTAGTAACGGTTGAGCCAGCGAGCACTGCATAGCTGCCGGCGGTTCCCAGATTGATGGAATCGGCATAAGCACCGATTGCCAACAACGGGAGAAGTAAGAACAACAGAAGCGACCAACGAACGCCGCGCGATGTCATTTTTCCCTCCGCGCCCAGCAAGGATTGTCCGCCGTTCAACGAGCGGAGTGCCTTTTTCCAGCGGGAAGAAATATGTCTGAGAGAAGACGGGCGGGCTGTTCAAAACTGCTCACTTTTCAAAATTGTCTCCAGGCTTCGCGTCCCCTGCCCTGTCTCCTACAGGGAATACCTGACCTACTGCGGCAGTACAGGTATCCTTACTTTCCAGTTTGGGGGCTTCAAGGGTGTGCGTGATAACTAACTTGAAATGAACAAGGAAGATGAGGCAGAGAGAAGCATGTCGCGATTTCTGCCGTACAGTCCGGAGCAGGCATATCTGTTGCCGCCTAGTGTGAAGGATGAACTAGGCGCCGGCGGCAGTTACCGCCGGCGTCCAAGGTCTGGGTATCACGAATCCCTACTCCGCTTAAGCGGCTTTGCGCGTTACGGGCTTAGCGGTATTGCCTGATTCGGAACTTGCCCGATGCGAAAAGGAAAGATTCTGGTCGCCGGATTGCGCCAAGAGTCTTCGTTTTCTCCATCGGTTGATCAGAGGCACCATTGTGCCCATTATCAGCACCACCACGGCTATCGAAATCCAGAGCCAAGAGGATCCTTTCTTGGCATTGACAGCGGGTGTAGCGGCGGCTGCATCCGGTGTGCTGCTAGTTTCCGAAGGTGCGCCGTCAGTCGCACGGAGTTTGGCAGCGTCGGCAACGGGTGTCGCAGTCTCTGCAGATGAAGCGCCGGCAGCGGGTGTCGCTGACGGTCTCGGATGATCTGCTGGCATTCGGTTTCGGTGAGCGGCGGCTGCTTTTGGTGCGACGGCAGTCTCCGAGGGTGCAGTTGCGTCGGATTTATTGGTGACAGCGGGTGCGCTCGCAGTTTCGGCAGGCATTGGGACCGCTGCGACAGGCGCGGCCACTGTGGGTGTGACAGCAGGCTCAGCAGGTGCAGTCGGATCGGACGTAATGGCGGCAGCAGTAGGTGCGCTCGCAGTCTCGGCAGGCGTTGGGACAGCTGCAGCGGGAGCAGGGGCGGTCACTGCGGTTGTGCCGGCAGGCTCCGCCGGTGGGGTGGGCACAGTCGTCGCGGAAGGTGCAGCCGAAGCTGCAGCAGGCGCGCTGGTAGTGTCCGCAGCTGTCGGGATCGTCGCAGCGGGTACAGCGGCGGCGGCCGGGGGCGGGATGACGGTGTCGGCAGGTGCGCTGATCGACCCAGCGGGTGCTGCAGCGGCCGCTGCGCAGTGCTCGGAGATCATGTTCAGGGAAGTGACGGCAAAGCCGTTATCAGCCGCGCCGGACGTCGCCGTCCCACTCGCTTTCTGTCCGATGAGGGCTACGTCATGGCCCAGGTGTGGCTTGAGATCAACGCTGCTAGTAGTGATCTTGAAATTGTGGCCGGTGTTGTCCTCTACCAATGTGTAGTTGCTGTCAGAACCGCCCAGGCAACCCTTGATGCTGGT
>Ga0210399_10002197_pt1 | contig 15223 bp, 13 predicted proteins | sample IncBWC14MmetaG_FD_150865 | JGI IMG/M metagenome (GOLD analysis project Ga0210399, IMG submission 150865) | Forest soil microbial communities from Barre Woods Harvard Forest LTER site, Petersham, Massachusetts, United States - Inc-BW-C-14-M | ecosystem: Environmental > Terrestrial > Soil >...
CTACCGCGGTCTCGGCGGCGGCTGGGAGAACTATCAGAGCCTGCCGCCCATCCACCGCCCGGAGCCGGCCATCATCGCCGTGTTCCAGCGCGTGCTGAGCCGCAACGACCCCCTGAGGTAGGCGCCCGGGGTCGCGGCTCGGCCCCTCAGTCGACACCGACGATGACGTGGTCGGCCTTGATGAAGGCGTGTGCGCGTTGCCCTTTTTTCAGCTTCAGCCGTCGCGCCGAGTGGCTCGTAATCACAGACACGATCTCAAGGCCCGGGGCGACACGAATCCATACCTCCGTGCTAACCGGCCCGCGAACGAGCCTCGTGATCGTGCCGCGGAAAGCGTTTCGAGTGCTGAGTTTTATAGGGTTCTCCGCTCAGGGGCTCGTGAAGCCATATTTGACGAAAACCTCGCGTCCCTGCGGACTCAGGAGGTACGCGAGGAACGCCCCAGCCTCACTCCTTGCGGAGGTCGTCAACGCGACCGGATACACGATGGGCTCATGTGTGCTGGCGGGAAAACTGTCGACCACGCGTACACTCTTGTCCATAAGAGCATCGCTCGAGTAGACGATGCCGAGAGGCGCCTCGCCACGGGCGACGTACCTCATCGCGGCGCGGACGTTCTCCGCCCGCGCAAGCTGCTCGACGACCTCGTCCCATACGCCCAGGGCTGACAAGGCTGCGTGTGCGTAGCGGCCGGCCGGAACCGAGTCCGGGTCCGCGACCGCCAGGCGGCCCTGCCCGAGGGCGGCTGCCAGCGGGAAGTGCGGTGCAATCCTGAGCCTGATCTGACTGCCGGATGGAGCGATGAGCACCAGCTGATTGCCAAGAGCGTTGTGCCGTGTTGTGGATTGAATCAGGTGCCGGCTCTCGAGGTAGTCCATCCACTCGGTATCGGCCGAAAAGAACAGATCTGCCGGTGCGCCGGCCTCGATCTGGTGGGCGAGATTCGAGCTCGCGTCGAATGACATCCTGACCCGCACGGCTGCAGTCTTCTGGTACGCCGCTCCGATGTCCTGCAGCGCATTCGTAAGAGATGCCGCGGCGAATACCAGGATCTCCTCCTGCTTCGCCTCCGCAGCTGCCCGCGAGGTCGGCAGGACGGACAGGCACAGAAGCGCGAGAGCTGTGAGGATGCGTGGCATACGGGCCGAGGCCGCTAAGCCGTCAGAAGGTGAAACGCCCACCGATCGTCGGAGCAAAGTTGTTGTTGTAGCTGTAGTGCACGCCGGGGCCGTGAGGAATGGCGATAGCCAGACCGCCGCTGACGTCGGAGTAGGCAACCCCGGCATAGACGTCGAATCGCCTGGTGAAGTGATGATCCGCGTAGAGCGAAACCTCCTCGAGGGTGCCCGCGCAGGAGCTACGGAAACTGGCGGGCGTGCAGGTCGGCGGAACGCGATAGTCGTTCTGCTGCTGATGATAGTAGGACAAGGTGATGTCGGTCTTGCTGTCGTAGGCGTACTTCAGGCCCGTCCACCAGACCTGCACGATCTTGGGCGAATCGAGATTGTTGTCTTCGACGCCGCTCAGGAGATAACCGCCCTGGGCCGTGGCGCCGATGCCCAACGGGCTCGACGGGTTGTCCTGACGGATATGCTCGTAGCCACCGTAGAACCTGAACGGGTCCCGCCGATACTTGACGGTGGCCATGACGGCGGTGTTGTCGGTTACGATGCCGTACTCGGTGTTGGCAGCTCCAATCAGGTTGGCGCCGGTGATGGGGTTTTGGTTGATGCTGTTGGTGGTTGACTGATACGGCTGCGTCGGACTCTGAGGGCCGAGCAGGGGGTTGACTACGCTGATCGCCTGGTTGACCTTTTGGAAGACGACGTCGGCGGAGAAGGCGCCGTACTCTCCGCCGAGATCCAGTCCCAGTGCAGTGTTGTGCGACGCTTCCGGGGTACAGGTGGCGGCAGTCCAGCCCGCGGCGGCAGCGTAGCAGCCGCCGGAACCGTCGGCGAACTTATACATCGCACCGAGATGGACCGGACCATGGGTAATGCGGTACTTGGCCGCGTTGTCCCAACGGGTATCCTGGGTGTCGCCGCCACCGGCCATCAGGCCGTTATAGCCGATGTACGAAAAGGAATAGGCGCCGCCGGCCGGATCGTAAGCGAGCATCGCATCGGTACCGAGAGCACGCTGGCGACCGAAGGTCAGCGTGCCAAAGGGCGCGGACGAGATACCGCCATAGAATTCGTCATTGATGGTCTGGCCCGCGCGCGCGCCGTCGCCGGTGATCGAGTAGCTGCTCCTGGGGAGGCCTGCGTTGACGGTGTTGGTGGCTGCCATGTTGGCGAGCTGGCCGGACTGCGGATTGATGCCGGTCGATGCGTTGAACACCACGTACCAGTTGTCCAGAAACTCCACCCGGGCTTTTATCCCCAGACCCGACTGCGACAGGTTGTTCGGCGCAATGAGGAACTGGGAGTGATTGCCGTTGCGGTTGACCAGCGATTCACCCTCATAGTTATAGGCATTCTCCGGCAAGCCGTGACTGACCCAGCCTATGCCGACGTCATACACCCCATAAACGGTGATGCCGTTCCAGGTCAGCGGGCATTCGGTGGCCACGAACTCATGCAAGCTCGCGCAGCCTGTGGGACTCGGCGGAGCAGCCGGGGCCGGTTGAGCCGGCGGAAGATCGGCAGCCCGCGCCATCTCATGCAATACAAGAGTTGAAGCCAGCGCCGCGAGGGCACACCAGCAGACGGACCGCATTGTTGCACTCTCCCCTGCAAGAAGCCGCCACCACACTCGGCCTGGCGGCATTCGTTATATCCAAACGAACATATCGTGACAGAAGCTGAGTTGCCGCCGCAAGCTCGTGGCGCGCGCCTGAGGTACGATCCCTCCGGAGGTATGCGCTATGCGGGCTCCGGCGGTTCGCTTCCGGGTGGATTTCGGGCGCGGTGGGGCCATCGGCCCCGGCAAGATCGAGCTGCTCGAGCACATCGGTAGCGGGGGATCCCTGTCGCAGGCGGCGCGCGAGCTCGGCATGAGTTACCGCCGCGCCTGGCAGTTGCTCGAGAGCCTCAACTCGTCCTTCGACGAGCGGGTGGTGCTCACCGCCAAGGGCGGCCGCGGCGGCGGCGGAGCGCGTCTCACGCCCTTTGGGCGGCTGCTCATCCGCAGCTACCGGGATTTCGATGCTGAGGTGCAGCAGCGCGCCGCGCGATCCTTCAGAGCGATCGCGGATCGCTCACGGCCGATGCCGGCGACGTGGGGGCGGCACCGCCCCGCCGCGCGCATCGTGCGCCTCAAGGATCGTCGCAAGGTCTAGCGCGGCGGCCGCGTACGCGTCCTGCGTCGCGGGCGATCCGGATCTGCCCCCGCCGCGCTACTCGGCGCTGCGTAACAGCTCGTTGATCGAGGTCTTGGCGCGCGTCTGTGCGTCGACGCGTTTGACGATGACCGCGCAGTAGAGGCTGCAGCGCCCGTCGGTCGAGGGCAGCGTGCCGGAGACCACCACCGACCCCGCCGGGACGCGTCCCCGGAGGATGGTGCCGGTCGTGCGGTCGTAGATGCGGGTGCTCTGGCCGATGAATACCCCCATGGAGATCACCGAGCCGGCCTCGACCACCACCCCCTCGACGACCTCGGAGCGCGCCCCGATGAAGCAGTCGTCCTCGATGATCGTCGGGCTCGCCTGCAGCGGCTCGAGCACACCGCCGATCCCGACGCCGCCCGAGAGGTGCACGTTGCGGCCGATCTGCGCGCACGAGCCCACGGTGGCCCAGGTGTCCACCATCGTGCCCGCGCCCACGTAGGCGCCGATGTTCACGTAGCTCGGCATCAGCACCGCATCGGGGGCGATGTAGGCGCCGCGGCGCACGATGGCGTGCGGCACGATGCGCGTGCCGCCGGCGCGCAGCTGTGCCTCGCTTGCGTGCGCGTACTTGAGCGGCACCTTGTCGAAGAAGCGGGTGAAGCCGGCGTCGATCGCGTGGTTGTCATGAGCGCGGAAATAAAGGAGGACCGCCTTCTTCAGCCAGTCGTGCACCACCCAGCCGCCGTCCTGCGGCTCGGCGACCCGCAGCTGCCCGCTGTCGAGCAGCGCGAGGCAGTCCTCAAGCGCCGCCGCGAGGCCAGACGTGAGATTCCTCGGCGTGAGATCGGCGCGCCGCTCGAAGGCGGCCTCGACCGTGGCGCGCAGCTCCTCGGCCGTCCTCACGGTGCCGCCCGCGCGCCGCCACCACCGGCGCGCAGCGCCTGTTGCTCGCGGTCGAGCGCGGCGATCAGGCGCTCCCTGAGGCGCTCGGCGGCCTCGCTGCTGAGCGGGCGGTTGTCGAAGTCGGTGAGGTAGAGCACGTCCTCGGCGCGCTCGCCCACGGTCATGATCTTGGCGGCGTGCAGCTCGACCCGCTCCTGCACCAGCACCTTGCCCACGTCGCTGAGCAGGCCCGGACGGTCGCCGGCGGTGAGCTCGAGCACCGAGCGGTGGTTGCGCTCGTCCACGCTGAGCGCGATCTGGGTCGCGGTGTTGAACATGCGCGCCTGGCGCGGCGCGCGCCGCGATACCGAGAGCGGTGCATCCCCGGGACCCTGCACCGAACGCCACAGCGCCTGCTCGATCTCGACCTGGCGGTCGTTGTCGGTGATCGCCTGCCCGTCGTCCTCGAGCACGTGATAGAGGTCGAGGCTGAAACCGTCGCCGGTCGGGGTGATGCGCGCATCGACGATGTTGAGGCCGAGCTGGTCGAGTACCGCGGTGGTGCGCGCGAAGCCGTGGCGGCGCGGGCGGGTGAAGACCAGCACCGCGGTGGTGCCACGCACGCTGTGCGCATCGAGCGCCACCAGCGGCTCGTCTGAGCCGGCATCGCGCTCGGCCAGCAGGCGCGTGTGCCAGGCGACCTCCTCGGGCGAATGCTGCAGGAAATACCCGGCGGAGAAGCGGGTCCAGCTGGCGGCGATCTCGCGCTCGCCGACACCGCGCTCGATCAGCAGGCGGCGTGCCGCATCCTGCGTCTCGCGCACCAGGTGCTCGGGGTCGATCGGGCTCTCGAGTCCGCGGCGCAGGGCGCGCTTCACCCGCTGGTAGAAGTCCTTGAAGAGCGAGGCCTTCCAGGAGTTCCACAGCTTGGGGTTGGTGCCGCGCACGTCCGCGCAGGTGAGCACGTAGAGGTAGTCGAGATGGGCCTCGTCGCCGACCTTGCGTGCGAAGGCGTTGATCACCTGCGGATCGCCGATATCCTGCTTCTGCGAGGTGATCGAGAGCTCGAGATGGTTGCGCACCAGCCAGGCGACCAGGCGCGCGTCGTAGGGCGAGAGGCCCTGCTCGAGGCAGAAGGCCTCGGCATCGACCGCGCCGAGCTCGGAGTGATCGCCGCCGCGACCCTTGGCGAGGTCGTGAAAGAGCGCCGCCAGGTAGGCGATCTCCTGCCGCGGCAGCTGCTGCATGACACGCGAGGCTTCGGGGAGCTCGTGATCGTAGCGCGGGATGGCGAAGCGCCTGAGGTTGCTCACCACGAACAGCGTGTGGGCATCGACCGTGTAGGCGTGGAACAGATCGTACTGCATGCGCCCGACGACGCGCCCGAAGGCCGGAATGTAGCGCCCCAGCACCCCGTAAGTATTCATGCGCCGCAGCTCGTGCGTGACCCCGACCGGCGAGCGCAGAATCTCGAGGAACAGCCGATGATGGCGCGGGTTCTGGCGGAACTCCTCGTCGATCAGCCAGAGGTTCTTCGCCACCGCGCGCATGGTGGAGGCGCGCACGCCGCGAACTTCCGGGTTCTGCTGTAGCAGCGCAAACAGCTCGAGCAGCGCCGAGGGCGTGCGTGCGAACACTTCGTCGTGGACCGCCTCGAGGGAGCCGTTGCGCACCTGGAAGCGGGCGTTGAGCGGCCGCGGCGGCTCGCTCTCGGTGAGGATCGCCTCGCGGAACAGCTGCAGCAGCAGCTCATTCAGCAGGCTCACCTCCATGACCGTGCGGTAGTAGCGCTGCATGAACTGCTCGACCGCCAGGGTGTAGGAGGCGTCCTCGTAGCCGAAGGCGAGCGCCAGGCGGATCTGATGGTCGAACAGCAGCCGGTCCTCACGCCGCCCGGTGAAGGCGTGCAGCCCGAAGCGCACCCGCCACTGGAAAGCCTGCGCCTGGCGCAGCCGCCGCAGCTCCGGGCCCGTGAGGAATCCATGAGTCACGAGGCCGTCGAGGCTGTCGGCGCCGAAGTGGCGCTTCGCGACCCAGGCGATGGTCTGGATGTCGCGCAGGCCGCCGGGCCCGGTCTTGACGTTCGGCTCGAGGTTGTAGGCGGTGTCGTTGGCTTTCAGGTGCCGCTCGGCCTGCTCGCGCACCTTCGCCTCGAAGAACTGCTTCACGGGCCAGATGCGCTCAGGTGCGAGCGCCGTGCGCATCGCGCCGAACAGCGTGGCATCGCCCGCTATGAGCCGCGCCTCGAGCAGCGTCGTCATGACGCCGACGTCGCCGACGCACTCCTCGGCGCACTGCGCGATGGTTCGCACGCTGTGCCCGACCTCGAGCCCGATGTCCCACAGGAACGCGACCAGCTTCTCGACCGCGGCGCCGCCTTCGGTCTCGGGCGTGGGAGGAGCGAGCAGCAGCACGTCGACATCGGAGCAGGGATGGAGCTCCCCGCGGCCGTAGCCGCCGACCGCGACCAGTGCCCACGCGGCGCACGCCGGTGCGCAATGCGCCTTCCACGCCGCGCGCAACACCGCGTCGATGAGCGCCGAGCGCGCGTGCACCAGCTCTTCCACGGGCTCCGCGGCGATGAAGCGCGCCTTGAGCTCTTCGTGCGCTTCGCGCAGCAGCGTACGCCAGGCGGCAGGATCGCCGCCGCCGGCGGCGAGTCTTTGCGCAAGTCCCGCGAGCAGCGGCCAGGGAGTCGCCAAGGGTGCGCCGGGGAGCGATTGCTCCGGGAAGATGTCTGTGTCCGCGGCCCCCATTGCGCCCCGCTAGTGCGGCGCGGGGTCGGCGCCGAGCGTGAGCACGTCGAAGCCCGACTCGGTCACGAGCACCGTGTGCTCCCACTGTGCCGACAGGGAATGGTCCTTGGTGATCACCGTCCAGCCGTCGCCGAGCAGTCGCACGTGGCGCTTGCCGGCGTTCACCATGGGCTCGATCGTGAAGGTCATGCCGGGCCGCAGCTCGAGCCCGGTGCCGGGCTCGCCGTAGTGCAGCACCTGCGGGTCCTCGTGGTAGACGCGCCCGATGCCGTGGCCGCAGTACTCGCGCACCACCGAATAATCGTTTGCCTCGACGAAGGTCTGGATGGCGTGGCCGATGTCGCCGAGTTGCGCTCCGGGGCGCACCGTGCGGATGCCGCGCCACATCGCGGCGAAGCAGGTGTCGGTGAGGCGCTGCGCGTGCGCCGGGGCCTTGCCGACCGCGTACATGCGGCTGGTGTCGCCGTGGAAGCCGTCGCGGATCACGGTCACGTCGATGTTGACGATATCCCCGGCCTTCAGGCGCTTGTCATTCGGGATGCCGTGGCAGACCACGTGATTGACCGAGGTGCAGATCGTTTTGGGGAAGCCGCGGTAGTTGAGGTTTGCCGGAACCGAGCGCTGCACGTTCACGATGTGATCGTGGCAGATCTGGTCGAGCTCCGCGGTCGTCACCCCCGGCACCACATGGGGTCCGATCATGTCGAGTACCTCGGCGGCGAGGCGCCCGGCCACCCGCATTTTCTCCTGCTCTTCCGGGGTCTTGATCGTCACGTGCATAAGTTGAAAATGGGGCCGGCGCTCCCCCCTGCCAAGGGGCCGGCAGGTTGGCGTAAGACATTGTTCCGACGAGGTCTTCATGGTATAAAGCGCGGCCTTTTTTGGCAACGCAACCCACACGCGCATCGTATACCCGCTGACTGGGTGTTCCCGCCCTCGCGGCCACAGGGCCTGCCGGGCGGGGATGGTCACGGGGATGCGCGGAGGCTTAACCCGAACAGGAGTCTTTCATGTCCGGCGTGTCCATGCGACAGATGCTGGAAGCGGGTGTCCATTTCGGACATCAGACCCGCTTCTGGAACCCGAAGATGGCCCCCTTCATCTTCGGTGAGCGAAACAAGATCCACATCATCAATCTCGAGAGGACGCAGCCGATGTACGCGGAGGCGGCGTCTTTCGTGAAGGGTGTCATCGCCGACGGCGGCACGGTGCTGTTCGTCGGCACCAAGCGCTCGGCGCGCGATTCGATCCAGAAGGAAGCCGAGCGCTCCCAGCAGCCCTACGTCAACCAGCGCTGGCTGGGCGGCATGCTCACGAACTTCAAGACCATCCGCCAGTCGATCAAGCGGCTCGGCGAGATCACCGAGCTGGCCGCCTCGGGCGCCCTCGAGAAGCGCGGTAAGAAGGAGGCGACGCAGCTGCGGCGCGAGCTGGACAAGCTCGAGAGGAGCCTGGGCGGGATCAAGCACATGGAATCGCTCCCGGATGCGCTGTTCGTGGTCGACGTCGGCCACGAGAACATCGCGGTGCACGAGGCGAAAAAGCTCGGCATCCCGGTGGTGGCGGTCGTGGACACCAACTGCTCCCCGGACGGCATCGACTATGTGATCCCGGGGAACGATGACGCCATGCGCGCAATCCAGCTCTACACCGCCGGCATCGCCGACGCGGTGCTCGAGGGCAAGGCATCGGTGCCGCAGGTTGCGGTCGGCGAGGACGAGTTCGTCGAGCTCGACGAGGCCGGCAACCCGCGCAAGAAGACCCCGCGCACCGGCCGCCGGCCGACGGCGGCGGTGCGCAGGAAGCCCCCGGCGCGGCGGCGCCCGGTGGTCGCCCCGGCGCCGGTCGCGGCGCTCGCCGTGCCCGGTGCGGAGGAGCCCGAGGCGGAGGTCGAGGAGGCCGATACCGCCGAGGTCGATGCAGTTGCAGGTGCTCCGGGCGCGCGGCGTGGCGTCCCCACGGTGGGCCGGCGCAAGGGACGCGGCGAAGCCGCCACCGAGTAAGAGGCACCTCATGAACATCACTGCAGATACGGTCAAGCAGCTGCGCGAGCGCACCGGCGCGGGCATGATGGAATGCAAGAAGGCGCTGGTTGAGACCAAGGGTGATCTGGATGCGGCTGCGGAGCTCATGCGCCGCCAAGGCCTCGCCAAGGCCGATAAGAAGGCGACGCGGGTTGCCGCGGAGGGCGTGGTCGTGATCGCCAAGTCCGCCGACGCGCGCACCGCCGCCATGGTCGAGGTCAACTGCGAGACCGACTTCGTCGCGCGCGGCCCCGACTTCAAGGCGTTCGCGGACGCGCTGGCGCAGTGCACGCTCACCGCGAGGCCTAAGGATCTCGCGGCGCTCGCCGAGGCACGCCTCGCCTCGGGCGAGGCGGTCGAGCAGCGCCGCCGCGAGCTCATCGCCAAGATCGGCGAGAACATCAGCGTGCGGCGCTTTGCCGTCGTGACCTCGCCCGATCAGCTCGGCGCCTACGTTCACGGGACGCGCATCGGCGCACTGGTCGCCGTCAAGGGCGGGCCGGCGAGCCTCGCCTACGATCTGGCGATGCACGTCGCCGCGAGCAGCCCGAAATACCTCACCGCACAGCAGGTACCCGCCGACGTGGTCGCGAAGGAGCGCGAGATCCTCACCGAGCAGGCGCAGGGCGAGGGCAAGCCGCCGGAGATCGTCGCCAAGATGGTCGAGGGGCGGCTGCGCAAGGCGCTCAGCGAGATCACCCTCTACGGGCAGCTGTTCGTCAAGGACCCGGACACGACGATAGAGAAGCTGGTGAGAGGCGCGAAGGCCGAGGTGGTCGCGTTCGAGCGCTTCGAGGTGGGGGCCGGAATTGAAAAAAAAGCCGATGACTTCGGCGCCGAGGTAGCCCGCCTGGCGACCGGGAGCTGAGGACGAGTGCTCGAGCCAACGGAATGAACCCCGCCGTGCGCGGGGTTTTTTCCATCGGCGGAGGTGAGAGATGACGCAAGCGAAGCCGCACTACACGCGCATCCTGGTGAAGCTCTCGGGCGAGGCGCTGCTCGGGGAGAGCGACTACGGCATCGATCCGACGGTGCTGAAACGCATCGCCGGCGAGCTGCAGGACATCGTGCAGACGGGCGTACAGGTCGCGGTGGTCCTTGGCGGCGGCAACATCTTTCGCGGTGCCGGACTGGCGCGCGCCGGCATGGACCGCGTGGCGGCGGATCACATGGGGATGCTCGCGACCGTCATGAACTCGCTCGCGCTCCAGGACGCGCTCGAGAGCCTCGGGATGCACGCGCGGGTGATGTCCGCCATCCGTATCAACGAGGTGTGTGAGGACTATATCCGGCGCCGCGCCGTACGCCACCTCGAGAAGGGGCGCATCGCGGTGTTCGCGGCCGGCACCGGCAACCCTTTCTTTACCACCGACACGGCGGCGGCGCTGCGCGCCATCGAGATCAGCGCCGACGTGCTCCTCAAGGCCACCAAGGTGAACGGCGTCTATTCGGACGACCCGCTGCGCAACCCCGCGGCGGTGCGCTATGCGCGCCTCACCTTCGACAAGGTGCTGACCGACAAGCTCAACGTCATGGATGCGACCGCCATCGTCATGTGCCGGGACAACCGCTTGCCTTTGCGGGTCTTCAATCTCAACAATCCCGGGGACCTCACCCGCATCGTGCGCGGTGAGGACGTCGGCACGGCGGTCACCAACGAGTGAGCGCCGCAGTCCGCGAGGAGACACCATGCTCGAAGAACTGAAAAAAGACGCCGCCACGCGCATGGCCAAGTGCGTCCAGACCTTCCAGGCGGACCTTAAGAAGCTGCGGACCGGGCGTGCCCATCCGAGCCTGGTCGAGCATCTGAAGGTCGACTACTACGGCAGCGAAGTGCCCCTGCAGCAGGTAGCGAGCATCGCGGTCGAGGAGGGGCGCACGCTCGTGATCTCGCCCTGGGAGAAGAGCGTCGTGCAGGCGATCGAGAAGGCGATCTTCAAGTCGGATCTCGGGCTCACACCCATGACCGCCGGCACCGTGATCCGCATTCCCATGCCGCCGCTCACCGAGGAGCGGCGCAAGGAGATCACCAAGGTGCTGCGCCACGATGCGGAGAACGCCCGCGTCGCGGTGCGCAACGTGCGCCGCGACGTCATGAACGAGCTCAAGCACAAGAAGGACAAGCACCTCTCGCAGGACGAAGAGCGGCGCGCGGAGACCGATATACAGAAGCTCACCGACAAGCACGTCGCCGACATCGACGCAGCGCTCGCCGCCAAGGAGAAGGAGGTCATGCAGGTCTGATGTCTCCGACCTTCGTCAATCTGCCGCAGCACATCGCCATCACCATGGACGGCAACGGCCGCTGGGCCGCCGCGCGCGGCGTGGCGCGCGCCGCCGGCCACAAGGCGGGACTGAAGCCCGTGCGCATGTGCGTCGAGGAGTGCACGCGCCTTGGGGTTCCGGCGCTGACGTTGTTCGCGTTCTCGAGTGAGAACTGGGGCCGCCCCGCCGAGGAGGTCGGAAGCCTTATGAGCCTGTTTGTCGAGGCGCTCGACCGCGAGCTCGATGAGCTGCACGAGAAGGGAGTGCGGCTGCGCTTCATCGGCGAGCGCAAGAGCCTCTCGGTGCGGCTGCAGTCGCGCATCGCTCAAGCCGAGGAGCGCACCGCGGCCAATCGCGCTCTCGCCCTCCAGGTCGCGGTCAGCTACGGCGGACGCTGGGATATTATCAAGGCGGCTCAGTCACTTGCGCGTGAATGCTCGAGTGGATCCATGCGGCCCGAGGAGATCACCGAGGCGCGCTTCGCGCAGGCGCTGTCGCTCGCCGGGCTCCCCGATCCGGATCTGCACATCCGCACCGGCGGCGAGCGGCGCATCAGCAATTTCCTCCTCTGGCAGCTCGCCTACGCCGAGCTCTACTTCAGCGAGCGCCTGTGGCCGGATTTCGCGGTCGCGGACTTGCACGACGCTCTGTCTTTCTTTGCGGGCCGCGAGCGGCGCTTCGGACAGCGCCCCGCGGCGCTGAGCGCCGCGCGGTGAACGAGTCGCTGCGCAAGCGGGTGCTGACCGCGGTGGTGCTGGCGGCGGCGCTGCTCGTGATCGTGCTCGCGCTGCCGCCGATCGCGACCGTCGTGGCGATTACCGCCGTGCTGCTTGCCGGAGCCTGGGAATGGTCGGCCTTCCTCAGGCTGTCGAGCCCGACACGCCGGCTGCCCTACGTGGCACTGGTCGCCCTGCTGCTGCCGCTCGCGTGGATCGTGGCGGCGGACCCGGCCAACCGCGACCTCATCCTGCTGGCGGCGGTGCTCTGGTGGCTGACGGCGTTCCTCTGGGTCGCGTTCGCGCCGCGGCGCGTGACGCCGTGGGCGGCCGGCATCGCCGGAGTCCTCGCCCTGGTGCCCGCCTGGCTCGCGCTGGTGTCGCTGCGTTACGCGCCGCCGGCGCACGGACAATGGGTGCTGTTCACACTGATCCTGGTGTGGGTGGCGGATATCGGCGCGTTCTTCTTCGGCCGCCGCTTCGGGCGCGTGCGCCTGGCGCCGGAGGTGTCGCCCGGCAAGACCTGGGAAGGGGTGTTCGGCGGCATGGCGCTCTCGGCGCTGGTTGCGCTCGGCGGCAGCTTGTGGTTTCGCGTGCCGCTCGCGGTGTTCCTGCCGCTGTGCCTGGCGACCGTGGCCTTCTCGGTCATCGGCGATCTCACCGAGAGCCTGCTGAAGCGCTTCGCCGGCATGAAGGACTCGGGCTCGGTGGTTCCGGGACACGGCGGAGTCATGGACCGTATCGACAGTCTCACCGGGGCGGCGCCGGTGCTGCTGCTCGGGCTGACGCTGCTCAAGGTGATCGCATGATCGGCGTCACGGTACTCGGCTCGACCGGCTCGGTGGGCAAGAGCACGCTCGACGTGCTCGCGCGCCATCCGCAGCGTTTCCGTCTGGTCGCCGTCGCGGCCCACCGCAACGCCGCCAAGCTGGCCCGGCAGGTGCTCGAGTGGCAGCCGGCGTACGCCGCGCTGGCGGATGAGGCCGCGGCGCACGAGCTCGCGGCACTTCTCGGCGGCGGCGCGCCCAACACGCGCGTGCTCGCCGGGGCGGGTGCGCTCGAGGAGCTCGCCCAGCTCAGCGAGGTGCAGTGCGTGATGGCGGCGATCGTAGGCGCCGCGGGGCTGCGCTCGACGCTCGCGGCGGCGCGCGCCGGCAAGAGGCTGCTGCTCGCCAACAAGGAATCGATGGTGATGGCGGGACCGCTGCTGCTCGAGGCGGTGCGCAGCGCGGGCGCAACCCTGCTGCCGATCGACAGCGAGCACAACGCCATCTTCCAGTGCCTGCCGGCCGCTGCGCGTCCCGGCGTGGCGCCGCCCGGTCTCAAGCGTGTGCTGCTCACCGCCTCCGGCGGCCCGTTCCGCGCTACGCCGCGCGAGCAGCTGGCCGCGGTGACACCCGAGGCCGCGTGCGCCCACCCGAACTGGGTCATGGGTCGCAAGATCTCGGTGGACTCGGCCACGCTCATGAACAAGGGCCTGGAGCTCATCGAGGCGTGCCTGCTCTTCGGGCTGACGCCGTCGCAGGTCGAGGTGCTGGTGCATCCGCAGAGCATCGTGCACTCCCTGGTCGAATACGTGGACGGCTCCATGCTCGCGCAGCTCTCTACCCCCGACATGCGTACCCCCATCGCGCACGCGCTCGCCTGGCCCGAGCGCATCGACTCCGGTGTAGAATTCCTGGATCTGCTCAAGGCCGCCCGGCTCGACTTCCAGGCTCCCGACTACGACCGCTTCCGTTGTCTCGCCCTCGCTCAGGCGGCGGCGCGCGCCGGCGGGCTGCATCCGGTGCTGCTGAACGCGGCCAACGAGGTCGCGGTACAGGCGTTTCTCGAGCGGCGATTGAACTTTCCCGGCATCGCCACGGTCATTGAGGCGGTGGTGGAGCGTGGCGCGGGGGGAGCGATCGGCGGACTGGAGGATGTGCTGGCCGCGGACGCCGAGGGCAGACAGCGGGCCTGCGAACGCATCGTCGGCATTACAAGAAGTGAGTCGGTGAGGGGCGCTCACGCATGAGCCTGTTCTGGTACGCACTATGGTTCGTGGTTGCCGTCGGCCTGCTGGTCACGGTGCACGAGTTCGGTCACTTCTACGTCGCGCGCCGCCTCGGCTTCCGGGTGCTGCGCTTCTCGGTGGGCTTCGGCAAGCCGCTGGTCAAATGGGCCGCCGGCCCTGACGCCACCGAGTACGTGATCGCCGCCGTACCGCTCGGCGGCTACGTCAAGCTCCTCGATGAACGCGAGGGACCGGTCTCACCTGAGGATCTGCCGCGCTCCTTCACCCGCCGCCCGCACTGGCAGCGCGTCGCGGTGCTGCTCGCCGGACCCGCCAGCAACATCCTGTTCGCGATCCTGCTGCTGTGGGGCATGTTCTGGGTGAGTGGCGTGAGCGAGGTCAGGCCGGTGGTCGGCGACGTCATCACCGGCTCGGTCGCCGCCGGCGCCGGCCTGAAAAGCGGCGACGAGATTCGCGCGGTCAACGGCAGCGCGGTGCAGGGAATGCGCGACGTGGCGTTCGACCTGCTCGATGCCATGAGCGCCAGGGGCGAGGCCGACCTCGAGGTGCGCGGCCGGGATGGCGCGGCCCGCGAGGCGCGCCTGGTAGTCGCCGACGCCGAAGCGCGCCGTCATCTCACCGAGCCGAGCGAGCTGCTCAAGGGCCTCGGCTTTCAGTTCTGGCCGCCGGTGCCGGCGGTGCTCGGTCAGGTGGTGGCGGACGGGCCCGCTGCACGCGCCGGGCTCGCCGCCGGCGACGAGATCGTGAGTGTCGACGGCGCTCCGGTCGCCAATTTCCACGACATCATCGCGCGCATCAGTGCCCGCCCCGGCGAGCACGTCAGCATCGAATACCGCCGCGGCGGCGTGACGCGCAGCACCGAGGTTGCGGTCGCGAGCGACGACGTGGCGGGCAAGCGCGTGGGCCGCATCCACGTGATGCAGCCGCCGCCGGCGACCCGCACCTACCCTGCCTCCATGCTGCTGCACACCGACCTCGGCGCGGGCGCGGCGCTCAGCCGCGCCGGCGCCGAGGCCTGGACCATGACGGTGCTGCAGGCACGGCTCTTCTGGCGCATGGTGCTCGGGCGCGTGTCGCTGAAGAACCTGAGCGGTCCGCTGTCCATCGCGGAGTTCGCGGGGGACTCGGCCCAAGCAGGGGTGTCGGCGTTCCTCGGCTTCCTGGTGCTCATTTCCCTGTCGCTCGGCTTCCTCAACCTGCTGCCGATCCCGATCCTCGATGGCGGGCAGATCGCCTTTCAGCTCATCGAGTGGCTGAAGGGGAGCCCGCTCTCGGAGCGCACCCAGGCGTTCGGGCAG
>Ga0210399_10002198_pt1 | contig 15223 bp, 16 predicted proteins | sample IncBWC14MmetaG_FD_150865 | JGI IMG/M metagenome (GOLD analysis project Ga0210399, IMG submission 150865) | Forest soil microbial communities from Barre Woods Harvard Forest LTER site, Petersham, Massachusetts, United States - Inc-BW-C-14-M | ecosystem: Environmental > Terrestrial > Soil >...
GCCGGGCATGGTCAAGACAATCTGATTGGCGTTGAAGCTCATGGAGCTATTGGTGAGGCGTGCGAGACCCTCGACCTCTACATAGTTGCGGCCATCGACTTGGATAACCTTGGCCGAGCCAGGTTGACCGGCAATCGTCAGCGAATTACTTTGCTGCGCCAAAAGAGAAACCGCCATGGCTGCCGGGACCAAGAAAGCTGCTAGTGCCGGCCACGTTTTGCTGAAAGGAATGCGCATGGATACCCTCCGTGAAACTATCCGCTGACCGTTTATTTAGATTGACGCGGGACAACGTCGGCCTTCTCTAGTTCCTTCGTCATCATTTTGACCAGCTCTTTGATCACCTTCATGGCGGAATCGGCGTTGAATACATTGGTCGTCCCGGTCCACACCAATTCGCCGTCGGGTTTTGCGGTGGAATAGAAATTCACCTCGACCTGCGCTTCTTTCTCGGTCTCCATATACCCGGGGGAATAGACGATCGGGTATACCGCGCCGTAATAGCCATAAAAGGTGTTGTAATAACCGATGGGAGTATAGACGTCACCGGGAACATAGGTCGTTTTTTTGTCAGCTTTCGTCAAGCGGGCGACCAGGATGGCGTCGAAGTTCTGTTCTTTTACCAGCTCCCTCAAGCCATGCATATCGATGGGAGTCACGTCAGGCCGCGGCATGTACTCGTAACTTGGAGCAGCTTTTTGCCCCGGCCGCTGAATGGCCGCCACCAGCTCGTCCTCGAACTCCGCGCGGTTGACAGCTTTCCCGTTGAGTGCCAGCACCAGGACGTTTTTGAAGTTCGGGCTCGTGTAGCTCGGATTCTTCCAACTCATTGCCAATTTCGGTGAACCGGCGCCGAGCAAGGTCAGGCTAGCCAGGACGACGATGAGTGTTGCGGATTTTGTCTTCATTTTGCAGCTCCCAAACCAGCCAGAACCAGAGCGTACGAGTCGCCCATTACCTTGTCTGTGCCGACGGTACACAAATTCCTAGGGCGTGCGAAATTGTCAAAACTAACAACTCGCGAACGAGCCCTGGCGGCGCTTCCCCAATCCCAGAAGTGCTCGCCTCGGGTCTCCCCCCGGACGACACTCTCAGGGTAACTTCTCCAGGTCGATCATAGGCTGTTGGTTTCCGCGTACGAAACCCGACCGTGGGCGGTCGAGATCAATAATCAGGGAAAGCACCAGCGTGATGGCCAGGGCCAGCACGCACGTCGAGAAGATCTGTCGCTTTCCATGCAATCCAAATGTGTATCCGACCAACATAGTGGCCAGTATCCCGACGATGGCATTCACAGAAATCACACTCTCAGGCACTTGATTTTGGAATGCCGTTCGGCGCGCCGATTCCAGGTCGATGGCTTGATTCAAAGATTGAAGCAATAAACCAACTCTCACTGGGTCGGGATCTCTCTGCTCATAAGCGACGGCCCGTGCCCAGAACTGATTCTGTAGCTCAGCGGATTGTGCGTGCAAGTTCTCGAGCCGCGTCGGATCATCGCCCGTAGTCCCGTATTGCACGCGGACACGGATGTACCGGCGGAGAAGATTCGTTATTTCGGAGCCTTCCGGGGGAGGAAGGAGGCCCGCGCGAAAATAGCAGGTACCGATGGCGTTGGCTTCATCCAGGACCAACTGCTTGCGGACCTCGAAGCGAGATAAAGTCATGGACATAGTGAACCCAAGCAACAGGGCAAGTATGCCAAGTATCGCGGCCTCGACAATCTCGACGACGGCCTTGGTCTTGTCGGAGGTATTTGCTTCTGACTTTCGGCCCAGGCGGAGGCCAACCTCAGTTGCTGCAAGCAGCAACGCGAAAAAACCGAGGAAGAGGATGACCTCATTTATTCCGGACAGGAAGCCAGTGTTCACAATCGTCTGTAGACCTTCTTTTGATCTCCGCCCATGCTGAGATTGGAGAGCTATGCATTCGGCGCGTCGACCATCTTATATCTAAAGTCGACGCTTCCCTTCAATTGCCGCCATTGCTTTTGGAATTCGATCCACGAACTACCATGGGTGATGCGAAACCATGTCCTCGGGTGTTACCTCAATGAGGGTCCGCGCCAAGGTACGGCTCAATTGCACCAACTCATCGAAGGTCAGCACTGCAGGTTTTGAGATACGCACAAAGTCAGTCTTTTCCGCTTTCGCCACGTAAATGGTGGCAATGGTTGCCACCAATAGGCCTATCAGCACGAACCGTCCCTTCCCCCCTGATGGGACTCTCAAGATCAGCTTTTTCAGCGCAGGTCCACCTGGAAAATCGAGTATTCGGTCACGAGCGTTCATAAGGATTCCCTCGAGGTTGAGCTTGGTCATGGATTCGTCGCCGAGCGATCGGTAGGTTCGTTTCACCGGGCGGTTAATCTAGCATAAACACATTGGTTACTATCCAGCCGAAACCCAGACGTTGTCTGGCGCGACTATCTCGACGTTGGGCACTTCCGTGGTCATCTTTACCCGCTGAAGCCCGGGTTTCTTTCCCGGCGTCGCCAGAAAGACCAAATAGTATTGGTTGTCGAAAATCTTCTGCAAGCGTTCCAGGTAAGGCTTAAAGCTAACCGCGTTTGATGTTCCAAGCGAAAAACATTCTCCGCCTGTTTCGTCCGCCAGCTTCGAAAGTCCGGAAAGCCCAATCTGCAGATCCCACGAACTTCGGGCTAAACGACCGACGCCAACCGCGTAAAGTGAGTGAACGATGACGTTGTAGCGCTGGCTGATTTCGCTGGCGGAGTCCACGTCCGGAGTGATGGTCGGCATGCTGTGATAGGCGGGACCCAACCTCGGCCCTAACTGAGAGGCCGTGGGTTGTTCCCCGCGGAGCCGATCGATCCCATCGCTCACCATCACGACTTCGCGGCGGACGTTTTGTGGGGGCCATCCCTTTACGAGACTAATCAGCGACAGGTACGGACTATCCATGGTCGAGAGATTTCCCCGAGGCAGGCGTAGGGCCTTCGCAGCAAGTGCGTGATCATTTGTGAAATTCTGAGCGATGTTGACCCCTGCGTTCGACATGTACCCGATACCGATTACCGTCGTCGCGGGTTGCGCGGCGATAAATTCCCGAATGTCGTTGAGATTGTTGCCAACATGCGAGTCGAGCGTGTCGTCGATCAGAATGAATAGCTGAAGCGCGGTGTTGTCTCCCCGCGCCGGAATGAGTTGTGACACTTGCAGTACCGTCTTGCCCTTCATCACTCTTACGTCGCCCTGTCGCAACACCGGAGCTTCGCTGTCGTCGCGCGCTGCTTCTGCTGTGATGACTACGTGAACCTGGACGGCGCCAGCAGCCGCCTTCTCCTGCGGAGACGCGGTCCCGACCCCCACTACCAACAAACAACATGCGACCAGCAGCTGACGGAATAACTTGTAGTTTTTCATTGCTCCCTCCGCTGTATTCTGAGTTTGCGTACGTTCCTGCGTTTGCCTCGTCCCCACCAAATCGGTGGGGCCTAGTTTCTTCTGGAGCGGGTTCGGGTGCGTCCTTCACTGCTGCGACTTTGCCGTTGATACTTCTGAGTGCGTTCAGTCCCTTGTTGACGGGCTTTCGCATCGCGATCCAAACTCTGCAACTCACTCGACTGTGTCGCGCTGGGTCTCTGGCCGCCAGTTTGCTGTAACGAACTCGTGTTGGCTGCGGCACGGTCTCGCTGTGCGCCAGCTGAATTGGTGGAGGTCTGCGCGGTCTGCGCTCTTTGTCCGTTCGCGCCGTTAGCCTGCGCGGCCTGAGCTCTCTCCCCGGTTGCACCAGCACTCTGCGCCTTTGCTTGCGCGTTGGCTTTGGCAGCAGAGCTATCCACCGGATTCCACGAGCCATTTTCGTACTGCTGCCAACCATTGTCGGTTTTTTTATAAGCGTTGCCGTCCTTCCCGGCGTAAACGTCACCAGCACCGCTCTGTCCTACAAATCCTTTTCCGTTTTGCCCGCTTGCGCCGACAACGCGCCCGCCCTCCGAGCCACGCGCCCCTGCGACCGTGCCGCGCGAGTCGGAATAATGCCCGGTTTGCGCCCATTTGTCACCTTTGGTGACGACCGAGCTACCCCACTGGCTGTAGGCATTCGAGCCTTGCCGCGTTGCGCCGTAAGCTCCGGTGTAAGGGTTATACGCGCGGGCTGCTCCCGCGCAACCGTATACGCCACAACCACCAACCGCTCGCCCGCCCGTTCCGGTGGATGGGTTGTACCAAGCCGCTCCCGCAACGCCGCCATATGGCCCATACGCGCCGCGCGCAACTCCGTACGCCCCATTGTGCGGGTTGTAGTAAGCGCCAACTCCGTAAGTGATCGGGTAAGGGCGATATATCGGGTATGGATAGTGCCCGTGATAGTAATACGGCGGGTAGTAGTAGCCGCTACCGTAAGCCAGCGTGGCTCCGACCGCGACCCCGATGACGAACATTCCCATGTAGCCGGCCGTGCTGCTCGCTTCCGTCTCTCCGCTTGGCGTCGTTGTCTGCGTTACATAAGTAACGTTATAAACCGGCGAGCTGGACGGGATGGTATAAATTTCCTTAGGCACCGAGTCCGCAGTCTTCCATGGTCCGGTCGGAGCAATGGACATGAACCATACCCCTTGGAAACACAGATAATACAAATCCCCCACCTTAATGACCTTGTCTTGTGTATTCGAAGCGAAGGAAAGTGAAGTCGACTCAATCGGCTTGAACTGCGGCTCGCCATCGTAGGCGACCGCGACCTCCGCCTCTGCTTTAGCCTTATCCACGATGACGGTGTTCGGTATCTGCGCAATCAACACGGCATCGGTAGCTTCGTCCGTTCCCGGAACCGATACCAACACGCTGGCACGCGGACTGTTTTTCGGAATGTTCGCAAAGTCCACGGGCAAGTCGGCGGTCGCAAAAGTCCAGGGTCCTTCGAGGCTCTTGGCGCGAAACCACCTCCCGGCCACCAGGTAGTAGTATTGATTCTCCCCGCTCTGCAGGAAAACATTACTCTCCGTATTCGTAGCGTAAGACAGTTGCGTACCGGGAATTTTGGCGTACACCGGCTTTCCCTTGAACGTAATAATCTCCGCAGGTTTATTACTCAAAAAGACCTTGGGGACAGGGCTAGCAGCGCCGGCTGGCGGAGGAATGGCCTTTTTCACGTCCGCCCAATTCGGTTGATCGGGTATCTTGGATAAATCGGCGGGCAATTTGCTCGTGACGCTCCACGGTCCCTCCAGCGAAGCTGCCGTAAGCCAGGTCTTCCCATTCAAAAGGAAATACTTCGAGCTCGGTTTATCAAAAAACAGATCCCAGTTTGTATTAACTACGAATTCCAGATTGGTCTTGTCGATCGGGGCGCGAACCAGTTCGCCGTCGATGAGAATCAAAATCGCGTTCGCATCATAGGAGACAAAGATTTTCGGTGGGTCATTCTTGACGCCAGCCGCGGGAGTGGCGTCCTGCTTCTTTTCTTCCACTTCCGCCAGCAAGCGGTCGAGAGAAATGTTCAAAACCGCATCGGTCGACAGGAAAGTCTTGGCCAGCTTATCCATCGCGGCGGCCCCGGCCTGATCCAAGGACGGGAAGTTCGTCGAAATGATTTCCACGTGGCTGAGCACCACGTTGCGGGTATCCAGGTTGGCATCGGTGCGCGCTCGAAGATAAACAACCCCGACCGTGGGTTGCCCCGTCTTCTGCTTGATGGAAACCGCCATGCGCGCGTCGAGTTGCCGGTAATCTTTCCACTCGTCCAGCTGCGGCTGGTAATAGATGATCGTGGCGTCCGCATTGCTCTTCTCTCGTGGCCAGCCAATATCCTGAGCGAAACTCGCGCTGATGAGACAAAGCGTAAGAAAGACTGCCGCCAGGCTTTTCATAACAACTCCTCCGTCAAATTCACAAAATGCGGTGACAGCTCGAAGGTTCTACTTTACCAACTCGATCTCGCTCGGCCGCCAGGTCTTGTTGAGCCATGGCTCCAGTGGCCCGTACATGCGCAGGATCACGAACCAACTCTTGCCCGGAACTGTTTGAAGCCAGTTGCTTTCTTTTCCCGCCGGCGCACTAGGGGGCCATCCTTCAAATTGAGCCAGGTGCTGAAATAGACGGAGTCCGTATTGTCCGTGAGGAAAAGTGACTTGGAGTCCAGACGGTTTTCGAAAAGGAAAATATTGTTGTTGATAACGCCTAGCTTGCGAAAACCGGTGCGCATGCCGACGAGGGACGCACCCGGCATGCCATTCAAAAACGCTTGCACGCCACGCTGAAAGTCGAGATTGTCGTACGCCTTTTGAACCGTGGCATCGTCGGGAAATCCATCGAAGAACTTCAGGGTACCGATTCGTGTCTCCACAGAGTCCGGAGTAGTAATTGACGGCGGAATGGGCGTTGTCATTTTCATTTTCGGTGGAGTCTGCGCGTACGCAGCGGCCGAGGCCAGTGCGCCTGCAAGTGCAACCACGACTAGGTAAGCTCTAGGTTTCATAATTCCCCCGAATTGCATGGTTCCACTTACTTCACCAACTCAACTTCTCCCACTCGCCATGTCTTGTCGAACCACGGATCGAGCGGCCCGTAGAGGCGGAACAGCATGTTCCAGCCTTTGCCGGGAATGGTCTGCGCCCAGTTCGCTTCGAGAGCTCCAGCGGGCAACTTCGGGCCGAACCAGACGTCGGTCGAACCATCCGGGTTAGTCACCAGGCCTTTGTCGAAACTGTTGACGCTCGGGAAGCGCTGGTCGGTCTGCAGACACGAGCGGGTCTGGTTGTCATATAGAGTAAAGGACCAATTATCCTTCGCCGGGATGTGTGGTGGCAGGTGCACTTTGTATGTCTTGCTTCCATCCAGCACTTGATGTGAACTGTCCGTAAACGCGGCGGCGTATTGTGACCCTTTGCCCACCATCTTGGCGAACATCGCGGGAGTGACTCCGGTGGCCCAATAAAACATGGCGGTACGGTTGTCCAAATCAAACACGCCGGGTTCGAGTAGAAACTGGTAGCCGGAGTTGGACGGAATCCACCACGAACTTCCCGGATACAGGTAGGTCGCCTGGTTGCGATTCCGGAAGGTAAGGGCGCGCGCCGTCGCATTGCCGACCGCGGCGGCCTCGGTGAGAATCTTTTTCATGCGGTCGTCCAGTGCGAATGGCTTGCCCTTCTCAAGCCCGATAGAAGCGAACAGGCCTAGCGTCTCAGGGTCCAGCGCTTCGTTCGGTTCCATCTCCAAAACATCGTGAATTTCCTCATAAAAATGGTAATTATTCGCATGAATCGTACTGTGCGGAATACCGCTCATGTTGGTGAACTTCGTCGCCGGAGGATTTGCGGCCTGCGCCAATGGGTAGATTTTCAGAAGCTTCTTGATGCTCTCGACCGCCGGTTTGGGATCGCCGTTCACCAGCATCCCGCGTCCCGGCGCCCACACTCCGTAAGTTGCCGGACGAATGACGAAGTAGCCTTTCGGCACCTCGCCTTTGAAATCTGGAGGCAAGATCAAGAACTTGCCGCCTTGCCCCTTGTCCGGACCGGCATTGCCATAGTCGCCGATCCAACGAAACCAATGGTCGTCGAATATGCCAAGGACATTCGGCGGCGTCTCCATCACGATTGGACCCTTGGTGGTGTCAATCCAAGTAAAGAAGTACACACTGGAGTTGTTCGGCGTCAGCCAGAGCGCCTTCGAGTCCATCAGGTCCTCGAAGATCATCACGTTGCCGTCTACGCCTCCGAACTGCTTGGCGGCAGGAACGAAAGCCTGGACTGATGCACCGGGAATTCCGCGCAGGAACGCCTGCACGCCCCGCTGGAAATCGAGGTTGTCGTAAACCAACTGTATAGTCTTGTCGTCCGGGAAACCATCGAAGAACTTGAGCGTCCCAATCCGCGTATCGACCGAATCCGGCGTGGTGATTTCCGCCGGAATGTCGGTGGTCATCTTCATCTTCGGCACCACCGGCGTGGTGTTAGAGGCCGTTCCGGGATTGTTGTCGCAGCCAATGCCTGTGATGACCGCGAAGAGTGTGCAGCAGCCGAGCACTAGAATTCTAAATTTGCCTTTTTTCATAGAACCACCCCCCCGAACCAACCGTTCTCAAGATTCCCAACGTTTCTTTGGATGCAAATCTTTGGATACAAAATCCGAGGAATTATCGACGCGACGCGCCGGGCTAAGGGCCTGAGCAAGCCACGCTCGCCGGCGTAACGCCGAGGGGCGGAATCGATTACGCCGGGCAAGTCTATACACCTTCCGAATCAATGGAAAGAAATAAATGCACTGCACCGAAGTCCTTGTGGGAGGCAACTCCTCGGAGGAGCGCCGAATCGCCCAGGAGGAACTCAATCATGGATTCGTTGCCGAGTGATCGGCGGGATTACATAATAGCCTGCAAAATTTGTCTGACGTCACTTCAGCAACTCGATCTCATCCCGATACAACTGATTTTTAGAACGCCGCAAGTCGCACTATGATCCAGTAGGCAGCAACGCCACCAATGGCGTACGGCGGAAAACGCCAAGACCAACTGGGAAGTTTTACAGTCCAATGGCGGATTGTGGCGATGAGAAGCACCGCGACTGCGACGAAAGAAAAGTGGCCAACCTCGACCCCAGCGCTGAAAAATCCGAGTGCCAGCGGGATGTGCGCGGCAGGCAGGCCAGCAGCGCTAAGTCCGCCGGCGAAGCCAAGACCGTGCAGAAGCCCGAAGGAGAATGCCACCAGCCAGGGCTTACGTTGCGCTAATCCGTCGGGATTTTCCTTCTTTCGCAAGATTTCATACGCAACGAGAAAAATGCTCAAGGCGATGACAGCCTCCACGGGCGCAGGTGGAACGTGAACGAAGCCCAGCGTGGCCAGCGTCAAGGTAACTGTGTGGGAAAGCGTGAACGCGCTAACCGTCAGCAGCAAGCGGCGGAAACCGGTGACCAGCAGCAATAGTCCCGACACAAACAATAGGTGATCGACGCCGGTTAGGATGTGCTCGATGCCCAGCAACAAATACGTGCGGGCAACTTCGAGCCGATGAGGCGCAGCCTCGACGACAAAAGATGGAGAGGAAGAGGCGAGCCGTGTGACTTGCGTGGAACCATCCAGGCGTTCGACGCGCACCAGCACGTCCGTGAGCGTGGCACTCAGCCCATCGATGCGGACCGTGGAACCGCTAATTCCTCCCGCGCAGTTCACGCTCCATTGTTCTGTGTACGCGCTGTTGGCGAACCAGGCGCGCGGTGGGGCGAGATTGGAACAAGCTTCGGGAAGTTGCACATACAAGCTGAGGCGCATGTTGTCGCCCACCGCTGGCACTTTCCAGAAGACATCGTAGGTGTCCGCGCCGGTTTGCCGGAGCTGTAAATACGCGGGACGCATCTCGTGGGCAGAAACGTTCGCCGTGACGACAGCAAGCAGCAGGAGAAAGAAAAAGCTTCGGCGCATCAGCGGACCTGTGCCACTTTCTTTTCCTCGGGCGGCTCGATTTTCACCGTATAGCGTTTGAGCAGCGCCTGATAGAACTTTTCGGTAGCTTCGTTGCGCTTGGTATCGAACCATTCGCGGCGCACCTGGTCGCGGATCTCAGCTAGCGCAGGCAGGCTGCCTTCAGTGCGCTGGGATAGAAAAACGAAATGTGCGCCATACCCCGAGGATACCGGCCCTTGCCAATGATTCGTCGACAGACCGGCAAGGGCGGAGGCGAATTGGTCGCCAAACACTTGTTTTACCTCTGCCAGAGAAACATTTTGGAAGGTCGGCGCGAGAAGAAAAGGATCGCCGAGAGAGCTCAGATCCGCATCGGGGCCGCCACGTTGCAGCTCTGCGAGAAGGCGAGCTTCGTCTGCGCCCCGATTGGCGCCATGCTGTTGGGGATTGAGGTAAACCTGCCGGAAAGTGAAACGCGGCTCGGACTGGAACAGGTCGGCATGTGCCTGCAGAAAAGTTTGCAGGTCGGCGTCTGTCGGTTCGACGCGAGTCGCAAGATCGTCGGACAGAAATTCCAGCTTTTGGCGCAGCCGCCGTCGGACGATAGTGTCGTCGCGGTCGAGGCCCATGGCTAACGCTTCGCGGTAAGCCGCTTCTTCACGAATATATTCACGAACCTGGCCGCGGAGTTCCTCTTCGGTCGGCGGCCGCTGCCAGGTGCGCGTAAAACCCGTGATGATATTTTCCAGAGTGCCTTGGGTGACGACAATCTGGCCCGGTTTATCGGTTCGGTGCCTGCCGACGAAACTGTAGAACGCGAAAATTACAGCTCCCAACAGAATAAAGTGCAATAGCGGTTCGCGAAGAATTTTCATAAGGGTCCCGCTTACTTAGCCGGTGTGTACCAGATGGGCGAAGTGTAGGCACGCTCCTGGCCTTTCATTGGGACTTCGGGCGGCAACTTGATTCCGAAATATTTGGCGTCGTAGGCGGTCCAACGTGGCGTGGGAATTTCCAGGACGCGCACATAGTAGAAGGCGCGCTGCGAAGCGTCGAACTCCGGATCCTTCCACACTTTGATCAATTCGGAAGCGCCGATCGTGTTGGTGTACGTGGCGTTCGGAACGTCCACCGTGTCTCCAACCGGTGGAAGTTTGCCACTCTTCGCGTCGGGCTTGCGGTCCCCTGCCCAAACCACGTCGTAAACTTTCTCGTGCGTCTCGCCCTTGGCATCCAGCCATCCCTTAACGACTTGCACGCGGTCCAGATTCGCACCGATGGGATCTTTAAGAGCGGCGACGAGAAATGTGGGAGATTTTCCAGAGGGAGCGTTTGAGAGATCGCCGCCCATCGGGACGCCTTTCGTGTAGCCGATCACTGCAGGGCTGCGGGTGCCGGCGTCTCCTGCCTCGAAATCCCAGCCGCCGAAAAAGCGCACCACCATGCGTGGGCCAGTTGTGGCGTAAGTTTCCTTACGCTGCATCGCATCGAACAAAGCTGCGCGGGTGTTCTCCGTGGCCCAGACGCCCACGTAGCCGGAAGCGGTCATTTCCCAAGCCATTACAGTACCGCCCGGTCCCTTCATAAACGCATGCTCTGTGCGCGTCGCATTCGGTTCGTAAGGAGTGGCTTTACCGAAAAAATTATCCTCGTCTGCGGTAGCTAGCGCAGTGTGCGAGTCGGTAGAACCGACCAAGCCAAACTTGTAGGGATTGACGCCGAGTTCTTGTTCTAGCTTGAGCCCGTTGCGGAGAGCCGAACGCGTGTACTCGTATTGCAGCATTTCGGGCTTCTTTGCCTGGCTCATATCCAGATTGCCCTTGTCCCACCGCTCGTAATTGGCAAATTCATCATTTGGAGAAAGAAGGGGGTGGGTTTCGCCATCACCCTTTATTTGCGTGGTCTCGTAAAGGCGTTCCCAACGCGCGCGCTGTTCGGCATATTCGCGATCGACTGGCTTGCCGTTAAAGGATTCGATCAGAGGAAACATGGTGCCGTTGGATAGATTTCCGTTATGAGCGATAGCCAACACTTCTCCACCGGTCTTTTGTTGGTAGGCGGCCATCCACTTCCAGAGTTCGCGCGGGTCGTTGCTGCCGTAAGGAGGAGTGGTCGTGTACGGCTCGACTTGGCTAGCCTTGCTGGCGTCGTCCCTGAAGATCACGTTGCGGTGCAGGTTGTTGCCAGCTGCAAGCGAAGTCCATTCGTAGCCTATGAAAGCAGTAAAGCGGCCCGGGGCATTCGCCTCCTCCGCTGCCTTGACGATCGTTTCCCATGTCGAACGATACCCCTGCGTACCCGGCGCGTAGACCAGCGCTGGAGGGAATTTTCCTTGCGCAAAGGAGCCGACGATTTCCAAGGCGGCCGCACCGCCCTGGCCGGATTTAATCATGTCGTACCAGCGGCGGCCGGTAGGGTCGGCGAGCAACTCAGGCTTGCCCGCGAACAAATCGGTGACGAAGCCCATATTGTCCGAGTGATCGGAAACCACCAGAAAATCCAGGGGTCGGGAAAGCTTCACTTGCTGGCCACTTGACGCGGTGATTTGCTCGCCTTTCGCGAAGCGATACGCTTCCGTTGGGCCCAGGCGGCAACCGGCAGCACCAGCGTCCAGAGAGATCGCAGTGTGTAAGTGCGTGTCACCCCAATACACACGCTCCGGAAACTTCCGGTCGGCATACGGCGAATACGGTGCTTTCTTTGGAAACACATTTTCCAGTTCCTGCGCCGAGGGCGCGGGTTCTTGCGCCAGAATCCGCGTTGGAACCAATATTGCGACGATGAACAGCCCGAGAATCAATCCAAGTGTGACCACCAGCGCATCGCGTTTCATGTCGGTCCTTTTTTTACGGTGAATTTAGCAGCGGAATGCTGTCACACGCCACCCTAAGGGCGGAACTGTCAGAAATGACAGTAGACGCCACAGCTGCCGGTGGTTCGGATAAGCGGATATTTGGGGATGTCGCTCCACTGTCATTTCTGACAATAGGCATCGCCAAGGGGCAGTGACAGCATAGGCCACCTCAACCCTGAAACGGTGTTTTGGCATAGGAGGAATTCCATGAAATTCTTGGTTCTCGCCCTTTTGGTGTCCGCTTTACTCCCGTCCGTAGCCCTCGGCCAAGGACCTATCTTCACCGTCACCCCGGAGGAAAGCGACGTTAAGTTCTTCGTGAAGGCCTCGGTGGCCATTGACGGCAAGTTCAGCAAGTGGGAAGCCACACTGACCTTTCCATCCACCGCAGTTGAGTCAGGCGTACTCGACATCAAGATTTATGCGGACTCGGTGAATACCGGAAGCGGCATGAAGGACGACAAACTGAAGAGTAAAGACTTCTTCAATGTCAAAGAGGATCCTTTTATTACGTTTCACTCAACCAAAGTTACACAGACAGGTCCCAACAGTTTTGACGTGTTGGGAAACTTCACCATTCGAGGCGTATCCAAGCCGGAGACGCTGAACCTCACACTTACAGGCAAGGGTACAGGCGAGGGCACCATTAAAGGAACCATGGCCTTCGACCGTAAGGAGTTTGGCATGAACAGCGGCATCCCCTTCATCAAGATCGCCGACCGAGTCGAGGTTAACGTCGCCCTCAAAGGCCACAAAGTGAGTGGGCCACCGCTAGTCTTTAAGCAATAGCCAGCTGGCTGGAGAAACATGAATGCCGAGCAACAAGCCGGCCCGAGTCTCAAGCTAGAGAGGATTCTTTTTGCGATTGGGTTTGCGCTCCTCATGGTTTGGGGAGCGGCGTGGGTTCACAGGTTCGTTTCGTCGCGCGCTGCGCTGGCGAGGTTCTACGCAAACCGGGTCGAAACCCACGCGAACGCTGCTCAACAAGTGCTCGACCCCGCGACTGGTAACGCTGTCGATTTCTCCCTGTGGTCGCCCAAGCGAGTCGAGGCCTTTAAGAACAGCCTGGCGCTGAACAAGGCGCCTCTTGCCATTATTCGCATTCCAAAGATTCGCCTGGAAGTACCTGTTTTCGATGACACCGACGATTTCACCCTGAATCGGGGACTGGGTCGAATTCACGGTACGGCGCAAATCGGGCAAATCGGAAATCTTGGCTTGGCCGGGCATCGCGATGGATTCTTGCGTGGCCTGAAGGATGTTGCGGCCGGCGACGAGATCGACCTTGACCGCCTAGAGGGAACTGAGACGTACGTCATCAGCAAGATTCAGATTGTGAGTCCCGACGATGTCTCCGTCTTGAATTCGACACCGACGCCGACGTTAACGCTCGTCACATGTTTCCCGTTCTATTTCATCGGCAATGCGCCGCAGCGCTACATCGTGACAGCTTCACTTAAGAATTCTAGCCAGACGAACGCGAGTGCAAGCGTGGACTCAAATCCGAATGGCAAGAAAAACAGCGATCAGGAGAAGAAAAAATGAATTTAGCCAAGTTCTCGAGAGTTGGCCTGCTGGGTGCGGGCGTTCTTTGCGTCACCTTTGCGACCAGCGCACAAGTGAATACGACCACGGAAACGTCAACGGTAGGGGCAGCAACAAAAACAGTGAAGGTCGAGCGCGGGACGGTTGTCTACGTTTCGGGCAACAACCTCGTTGTCAAAGCCGAAGATGGAACGCTGCGGCACTTCGATAACGTGCCGGACAGCAGAACCGTTACCGTGGATGGGCAACAACTCAACGTCCACCAACTCAAGCCAGGTATGATACTTGAGAGACAAACGATCACCACCAGCGTTCCGAAGATGATCACCACCGTAAAGACCGTCACGGGCACCGTGTGGCAAGTTACTCCACCTACTTCGGTGATCTTGACCATGGATAATGGGAAGAATCAGCGATTCAAGATTCCCAAGGGCCAGAAATTCACCGTCGACGGGCAAGAAACCGATGCGTTCGGACTACGCAAAGGTATGAGGATAAACGCGCAGCAGGTGATTGAGGAACCGGAAACGCAGGTCATGATGGAGGTAAAGAGGACCGGAACCATGCCGCCTCCACCCCCTCCCATGCAACCTGATGTGCCAGTCCTGGTGTTAGTGGTGGTGCCGGTTACTCCGGTGGAGACAGCGGCCGCCGCTCCCATGGAAGCAGCACCGACGAAGCTGCCGAAGACCGGAACGCCCCTGCCGTTAATAGGCCTGCTTGGAGTGCTCTTGATGGCTCTAGGTCTGGGAGTAAAGGTGGTTCGTACTCGCAACGCTTAGGTGGTAATCCGTATGTGCTCGGGCCGGCTGTGGTCAATGGGGGACGCGGCCGGTCCGCGGAAGTAAACTCTCCAGGCAGTGCTCTCGCATTCGGTGCCTTCCGTCTGGCACCACCACTCAAAGACTTGCGCCCATCGCTCACCCAGTAAAACCCGGCAGAGAAACAGCAACCCCGCAAGTTGCTTACGTCCCGTAAGCTCTGTAGTCTGATGTTCCTGCAAACCACGGAGGCGAAAGGGGTCCGGTGACCTTCCCGGCCTTCAAAGCCGGCGATTCGGTCCTTCGCGGGTCGAATGGTGGATTCGACTTCCACACGCCTCCGCCATGTTTTCCTTTGATATTTGACGATTTCTAACTATATCAAGCCGGACTTATCGAGCGGCGAGGTTCAAGTCTCCAAGCAAGATGGCAAGGCTACGATTCGCGTGCCGCGTTCTGCGATAGCGCTCATCCACACGCACCCGGCATGGGGTGGTGGGCAACCATCGGGACCAGACATTGATAGCGCCAAGGCATTCGGCAAGAACATCTACGTGGTCAGTAAATCCGGGCTGCAGGTTGCGGACAAGTACGGCAAGGTCACCAACGTCTATAACAATCCGAATTGGTACGACGAAGAGCACCCGAAGTAACGGTCGATATCGGACACTGCGGAGCCGCCGCTGAAAAATTTCTTG
>Ga0210399_10002200_pt1 | contig 15214 bp, 12 predicted proteins | sample IncBWC14MmetaG_FD_150865 | JGI IMG/M metagenome (GOLD analysis project Ga0210399, IMG submission 150865) | Forest soil microbial communities from Barre Woods Harvard Forest LTER site, Petersham, Massachusetts, United States - Inc-BW-C-14-M | ecosystem: Environmental > Terrestrial > Soil >...
CGTGACGTTGTCGAGCACGCCGTACGCCATCGTCGTCGATCTGGCCACCGAGCACCTGTACGTCTACGAGAACGGGAGCGAGGTCCTCGACTTCCCCGCCGGTGTCGGCGCGCCCGACGACCCGACGCCGACCGGGCAGTACTTCATGCCGATGATCTACCCGTCGCCGGGCCCGGGCTACGGGCCGTTCGTGTTGGTCACCTCCGACCACTCGGACACGATCACCGACTGGGAGAATTCGGGGGACGCCATCATCGGTATCCATGGGCCGATCGACGCCGCCGCCGACGCTGAGATCGGGACGACGGGTGCCGCGATCTCGCACGGGTGCATCCGGTTGCACGATGCGGATTTGGCGCAGCTGTCCGTGATCCCGGCGGGGACACCGATCGAGATCGTCAACCAGGCCGTGGCCTAGTTGTACTAGGACGGCCCTGTCACGTTCCCCGGGGCCCGCGGGTCTCAGTGCTATGACACGAGGCGCGGGAGGACAGTGACGATGGAGCACACCGAGTGGCTGAACGAGCAGTTCGAGCAACACCGGCCCCATCTGCGGGCCGTGGCCTACCGCATGCTCGGCTCGCTCAGCGACGCCGACGACGCCGTCCAGGACTCCTGGCTGCGCTTCAGCCGGGCCGACACGAGCGACGTCGAGAACCTCAAGGCCTGGCTGACCACCGTTGTCTCCCGGGTCTCCCTCAACATGCTTCGCTCCCGCCAGACCCGGCGCGAGGACGGCTATGCGCCGCACATGCCCGACCCCATCATCGACTCGCCGAACGGGACCGATCCCGAGCACCAGGCGCTGCTGGCGGACTCGGTCGGCGTCGCGCTCCTCGTGGTCCTCGACACGCTCAGCCCACCCGAACGGCTCGCGTTCGTGCTGCACGACATCTTTGCGGTGCCCTTCGACGAGATCGCGCCGATCGTGGACCGCACCCCCGAGGCGGCGCGCCAGCTGGCCAGCCGCGCCCGCCGGCGGGTGCAGGGCGAGCCGACGGTGCCGGACACGGACCTCGAGCGCCAGCGCGAGCTCGTGGACGCCTTCATGGCGGCCGCCCGCAACGGCGACTTCGAGGCTCTTCTCTTGGTGCTCGACCCCGACGTCGTGGTGCGGGCGGACTCGGGCGTCGGCATCGAGCGCGAGCTCCGCGGCGCCGCCGTGGTCGCCCGCAACGCGAGTGCCTTCCACCGCCTGGGGCTGCTGACCCGGCCCGCCATCGTCAACGGTGTCGCCGGCGCCGTTGCGCTGCGCGACGACGGCTCCGCGTTCTCCGTCGGTGCGTTCACGGTGCGGGGCGGGAAGATCGTGGCCATCGACTTCCTGGCCGACCCAGTCCGCCTAGCCGGTCTCGACCTCACCGTCCTGCAGGACTGAGGTTGTGTGGCAGTGGGGACTGTCACACAAGCGGGCTCTCGCGTGTCTTAAGAGGTGAGTACTACATCGAGAGTCAAGAAGGAGCAGAGATCATGGACGTACGCCTCAATATGTGGGAGAACCCCATCGCCCCGAAGCTGATCAAGTACATCAACTCCGCGGGCAAGGTCGTCTCGGAGTCGTCGCTCCCCAAGGCCACGCAGGAGCTGGTGAAGATCCGGGCCAGCCAGATCAACGGCTGTGGCTTCTGCCTCGACATGCACACCAAGGATGCGGCCGCCGCCGGCGAGGACCAGCAGCGCCTCAACATGGTGGCGGCGTGGCGGGAAGCCACTGTCTTCACCGAAGCCGAGAGGGCTGCGTTGGAACTCGCCGAGGAAGGCACTCGGATTGCCGACTCTGCCGGCGTTTCCGACGATGTCTGGAACCGGGCGGCCAAGTACTACGACGAGGAGCAGCTCGGCGCGTTGGTCGCGATCGTTGCGCTGATCAACATGTACAACCGGCTCAACGTCATCGTGCGCCAGCCGGCCGGTGACTACGTGCCCGGTCAGTTCGCCTGACGGGGTTGGTTGGTCGTCCCGCCGCGTTCGGCTGGGCCTGCGTCTTCGACTTTTCTGGGCTCCTAGGCGAGCTCGTAGTCGGCCAGGTCGGGCTCGAGCGTTCGTGACCAGTAGGTGTGGAGGTCGAACGGCCAGTTCTGGGTGACCCGCCCGTTCTTGTTGCGGTACCAGGTGGGCACGTCGGCCACCCCCCACACCATCTTGGAGTTGCCCTCCGCCATTTCGGCGGCGTAGCGCTCGTGCACGTCACGCCGGCAGGACATCGCGCGGTGCCCTGACCGTAGGAGCCGGCCGATCGCCTCGACGGCGTAGTGCACCTGGCACTCCACCATGATGAGGATGCTCCCGTTGATCACGAGGTTGGTGTTCGGGCCGTAGAGCATGAAGAAGTTCGGGAACCCCGGGACCGTGATGCCGAGGTAGGCCATCGCGTCGCCGCCCCACTCCTCGTTCAGCTCCACGCCGTTTTCGCCGAAGACCTGCATCGGCGCCACGAAGTCCGAAGCAGTGAAGCCCGTCCCGTAGATGAGGACGTCAGCCGGGCGCTCGACGCCGTCGACCGTGCGCACGCCCTTCGGCGTGATCGCTTCGATCGGGGTGGTGACGAGGTCCGTGTCGTCGCTGCTGCAGGCCGCGGCCCAGCGCCCGTCGTCGCGCAGCGCCCGCTTCGCGAAGGGGGGGAAGTGCGGCACCATCTTCTCGTAGAGCTCGTCGTCCTCGACCTGGGCGCGGAGGACGTCGAGCAGCATCGAGCGCACGACGTCGTTGGCGGCGCTGATCGCCTCGGTGTCCTGGTCCCACTCGGGGTCGACGCGGGCGGCCACGAGAAGACCCTCGTGGAGGAGCCAGAACTGCATGATGCGCTCCCAGCGGCCGTAGTTGGGCAGACGTGCCAGGAGGTCGTAGAACTCGGGCGGGAACGGATCGCCGTAGTTGTCCGTGGGCAACAGCCAGGGTGGCGTCCGCTGGAAGACGTCGAGGTGCGCGACCTCGTCGGCGATGAGGGGCACGAACTGCGCCGCGCTCGCCCCCGTCCCGATGACGGCGACGCGGCGATCGGCGAGCTCGACCGTGTCGTCCCAGGCGGCAGAGTGGAACGACGGGCCTTCGAAGGTCTCCCGGCCGGCGATGTTCGGGAACGACGGGCGGTTGAGCTGGCCCACGGCACACACGACAGCGTCGAACTTCTCTTCTGTCTCGGGCCCGTCGCCGGTCTGTACCTTGAGCGTCCAGGTGTGCACCTCGTCGTCGTAGCGCGCCTCGGTCACCTCGCTGCCGAAGCGGATGCTGGGCCCGAGGCCGAACTCCTTGACCAGACCCTGGAGGTAGGCCAGCAGGTCGGGCTGGGCCGAGAAGCGCGACGCCCAGTCGTTGGTCTGCGCGAACGAGAAGCTGTAGAGCTGGTTGGGCACGTCGACGCGGCAGCCGGGGTAGACGTTCTCGAGCCAGGTGCCGCCGACCTCGGTGTTCTTCTCGAACATGGTCACGGCGACGCCGGTCTGGCGCAAGCGGTGTGCGGCGGCCAGCCCCGACGCGCCCGCTCCGATGACGGCGCAACGGAACGAGCCGCCGACCTCGTCGAGATGCCAGCTTGGGGCGCGGGGGTCGGTCCCGTCCGGCGCCAGCTCCTCGATGAGGAATGGCTCCCATTGGTCGACCGAGTCCGCCCCGGCCAAGAAGGCGAAGACTTGTCGCAGCTCGTCTCGGGTCAGCGCGTGGTCAGGTGCGCCCGCGTCCTGGTGCGCGGCCAGGACCTCGACGGCGATCCGGCGCGCGGCGTCCTCTTGTTCGGGCCCGAGGCCGCGTCCCGGCTGCAGGAGCTGCGTCTGGTCCGGGGCGAACTCGTCACGCAAGACCGATAGGTCGCCGGTCCGTTGCGCAACGGCGCACAACAACGGGTGGACTTCCCCCGCGGCGACCGCTGCCTCCAGGTCCGGGCGGTCTCCTCCTGCTCCCTCGACCCCACCCATGGGTCAGAAGCCTACGTAGTGCAGCTTGGCGGCTGCGAAACCCGGGGCCGTGAGCCTGCCGGCGGGGGCACGCCGCCAACCCCGAGCCCGGCAGATCCGTCGTGCCGTATACGACTCGAACCGCCGGCGGTTCGCCGCGCTGTATACGACGTTGCTGTTATAGAACCGACTCCCTTCCACAACTCCCAGGCCTTATGGAACTTGGCCGTTTCCGTAAGGAAGACCGCCTACGTGCCGGTCCTTATGGCCGCTCTGGCATAAGAGCAGCCCCATATACACCGGCGCGGAACCACCCATCCCGTCTCGCATAAGGACGCCAGGAGGAATGGCCGACCTCGTCGGGGCCGCCGGGCTCCCGGGGACTTAGCGCCTCGACGGTTGCTCAGCCCCGTCCCATGGCTTTGACGAGCTCGGTCATCTGGCTGTTGACCTCGACCGTTCGGGGCAGCTTGTCCATGGCCGCGGCCAGGGTTTCGGCCGTCCAACGGTCGTCGGTGTCGACGGACTCGGCGATGGACCAGCCGGCATAGATCCCCACCGTTCCGCCGTAGACGCTGAAAACCTGGCCGTTGAACGGGCAGGTCTCGGCAGCCAGCACGGCGACGAGCGGGGACACGTTCTCGGGGTCGAAGACGTGCTGTTGCATCGACTCGCCCATGCCCGGGGTCTGGAGCGTGAGGCGGGTGCGCGCCACCGGTGCGATGCAGTTGGCGCGGACGCCGTAGCGGTTCAGCTCCATTGCGTTGACGACCGTCATCGCAGCGATGCCTGCCTTCGCGGCCGAGTAGTTGGTCTGGCCGACATTGCCGTGCAGACCGGCGCCCGAGCTGGTGTTCACGATGGCCCGGTCGGTGATCGTCCCCTCCTTGGCCGCCTCCCGCCAATGGCCCGCGGCGTGCTTGGTCAGGTTGAAGGTCCCCTTGAGGTGGACGGCAATGACCGCGTCGAATTCTTCTTCACTCATCGAGACGAGCATCCGGTCGCGCAGGATCCCCGCGTTGTTGACGACGACGTGGAGGTCGCCGAAGTTCGAGACCGCCTGGTCGACCATCGCCTTGGCCCCTTCGAAGGAGCTCACGCTGTCGGTGTTCGCCACGGCCTGGCCGCCAGCCGCCGTGATCTCGTCCACGACCGACTGCGCCGCCGAGACATCGGAGCCCGAGCCGTCGACGGCACCTCCGAGGTCGTTCACCACGACCTTCGCCCCGAGGGAGGCGAAGAGCAGCGCGTGCTCGCGGCCGAGGCCCCGTCCGGCCCCCGTGATGATCGCCACTCTGTCCTGCAACATTTGTTCGCCGTCCTTCCGGTTGTCGGTGTCGCTCGCGCCCCGTGCGGCGGGCGCGAATCCGGGCGAGACCCTTGCAATGGCGCCGCGCGGTGTCAAACCGACGCTTCGCGCCTCCGCCGTTCCAGGTAGCGGCGCTCGGCCTCGGTGCCGGCGAGGTCGCGGGCCTCCTCGTAGGCCGATGCAGCCTCCGGATAGCGGCCGAGACGCCGCAGCATGTCGGCTCGAGCGGCCGGGAGCAGGTGGTACCCGCGCAGTTCGCCGCTCTCGGCCAGGCTCTCGACGATCGCCAGGCCCTCCCCGGGGCCGAGCGCCATCGACACGGCGACGGCGCGGTTGAGCTCAACAACGGCGGAGGGGACCATCTCGACCAGGGTGGCGTAGAGCGCTGCGATCTGCATCCAGTCCGTCTCCGCTGCGTCGGCCGACTGCGCGTGGCAGGCGGCGATGGCCGCCTGGACCTGGAACGGCCCGGGACGGCGCAGGCGAAGGGCGGCATCTAGGACCGACGCGGCCTCTTCGATCATCGATGCGTCCCAAAGGGAGCGGTCCTGGTCCTCGAGCAGAACGAGATCGCCTGCCTCGTCCACCCGCGCCACGGTCCTCGCATCGTGGAACAGCATGAGGGCAAGCAGGCCGAGCGCCTCGGGCTCGTCGGGCATGAGGGCGCACAGCATGCGGGTGAGGCGGATGGATTCGTCGGTCAACGACCGCCGAATGAGGTCCTCACCCGCCGTCGCGGCATAGCCCTCGTTGAACAAGAGGTACAGGACGGAAAGCAGCGCCTGCGTGCGGTCGACGAGCTCGTGTGCCGGCGGCACGCGGAACGGAATGCCGGCATTGCGAATCTTGCGCTTGGCGCGCGTGAGGCGCTGCGCCATCGTCGACTCCGGAACGAGAAAGGCTCGGGCGATCTCGGGTGTCGTCATGCCGGCCAACGTGCGCAGTGTGAGCGCGACCTGGGCTTCGAGCGCGAGCGCCGGGTGGCAACAGGTGAACATCAGACGCAGCCGGTCGTCGGGCACCTCGTCGGCCGCGGCCTCGTCGGCCGGGTTCAGCACCGCGACCTCCCGGAGCTTCGAGGCGCCCAGCTGGTCACGCCGCATGTGGTCGAGGGCCCGGTTGCGGGCCACCGTCGTGAGCCAGGCACCGGGACGGCGCGGGATGCCGTCACGGGACCACCTCTCGGCGGCCTTCGTGAAGGCATCCTGCGCGCACTCTTCGGCGAGGTCCCAATCGCTGGTGAGCCCGATGACCGAGGCGACGATGCGTCCCCATTCCTGCGAGAAGGCATCGCTGATGGCCGACTGGACCTCGGGGTCCTCTGGAGTCACATCTCCCAGATCGGCCTCACTTCGATGCTTCCGTAGCGGGCGCCCGGGAGCTTCCCGGCGACCTCGACGGCCTCGTCCAGGTCCTTGCAGTCGACGAGGAAGTACCCGCCCAGCTGCTCCTTGGTCTCGGCAAAGGGGCCGTCGGTCGAGAGCACCTCTCCGTTGCGCACCCGGACCGTGGTGGCGTCGCCGGTCGGACGGAGTCGCTCTCCACCCTGGAGCACGCCGCGCTCGGCCATTGTCTTCGCCCACTCGCCGTACTCGTTGAGCGTGGCGGCGTCTTCCTCGGCTGAGAACTCCGCGCGGGGGTTCTCCTCACCGGCAATCAACAACAGGTAACGCATTGGGTTCCTCCTGGTTCGGGGTTGGGGTTGGTTTCGCTCCTACGACGATCGGGCCGCACCCGAAACGACACCCCGACACCGAAATCTTGGCCAAGTTGGCGGCCGTACGCTTGACCAATGGCGACCGGGGGTGGCGACGAGCTCCTCGAACTCCAGGTCGGTGCCATCGCGGGGGGTGGCGGGTGCGTAGCCCGGGCGCCCGACGGCAAGGTCGTTTTCGTCCGCCATTGCCTACCGGGCGAACGGGTACGCGCTCGCGTCACCGCTGCAACCAGCTCGTACCTGCGGGCCGACGCCGTCGAGGTGCTCAGCGCCTCGCCCGACCGGGTCGCGCCTCCCTGCTCCCACGCCGGGCCGGGCCGGTGCGGGGGCTGCGATTTCCAGCACGTGGAGCTGGGTGCGCAGCGCAGACTCAAGGCGGCGCGCATCGCAGAGCTGCTCGGGCAGATCGCCGGCGTCGAGCGGGAGGTCCCGGTCGAAGCGGTCGAGGGCGACGACGATGGCATCGGATGGCGGACACGGGTTCGCCTGGCCGTGGACCGCGACGGACAGGCCGGATTCCGCCGACATCGTTCTCACCGGGTGGAACATGTCGACGCGTGCCCGATCGCAAGTGGCGAGGTAGCGGCGACCGGTGCCTTGAGCGCTCGTTGGCCCGGCGTGGCCGAGCTCGAGGTCGTCACGGGTGCGGCGCCGACCGCTCCCGACAAACCGACAGCGGTGGTTTCGGTGGCGCCCCGCGGCTACGGGCAACCGCGGCTCCCGACCGTTCACGCCGGAATCGTCGTGAAGGGCAAGGTGCGACGCGATCCGGGCGCAGTCGTCATGGAGGCTGGGGGCCGCGCTTACCGTGTCTCCGCCGGCGTGTTCTGGCAGGCCCATCGCGGCGCGGCCGAGGCGCTGCTGGCGGCCGTCCTGGACGCGATCGGCGGATGCGAGGGGGCGACCATCGCCGATCTCTACGCGGGCGCCGGCCTCTTCGCGGTAGCCCTCGCTCACAGGGTGGGGCCGGAGGGAACCGTGCTTGCGGTCGAACGCGACCGTCGGGCCTGTGCCGACGCAAGGCACAACGGCGCGGGCCTCCCCCATCTCGTCGTGGACGAGGCCGACGTCTCGCCCGAGCTGGTTGCGACGGGCATCGGGCGGCCGTCGATCGTGGTGTTGGACCCTGCGCGCGAAGGCGCCGGCATTGCCGTCATGCGCGCCCTCGCGGGACTGGCTCCGACGTTGCGGCGCGTGGTCTACGTGTCGTGCGACGCGGCTTCCTTCTCCCGGGACGCTCGCGTGCTGCTCGACGAGCAGTGGACGCTCACCTCGCTGAGGGCCTTTGACATCTTCCCCATGACCGAACACGTGGAGCTCGTCGGAAGTTTCGAACCTCCGGCGTAAGTAAGTGCGCCCCTAAGCGGCACTCCGGTCAGTCCTCGGGCAACGCGGCGAAGTCGCTCTTCGCCTGCTTGTACCAGCCCATTCCCTTGATCGGGTGCTTCCACCGGCCCTTCATGTCCTTCAGCGCCGGCCCGTGGGCGTCGTCGCCGCCATCGACCATCTCGTTGAGGTGCCGGTCCTGCGCCTTGATGACGTCATCGGCTGTCGCGCCGTGGTGGGCGAACTCACACGGTCCACCCAGTTGTGTGCAGGTCATTGTCTTCATGCTGGACATTATGAGACCGGAGGCCACGAAGACGCTTCTTCGTTCCTGCTCGGTTCAGGGCCGACCGACGTCGCGGCAGCTACGCGTGCCCACCGACCTCGTGTTCGAGATGCCCAGCGCACTCGAACTGCAACGTCGAATGCTCCACGTCGAAGTGCCCAGACAGGCACTGCTGCAGGTGGTCGAGCACCCGCCCTGCCTCACCGGTGTTGAAACACTCGTCTGTCACCACGACATGAGCGGTGAGAACCGGGAGTGACGAGGTCAACGTCCATGCGTGCAGGTCGTGCACAGACTGCACCTCGGGCAGCTCCAACAAGTGGGTGCGCACCTCGTCGAGGTCGATGTCGTCTGGCGTGGCCTCCAACAGAATGTGCAGCGCCGGCCGCAGCAGCTCCACGGCCGCCTTGAGCATCAGCCCTACGACGAGCAACGACGCGATGGCGTCAGCCCGGTTGAACCCGCTCGTCACGATCACGATGCCGGCGATCAGGGTGCCGATGAACCCATAGAGATCCGTGAGGATGTGACGGTACGCGCCCTCGACGTTCAAGGAGCGCCGATTCGCACGCGCCACCGTCAGAGTGGCCACCACGTTCACCGCAACGCCAACCGCAGCGACCACGATCAACACTGCGCCGTGCACGTGGCCGGGATGCAAAAGCCGCACGATGGCGTCGTAGGTGACCAACGCCGAGATGATCACCAAGGCGAGCCCGTTTCCCGCCGCCGCGAGGATCTCGGCCCGCTTCATCCCATAGGTGTGCTTCCCGGTCTCGGGACGGGCCGCGAGACGGATCGCAATGAGTGATCCGGCAATCGCGCCGACGTCGACGAGCATGTGCCCCGCGTCGGCGAGAAGTGCCAGAGAATTGGCGAAGATCGCCGCGCCGACTTCGAACGCCATGAACGTCGCCAGCAGCACGAGAGCCAACCCCAGCGCGCGCCGGTCGGTGTCCACCGACGTCACTTCGGTGCCGTGCGAATGCCCGTGCCCCTCACCCATCGCTCGCCACGTGGCCGGCGTGGGTCAGCACCTCCTCGACCAGGCGACGGACGTGGGCGTCGTCGACCACGTAGAAGATCCGTGTGCCCTCGCGACGGCTTCGGACCAAGCGGGCCAGCCGGAGCTTCGCCAGATGCTGAGAGACCGCAGCGGGCTGGGCGCCCACCAGCTCGGCCAGTTCGTTCACCGGGTGCTCTCCCTCGAGCAAGGCGCAGATAACACGCAGGCGCGTCTCGTCGCCCAGGAGCTTCAGCATCTCCACGGCCGAACGGACGTCCTCTGCGACCGGAGCCGCAGTCCTAAGTATCTGCGTAGGCACGCAGGTATTCTACACCGGGCTCCGGGAGGCGTCAGCGGGCGAAGCGAATCGGGACTTTCACGGTGTTGGCCGGATCGGTCGAGCTCGCATTGTTCACGATGACGTAGCAACTGTGCACCGAGTCGCAGACGCCGGTGCCGATGGCGCCGGTGCCGACGTGGATGACGACCGAGCCCGACCCGGTGGGGTCCGGAGTCAGGATCGCGGCGTCAGCAAAGCTGCAGCCCGCCGAACTCGCCGACGCGATGTCCACATGCGAGCACTCGAGGATGTTGACGACCTTGCCGGCCGAATAACCACTCCATCGAACGGTGACTGCCTGATCGTTGTGGAGGCCCGTGGCGGGGGTGACGCTGGCGCGCAGATGGACCGCAGGCGTCTTGGGAAGCGGCAGGGTGGCCTGGGAGCCCGGCGTCCAGGCCGTGTGCACCGAAGAGAGGGAGGAGTGCCCGTCGGCCGAGACGGCCTGCAGTGCCCCGTGATCGTGCTTGAGGAAGGCATTGAAGAACGCCGTCGTCGATCCGACAACCGCGCCTGACGTCGGGCCTTCGACTCCCGACGCCGCCATATGGGCCACGGCGCCGGTGTGGTCGGAAGGGCTGTCCCAACTGAGCGCGAGCAACGCCTTGGGCCCGCGTGCCTGGTTGAACACGGCGACGGCGTCGGGATAAGGGACGAGCCCATCGTGGAGGTCTTGGACGATGAGAAGCGGCGGCGCGTCGGCCAGCTGGTACCGGCCACGACCGAGGCCCTCGGTCGTACCGGCCATGACGACCGCGGCCTTGACTCGAGCGTCACGACAACAGCTGTTCCCTATCAAACCCAACGTGGTGATGGCGCCGTTGGAGTGTCCCGCGGCGCCGATCTCGTTCGGGTCGACCAGACCCGAGAGCGGTCCGCCGGAAGCAGCGGAGGCCTTGAGCACCTGATCGATGACGAAGCTCATGTCTCCGGGCTGGTTGCCGATGTCCCCGCCGTCGACACCACCCGGTGTCTCGCTGCTCGAGAGGGGGAACAGAGGGGCGGCGACCACGTAACCGGCCGCGGCCCAGTCGCTCAGCAGCTGTTGGTAGCCCTGAGGCGAGGCTCCCAAGCCGTGGGCGAAGACAAGAAGTGGGTACGGGCCGCCGGATGTTCCGGCCGACCCAGACCCCGACCCTTGTGCCGGGTACCAGATCGTCGTCACGAGGGTCCGGGACGGCTTCGCCGCCACGCCGCCCCACGACGCAGTTGCGCGGGTCGTGTCGACGAAGGTCATCGTCGTGGTCGCCACGGGCACCGATGCGCCCGCGGAAACCGCCGAGGGCGTCCCGATCACCGCGAGCGCCGTGGCGAAGAGAAGGAAGCCGAAACCAACGACTCTCAGCAAGAAAGGCTGACGTCGAGCACCCATATCTCGGACGGAACCCCGAAACCCCGAAACCCCGAAGCCCCGAGACTCAGTGCGAGAACGCCGACGCCGGCGGCATCTGCACGTTGCACGGCTGCTGGACCGAGCCCGCCGGGAGCGCCGCCTGCATGACCTTGTTGACGATCGGGCCCGCGATCCCCGCACCGTCCGACGAGATGTTCTGGAACGGCACCACCACCGCCACCGCGATCTGGGGGTTGTTGGCCGGGGCGAAGCCGATCATCCAGTCGTGGTTGACCGACAGTCCAGTTTGGGCCGTGCCGGTCTTGACCGCGGCGCACAGATAGCCGGGGAAGCCGACCCCCGAGGCGGTGCCGCTGATGGGGACGCTCTCCATCAGGGCACTGACGGCCTGCGCCGCCGCCGGCGAGGCGGAACGGGGCATCGGCTTGTTCTGATACGTGGTCACCAGCGCCCCCGTGGAATCGCGGATCGAGGACATGAGGTGCGGCGTCATGATCTCGCCGCCGTTCGCGATGCCGGCTGCGATCATCGCGTTCTGCAGCGCCGTGTCGGCGATCTCGCGCTGGCCGATCGAAGCGTAGGCCTGGAACGCCTGCGAGTTCTGCGGCAAGGTCGCCAGCGTCGAGGCGACGACGCCCGCCGTCGGCTGGTGCCCCACTGCCGGTAGGTCGACGGGCGGCACGGAGTTGATCCCGAAGAGCTCCGACTGCTGGCGCAGCGTCGATACACCTTCTTGCACCCCGAGCTCGCCGTAGCCCGGGTCGCAGGAGAAGGGGAACATGTTGTTCGGCATGGTCCCGCCGCACGGTCCGCTCTGGTCACACAACGGCACATTCGAGTCCGAGAACGTCACGCACTGGGCGACCGGAAAGTTGAATCCCGCCAGGGAAGGCTTGAGGTTGTAGGCCGCGGTCGACGTCACCACCTTCATGGTCGAACCGGGGAAGAAGGTCTCGGAGTCGGCGAGGGGGCGCAACGGATAGAAGCCCTCGTGATCCTTCTGCGTGTAGGCGGTGTAGGCGAGGTTGTTAGCGGCGAGCGAGGTGCTGACGAGCGCGTTGGGGTCGTAGGTCGGGTTCGAGACCATCGCCAGGATGTTGCCGGTCTTCGGCTGGATCACCACGACCGCCCCGTCGTTGTTCCCCGGCGTCGAGGTGAGCGCGTTCCAGGCCGCCTGCTGGAGAGCCGGGTTGATCGTCAGCGTGACGTTGTCGGTCGTCGTCGGGAGCTTCTGGCGGAAGAGGATCTGGCTCAGCGTGCTCGGAGCCTGCTGGTGCGCGCCGAGATACGAGTCGTAGTAATTCTCGATGTTGGTCGTCGCTCCCGTCAGGGACGAGACGTAGCCGGTGATGCCGCTGTAGAGCGGGCCCTGCGGATATTGGCGTACGTAGTCGAAGGGATAGTCGGTCCGGTTGGTGCCGGCCGGCGTGGCGACGGACTTGGCGAGGACCGTGCCGTCGGAGGCGAGGATCTCGCCGCGGGGGTTGACGAAGCGCTGGATCTCGATGCGCGGGTTGTACGGCGAAGTCTGCAGCGCCTTCGCTTTCACCAGCTGGATATTGACGAGCTGTGCGATCACCAGGCCCAGGCAGGCGACCATGATGACGCCCAGCCAGCGGATGCGGCGGCCCATCAGCTCGCCGCCCGCTTCGTGGACGACCCGGTCACGTCGAGCATGGTAGGCGGCACCACCACGGCTTTGGCATCATCCCCGCCGACCTGCGCCGAGGCCACACCCCCGCTGCAACCGCCGTCACACGCGTGTGTGGGCTGGTCGAAACCGAATGACCATGTCGTTGCCACCTGGTTGCACACGGCGGCCTGTCACGCTTGGCCCGTGCGCGCCACGTTCAAGGCATCCCGCCGTGATGCCGATGTTGTGCCCGTGGCCCGCCTTTCCTCTCTGTCCGCGTCGTCTGTCTGCAAGCGCGTGACGAACCGTCATCTCGGCGCCGCGGCATTGGGAGTGGCCGCCGCGCTGCCCCTGCTGGCCTTCGTGCCGGCGGCCACCGACGTACAGGCCGCTCCAACGTGCCAAGGGGCAGCGGGCTTCACGGACTGCCAGACCTGGTCGGCAGCGCTCGGCGACGGCGGCGGCTCGGTCGCGCTGTCGTCACCCAACGTCGCCAACCTCGACGGTCAGCCCTCTGCGGTCTTCGGGACACAGGCCGGAGAGGTCTGGGCACTCCACATCAACGGGGGCGGAGCGGTGCACAACTGGCCCTACCCTGCCGGCGCCCCCATCAACTCGTCGCCGTCGGTCGCCGGCATCAACGCCGGCGGCCTCGACACCGTCTACATCGGGAGCGGCACCGCGGCGCAGCCGACCGTGGGCGGCTATCAGGCCATTTCGCCGGGTGGGGCCGACCAGTGGTTCGTCCGGTCGTACAACCCCCCGACCGATCCCGTGCAGGACGTCGGTATCCAGGCGTCGCTGACCGTCGGCAATTACGCCGGCGGCTACGGCGTCGAGGCCGGGAACCTCGGCCAGAACACCTTCGCCCTCGGCGCGGGCAACGGCGCTGTGTTGGGCGGGTTCCCCTGGTTCTCGGCCGACTCCGTGTACTCGACAGCCGCCCTGGCCGATCTCTACGCCGACGGCAACAACGAGATCATCAGCGGCGGTGACTCGAGTGTCGGGACCGCCTACGGCCAGACCTACAGCAACGGCGGGCACATCCGCATCGTCTCGAGCGCCGGCAACAGTGGCACCGGCAATCCGGCCGGTGGCCTCATCTGTCAGTACAACACCAACCAGAACATCGACCGCTCCTCGCCGGCCGTCGGCCAGTTCCTCGCCGGCGGTGGCGTCGGCATCGCCATCGGCGACGGCAGCCTCTTCGGCGGGGCGTCGGACAGCAACAAGGTCTTCGCCATCAACACCGGCTGTGGCCTCGCCTGGAGCCAGACCCTCAACGGCGTCACGGCGGACTCCCCCGCGCTGGCCGACGTTCAGGGCAACGGGCAGCTCGACGTCATCGAGGGCACGACGTCCAGCACCGTGTACGCACTCAACGGCACCAACGGCGGCGTCGTCTGGGCGGCCACGACGAGCGGCCAGGTCATCGGTTCGCCGGTGACGGCCGACCTGACGGGCGGCCACTTCCAGGACGTGATCGTCCCCACGACCAACGGCATCGAGGTCTTCGACGGGAGGAACGGCGCGTATGTGACAACGCTCATCGGAAGCCAGAACACGGCCTACCAGAACTCGCCGCTGGTCACCGACGACCCCAACGGCCACATCGGCATCACTGCCGCGGGCTATCAGGCCTCTGGCACCGTCGTCGGCCATTGGGAGATCGACAACACCAGCGGGTCGGGGTCCTCGGTCTACGAGAACGGCGCGTGGCCGCAGTTCCACCACGACCCGCAGCTGACCGGCGACGCGGGCACGCCTGCTCCCACGATCGAGGTGCCGTGCAACGCGCCGGCCTCCGCGCCGAACGGCTACATCCTGTCCGCCTCCGACGGAGGTGTCTTCGACTACGGCAACATTCCGTTCTGCGGATCGACCGGCAGCATCCACCTCGCCCAGCCCGTCGTGGGCGCCGCCCTCACCCAGGACGGCGGGGGCTACTGGGAGGTGGCGCGCGACGGCGGCATCTTCGCCTTCGGCAACGCCGGCTTCCACGGCTCCATGGGCGGCACGCCGCTCAACAGCCCCATCGTCGGCATGGCGACGACCCCGGGTGGCGGGGGCTACTGGGAGGTGGCGTCCGACGGCGGCATCTTCAGCTTCGGCAACGCGCAATTCTTCGGCAGCACCGGCGCCATGCGTCTCAATGCCCCGATCGTCGGTATGGCTCCGACGCCCAACGGCGGTGGCTACTGGCTCGTCGCGTCCGACGGCGGCATCTTCGCCTACGGCGACGCCAAGTTCTACGGCTCCACGGGCGGCTCTCCGCTCAACAGGCCGGTGGTCGGTATCGCGGCAGATCCGGCCACGGGCGGCTATTGGGAAGTGGCGTCGGACGGCGGCATCT